>Ga0105047_10009422_pt1 | contig 16074 bp, 14 predicted proteins | sample MAT04_FD_78384 | JGI IMG/M metagenome (GOLD analysis project Ga0105047, IMG submission 78384) | Freshwater microbial communities from Lake Fryxell liftoff mats and glacier meltwater in Antarctica - MAT-04 (megahit assembly) | ecosystem: Environmental > Aquatic > Freshwater > Ice > Liftoff...
ATCCCTCTCCCTCCGCCAATCAAAATGCCGACCCCAGGTCGGCTTTTTGATTGGCGGGGTTATTGATATGAGAACCCTTACTGCGCAGCAGGGGTTCGGTGAAGTGATGATTGCGCGCAGATGCTTGCATCGAGCACAATTGAACGAAAAAGGACAATGTCCGCTATCCCTCTCTACTAAATATTAATAATTGCTCTTCCATAAAGCTATATAACTGCGGTAGAGAAGTGTTACAATAATGTTTATGCTCTTAACAGCTTTTATTTCTTGGTGGTACGGAGACGGCTGGAAATCAGTTTTTAGTAGCTACGAACGCCGTCTCAACGATTTATCAGAAACCTTTTCAGTCAGACAACTAATCAGAACTCTGTTCGATCCCTGGCGTCGCATCATCAGCTATCCCGGAGCGAGCATTACCGAAAAGTTTCGTGCTTGGGGCGATAACATCGTCAGCCGAGCGGTTGGCTTTTGTGTGCGAATCTTATTTTTACTAGGCGGGTTAATCAGTGCTATAGCAATAATCATTTTTACCACAGTCGAAATTATTATCTGGCCGCTCATCCCAATCCTGATACCGATATTTCTAATTGGCGGTTTAATAATATGAGCCAGACCGTAAACTTATCATCACAAAGAGCTAAGGAAGCTAGGCTTGGCAAACGTATCGGCAAAACCGGCTACACAATTTGCGTATCGGTGACTGTAGCCAGTGCAGGGGTGTCATTATTTGGCCTGATTACTGGCTTTCCATTCGCCTTAACGTTTTTGGGATTATCGCTTTTAGCTCTTGTGCCAGCATTATGGTGGAAAAGACGACTATCGGTTTTACCCCCAAAAGGTAAGACTCTTGATGATCGATTATCGCTCGACGTTCTCGTTCGCCTACACTCAAACCAGCAAATGCAACCTCAAGCCATGTGGAGCTCAATACAAGGCCACTGGCAAGCACAATTCTTCTCTAACCATTTACTGGTTGGAATGGATGCGGTTACGGGCAGTCTGAGTACTGATCCGGCTGATCTGCCGGCCGCCTTAGATGTTGCAGCACAAATTGCCGACCAAAATCAAAGCCAAACTATCGAGCTCGGGTTTGTAGTTGCTGGCCTAATGCTAACATCACCGCAATTCGAACAATTGCTCCTTAAAATAAAATCACAACCTTCCGACGTGATGGTAATGGCAAATTGGCTAGGAAGAAATCTTCGTGAAAGCAGACAAAGCAAGCAGAGCTTTGGCGGCATTGGCAGGGATTGGGCATTCGGCTTTACGCCGCTACTTAATAAGTTCGGCCAAAATCTTAGCTTGAGCATAGCCAAACACGGTGCACACTTCGGCTCTCTTACTCAATCCGATGGAGTGTTGGCGGTTGAAGGAGCATTCAACAATAATGCTGGCGCAGTCGTATTACTGGGCGAAGATGGGATCGGAAAAACCAATAGCGTATATGCCTTAGCCCAAAGATTAATCGAGGGCAATACTGTGCCAAGCCTGGCCTATCATCAATTGTTCTCACTCAATGCCACCGACATCACATCGCAGGCTAGGGGAGCCGGCGACCTAGAAAACATTATGATCAGCCTAGTTAATGAAGCGGCACATGCCAAACATATAATATTATTCTTCGATAACTCCCAGTTGTTCTTCGCAGAAGGTCCTGGTACTTTTGATGCCGGCCAAATCCTCTTATCGGTAGTGCAATCGAGGGCCGTGCCGATGATATTTGCGATGTCGCCTAGTGATTTTCAGCGCCTCCGAACCCACAACCAGAGCCTAGCCAGTTTGCTCACCCCAGTGACCCTCCAAGAACCACCACAGGCAAAAGTCATGGAAGTGCTCGAAGACGCAGCTGTATTGATGGAAAACAATAGCAAAGTACTGGTTGCCTACGAGGCTATGCGCGAAGCATATAGCCTAAGTGGCCGTTACAATCAGGATCAAGCCTATCCCGGAAAAGCCATCGCACTACTCGAGCAATCAATCGCCCATTCCGACAACTCGATAGTCAGTGCACAGAGCGTCCAGAAAGCCGTAGAGCAGACATATGGCGTCAAAGTGGGAAGCGTAGCCCCAACTGAAGCCGACGCCTTATTAAGTCTAGAAGACGATATACATAAGCGCATGATTAACCAAACGTATGCTGTTAGTGCCGTTTCGAGCGCTTTACGGCGCGCTAGAGCTGGAGTCACTAACCCTAAGCGACCGATTGGTAGCTTCCTTTTCCTCGGCCCAACTGGCGTAGGTAAAACCGAGCTGGCCAAAGCGATTGCCTCAACATACTTCAAATCAGAAAGTTCTTTAATACGCCTAGATATGAGTGAATATCAACAACCAGAAGATGTTCAAAGACTACTGGCAACCGGCCAAAACGAAACATCAAGCTTGCTAATGAGCGTAAGGCAACAGCCATTTGCCGTCGTATTATTCGATGAGATCGAAAAAGCCCATCCCAACTTATTGAACCTCTTGCTTCAACTTCTAGACGAGGGACAACTAACAGATAATTCTGGCAAAGCAGCCTCGTTCAAAGATTGCGTAATCATTGCCACGAGCAATGCCAGCGCTCAGACGATCCGTGAAAGGGTTAGCCGAGGGGAATCATTGGAAGCATTTGCTGGCGAGCTTACAGACGAGCTAATCAACAGCGGACAGTTTAAGCCCGAACTACTCAACCGTTTTGACGATATCATCTTATTTAGGCCGCTAACTCCAGAAGAGCTCGGCAAAGTTGTACAGCTCATGATGGCGGAAATTAACCAGACCTTAGCTAGTCAAAATATTGCTGTAGAGCTAACAGCTGCTGCCGTAGGAGCGATAGTTGCAAAAGGCAATGATCCACGGCTGGGAGCCCGCCCGATGCGCAGAGCCCTCCAAAAGGCCGTAGAAGACACGGTGGCCCAAAAGATACTACGCGGCGAAACCAATCCCGGCGACAAGATTATCCTAGACGCACCCGACCTCACGCTTTAACTAATTATTGTTCCTGTGGTGTGACCTTTAGCAGCCTTTGCTATATTGTCTTCTTGCATGGCGTCAAATACAATGATCGGCATTTTGTGCTCCAGGGCAAGACCCATGGCAGCCTTATCCATAACTTTTATACCGTCGTCGGCTACAGCTTGCTGGAAGCTCAACTGATCAAGTTTTTTTGCGTCATCATGCTTGGACGGGTCTTTATCGTAGACACCGTTAACTTTGGTCGCTTTTAGGACGACTTGGCAATCAATCTCAAGCGCCAGGGCAACTGCTGCAGTGTCGGTTGTAAGGTAAGGGCGTCCGATACCACCGGCGGTAATAACTACACGACCCTTTTCTAGATGTTTTTCTGCCAAACGGTGCACAAAAGGTTCGGCAACTTGCTGAGCAAAAATGTTTGATAAGCAGCGGGTTTTAACACCTTCGGATTCAAATATATCAGTTAGAGCGAGGGCATTCATCATGGTCGCCAGCATGCCAATGTGGTCGCCCGTAACCCGCTTGATACCATTGCCAGCTAGTTGTGCGCCACGCGCAAAATTGCCGCCACCAACCATTACTACAACTTGCGTACCGTCATCCGAAACTTTTTTGATTTCTTGTGCCAACCATTTACAGAGTTCGGCGTCGATACCGCTCTCGAATTTACCAGCCAGCTGTTCGCCCGACAGCTTAAGCAAAATTCGTTTATACGGTTGATCCATCTAGTCCGTTAGTCTAGCAAATTATGACCCCTAAAGCTATACTTGAGAGTAATGATTAAAGTTTATTCGTGGAATGTTAATGGTATACGAGCGGTGCAACGCAAAGAGTTGTTCCAGCCATTCTTTGCTAAAGAGCAGCCAGACATCCTTTGCCTGCAAGAACTAAAAGCCAAGCCAGAACAGATTGATGTTGAGCTTGGGGACTATAATGCCTTCTGGTATTCAGCAGACAAACCGGGCTATAGCGGCACGGCAATTTTGAGCAAAGTTAAGCCTTTGCAAGTAATCAACGGCTTTCCTGAAGAAATTATTAAAAAGCATAAAGTAACTGGCGATAAGTATGGAAATCCAAACCTTGAGGGCCGGGTGGTGGCTGCCGAATTTGAGAAGTTTTGGCTAGTTACTGTATATGCGCCAAACGCCAAAGAAGATTTAAGCCGAGTGGCACTCCGTCACAAACAATGGGACCCAGCTTTTTTGGCATACTGTAAGCAACTCGAGAAGTCCAAGCCTGTAGTTTTTTGTGGTGACCTTAATGTTGCACACAACGAAGACGATCTGGCCAACCCCAAACCCAATAAGGGCAAAAAAGGTTTCACGACAGAAGAACGTGCCGGTTTTGACGCCTTCCTTGATGCCGGTTTTGTCGACACATTCCGAATGTTCACGCAGGGCAACGGCCATTACAGCTGGTGGTCGCATTTTGCTAAATCTCGTGAGCGTAATGTGGGCTGGAGAATTGACTATTTCTTAGTGTCCGATACCATCAAAGATAAGGTAAAATCTGCAAACATCCACGCCGATGTAATGGGCTCAGACCACTGCCCAGTATCTGTTACACTTGATATATGAATCTAAGTTTTGTGTCGTTTGTAGCAACAGACAATGTGGTATTGCCGGGTCTTTTTTTCAAGCCTAATAAGCAAACCAAAAAGGCTACAATTTGGTTGCATGGCATGGGCGATAACGGCATATTCTATAAGACCAGACTAATCAATGAATTAGCCAAAGCTCACACAGACCAAGGCATAGCTTTTTTGGCATTCAACAACAGGGGAGCGCACGGCAGCAAACGACTCAAAATAGCCGATGAAGCCTTATCCGAAGAGGATCGTAGCTTTCAGGGAGGAACTCACTACGAACTAATTAAAGATTCGGTAAAAGATATCGATGGAGCGGTGGAATTCCTAAAGCAAGAAGGCTATGACACCTTATATTTGGCAGGGCATAGCACCGGTGCAAATAAAATATGTGTCTACGATGCCGAGACGTCTAGTAGTCCATTCACAAAATATGTCTTGGCTGGGCCTGGCGACGATAATGGGCTTTTCTTTGAGGCGCTAGGCGAAAAGCGTTTTTGGCAAGCGACCAAACACGCTGCTAAGCTCATAGGAAACGACAAAGCCTTAGATATAATGCCCAAATACAGCGGCATGTATCCGTTTAGCGCCCAGTCGGCGTGGGATATTCTCAGCCCCGACGGCGCATATAATACCTTCCCGTTCTACGAACAAACCCAAGAACGACTAGGTAGCAAACAACTTTTTAAAGAGTACTCCGCCATAAAACTACCGACACTTGTTATTATTGGGGCAGAGGATGAATATATGACAACTGCCGGTGGCCCCGCCAAAGCATTAGATACATTTTTGCACCATACTAGTGCTCAGATGATGAAACATAACGACTTCGAACTGATAGATTATGCGAATCATAGCTTCTATAAGCAAGAGGCCGTCTTTGCAAAACAACTTACTGACTGGTTGGTCCATGGCTAGGTCATTTGCTGCATTTGATATTGACGGCACAGTAATACGTTGGCAGCTTTACCATGCGCTTAATGATGCATTGGTAAAACAAGGTGCAATTGATGCTAAAGCCTTCACCAAAGTACGCGATGCCCGCATGGACTGGAAGCGAAGATCGGGTGATGAGGCTTTTCGTGAATACGAAAATGCAATGATCGAAGTCTTCGACACTTATTTGCCCAAGCTTACACTAGAAGCGGTTCAGCAGGCCGTTAAAAAGGTCATAGACGAATACAAAGACCAAGTCCACACATATACGCGCGATTTAATAACTGAGCTTAAACAAAATGACTATCTACTGTTTGCCGTATCGGGTTCCCCCGACTTCATTGTTGAACCTCTGGCCCAGTACTATGGTTTTGATGACGTTGTATCTACCCATTACCCGGTCCAAGACGGTATCTTCACGGGTGACAAAGACCTCAGCCTTGGGCGCAAGCCTGAATTACTCCAAGGACTTATTGAGCAACATTCTGCAGTGCAAAAGGGTAGTATGGCTGTCGGTGACACTGGAGGTGATGGCGGCATGCTAGAAATGGTAGAGCAACCGATCGCCTTTAATCCTGATAAAAAGTTGTTTCAACAAGCTAAACAACAGGGATGGAAAATAGTTGTTGAGCGTAAAAATATGGTCTACGAAATGGAACAAGTTGATGGCAAATACATACTGGCATAAGCAAACTGCCGATAAGCCACTATTTCCGGATCTACTATGGAGCCGTCCAGAAACTAAAAAAGCCCGAGGCAAATTGCTAATAATAGGCGGGAACTCACAGGGTTTTATGGCGCCGGCACAGGCTTATCAAGAGGCTACGACAGCAGGCGTTGGATCAACCCGAGTTATTCTGCCACAGCAAGTTCAAAAACTTCTGCCAAAAAACTTTTCTGAGATGGAATTTGCTTCCGGAACACCAAGTGGTAGCTTTGGCAGGCAAGCACTAGCAGAACTTCTTGATGCGGCCAGCTTAGCAGATGGAGTTCTGCTTGCCGGTGATTTTGGTCGCAACTCCGAAACCGCAATCTTGCTAGAACAATTTATCCAAAAATACTCCGGACCACTGACACTAGTTCAAGACAGTATCGATTATTTCCTTGCGAACGCCCAACAGCTTGTTTCTAGGCCGAGAACATTAATCGTGCCTAGCTTTACGCAGCTTCAGAAATTTGCCACCGCATCACGGTTTAATCAAGCCTTTACTTCGAATATGGACTTTCTGCACTTCATCGAGGCGTTACACGAATTTAGCGAAAAGCATCAAATAGCAATAATAACAAAGCATCTAGATACTGATTTTGTTGCTTTAAACGGGCAGGTAAGTAGCACAAAGCCTTCGAGCGATAATAATGAGATTGTGACAGCAGCACACGCTTCAGTTTGGTGGCTTCAGGCCCCCAATAAGCCCTTCGAAGCCATAACTACAAGCCTAATTTGAGGCCACTTGTTGGGGCATTCAAACAGCTACAAATAAATGTTCTGTGTAGCCGGTGACTAAGCCGGTTGCGCGCCACCAGACTGATCGTACTGATGTAGACCTACGAGCTCAAGGCCTTTAAGGCCTAGTTCGCGACCGAACTTGATAAGTATAAGGTCAGGCTTGGCGACAGGTTCACTGGCGGTAATATCTCGTCCACTAAATGCTTCTGTCATGCCTGCGTTTATAGGTAAGCCGGTTTTAACTGGCTCGCTAATTTCGCATGTAGCTCCGCCAGACTCTAAATATAACTGGATTCCTACGAGCTCAAGGCCTTTGAGGCCCAACCCGCGTCCATACTCTAGAACACCAAGGTCTGGATTAGCAGTGTCGCTAAACGCCTCAGCCAAGCCTGCATTTTTTGGTAAATCTAATGGATCAACTTTGCCAATTAAGTTATTTTCGATACCCATGATAAGCTCTCCCAATTTATTTTTTTGAATATGTTTGTTATACACCTCCAACTAACTTACTGTCAATCAGCAGATAGTATTGTGTGCACTAAATCACACTCTTGAGCAGAAATATGTATAAATAATTGAGCCTTGGCTCAGTTTAATAACTTGAAAACTGTTTGGTGCCGCGAGACGGACTTGAACCGTCACGAGCTTGCGCTCACAGGATTTTGAGTCCAGCGTGTCTACCAATTCCACCACCGCGGCACAAAACAGTTTTCAAAAGTACTATCACTGTTTCCGACATAAGCCAATTATATGCTTACGTTTAACAGTGGTTTACAAGGGGTAATTGTACTATACTTAGGGCTGTAGAGCTAGGTTAGCTCGACTTTTTACTATGGTAACAAACTCATCTAATTCTAATCCTGACTCCGATCAGACCAAAGATGCGCCAGATGCGCAGATGGCTGCTCAATTAATTCGTGACAAAGTTGCAAGAATATACGCAGACGAGCCAAGTGCAGCCGAAGAGATCAAAGAAGTTAAGCAAACATCGCATCGCTCCAAACACCAGCAGTTCATGTATGATCTCAGCGCTTCCGGTAAAGATCTAGCGGCGGTACAAACAGAGTGGCATAACTATTATCAATCACTCCCTCCAGCGGCTAAGCACGAGGTATGGCAAGAATTCTACAGTAGCCAAGCTTTGATTACGGGGCAGCCAAAACCAGAAGTTGCCATAATTGCCAACCCTCAGGTGATTGCCCAGCACAAAGCTCAGGCGTCCACCACCAAGAAGGCTAAAAAAATAGCGACTAAGCCGCGCAAACTCCGAGAAGCCCGTTCGACCGAAGATTTACAGGCCGCCATCAAGCACAAGGTCAGTGCTGGAGGTAAACTACAAACCAAGCATCACATTCAATCATTATTATTTGGGTTAGGGATGGGCGCAGTGGTTGTTGTTATATTCTTGTTTGGGTTCTTTAACGAATTAGTTATCGCTCCCTTTATTCAACCTAGTCGTACCGCCGCTTCGACTCCTCTTATTGTAAATAGTACTAGTATTGCGGCCAAAACGACGCCAGAAGTCATTATTCCAAAGATTAACGTCGAAATTCCTACTGTATTCAACCAAAAAAGTATTAAAGAAGAAGATATACAGCTTGCGTTAGAAAGTGGAGTAGTCCATTATCCGACCACTCCGGTGCCCGGCCAAAACGGAAATACTGCTTTCTTCGGCCACAGCAGCAATAATATATTTAATAAAGGTAACTACAAATTCGCATTTGTATTGCTGCACAAATTAGAGAAGGGTGATACGTTCTACTTGACCCAAAACAGCAAGCTCTACGCCTATAAGGTTTTTGATAAAAAAATAGTTTCGCCATCGGAAGTGAGCGTGCTCGACTCTATACCAGGCAAAACTGCGACGGCCACCCTTATAACATGTGATCCTCCGGGTACAACCCTCAGAAGGTTAGTTATAGTGGGCGAACAAATTAGCCCGGATCCAGCAACTAACAGCGAAGGCGTTACGCCTACCCCGGCCGCCGGTCCAGACGGTAGCACCGAGCTCCCGTCGACAACTTCAGCCTTACCAGGTAACGGACCAACTCTATTCACTCGTTTCATTAACTCTGTGGCCGGTAAAGTTATAACAATAGGCATCTTCTTAGCCGGACTTTTTGCCGTATTTAGATGGTTGAATAAGCCCAAGCGACCCATCAAATAAACTACTTATCTGCGACTGTACGGAGCGATGTCTCTACTAAATTAATCTGTGCTGGAATAGCGGCAGGCCTAAAAGTATAGACTGCCTTATAATTTGGCGAAAAGGCTGGTAAATAGTTACTACCGGCAGGAGACAAAAATTGGGGATTTGTGTAATCGTAATCAAAGATGAATGTCTTTCCACCACTAACATAACTTAAACGGCTACCGTCCATCCATGTTGCATTAACTGCGGGGCTATCCATGGGTTGAGAGGTTGTGTAGTTGTAGACGCGCTCATTTTCAAAATCATAGACGCCGTACTGGTTGCCATTTTGAGCCATAATAAATTGAGCACTATTAGAAAAGCTCATATAACTCGCAGCATTTACACGTAGTACGCTAACAGGCGGGTTACTTTTTTTGGCTGGAGATTGGGACCGATCAATAGTGTTGTTTTGTCCGATAGGGTCTTTATAGATATAAACCTTGCCCAGAACAGAAGAGCCAGCAGCAACATACAAGTCCCCACTATATTTTGTTAAGTCCAAAAGATAATTCGATCCCGCAGCAAAGGTCCTAATATTGTAGGTATTATCACCGCTTTTTAACCGGATGACTATTGTGCCGGCTGGTTGATCTTTGTCGGTTGCGTAAAGAATTGTGTCGTTACCATAAGACTTATATGCGATAACATTTTCTAGAACTGTAACAGGCGTTGGTGCGGATATACTTGCTGTTTGTAGGGTGCGATTCGTCTGGTTGTACAGATGGTACTTATCGAATTTTTTATCGATAAGTGTCAGTTTTGAGGGCTGCACACCTAATAAATTATTTAAATTTCGTGATTCTTCGGGCGCAGTCCGATTAACCAAAACAAACTCCGATTTACCATCATATACATGCTCCAAAAGCACGTTCTCGTTATCGCTGGCCCAACTAACATATTTCCAGCTTTGTGGACCAGTAGTTTTAGTCACCAAATTTGCTGGCAAATTCAGTATCACAGGTGGCTTCTCTGGGCTTTTTAGATCAAATACATCAAATCCTAGAATACTATTCGGCTGCTGCACCATCAACCAGCGGCGATCAGAACTTTGCGCAGTAAAACCGGGGGCCGGGCTATATGCTTTAACTTCTTTGGTTGTCAGCGTTGAAGGTATTAAAAATGGATGATCAAAGTGATGGACGCCTCCACCTTTTATTTCGATTGTTCGTTTCCAGCTATTATATCCAGCACGGCTTAAATCGACATTATAGACACCAGAAGCAAGGGAAACGCGAGTATTAGTTGAATACCTGGTAGGTTTACCATCAATGACGACGTTGGCTGGGTTGGGCTGACTAGAAAAGAATGCTAAGCCGTTCTGTGTGACGTTACCGTTTTTTTGGACGCCAAAACCGTAAGCCTGATATAGCAATACCATCGAGGTTAAGCCAATAGCGACGGCTATACAGGCATAGCCAGTGAATAATACTATTCTGTGTCGCGCTTCTTTTTTGGGGTCTAAATAGTCCATATTTACCATTATTATTATGGAGATACTTGCCTCTAAGAACAAGAGGGTTTAATATGGTTATAAGTCACTCTCCTTAATAACAAGGTCAGCTTGTGGGTAAAATCAAGAATACAATAGAAATAAACGGCAAACTATATGACGCAACAACTGGTGCGTTAGTTCATGATATGGGTAAACCAGTGGTTAATCACAGTATCAAAAAGAAAAAAAACATAGACGGCATCGTCTCTACTCACCACAATTCGGCGACTAAGCAGCTGGCTATGGCGCCTGCGGAGAGATCCAAAACCAAGTTTTCTCACCATGTTGCACCTCCAGCCAAGCCGAAGATGCACAATGTTGGACGGTCGGCTAAACTTTCTGCGTCCAGGAAGATCGAACCATCTAACACACTTATGCGCAGTGCCGTCAAAAAGCCTAATACCTCAACAAAGCATTCGATTAAAGCTCATGGGCACACAGATAAACTTGCAAGGGTCCCCAAGCACGTTGTCGCACGCAAGCCATCGGCTCATTTAGTTAATGAGCGGCGCTCAAACCACGCCAAACGCATCAATAAAAGTCAGTCAGTTACACGTTTTAGAAAGACTACTGCTAGTACGAGTTTCGTTGCTCACAAAAAGACCCATCACGCTACCAGTCAAATAGCTCCACCAAAACCTATCGTACATCACCCAAAATCCACAAATGATATGCTCCAACAGGCTATAGATCACGCCACTAGCCATAGACAGCCTACACTTAAGAAGCGCATGACTCGGCCAAAACAAATTGGTAGTCTTGCGGCCTTGGGCGTTGCCTCATTTGTACTGGTCGGTTTTGTTATTAGCCAGAGTATGCCAACCATTCAAATGAAGCTAGCATCGGCCAGATCAGGAATTGCCGCCGGCATTCCAGGCTATCAACCAGCAGGCTATAGCCTAGGTGACCTAAAATACGGCGCCGGAGTTGTGGCGATGAATTTTGATAGCAACAGTGACCAAAGTCGTAAATACCAAGTTACTCAAAAAGCTTCAGAATGGGATAGTACGACGCTTCGTGATTTATACGTTGAGTCTAACGACAAGAATTTTACAACCGTTGAATCTGGTGGCCGCACGCTTTATATCTACGGCAAAAATAACGCAACATGGGTAGACAACGGTATTTGGTATCAGGTCCAAAGTAGCGGCTCACTCAGCAATCGACAGCTAGTAGACATCGCAAAAAGCCTGTAAGTCACATATAATAGCCCTACATATGAAACCAGCCCGTACCCGTTTTGCACCCAGTCCAACAGGTTTTTTGCATGTCGGTGGTATCCGAACCGCATTATTCGCTTGGCTAGTAGCACGCCAAACTAATGGTCAATTTATCCTAAGATTTGAAGATACCGACAAGAAGCGCGAAGTAGACGGTGCCAGGCAGCACCTAATCGATAGCCTCCGCGTCCTAGGTCTCGATTATGATGAAGGGCCCGATGCTGGCGGACCGCACGCCCCATACACCCAGAGCGAACGCCTCGACACATATACAAAATGGGCACAAATACTTATTGATACTGATCGAGCCTACGCTGACCCATACACATCCGAGGAAGTACAAAAATTCCGCGAGCAAGCCCGGGCCGACAAAAAACCATTCTTATACCGCAACCAACGGCCGACAGATCCGCCAGCGTGGGACGGCACAACACCACTGCGCTTCAAATCCGATCCCAAAGCATACAGCTGGAACGATGCTGTCATGGGCGATCTAAGCACTGGTCCAGAAGTAATTGATGACTTTGTTTTAATCAAATCTGACGGTTATCCAACCTATAACTTTGCACACATCGTGGACGATGCCGAGATGGAAATCACCCATGTAATGCGTGGACAGGAGTTTTTGGCCAGCGCCCCAAACTACCTCAATTTATACGAAGCATTAGGTATTAATCCGCCCGTTTTGGCGACATTACCGCACATCATGGCCGAACAGGGCAATAAGAAGCTCAGCAAACGCGATGGCGCTAAAGACGTATTAGACTACATTCAGCAAGGCTATCCAGCAGAAGCATTGGTTAGCTTCATTGCAACTTTAGGCTGGAATGACGGCACCGAGCAAGAGGTGTTTTCTAGAAAAGAGTTAATCAGTAAATTTAGCTTAGGACGCGTACAAAAAAGTGGAGCCCAATTTGATGAGCGCCGACTCGGCTGGGTTAGTGGCAACATAATACGACAGACGCCGACCGAAGACTTATATGATCAAGTTGCAAATTATTGGCCTCTAGAAGCAAGCCAGGCCAGCGAAAATTATAAAAAACAGGTCCTGGGCTTAACCCAAGAACGATTAAAGTATTTTGGCGAATTACCTAAATTAACAAATTTCTTTTTTGTTGATTTACCGCTAAATCCTGACCTTATCAGCGGCAACAAGCAACTCAAAAAGCAATCAACAGAAGATTTGAAGGCGCTATTAGAGCAGGCAAGGGACAGCTTACGACAGAGTGATTTCAGCGTAGAAGACCTTACGTTTCGACTCAATTCGCTCCTGGAAGACACCGGTCAAAAACCTGCCGTATTATTTAGTCTGATTCGAATTGCTACTACTCAAGCTCCATCGAGCCCAGGGCTAGCGGAGAGCATGGCTGTACTAGGAAAAGAACGCTGCATGGACCGGATAAACAAACAGATAACTGCCCTCTAGTCAAAAAGCATAAGCACTGATATAATAATTCTCATGGATCCTGACTTCAAGTCAGTCAGGCGATCAAATAGCCCAAATAAAATAAAAATAGATCGTCAGCCTGAAATAAAAACCGGTTATGATACAAGCTTTCTGACACCTGAAGAGGTGGCAGCGGCAGACAACATCCTAAGCCCTGTAAAGCTTGATGACGTACCTTCAATAGAGCAGCCGACATATACAGGAACACCAAACATGAAAAAACAATCAAAAAATAAACTACGGCCAAGTAAAAAGAATTTAGCAATAATCGGAGTATTCGTGTTGATGTCAGGACTTGGTGCTGCATTTTTTTTGAATCGTCATACTAACCCGCCTATCAGCTCAGTAAAATCAACTTCAAAAACCGCCCCTAAGCCAACTACAGTAGCATCCAATCTAAGCGGTCTATCGGTTGAGCCCTCCATGAACGAGCTACCGGTTACCGGAGTTATGATAGAAAACAGCGTTCAAGCCCGTCCTCAAGCTGGCCTAAGCCAAGCCGGTGTAGTTTTTGAAGCCATCGCCGAGGGTGGTGTCACTAGGTTCTTAGCACTCTTCCAGGATACGAATCCCGAGAACATCGGTCCGATTAGAAGCGCTCGGCCATATTATGCACAATGGGCGCTAGGCTTCGATGCTGGATATGCTCACGTGGGTGGCAGCCCCAAGGCACTTGCAAACATTAAGGAGTGGGGCGTTAAAGACCTAGATCAATTCCAGAACTCTGGTGCCTACTCTCGGATTAGCAGTCGTCCAGCACCCCACAACGTATATACAAGTGTTGATAAGCTAAAGCAACTACAGGCCAGCAAAGGCTTTACTAAGAGCTCCTACAAAGGTTTCCTACGCAAGATAGAGGCTGCCAGCAAAACACCGGCAGCCAAAACGATTGACCTGAGTATCTCGGGGCCAACTTACGATGTGCGTTACGACTACAATGTGGCAACCAATAGCTACCAACGCAGTGTGGGTGGTGCAGCCCACGTAGATGCCAACTCCAACACTCAAATTAGCCCCAAAGTAGTAGTCGCAATGATCATACCTTACGGTGTAGAGGGTGACGGCTATCACTCAACCTATTCAACGATCGGCTCTGGTGCCGTCTATATATTCCAGGACGGTAACGTAACGACAGGGCAATGGACTAAACCCGAAAATAAATCTCAAATTAGCTACACAGATGCATCAGGCAAGCCCCTAAAACTTAACCCGGGCCAAACCTGGATTACAGCGCTTAGCGCGGCTAACAAAGTTACCTACAAGCCGTAGGCCCGAGTCATGGACCACCTACAAAGACTACGAAAAACCATAGGACTTTATGCGCTTTCTATGATTATCGTCGAAAATATCTTGGTGATTACAGTTTGGTGGGCACTACAGACATACACGACCCTATCGCTAGGAATAGTGTTAGCAATTACCGTAATTATAGCTCTGGGTTTTGCGTTGGCATCATCACGTATAATCAGTAACTTTGCGACCAAACCCCTCCAAGCCTTATGGCAAGCGATACTCCATCTAAGTCCAAGTGAGCAGGGGATTCAGGCCCCCAAGCTAGATGATCTCAAAATCGGTCGCGAATTAGTCGCTAGTCTGACTGCGCAGGTTTACCAGTTGTCGGACGTCGCTAAACACGCCGCCGAAGAAAGTAAAGCACTCAACCGTGATATTAGCCGCAATTTTGTTGCCCAAAATCTACCTCTACCTTTAATCGTTTTGGACAGTACAGAGACAATCAAATTTGTAAATGAGGCTGCCGTCAAATATATTGGGACTCCTTCAGAGGAGTTAATTGGCAAGAATGTTTACATGGTGCTCGATATGTCTTTCCCTAGCGAAAAAACTTTTGACGTCTGGCTTAAGGACGCCAAGCTAAAAAGTGCGACCTCGACTTCAAGCTGGGAACGCGTAAAACTAAATGTCCGTGATAACCACCCGGAACTGCATTTTGATTTAGCGGCTTACTATAACCGCGATAATTCCGACAATATCGAGACAATGCTAACTCTGTTTGATCACACCGAACAGTACAGTCAAGATGATCAAGCAGTGAGCTTCATCGCCTTGAGCGTGCACGAGCTACGCACTCCACTTACGCTGCTTAGAGGCTACATAGAGGTGTTCGAAGATGAACTGGGCGATAAAGACGATCCAGAGCTACAGAGCTTTATGCTAAAGATGCACGCTCAAGCCGAACAACTTATGGCCTTCGTAAACAACATCCTGAATGTTGCTCGGATTGATGATGACCAGTTAGAACTGCAATTAGACGAGCAGGACTGGTCCGACATACTAAAAAGTGCCATTGAATCCCTAAGTCTGCGCGCCAAAGTCCGCGACATCACATTGCACTGTAGGATAGCAACCGATCTCCCAACGGTCGGCGTTGATCGTCTGAGCATCTATGAAGTCATCAATAACCTCGTCGACAACGCTATCAAATATAGCGGAACCAGCAAAGTAATAAATATCGATGCTCATATAACAAAAGATGGGCTGATCGAAACCACGGTCCAGGATTTCGGTCTGGGAATTTCTACAGGTGTTATGCCCAATCTATTTACTAAATTCTACCGGGACCACCGCAACCGCGCCCAGATAGGTGGAACAGGCCTTGGACTTTACCTGAGCAAGGCTATCATAACTGCCCATAGCGGTAATTTGTGGGTGCGCAGTAAGGAGGGCGAGGGTAGCACGTTTGGCTTTACCTTAATGCCTTATTCACAACTAACCGAAGAGCTCAAGCAAACCGGTAATCAAGAGATTGTTCGTGGCGCTCACGGCTGGATCAAAAACCACTC
>Ga0105047_10009423_pt1 | contig 16072 bp, 23 predicted proteins | sample MAT04_FD_78384 | JGI IMG/M metagenome (GOLD analysis project Ga0105047, IMG submission 78384) | Freshwater microbial communities from Lake Fryxell liftoff mats and glacier meltwater in Antarctica - MAT-04 (megahit assembly) | ecosystem: Environmental > Aquatic > Freshwater > Ice > Liftoff...
GATCTCGATCTCGATCTCGAGGGCGGAGCGATGCTCCCCGTTTGGCGAGTCCTTGGTAGCCCGAGTCGCAACAGACGATCCCGAGCATCGAGTTGGTCAGTCTGGCCCGGCGAAGGAGGTGATGGACTCCGGCGATGCCCGACACGTACACGGAGGTGACCAGCACCCCGAAGACCGGGCCGAACGAGTCCACGAGAAGGTGGCGTTTCCGGCCCCTGATCTTCCTGCCGGCGTCGTAGCCGACCTACGCTCGAGCGCCAACCGCGCGGCACCAAATGGGGCGCCGGACCTGCTGAACCGCAGTCCCTCAACGGCAAGCTCGCCGTGCCGAGCGCGCCTCGGTAGAACTTCCGGGGGGCGTCAAACGGCTCATTGTTCTCCGCGCTCTGGTGGTGACACCCAGCAGCGTTGCTCGCTTGCGCAATTTCAGATCGGGACGATCCGGAGGGTTGCGTCAAGCGATGACGCAAGGTGCTTCATGTCCTTGACATCGCTTGTGACGACGAAGTCGCCCCGGGCGATGGCCCCGACCGCGACGACTGCGTCGATCACATCGGCGGTGTTGGATCGGCCGCAAGCTTGTCCCGCGGCACGACCGCGGAGCTCGTTGAGATCCTCGATGCGGCACCCCTTCACGAGACGCGAGAGCTCGGCTTGAGGCCCGCCGCGCCACGCTTGCGCAAGTACGCCGGCGGGGATCGTCGGACGGACCCCGCGTTCAAGGGCCCGGCGGTGCAGAGCCCAGAGCTTGCGGTTGTTGTTCTCGCCCGCCACGAGCGCGCCGGTGTCGTAGGTGAGGCCGCCCACGATCAGCTCGCGCGTCGGTTCGAAGCACGGATCACACGGTCGAGCAGCTTGTCGGCCGCGGCCAGCTCCTTGGCGGTGAGCTCACCGTGATCGACTTCCCATTCGCGCACCGCGTCGAGGCCCGCTTCGATGGCGAGCTCGTGCTCGGCGGCGTGGTTGAGCCAGGCGGACAGGCTCATGCCGGCACGCTCAGCGGCACGGGATGCGGCCTCGGCGACATCGACTTCCAGGGCGACGGAAAGCTTTCGAACGGTCACGATCACGACGGTACTACCGCGTTCCTACTCGACTCAAGGGACTCGGGCGGGGAAGCGGAGTGAACTCGGGAAACCGGCATAATCCGCGACGCGGAGCTCGGTGACGGGCCCGTCTGTTGAGGCGCCATCGGCCGGCGCTGACCGCCGCCGGGCAGTTCGCATCGGCCACCGACGCGCTGTCACCTGCCACCACCTCATCACCTCAACCCGACAACATGGATCGCGGACGACCGCAAGCCCCGCACCCGCAACAACGCTGCCATCGAAAGCGCTTCTCCGCGGACGTGAGCGGACACATGAGCATGGACGAACGCACGTCATCCGTACGGCGCAAACGAGCCATGATCGTCGTGTTGGCTGGCCTCGCGGTGTTGCCATTCGCGCTCGTGGTGATCAGGTCCAGCCCCTTCGGCCCGTGGCGCCCGGGGACCACTCACATCGGCAGCATCAGCACCGCGGGCTGCTCGATCTTCTACCCCGACGACGCCGACCGGGCCGTCACCACAAGCGACCCTGCCACCTTGGGTTGGTCGTCGGTGGATCATCCGCCAGACAACTGGACGACGGTGAAGCGGGTGTCGGGCGCGTTGACGCTCACCGACGACACCGATGGGCCCCGGTCTGGCTCGTGAAGGATGCCCGGCCGTACGAATCGAAGGGGACCGAGCCAACCGACGAGTGCACCATCGTCCGAATCGGCGGCGCTGTCCGGTCGTCGGGTTGCAACTCTCGTATCCGACGGTCTCTGATCCCCACGACACCTTCTCTCTATTGTAGTTACACCCAGAATCTGTTCCGGAGGCCAGAATGGCCGGCACGAGTCCGAGGAGACGGCGAGGCGGTCAGGCCGGTCGAGTGGTGCCGCCGTGCCAGTCGATGTCGAGGAGACGGCGGGCCAGCACGGCACCGATCTGCGCGGCGTGGGCTTTGGCGGTATCCGCGGTGGGCCCTTGCCAGCGGCTATCGATCGACGCGACCCAGAGTGCGTACCAACGGTCGAAGTGTTCGATCCGGATCGCTTCGATGCGGTGGACGTGACGGTGCGCGGCCAAGATCGCCCCCACGTAGCCAGGCTGACCAAGCAGGATCCGGCACCAATAGTCGATCAGCTTCGGGATGTGAGTGGCCCAGTCGACCTCGGCGACCTCACCGAAGACATGCTCGAGGATGTCGTCGAAGACCACCTCGCGGTAGAAGATCACGACGAGGTCATGGATGTCGGCTCGGGTTCCGATGTCCCGGATCGACGTAGCCGGCGGTGGATTGGAGTCGATGACGGTCATGCGAGGGCCCCAGCATGGCCTCGTCGAAATCTCATCCCGACCACGCTGATCGATTTCTTGCCTTCTTGCTAGAAGAATTAGAGTCCAGTTTCGGAGGCCGAAGAATCGCCGAGGGGAGCAGCCCTGAAGAGCCACCGAGACACGAACACTCCGAAACGTGACGATCCGCCGGAGCACCCCACGAAGCAGGCCGCTTGGCTGTTGGTCGCGGTGACCCTGTTGCTGATCGCGCTCGCCGTGGCGAGCTCGACCGGACGGCTGTGAGCCTCCGGTCTCGACAGGTCGGGCGCGGCCCACGGGAAGGTGGGACCGGAATCACGGCGCGTTCTCGACATGACATCGCAGTCGGCAATGCGCTCGTCGCGGGTCCTTCGGGATGAGCTCGTCCACCTCGAGCCCGTCGATGCTCTCGGCGATTCCGTAGGCCATACCGAGGTGGAGCTCGCACACCGTGTCGGGATCGGCGAGCGCGGTCGACGCGAACGGGCAGGTCCGCAGGATGACGTCCACCGCGGAGCCCTTCTGGCGCATCGTGGGGTCGAACCCGTGGCGAGCCATCTGGTCGACCAGCTCGCCGACGGGATCGTCGTTCGTGCTGACGCCCAGGCGCTGGCGGCGCCCGGCACGGCGGCCGACCTCAACGGGGCTGTCGCCGGTCCGGACCATTTCAGCTAGCCACAGCGAGAGCCGTTCGTAGGGGCCCGCTACTCCCCACCGACTCTCTGCGGTCGGGTCGAGGACGTAGCTCAGTCGCGGGCGACCCCGACCGGAGCTGGGTGCCTTTCCCTCGACGACGAGGCCGGCGTCAACCAACTTGGCGAGGTGCTGGCGGATCGCGTTGTGGTTCAGCCCGAAGTGCGCAGTCATCTCGGAGATGTCGACCGGGCCGTCCGCGTCCGCGATGTAGCGGAACATGTCGTGGCGTGTCGGGTCGCCGAGCGCTCGGGCCTGTTGTTGCAGTGTTGTCATGGCAGGTCCCTTCGGTCGTCGGCGACATCATTGTCCCCCGCCCCACAACAACGGGCCGCGATCACCGCACCGGCGCTGTCCTCTGACGTCAGTCCCAACATGGCGCCGGGCAACTCGAAAATCTCGCCGACCGTGACAAGGTCGCGTCGTTGATGCTTTCCGCGGGCATGGCCCCCTCCTTCATTCTTGGCAGCACATCTCTCCCGTATTATTATACCTTCAACTAGAGATTTCAAGGAGGTGCGGCCGTGGACCCGATTCCGAACGAGCCCGCCCACTGCGTGCTCAGCATCGATCTCGACTGTCCCTGGTGCCTCACCGCGACCATCGACGCCCTCGAAGCAGATCCCACCGTGCAGCGAGTCCCTGCGCACAGCGCCGCGGGCTGCCTCGAGGTCTCCCACACCGGCCCCCCCGACGCGATCCTCGCGACGATCACCGGGATCGGTCACACCATCGAGCTTGCATCCAACGGCGAGGCCGTGATGGCGCCGGCCCGTGTCCGCGTCGAGCAATCCTGTGCTCGTCACCCCACGCCCTCCGTCGGTCGCGTCCGGATCGGCGAGCCGAGGTGACCGGACCCCCGGACCTCCAGGCTGGTGGGGATCCGCCCTGCTGGGCTCATCTCGTCGACGGCGGGGAGGCCACGCCGGTCAGTGACGGCGAACTTGCGCGGCTCGTGCGGGACCTTGCCGATGCGGTGATCATCTGCGAACCGCTGGGCACGATCACGTTCTGGAACGACGCCGCCACCCGAGTGTTCGGCTGGAACGCCGACGACGCCATCGGTGTCTCGCTCGATCTGATCATCCCGCCACGTCTGCGTGATCGACATTGGCACGGCTACCGGACAGTGATGTCCACCGGGACGACGAGCTACGCCGATCGGCTCCTCGAGGTCCCCGCGCTCCACCGTGACGGGCACACGATCTCGATCGCGTTCACGGTGTCGTTGCTCACGGCCCCCGACGGAGCCACGACCGCGATCGCCGCGGTCATCCGCGAGGACACCGAGCGATGGCAGGAAGGTCGGGCCATGCGCCGTGAACTCGACCGCCTGCGAGCCGAGCCGGCCGAAACCGTCGGTTTCACCACGCCGCACTAGCTCCCATCAGATCGGCTCGACAGAGACAACAACGCCTGTCGCAGGACCTCAGCGTCGTTCGCACTCTCGATGTCGATCGGTTCCTCGAAGTCGCCTCGACCTCGTGGCGGCCCGAACGATGCGGCGATTCGGCGCTCATAGCCGGCCTGGAGGCCTAACTCGGCAGTGAATTGCTGGGCGAGTACATCGCAACGTCGCCGATCCGACAGTTCCGTCTCGACTTCCCGAAGCTCGTTCATCAGCCGCTGTTGGCCGCTCACGACCTTGCGCGCCGTGTCGGCGGGTACGCGATCGATCGCATCGTGCTCCGCTTCGATGTGATCGATGAGCGCGTCGATCAGCCGTCGCAGCGCTGACACAACACGGTCACGATCGCCGTCCGATGCCGCGGCTTCGAGCCTGCGGGCCTGCGTCAGGATGGCTTCGTGAGCCAACGACGACGCCATGAAGTTCCTCGGGAGATCAGAGTGCTCGGGATGCAGCAGCCGCGAACTGCGGCGGGGCGAAGGGCCGGCGTCGGTCACCGGTGACGTGACCACGCAAGGCCCAGACCGATCGGGATGCTGATCAACACCGTGCCCACGAGGGGACGGTAGACGGACCTCCACAGCCGCGGGATGCCGGCCGAAGATCGCGTGGCGCCCGGAAGGGCGGCCAAGGCGACGGCCAGGACGACCCCGCCCAGCGACGTGAGCACCGGCATTGCGGCCAGTGTGCCAAGGATCGTCAACGCCACACCGGCGTTCCACCCGACCAGTTGCAGCTGCCGTCGCGATCAATTTGGACGCGGCGTTGCCAGCCACACCTGACCGCCACCGAGCCCGACCTGCGCGACTCCTCCGACGAGCACGAGAAACGCCGCCGTCTACGGACCGAGTTCGAGCGCCAGCGGTCGGCTGAGTGCGGCGACCAGCCCACCCGCTGTCGTGCACCCCATCCCCCACGCCATGAAGGCACGGGCATCGATCCAACGGTCGGCCAGGTCAGCCGCGTCAGCCGATAGCGGCAGCGAAGCCGATGCCGACCGACGAGCGGAGATCGGCGGCGTCTCGGTCATGCCACGCCACAGCTGCCGGCGGCGAGGGGGACGGGCGCGCCGGTGAGCTGCTGGCAGTGGACGCGCGCGACGTTGTCGGCCAGCTGCGCGGCACGATCAGCGCTCGGACCGAGCCAGCCGAGCTCGAGGGTCTCGTGGAACAGTGACAGCCACCGCTCGAAGTGCGCCACCGTGAAGGCGCGCTGGCCATGGATGTGTGCGTGCGCCTGGAACGGGTTTCCGGCGTAGCCGGGCAGGCCCAGCAGGGCCCGGCACCAGAAGGCGGTGAGCTTCGGAAGATGCTCGGACCAGTCGACGTGCGCGACGTCGTTGAACACCGGTCCCAGCAGGTCGTCCTGGGTGACGTCGGCATAGAAACGTCGGACCATCTCCGCGATCTCCTCGGGTGTGTCAAGATCCCGGCTCGGCGCCGGTCGGATCGTCTCTCGCATCTCGCCTCCCTTCGTCTATATTTCTAGCATTATATAGATCAAATTACGAGTCCGGCGCGTTACGGAAGATCATCGCCCGAACCTGCAGATCATCAGCGATCACCTGCGGAGAGTGGAGGCGTGTTCTACCTTCTCGGCGACGACGGCCTGGGGAGGAGACCTGTCTCGTCGAGGCGGTCGAGGAGAAGGTGGAAGTAGATGAGGCCGGAATACGATGCCCACGGGGCCACGGAACGGCCAACCGCCTCATCGTCCAGGTCGGTGTCGACACTGACGAGACGTTGCAGGTTGTTGCGGGTACCCACGTCGTCGCCGGGACACACCGCGACTCGCCCCAATCCGCGCACGAGCGCGTATTCGGCCGACCAGCGGCCGATCCCCCGCAGGTCCTCGAGCACCGAGACCGCGGTCGCGTCGCTGACCGCCGCCAAGGCTTCGAGGTCGAGTCCGTCGTCGCTGATGGGCGCCGCCAGCTCCACCAACGCTCTGGCCTTTGCATTGCTGAACCCGCTCGCATGCTGGAAAAGCGCGGCGGTCTCACGCCTCGCAATCGGCGCGCCAACGGGGTCAGCCCGGGTATCGCTGCGACAAGCCGGTAGAAGTCGCGGAGGTCGATCTCGAGGCCGAGCATGCGGCACAGGGTGACCGAGACCTCTGATCGCACGTCCGGGCGATCAAAGGTCACCGCCACTTCCGTGCGAGGGGTGTCGGGCGGCCCGCTCTGTTGGACTTCGACCTCTGCCACCGAACCGTGTAGACGCTGGACCGCCGGTAGGTCTCGCCGTCCCAGCGGTCCACCGCGTTGTTCACTCGCCGCCGAAACGCCCAGACCGTCAGATCGAGGCGGAACGGCGGAACAGGTTCGGGGTCGAATCGAATCGGCGTGCGGCACTCCTCACTCGGCGTCGTCGTAGGTCCAGTCCGGACGCTTCCGCCAGAACGACTCGTCGTACGTCGCCGAGCCACCAGCAAGATCGACGAGCTTCGGGATCGGGCGTTGCCCCGGCCGGGGGCATCTGTGCAACTCGAGGTGCTCGGCGAACTCTTCGGGGAAGGCGCGCAACACGCTGCTGACGACGACGCGCTCCTCGACGGCGAGGTAGCAGCGGTTCCCATCGGTGACCCGCTCGAGCCAGCCTCCCATCTCGGCGACATCGCGGTCGTCACCCTCGCCAGCTTCGATGCGCTCCAAGCGTGCGGTTATCTCGCCCGAGCCGATCTTGCACGGCGGGCACTGCCCGCAGGACTCGATCGAGAGGAAGCGGGAGAATCGGTAGGCGGCGGCGACCATGCATGCGGTGTCGTCGTAGACGATGAAGCCCGCGGCCCCCATGCCGCTTCCGATCGAGGTGAACCCTTCGTAGCTGACGGGCGTGTCGAGCTGGGAGGCGGTGACTACCGGATTGGCAACCCCGGAGAACACCGCCTTGACGTGCCGGTCCCGGGCCACGCCGCTGCCGATGGCGTCGATCACGGCGCGCAGCGGTGTGCCGAGCTCGATCTCTCCGATGTCCGGCGCCACCACGTCTCCCACGACGGTGGCGACCACGTTTCCGGGTGACTCGTCGGTGCCCATCGAGCGGAACCAGTCGGCGCCGCGGGTGAGGATGTGGGGCACGTTGGCGAGGGTCTCGACGTTGTTGACCAGTGTGGGGTTGGGCTCGTCCGAACGCGGGCGGGCACCGTGGGGTCCGGCCTCCCATCCTTCTTGGGGTGACGCGGCGAACAGGCCGTGCTCGTGGGGTGGGAACCAGCGCGGGAGCGGCGGCTTGCCTTCGATCACCTCGAGCATCGCCTTCTCTTCCCCGAACAGGTACTCGTCGGGTCCGCCGATGATGTTGAACGTGCAGTCGGTGCAGATCCCGGCGGTCTGGAACTCCTGGACCGCCCGGGTCACGGCTGCGATCTCCGCTTCGAACGAGCGCTTGACACAGATGTAGACCTCCGTCGCCTGGATCGCGAACGCGGCGATGATCAATCCCTCGACGACCTGATACGGGTTCGCGCGCAGCAGCGCGCGGTCCTTGAACGTGCCCGGCTCGCCCTCGGCGCCGTTGGCGACGAGGTAGCGGTGCGCGCCGGCTTGTCCGGCGACCCCGGCCCACTTACGGCCGGTGGGGAAACCGCCGCCACCGCGTCCTCGCAGCCCCGCGGCGACGATCATCTCGATGGTCGCCGCCGGCCCGATCCGTTGGGCGGTGTCCACCCCCAGACCGCCGGTCTCGGTGGCGAAGTACTCGTCGATCGAGGTGATGGGCTGATCTGGCAGCAGGTAGGTGATCATGTAGCTCCTTGGTCGGGTCGAACGAACTCGGTCGTACCCACTCTGGCGGCGCGCCATGCGCTGTCGAGCATCCACATGGTGAGCGAGACCGCGGCGACGGGCATCCACGACGTGGTCAGGGCGACTCCGGCGATGTTGGCCGAGGCGAGCCCCGGCCAAGATCTCGTGGTGGCAACGCCCTCGCCGAGGCGCTCGTGGCCACCGTCGCGCAGCATCGGCGGCAGGTAGGCCAGCGAGCCACACGCGATCTGGGCATACCAGGCGATCACCAACACCGCCTCCCAGCAACCGTCGAACACCGCGACGATGCCCAGCGCGTAGCCGCCCAATCCGATCGCCACCCACACCTCCCGGTCGGCCGCGAGTGCCGCCGAGGCCAGCACGAGCATGGCCACCCGCCAGCCCAGGATGAGCGCCATGCGATTCGCACTCGCTGGAGGTGACATGCGAGCACGTACGACTGTGGTGGCGAAGACCGGCATGGTTCCACCAACGACCAGCCCTACCAACCCGAGCAGGTTGAGCGTGGCATGAACGGACCGTAGTGCCGTCGACGGCGCGCCGATGGCCATCACCACGCCGCGCACCCCACCGGCAGTGCCCGCCACGAGCCCGGCGACGAAGGCGGCCACGGCAACATCGAATCGTCGTTCGACGCCGCGTCGGACGGCGATCCCGATGGCACCCGCGGCGATGCAGGTCCGTTGGACGACCACCCATCCATTCGGGGGTGCCGGTGCCGCTGACCGCGTGACGGCGAGCATCAACGAAACACCGCTGATAGCGAGCACGACGGCTCCGGCCAGGAACAGGTGCAACGGGAGTCAAGAGGTGCGCCCGATCACCGCGGCCAACGCTGCCGCCACAACGAAGCCCAGCGAGACCCGCACGGTGATGCGTCTGTGCCTGCGACAGCCGAACCCGATCCGCGGCGCCCCGACCACCCGATGACGGCTGGGCGTGCGACCGACTGGTGGGCGGCTCGGTCCCCGTGCCGTCATGTTCATGACGTCCTCAGCGCCGCGGTCATGGCAGGCGTTGCAACACCGCGATGTCCCCGGTGCTGGCGTTCGCCCCGTAGGCGGCGGAGCACAGCCCCTGCTGGTCGCAGCCGCACCGCATTGCCAGCAGGATCGCCTCGTCGTCGGGGTTCGACTCCCCCTCGTACCGCACGACCTCGTCGATCACCATGGTTGCCAGGTCGTGTTTCCGCTCCGCGTGTACCACAACGGAGCTCTCCACTGTCGGTCGCGGTGAAGTCGGCGGCATAGCCCGAAGCGCGGAGGCGGGTGGCTGCGTCGAGCAGTGTCTCCATCATCGGTGTCGGGACTCCGCGGCGAGGTGATCGGCGACCACAGGGCGGACATAGGTCTCGGTGGCAAGGTGAGACACTAGACATCTCCTTGATTTCTCGAGCCGGCCGGGTGCGGCGATTCCCGGCCAGGCGGTTCCAGTCGATCGGCCACCGGGCATCGGCTTCTGGCCCGGCGAAGAAGTTTTCGCGCGGGGGAACGACCGACCCGAGGTACTTGCAGCCGAGGTCGGGGTGCTCCCGGACCGAGTCGATGATCGCATCGACAGCGATTCCGGACAGCCGCTCCTGCTCGACCAGCGAGATGCCCAGCTTGTCGAGGGTCGCACGTATCTCCGAGTCGACCTCATCCAGGCCCTTCGGCGCCGGCCCTTTCGGCTTCGGCGCCGCCCAGTAGTGCATGTCCTGGTAGTCGATCGGCGGGTGGTGCGCGGTAGACCAGTCGGGTTCGCCCATGGTGAGGAAGTACCCGAACGTGGCCAAGCACCAATCGAGCAGCCAACCGGGCTCGTCTTACTTGGCCGAGATCAGGCGGATCACCTCTTCGCTGAGGAGTTGCGGCGCCGGCTCGGTCTCGAAGTCGCTATGGAACTCGAAGGCGTACTTGCGCACAACCAAGCCGCCGATCACATCGGACAGCAGAACCTCCTCGCCGCCAACCTTCACAATATCTCTAGTTTATACTAGAGATATACAGAGCCGCATTCACGCGATTCTCAGGAAGGTCCAGAGTCAGGATCGGAGATCTGGATGGACCCAGACCCCCGCGCCCAGGAACCGGTGGGCCATCGCCCAAGTCGTACCGATGGCGCGTTTGTGGGCGGCGGTGGCGAGCGGGCCGGTCCAACCGCCGTCCACGGTGTCATGGAAGACCTGGAGCCACCGGTCGAACATCTCCGGGGTGAACGCAGCCTCATCATGGAGGTGTCGATGGGCTTCGATGACGTCGATCTCGTAGCCAGGGGCGAACAGAAGGGCGTGACACCAGTAGTCGGTGACGGAGCCGATGTGAGATTGCCAGTCGATGAAGCCGGGACCGAAGTTGAAATACGGTTGCAAGAGGTCGTCCTGCACCACGTCGGCGTATTGCCGGGTGACCATCTCGAAGATCTCTTCGGGCGTGTCCAGATCTCGTCCGCGGTGTTCCCACGGACCGGAACCGCGGTTGGACTTGGCCTCGCTGGGTGCCGGGCCAGGGAACATGTCCGCGACGGGGTCGCGATAGAACTGGACGAAGAACGTGGCGTCGCTGGAGGGCTCGACTTGATGCTCGACACCGGGCGCGATCACGGCAGTGTCGCCGGCCTCGATCCGCAGGTCGCGTGGCGACTCGCCCTCGAGATCGACGAAGCGGACGCTGCCGCTTTGCACGAGGAGTTCGGCCCACACGGTCGTGCGGTGGGACTCCACGAGAGGATGTGGCAAGGATTCGAAATCGAAAAGCGGCGTGTGCCGGCCTTGGATCAGGCCGGCCGGGAGGGTGGGCTCACTCATCGAGTGGCTCCTTTCGGGGGCGGGAGCTGCGCACACCCACGCTGGGAGGCTACCGAGTCCGGCATCGATCGGCGGACCTCTCGGCTGTGGCGCTGGAGCATTGCCCGGCGCGAGAACAGCGAGTCGTGGCGCCGGCCTGTAGCTTGCGACGCTGTGGGTGTGGACATTGTCGCTCTCGCCGACGCCCCGGACTACGACAGCGAGCGGGTGGTAGCCGAGCCATTCCTCGAAGGCTCCCAGTCCAATGTCCGGGTGATCCGCCTCACCCCGGGCCAGGCACAGCCCCGCACACCCACGGCGTGTCCGACCTCATGTTCTACGCGGTCGAAGGCGAAGGGGTGCTCGCCACCCCGGACGGACGTGTCGGCTTCATGGCCGGTTCGCTGGCCTTCTTCCGTGGCGACGAGGAACTACGTCTGGCCACCGAAGGTACGACCGGTCTCACCTTGTTCTCGTTCCTCGCCCCGCCTTTCCCCCGCCGGTCCAACGGCTGATGCCTCCGGTTCACTGGCCTATCCCCGGATCCCCCGTGTCCATGGTGTCGCCGGGGACGATGTGGTCGAGTTCGGGTCCAGGACGTCCCAACTGGTGGCGTTGGCCGATTGGCTCACCGAACACGTGGGGTCGCTGGGGCATGGAAGCCATCGGGGCGCACGACAACCATCGCCCGGTCACCAACCTCGACCGTCTTCATGACCGAGCCGACCGAGTCCACAGTCCCTTCCGCTTCGTGACCCAAGATCCGCCCAGAGGTTTCGACGGAACGCCTGCCAGGAGAATGGCGAGGCCGGGGCCACAGATGGCTGTTGCCGCGACGGCACGATCGCATCAGTCCATTACTGAGCGCGCCCGCGAGTCACCGGCCACCCAGTACGGCGATCGCCATCCGATTCGGGCGTCCGCTGGGCAACGCGCGAGCCCAGACGGGTGCAGACCGTCCTCGCGGGCTCTCGCGGGGTGCAGCGACCGACGACCCTCACAATCGGGGTGAACCCTCGCGACAGATCGTCCCTGGAAACAGGGTCTGACCTGCACTACTTGGAGCGGACGACGAGATTCGAACTCGCGACCCTCACCTTGGCAAAGTGGCCAAGGCGAGGTCGCCGACCTGCGTAAACGTTTGAAAACCGTTCTTGACCTGCGGTTTTTAGTTACCGGTCTGGACCGGTCCTTACCGGTGTTGACCGACCTTCCGCCGACTTTCCGCGTACTTGGCGGGCCGTCACGACCATCACTTCGCAGGTGAGCGGTCATTTCGAGATCGGGCGAGCATGAGGCCCTCACCTTGGAGAGGTGATGCCCACGTCGTGGCCCACGCGCTACCGCCGAGACACGAACTGACGTGAACCGGTCCCGGCGAGTCCGGCGAACAGGACAATGGTCCTGTCGCCGGGCGCTCGACAACCGACGACGATCGCCGCCGCGACCACCACGATGGAGATCACCCACAGTCCGACCGCCATCGAGTTGGTGAACGCTGAGATCGCCTGGGAGTGAACCGTCGGCCCGAGTTGGTCGGCGGTGCGAAGGATCTGGAAGGCCGAGCGGCCCTCGCTCTGAAGTTCCTCAGGAAGGGAACGTTGGAAAGTGCTCGCAAGAACGGAGCCGATGACGGCGACGCCGAGGGCTGCGCCGATCTCGCGGGCGGCGCTGTTGATGCCCGAACCGACCCCGGCCTGCTCGGTAGGCAGCGAGGTCACGATGCCCGTCGACAACGATGGGACGGCAAGGACCATGCCGACGGCCACAAGGACGAGCGCGGCGCTGTACGGCAGGTAGGGCGTCGAGGCGGTCGCAAAGGACAGCGCAATGACTCCCGCTGCGAGAAGCAACAATCCCGCCGTGACCACCGGTCGGACGCCGACGCGTTGGGCGAGGCCAACGCTGCGGCGACTCACGACGACCATGGCCAGGGGCAGCGGAAGGATGGCGATGCCGGTGGCCAGAGCGGTGTAGCCCTTCGCGTACTGCAGGTACTGCGCGTTCACGAAGAACAACGCGAACAGGCCGAAGAAGACAGCAGCGACACCGACCGAACCCGTCCGCAGGTGGTTGATCCTGAAGATCGTCGGGTCGAGCATCGGATGGTCGCTGCGTCGAGCTTGAGCAATGAAGCCGACGACGAGCACACCGGCACCGAAGCCGGCGGCGAGGACGAAGGCAGAGGTCCAGCCCTGTTCGGGGCCTTCGATGATGGCGAGGAGCAACACGAACACGGACCCTGTGAGCAGCCCTGTGCCAACGGGGTCGAGGCTGGCCGGACGGCGTTCACCTGGTGGCGCCTTGCGGGCAACCAGAACAGCAAGCACCCCGGCGAGGGGACCGATGATGAGGAACAGCCCTTGCCACGGCAGCCATTGGAGGATGAGCCCGCCACCGAGGTTGCCGAGGGCGCCGGCGGCTCCGGTGGCGGCCGACCAGGTGGCGATGGCATGGGGCTTGCGCTCGGGGGATGTCACTTGCATGAGCAGTGACAGGGTGGCGGGCATGACCAATGCGGCGCCGAGGCCGGTGAGGGCGCGGGCGCCGAGGAGGATCGTGACGGTGGGTGCCGCGGCCGAGGCGACGCAGCCGGCGGTGAAGGTGCCGAGTCCGGTGAGGAGGACGCCCTTGCGCCCGACGCGGTCGGCGATTGCGCCGGCAGGGATGAGAAGGCAACCGAAGACGAGGATGTATGAGTCGACGATCCACAGGAGACCGGTGGAGGTGGGCTGGAGGTCGCTCGCCGCGAGGGCCGGAAGGGCGAGGTTGATGGCTGCGACCATTGCGACCACCACGACGACACAGGCCGACATGAGCGCGGTCATCGTGATGGTGGATCCTGGGCGCGGGCGCGTAGGGGTAGAAGCGGACATGATGTTTCCTTTTCTCGGGTGGACGCACCGCATGGTGCGCCCGTTGCTCGCGGTGGCGCTATGTCAGGTGTGGTGGCAGCTGACGGCGGCGGCGATGTCTTCTTGGACGAGGTCGGCGTTGATCGCGATCGCCGATGCCGAACCGGCGCCGGCGGACGTGATGACCTGGGCGCGGGGGTCAACGACGTTGCCGGCGGCCCACACTCCGTTGGTGCTGGTCTTGCCCGTGCCGTCGACGACGGCGAAACCGGCCGCGTCCAGGTCGCATCCCAACGATGCGAGGAGCCCGTCGGGGTGAGGGGTGTTGATGGGCCGGATGAACACTGCGGTGCGTGGGACGATCCGGCCGTCCGCGAGCTCAACGCCGGTCAGGTGATCGTTGTCGATGAGGAGACGTTCGACTTCGCCGCGAACAACAGTGATGCCGCGTGCCTCGAGTTCGGCTTCCTCGGTCATTGACGGATCGTGGGTGTGGGCGAAGTAGATGACGTCGTCAGACCATTGGCGCACCAGTTGGGCGTCGAGGACCGAGCCGGGGTTCGTGCCCAGCACGCCGACCGGTTGGTCGCGGACCTCCCAGCCGTGGCAATACGGGCAGTGCAGCAGGTCCCGGCCCCATCGTTCACGCACACCGGGGATGTCGGGGAGCTCGTCGCTGACTCCCGTGGTCACGAGGAGGCGCCGACCTTGCACCGTGTCGCCGCTGCCGAGACGGACGGTGAAGCTGGGGCCGACGCCTACGACGGTGCCGTTGATGACGTCGACGCCATAGCCCGTCACTTCGGCCCTGGCGGCGGCCATGAGCTCTGCCGGGGGCATGCCGTCACGGGACAGGAAGCCCTGCATGTGGGCCGCTGGCGCGTTGCGGGGGGCGCCGGCGTCGATCACGGCGACGCGGCGGCGGGCCCGGCCCAACACGAGTGCAGCGCTGAGCCCGGCGGCGCCACCGCCGACGATCACGACGTCATAGGTGTTGTTGTTGTTGTTCATTGCGATCACCTCCATGGGACGAGCCTGCGCCCGCGTCTCGATGTTGACAACATTTGTTGCTGTTTCCGGGAATCCGTGCTTGCATCACCCCGATGGCGACCACCACCGAGATCGACGCGGTACTGGCCGATGTGGGCCCTCGCCTCAAGCGGGCCCGCACGCAGCGAGACGTGACGCTGACCGAGCTGGCGGCGGCCACGGGGATCTCCAAGAGCACGCTGTCGCGGTTGGAATCGGGGCAACGTAAGCCCAGCCTCGAGCTGTTGCTGCCGATCGCCGCCGCCCATCGCATCCCCCTCGACGAGCTCGTCGGGGCGCCCGAAGTCGGCGACCCGCGCATCCAACTGAAGCCGCAGAAACGCAACGGCCGTGTGGTCGTGCCACTCACACGGCAACCGCAAGGCATGCACGCGTGGAAGGTGATCATCCCGCCCGAGCGCGGCGAACCGCAGCTTCGTACCCATGAGGGGTACGAGTGGCTGTACGTGCTGTCCGGGGAGCTGCGGCTCATGCTCGCCGGTCACGACGTGATCATGCAGGCGGGCGAGGTCGCCGAGTTCGACACCGCGCTCCCCCACTGGTTCGGACCGGCCGGTGACCGGCCCGTGGAGATCCTCAGCGTCCTCAGCCGAGAAGGCGAAAGGATGCACGTGCGGGCTTCGCCACGCGCCAAGCAGGGCGGCGCATGAACCCTGCACACGAACAACGACTTGTCGCCGCTGGAAACGAAGCTGCACGCCGCGGCGACGCCCCGGTTTACTCGAGCGGCCGCGGCTGACCGGTCGTCTGGTCGGTTGCAACGCTTCCTTCGTTCACGATCGTGGCCGCACCGGCGGGTTTCGGGAAGACGGGCGAACATGGTGCCGACCCGACACGGATTCACCTTGGGGGCTGCACCCGGCAGGGTGGTTCAGACGGCGACGGCCGGCCCGAGGAGCCGGGCACGGACACGGTCGGGATAGATGCGGGTGAAGTAGGCAGGGACCACGAAGCCGATGACCTGTGCGATCACCCACAGCGGGACGACCTCGGGGTACTGGTGAGCGAGCGCGGCGCACACTGCGGCGGCGACGACGAAGCTCGCAGCCCACACCGACGTGATGACGGCGTTGACCCGCAGGAAGAGCGGGTGGTCCCACAGCTCCGCTGGGGTCGACTGCCGGGCGATCGCCAGCGTGAACGGCTTGCGCACGATCAGCGACGCAGTCGCCGCGGCGCCGAGCGTCCC
>Ga0105047_10009425_pt1 | contig 16071 bp, 13 predicted proteins | sample MAT04_FD_78384 | JGI IMG/M metagenome (GOLD analysis project Ga0105047, IMG submission 78384) | Freshwater microbial communities from Lake Fryxell liftoff mats and glacier meltwater in Antarctica - MAT-04 (megahit assembly) | ecosystem: Environmental > Aquatic > Freshwater > Ice > Liftoff...
CTGCAGGTTGACCGTGCCCACGCCAACAGCCGCCACGACACCGGCCGCGGTAATGGTGGCAATCGATGTGTTGCTGGTGCTCCACGCGACGGTGCGCGTGCCGAGGGCCACGGTCCCTCCCAAGGCGTCGCGTCCGCTGATCGTGGCTTGCGTGAGCTGACCGAGCGGGATGGTGAGATCTTGCGCGCTCACCAAGATGGAGGCCAGCACGCCGGCGACCGACGTGACCGTGACGTCGAGCGTGCCACTCACGGCACCCACGGTGGCGCGAATGGAGGCCGAACCGGCTGCCACACCGGTCACGACGCCTGACCCACTCACCGAGGCGATGCTCGGTGCCGTGGAAGTCCACACCGGCTGTTCGCTGGTCACCACGGCGCCACCCGATGTGCGTGCCACCGCGGAGAACTGCACTGTTTGCGACTGCGTCAGCGCCGTCGTGGCAGCCGATACGTCCACGCGTGATACGACGACCGGTGGTGGCGGCGGCGGCGGTGGCGTGACGCTCGACGAGCTGTCTCCGCACGCCGCAAGCAGGGCTACGCCGGCGAGCGCGCCGCACTTCACGAGCGTCTTCATCGCGGTGGCCGCGGTGCCGGCGCCTCAGGGCGACCACCCGGATGCCAGGACGGCTTGGGTCCGTCCGACAACAGGCGCACGGCTTTCGTGGTGGCGGAGATCACCTCCGCCATATGCTCGACATTCACAATCGATGCCTCGTCCTTCGGGGAATGGTACGGAGTCACGAGATTGTACGATGACAACGAATGCGCGGGAATGCCGATACGCGCGAACGCCACATTGTCACTCCGTGAGAAGAAGTTCTGCCCCGGGCGAGGGTCTGGCACGAGGGGAATACCGTTGTCGGCCAGCAGGTCGCCCAATGTGGAGCGTTCATAGCCCGTCAACCAAGCCTTGCCGAAACCGCCGGCGAGCGAGTCGGCGTGCGCGATCATCTCCACGTTGAGATCGACTACCGTCTTCTCGAGCGGCAACAACGGGTGGCGGATGTACCAACTGGTGCCGAACCCACCGACTTCTTCGCCGGTGATCGACATGAAGAGAATCGTGCGCTTGGGGCGCGGACCCTTCATGAGCGCTTTCGCCATCTCGATCAGCGCCACGTTGCCCGAGGCGTCGTCGTCAGCGCCGTTGTTGATCGAATCGCCATCGACCGGCTCGCGAATGCCGATGTGATCGTAGTGCGCGGTCACGAGCACCACTTCATCGCGCAGCACGGGATCGCTGCCGCGGATCATCGCCGCCACATTCGAGGTGCGCAGTCGCTGTTCGGCTGGGAGCGAATCCCAAGCCGCCCACGACGCAACCGGCGCCGGACGGGTGCGACCCGGCGCATTGGCCGGGCCCTGCGCGATGCGCAGCGGAATATGCTGACGGAACGTGCCGGAGTCACCCGCGGGTGCAAGACCAGCGGCGCGATACTGCTGCTCGATCCAGGTCGCGGCGCGCTCTTGGCCACGCGAGCCCGTCATGCGTCCTTCCATCGAGTCGGCGGCGAGGATGTCGATGTTGCGCTTGACTGACGCGGCGTCGATGCGATCCACCGGCATCGCTGCGGACCCGGGCGACGGGTTCGCCGTGCGCACCTGCGGCTCGGCCACGAGCGCGAGCCACTGCCCATTCGGACTCACCGCCAATCTCGTGATGTTCGCCAAATGCGCGAAGGCCAGATCACCGAGTGGCTTCCAGATCGTTGTGCCACGCCGCCACTGCAGGAGTTGCGTGCCACTGCCCACGAGCAACGTCGTGCTGTCTACCCAGGCCACGTCTTCACTGCCCTTCGGCAACGCGATCAGTGTATCGAGCACCCGTGACGCAGGATCGAGTCGCATCACGTACCACGCCGCGCCTCCTTTCTGCACAAAACTCACCTGCGCGGTGCCGGGAATGCGATGCAACGAACGTCCCACATTGCTGGCGATCACGCTTCCGGTGGTCTGTTCACGACCCGCGCCCGTGCGCGCGAGTTGTAGCGTGGCGGGCGAACCGAGCACGAACATGGCCCACGTACTGTCGTCGGCCTGTGCGAAGTATCCCACCGGCTTGATCGCCGGAAAGAGCACCGTGGGCGCCGAACCATCGAAAGGAAACTGCGCGAGGCGCTGCGTGGAGTCGGCCTCTACGCGAATCACGGTCGTCGATTTTCCGTCGAGCGTCGGCATGGCCGAGTATTCGCTTTCCGGCTTCGTGGCACGCAGCGGCGCGGTAAGTCCGGTGCTGAAGTCGTTGCGGTAGATGTCGCTCTGTCCATCCCCGCGGTTGGACGTGAAGTACAACGCGCGCGAATCGCGCTGGAAGGCGGGCTGATTGTCGTAGCCGGCGCGGCGCGACACGTTGGCCGGCACACCGATCTTGAGCGCGTCGCCTCGGCCCGCGAGTGGGAGCAGATAGACATCGGGATCGGCCGGCGCCGGACGCGCGGGCGCACCAGCGGCGGGACGGGTCGTAGCGAGCTGTGCGACGGCGCGGGACGGGCCGACGACGCCCAACGCGAACAGCAGCGTCGGCACGAGGGACCAGCGACGGAGGGGCGTGAAAGGGCGCATACGAAGTGACGGGAAGGGAGTGCGTACGGCACGAACGGCAAAGTGATCTCCGAAAGCTATGGACTGGCCGTTGCGCGCGCCTAGCGCGAGCGGCTAGCGTCCCTGAACTATGGCGTTTTCTCCGCACCGCTTTCGCTTTTCTCATGCCATGCGTCTCGCGCTACTGCTCACGCTCGGTGGCGTGCTGCCGGCGCTGAGCGCCTGCCGAGACAGCGGACCGACCACCGTCACGCCGCCACCGACCAGCGGTCCGAGGATCAGCAGCCTCATCGCGTCGCCGGCGTCGCTGAATCTGCAAGCGGGTCAGCAGCGCAGTATTGCGCTCGAGGCGCGTGACAGCACGGGACAATTGGTGACGAACCCGCAGATCGCGTGGCGAAGCGACGCGCCGGCGACAGCCACCGTGGACGCGTCGGGTGTGATACGCGCGATCGCGCCAGGAACGGCGCGGATCACGGCGACAGCGGGAGCACAGAACGCCTTGGTGCAAGTCGGAGTGAGTGGCGCGACCCCCGGCATCGGTCAATGGCGTATCGCGCGTCCGGGCTTCTCCGACGTCACGATACTCGGACTGTGGGATGACGGCGCGGGGAGCAGCTACGCCGTGGGTCAGAACGGCATCATGCTGCGATCGCGCGCGAACGGTCCGTGGGAAGTGGTCTCGCTCAACACCACCGAAACGTTGACGGGTGTGTGGGGCTCGTCGCCGACGGACATCTGGATCGTCGGGGCGGGCGGCGTGCTGTATCGCGGTGATGGGTTGAGCTTCGCCCCGGTATCGAGCGGCACAACCGTGACGCTGCTCGAAGTGTGGGGACTCGCCGCGAACGACGTATACATTGCCGGTGATCGCGGCACGATTCTGCATTTCGACGGCACGGCGTGGAGCCAACAGCCGACACCGGTAACCGACGATCTGTGGGGCATCTGGGGCGCGAACGGCACGAATGTATTCGTCGTCGGCAACAGCGGGGTGATCCTGCGTTGGAACGGCACGACATGGCAGCGCATGTCCAACCCGAGCGATAATCCACTGTTCGATGTGTGGGGCACGAGCGTCGGCAACGTCTTCGCCGTCGGCATCTTCGGCACTATTCTGCGCTTCGACGGCGTGCAGTGGAGTCCGATGGCGGCACCTGGGCGCTCGAATCTGTTTGCCATGCGCGGTCGCGCGTTCAACGATCTCTATGCGGTCGGTAACGGTGGCGCCACCTATCACTTCGACGGCGTGACGTGGCGCGCGCTGTCCATCGGGTCGGGACAAAATTTGCGGGCCATCGCCGTGCGTGGCGACGGCACGGTGCGGATGGCGGGATGGTGGGGCACCGTGATCACCCTGCGTGGGACAGGCGCCGCCGCGATCGCTACCACCGAGTTGTCCGATCCTTCCCTGCTCGCGACGTACGGAGCGAGTGGTGGCGCCGGTGGACCGATGTTCGCCGTGGGCTTCGGCGGCGCCGTGTATCGTCGTGCGGGCACCTCGTGGCTGCAGGAGCCGGTGCCGTCGGTGAACGATCTGTACGGAATCAGCGGCAACGGACCGAACGACATCGTCGCGGTCGGTGATACCGGGTCGGTGCTGCGCTTCAACGGCAGCGTATGGTCGCGCGAAACGGCCCCGACCACGTTTTTGCTACGCGCTGTGTGGAGCGGCGGCGGACAGCACGTCATCGTGGGCGAGAACGGGACGATTCTCCGCTCCAACGGCGTGGGCTGGTCACCGCAGCAAAGTGGCACGCCACGATTTCTGCGCGCCGTGTGGGGCACTGATCCGGCGAACGTGTACGCCGTGGGCGACGCCGGCACGGTGCTCCGCTTCGACGGCGGGCGATGGCAATCAGTGATAGTACCTTCCAGCAGCCGACTGCGCGCCGTGTGGGGGACCAGCGCGAGCGACGTGTTCGTGGTGGGTGATTCGGGAACCGCCCTGCGCTACGACGGCGTAGCGTGGGAGCGATTCCCCGCGCCGACCACGCGCACGCTGCGCGCGCTCTGGGGTCGCGGCCCGACCGAGGTGTACGCCGCCGGAGACAGCGGTACCGTGCTGCGCTTCACCGGCGCCGGGTGGCAGACGTTGACCACACCGGCGCGCGGCTTCATCTACGCCATGTTCGGCATCCCCAACAGCTTGGGGCTCGCGATGGTCGGCGAAGGGGCGCGCATCGTCGAAGGACAGCCGTAAGCGCGATCGCGACTTGCTCAGCGCGATGCGTTCATCGCGACTCGCTCATCGCGACTCGCGGTAGAGCTGGAGGTGCCGCACGTGGTGATCGCCATGCCACGCGTAGAGCGCAACCAGCTGATCGATCGTCATCGGTCCATTTTCCGGGTGCACGAGCGTGCGCGCGAACTGCGCGGGCTCGAGCGACTGCAGCACCGCGACCAGCCGCTCGTGAATCGCGGTGAACATCGTGAGCGACACGAGCGGAGATACCAGCTCGCTATCGGCGAGAAGCACCCACGCATCCTGATCGTAGGGCTTGATGGTGGGCTCGTGCTCGGTCAGCGCCAGCTTCACGCGGATGTACGCGTTGGCATGACTATCAGCCATGTGATGCACCAGCTGCCGCACCGTCCATCCGCCCGGGCGATACGGCGCCGCGTAATCCGCCGAGCCGAGCCCGCTCACCGCCGCCGTCAAATTGGCGGGCTGCGCTGCGATCCGCGCAAGGTGCGCGGCCCGCTGGGCGCCGGAACACTCCACGGGCCGCTCAAAACGACCGATGGGATAGCGTTGCGCGTCGGCGGCGACGTCAGACGAGCCGGACATGGTGAGACTCCGAAGGAAGGAAGAAGTAGGTATGGTGACGTGCGGCGCGGGAATCCGGTGCGCTCAAGGCGCGACGTCTTCGGTGCCAGGCATGGTGACCGGCGCACCCTGGTCCTGCCATCCACGCCATCCGCCGATGACCGAATGCACGTTGGTGTAGCCCATCTGCTGCAACGAATCGGCGGACAGAATGGAGCGAAAGCCGCCACCGCAGTACAGGTACAAAGGCGTGGCCGCGTCGGGGACGAGCTTCTCGATGTCACGCTCGATCACACCGCGCGCCACATGTGTAGCCTGCGCCGCATGTCCGGCGTTCCACTCGCGATCTTCGCGCACGTCGATCAAGACGGCGGCGGGGGTAGCCTGCAGGGCGGCGAGCGTGTCGGCAATCGACACTTCATGCACGTTCGGGCGACGACCCTCGACGTGGGCGAGAAATCCTGGGGAGTGGTCCATGACTGAAGGTGGCCTCGTACCTTCCGGATATCCAGCACCGGGCCTAGCATTTGAACGTGATTCAACCCGCTTCGTCCCGGCCAGTGGACCGCGGGGCCGCGTCGCATGTCGAATCATCCGCCTCCGGGAGCTGCCGTAATGGGAACGAAGGGACGCCTGTCGATCATGATGTTCCTGCAGTACTTCGTGTGGGGATCATGGTTCGTCACCATGGGCACCTATCTCGGGCAGACGCTGCACTTCTCCGACACCCAGATCGGGGCCGCGTACGGCGCCACGGCCATCGCCGCGATCGTGTCACCCTTTTTCATGGGCATCGTGGCCGATCGGTTCTTCGCCAGCGAGAAGCTGTTGGCGGCGCTGCATCTCATCGGCGCCGTGCTGATGTACCTACTGTCGCAGCAAACCGAATGGCGCGGCTTCTACCCGCTGCTGCTGGCGTACGCGTTCTGCTATATGCCCACCCTTTCGCTCACCAACTCGATCTCGCTGCACAACGTGAAGGACTCCACGCGCGATTTCCCGATCATTCGCGTGTTCGGTACGATCGGCTGGATCGTGGCCTCCGGCATTCTCGTCGGCTTCGTATTGCACGCCGACAAGCTCGCTGTGCCCATGCAGATCTCGGCGGCCGGTTCGGTGGCATTGGGCCTCTTCGCGTTCCTGCTGCCGCACACGCCGCCCCGCGCCGCCGGCGCGCCGTTCAGCCTGCGTGACGCGATCGGCCTCGATGCCCTGCAGCTGCTCAAGCGCCCCGACTTTGCGGTCTTCGTGCTCGGCTCGTTCCTGCTGTGCATCCCGTTGCAGTTTTACTACGCGTTCGCCAACCCGTTTTTGAACGAGATCGGTGTGGCGAACGCGGCGGGCATCATGTCCTTCGGCCAAGCGTCGGAGGTGGGCTTCATGCTGCTCCTGCCGTTCGCGCTGCGCAAGCTCGGCATCAAGTGGATCATGCTGGTGGGCATGCTGGCGTGGGGCCTGCGGTACTTCGCGTTCAGCCGCGGCGACGCGGGGGCGGGTATGTGGCTGATCTATGCGGGTATTCTGTTGCACGGCGTATCGTACGACTTTTTCTTCGTGGCGGGACAGATTTACACCGACGAAGTGGCCGGCCCCAAAGTACGTGCCGCCGCGCAAGGCTTCCTGAACCTTGTCACGAACGGCGTGGGGTACTTCGTCGGCGCATCGGTGTCGGGCAGTGTCGTGAACCGATACGCCAACGGCACCGCCGGTGTGGCTGCGCATGATTGGCTGCAGGTGTGGCAGGTGGCAGCGATCGGAGCTTTCGCGGTCTTCGCCGTATTCCTGATGCTCTTCCGTCCGTCCGCGAGTGTGGATCGCGCGGCGGCAGCTGCTTACTGAGGCCAGTCGATGTCCCTACCACCGCTCGCGCCGCCTTTGATAGAAGCCTGCTGCGATTCCGTCCATACCGCACGCGCGGCCCAGGAGTACGGCGCGGGCCGGGTGGAACTCTGCGGACCGGGTGACGGTGGCACCACGCCGTCGCTTGGTTTGATCGTGCGCTGCCGAGATGAACTCCGCATCCCGTTGCACGTGATGATCCGCCCGCACGCGAACAACTTCCTGTACGACGATGACGACATGGACGTGATGTGCAACGACATCGTGACCGCGAAGTCGCTGGGGGTCGACGGGATCGTGCTCGGCCCGTTGCACAGCGACAACACGGTCGATGCGCGACAGCTGGCGGAGTTCGTGACGCTGGCTCGCCCGATGAAAGTCGCCTTTCATCGGGCGTTCGATCGCACGCCGGATGCTATCGAGGCCCTCGATCTCATGCTGATGCTGGGCGTGGACTACATCCTCACATCTGGGCACAGCCGCACCGCGCTGGACGGCGCGGCGAACCTGCAGGCGTTACAAGCGCGGGCTGGCGATCGGCTGGTCGTGATGGCCGGCGGTAACGTCCGTGCCGACAACGTGCTGCGCATCGTTGAGCAGAGCACCCTGCGCGAGATGCATGCGCGCGGGACGGAGCCGACGATAATCCGAGACATACTGCTGGCGGTGGACACCGCACAAAGTAAGGGGTGAGGAGAAGGGAGTAGGGGGACTCCCTGCTCCGTACTCCGCAGTTGTAACCACGTCTTGCTTCGAAGGAGCCACATGCGTGTTCTGAGCCATGCCGCGACCCGTGGTGCTCGCGCCGAAGCGTGGCGCGTTCACACTTACCGCGGTGGCGACGAAAAGGCCTTCGAGCCCGTGCCGCCACAGCCGCCGGCAAACGGAGCCGAGCGCCTACGCAGCGCACAGGCCTCGCTGTGGGCCGAGTACATGCCGAACGCCAAGCGTGTCGATGTAGATGGCCTGCCCACGCATCCCGCGCGGCTGGACGCCCTCGATGTGAATTACAGGAAGTGACTCACCGCGGCTTCCACGTACCCTGCGCCACCTGCGGCACGAACTTGTCGAGGTTTCGGGGTGGAAACTCGATGGTCTTGCCCTGCTCTGCGCTCATGTACGCCGTCATGAGCAGCTTCACGACGTCGAGTCCGTCGTGCCATGTGAGCGCCGGCTTCTCCTTGCCCTGGAACGCGCGCACGAAGTGGCGGTCTTCCGCCTCGTAGCCATACGCGATCGCTTCGTTCACCACGACGGGCATCTGCCCCGTTTCGGCCATTTGCTTCTCGACGATATCTTCTCCTGTTTTCCCCTTCACGGCGCGCGAGAAGAACAGATCGAGACCCGACTCGAGCGAGTTCCACTTCATCGAGTATTCGGGGCCAAGCAGTTCGGCACTGAGTCGCAGGCCGGGTCCGACGAAGCTCCAACTAGTGGTCGCTTCACCGATCGCCATGCCGCCGTCCGGCGTTTCGAACTCGATCGTGACGCTGGCAAAGTCTTCCGACGGCTTCTTCAGATAATCGACACCCATCGTCTTCTTGAGCTGCGCGGCGTACTCCTTGCGCGACCACTTGAGTGACGCGATGTGGCCAGTCACGCGCTTCGGCACGAGCGTGGTGAGCGACTCGCCCGGCGGGGTAAGCAGCTGCCGCACCACGAGTACCGAATGACACATCATGTCGTTCAACACGCCGCCGCCCTGCTGTTCGCCACTCCAGAACCACGGGCCGTGCGGACCGCTGTGCTCCTCGGCGGCTCGCGCGAGATACGGGCGACCCGTGTTGGCGGCCCCACGCGTCCAGATCAGGCTGTGGCCAACGCTGACCTGCGGCGAGAAGTACTGATTCTCGAGGTAGCCGTGCATGATGCCGGCCTGCTCGACCAACTTCAAAATGTGCTTCGCTTCGGCCACCGTGCGGCCAAGCGGCTTCTCGCACGCGATACCCTTGAGCGTCGCCTTGCCCGAGGTGACCGCCGCGCACACTTCTTCCACGTTCTCGATGCGCGTGTGATTCGGTCCGTTCAACCAGATCGCGTCGATGTCGGGATCACACACCATCGCGGTGATCGACTTGTAGGCTCTGCATTCGCCAACGTCGAGTTCACGTGCGTACTTCGCGGCGGCCGCAGCGTTCTTCGCGTTGGGACTCCATACGCCGAGCACATCGGCATCACGTACGTGCCGAAATCCCTGCATGTGAAAACGCGCGTTGAATCCAGAGCCGATGAAACCGATACCAAGGCGTGGAGAGGACATCACGGATGTGCGGAGCGAGAGGGGTCGGACGATGCGGCTACACGCGTACGCTCTTGTTCCACCAGCAGCCGGCGCAGAATCTTTCCCGACGGCGACTTTGGAATCGCATCCACGAATTCCACCTGACGCACTTTCTTGTACGACGACACGCGCGCGGCGATGAAGCCCATGACCTCCTCGGCGGTGAGCGGCGCGCGAAGCACCACGAAGGCCTTCGGGATCTCGCCCGCATCGGGATCCGGCACCGGAATCACTGCCGCATCGGCGATGCTCGGATGCCCCAACAGCAGCGCTTCGAGTTCGGCCGGCGCGACCTGTAGTCCCTTGTACTTGATCAGCTCCTTCACGCGATCGACGATCTGATACCACCCCTGCTCATCGACGACGGCGATGTCGCCCGTCTTGAACCAGCCATCTTCCGTCATGCAGGCGGCGGTGGCCTCAGGCTTGTTGAAGTAGCCCTTCATCACCTGCGGGCCGCGCATCCAGAGCTCGCCGGGTAGTCCTGGTGCGCAGTCCTCGCCGGTAGCGGGATCGACCAACCGACACTCGGTATTCGGCGCCGACGGGCCCACCGACTGGAGCACGACGCGGTGGTCGTCCATCGGATGGAAGTGCGTGACCGGACTGGTTTCGGTAAGACCGTACCCCTGGCGCACCGTCAGTCCGAGTCGATCCTGGCACGCCGACGCGAGCTCGGCGCCGAGCGGCGCGGCGCCGCTGAACAGATACTTCAAGTGCGAGAGGTCGTAGTTCGCCACGATTGGATGCTTCGCGAACGCCAACAAAATCGGTGGCACGACGTTCGCCATGCGAATCTTGTGATCCTGAAGCACCCTGAGCACCTGCTCGAGATCGAAGCGCGGTAGCGACACGATGCACGCACCCTGTCGCAGCGCGCCGCCCATGACCACGACCATGCCGTAGATATGAAAGAACGGTAGCACGCCGAGCACGCTGCTTTCGCTGTCCAGCACCTCGTTGATGGCCTGCATCTGCTGCAGATTCGCCACGATGTTCCTATGCGTGAGCATCACGCCTTTCGGAATGCCAGACGTGCCGCTGGAGTACGGCAGCGCGGCCACATCGGTTGCCGGGTCGATCTCGACCACCGGCGGCGTGTTCCCGTGCGCGAACAGTTCACGATAGGGGGTCGCGCCGTCGACCTCACCGAACACGACGATCTCCCGCACGGTGCTGGCGAGTCGCGCCGCGGCCGAGCACTTCTCGAACAGCTCGGGGATCGTGACGATCATCAGCGCTTCGCTGTCAGCGAACTGCGCGCCGATCTCTTCCGCCGTGGCGATCGGATTCACCGTGGAGCAAATCGCGCCGATCGAAGCGGCGGCGTAGAACACGACAGGGAAATCCGGGAGGTTCGGACTCACGAGCCCTACGACATCGCCCTTCCGGATGCCGTGCGCGTGCAGACCAGCCGCCACGTGATTCACGGCATCGGCCAACTGCGCATAGGTGTAACTCTTTCCCGTGACACCGCACATGATCGCAAGGTGATCGGGGAACTCCGACACACGCCCGAGCACAAAGGGTACGAGCGGGGTGTCGGGAATATCGACGTCGGGATGTGGACTGCGAAGGATCGTTGCTTCAGCCATGAACGGCTCCGGCAGGCGGGGGGACGGAGATGCGTCTGGCGAAGCTACAGCGTTACGCGGGGACCACAAGGCGACGTGGCATTCCACCGATTGGATCAGAACTTCAGCATCGCCGCGGCACTGGCGCGAATCGACGCCAACGGATCGGTGGGCTGGTCATGTTCGATGAACCAGTGTTTCAATCCGAGTTTGCGGCCCTCCGTTAGCAGGGTCTTGAAGTCGATCGTACCGGCCCCCACATCGAGCATGGTTCGCTCGGGCGCCGCGCTGGCGTCCTTCACGTGGCAGCAGATCACGCGACCGGAATGCCTGGTCATGATCTCCAGCGGATCGCGCCCCGCCTTCACCGCCCAGTACATATCGAGCTCGAGCTTCACGAGCGACGCATCCGTCTGCGACGTGAGAATGTCGTAGCCGGTGGTGCCCTCGACCGGCGCGAACTCGAAGTCGTGATTGTGATACGCGAACTGCAGCCCGGCCGCCTTGGCCTGCTGCGCGCCGGTGTTGAGCCTCTCGGTGAGACGCATCCAATTGTCGCGCGTGCCGCGGTACGTGTTGCCCACGAACGGCACGATCACGATCTCGTGCCCCATCGCCTTCGCGCGATCGAAGATCGCTGGCCATCCGTCGTCAGTAGCGGGCAGCGCTTCGTGCGTGGCAGGGGCGGTCAATGCGTGCTTCTTCAGCAACTCCGTCCACCACGCCGGCGACTTGTTGTAGTAGCCGGCGAATTCGAGTTCGGTGATCCCGGCCGCGGCCACGGCCGCGATCGTCCCCTCGATGTCCTTCGACAGCGCACTGCGCACCGTGTACAGCTGCAATCCGATCCGAGCGATGCGGCGACGCGCCACGTCGTTGACAGACGCCGCACGGACCAACGCGGGCACGAGAGCGCTGCCGGCCACTCCGGCGGCGAGCAACCGCAACGCCTCACGACGCGAGAGCAACGGCCGGCTGAAGGGAGACGTGCTCATGATCAGGCTTCTCCGTTGGCGAGATGCGTGAGGGAGTCTCCCGTCACGCGGTACACGGTCCATTCGTCTTGTGGACGCGCGCCGAGTTTCTCGTAAAACCCGATCGCGTCCACGTTCCAGTCGAGTACCGACCACTCGAGGCGTCCGCAATCACGCGCCACGGCCTGTTGCGCGAGATACTGCAGGAGCGCCTTGCCGATGCGGTGCCCTCGAAATGCCGGACGTACGAACAGATCCTCGAGATAAATCCCGGGGCGCGCCAGAAAGGTCGAGAAGTTGGTGAAGAAGAGCGCGAAGCCGGCCGACGCGCCGTCCCATTCGGCGATGACCACCTCGGCATAGGGGCGCGCACCGAAAAGTGCAGCATCCAGCAGCGCGTCGGTCGCGATGCATTCGTGACGCAGCTTCTCGTAATCGGCCAATCCTTCAATCAGCTCGCGAATCACGGGAACATCCGCCCGCGTGGCGGCGCGCAGTACCAGCGACATCAGCAGCGTCTCCGTTACTTCGAGGAAGTGGCCGGTAGCGCGAGGCGCGCCGCGATGCGCGCGATACGCTTGCGGTTCACACCGAGATCGCTCTCGCCCACGCGCGACGCAGATCGAAATCGATACACGCGCGCCACCGGATCGACCACGATGTCGACATCGTCGACGAAGCGAAACAGGAAGCTCTTGCACTCCGCGTGCAGGTGTCCATCGCGCTCCACCGTGAGCTTGGTGCGCGGCTCGGCCAACAGCGCCGCCTTGGCACGCGCGAGGGCGGCGGCGGGCGCATCGGTGAACGGCACCGTGGGCACGCGCTGCGATTCACCAGTGGCTTCGGTAGACACGCAATTCGGCGACCCGGGACAGGGCGGCAGCGTAGTGTCGGCGCTCTTCTGCATGGGCGGATTCAAATAAAGCGTGGCAAGTGAGGCGATGATCACGAGGCGCATCATCGTTTCACGAAGGTCCACTTCCTGGTGGACCGTGTGAGAATGGCATCGTACTCGCGCGTGCGTACGCGTACTTCCGGCAACAGATCGATCGCGAGATGGGCCAACATCAGTTCCGTAAGCAGCGGCGCCGAGGCTTCGCTGCTTTCGAGGGTGTACGTGCTGCCACCCACCGGGATGGAGATCACGCGCATTTTCGGCGCGTTGGCTGTGTGCCCAAGCTCGCGCATGCCGTCGGACGACAGCTGAATCAGCGAGTCACCGCCGATCACGGCGCGGTCGGGCGTGTTGGCCGACGGGACGAACCACACCTCGATGAATTTCTTCTGCGTCAGCGTGACCGGCACGAACTGGCCGAGTCCATTGCCCGGCGTGGTGGCGGCGAGACCGCGCAGCAGCGCGCGCGCCATGCTGCTGGCCAGCACCGTGTCCACCGGATCGCGCACTACCAGGCCGCTGTGCGAGTTCGGCGTCGGTCCAGGGTTACGGAGAGCGAACTGCACCTTCACCCGCATGCCGGGCGGGGTGTCGGTGAGTTCACCGAAGATGCCGCGCCATTCGTTGTTCTGCTTGAGGCACGTGAGCGACCAGCCGCGCTCCACCGCACCAAGTGCCCCGGCGCGCAACGCATTCACGGTGGCCTCGAGACAGCGCAAGTAGCCGAGAACGTCCACCGCTCGCGTTTCCCGCTCGGCGAAGATGCCTTCGAAGGTGGTGGGCGCCTTGGTGAAGTCCGGCAACTTCTGTGTCTGCGTGGGCGGCGGCGGTGTGGTGGTCTTCGGCTTCGCGGAGCCAGACGCTTGCGCCGGCAACACGGAGGCAGCAGCCCAGACGGCGCTCAGCGCGAGCGCCTGCGCAAGGCGACGGACAACAACACTCATGACGGCGGGCTGGAGAATCGGCATTACCACGGCAATCTAGCCCCGTAGGCCGGCCACTGTGATACGCCAATGGGGCCCAGGAAGCATCCGTACCCGCCACCGCTGACCCCGCCCGGTATATTCCCCCCCCCATGGCCGTCCTCCCGGAGTTTGCCGCGCGCCTTGCCGATCGCTACCGCGTCGAGCGAGTACTTGGTGAAGGCGGCATGGCCACGGTCTACCTCGCGGAGGACCTTCGCCACAAGCGACGGGTCGCCATCAAGGTCTTGCGTCCCGAACTCGGTGCCGCGCTTGGCGCCGAACGCTTCCTGCGTGAGATCGAGACAACCGCCAGCTTGCGGCACCCACATATTCTCCCGCTCTTCGATTCCGGAGAGGCCGCGGGGCTGTTGTACTACGTCATGCCACTCGTCGAAGGTGAGTCACTGCGTGACCGACTGCAGCGTGAACGTCAGCTGACCATCGACGATGCGCTCGCCATAGCCCGGGAGGTGGCGGACGCCCTCGGCTACGCGCACGCGCGCGGTGTAGTCCATCGCGACATCAAGCCCGAGAACATTCTGCTCGAGGCCGGGCATGCGGTGGTTGCTGACTTCGGCATTGCCCGCGCCGTCAGTGTCGCTGGCGGCGACCGATTGACCAACACCGGTCTCGCCGTCGGCACGCCGCTGTACATGAGCCCCGAACAGGCGGCGGCCGACGGGGAGCTCGATGGCCGCAGTGATTTGTACAGTTTGGGCTGCGTGTTGTTCGAAATGCTGGCCGGACAGCCGCCGTTCACCGGGCCCACGGCCCACGCGATCACGCGACAGCACATGGTGGCCGACGCACCGCGCATCACAGATTTGCGGCCCGCGGTGTCCAACGAGATATCCGGAATTCTGGCGCGCACGCTGGCGAAAGACCCGGCCGATCGATTCAGTTCAGCGACCACCCTTTTGCAAGCGCTGACCTCGTCGACGTCGTTACCGGCGGTTGAACGCACCACGTTGCCGCGCTCACCGGCTCGTACTGGGGGCACACGCAAAGCATGGCTGGTGGGTGCCGTGGTGTTCGCGTTCCTGGGCGCTGGCGCGTTTGCGGCGAGGTCGTTCCTTGATGGCGGGGAGCGCACCTTCGAGCGCATCGCGGTGCTGCCATTGGACAACGGGACTGGCGATACGACCCAACTGTTCTTTGCCGACGGCATGACGCGCGAACTGATCGGCGTGCTGAGTGATGTCGGGGTGCGCGTGCTAGGACACCGCGCGGTGGAGCCGTACCGGGCTACGACGCTGTCGGGCGCCGCGATTGCCAAGGCCTTAAATGTGGATGCGCTGGTGAGCGGCACCATCATGCGAGTGGGTGGCGTGGTTCAGGTGGCCGTTGAGCTGACCGACCCGCGCACGTCAGAACTTCTGTGGGGTCGAACGTTTTCAAGACCGGCGACCGACGTGGTCACGCTGCAACGCGAAATTGTCGGCGAGATCGCGCGTGGCATTCGCGCGCGGATTACGCCGGATCAAGCGCTACGCCTGGCGGCGACACGACCGGTGGAACCGCGCGCGTACGCGCAGTACCTGCTGGGTCAGGAGCAGGCGAACCTGCGCACGCCAAGCGGCTTTCAGCGCAGCTTCGGGCACTTCGAGCGATCCATCGCTATCGATTCTACCTTCGCGCCAGCGTGGGCCGCCTTGTCCATGTCGAGTGCGTATGCCCTGATCTATCAAACCGCACCGCGTGATTCCGCCCGCGCACTCCTCGAACGTTCAGCGGCACGGGCAATGTCGCTGGATGAACAGCTGGGGGATCCGTACTACGCGCTCGCTACGTTGCGGGCTCACGTCGACTGGCAGTTTGCCGAGGCGGATCGCCTGTTCCGCGAGGGCCGCAAGCGAACGTCGAACACGCAAGCCACGGCTTTGTACGGATGGATTGCCTGGGAGATGGGACGTTCGGCCGAAATGGAGGCCAACGCAAAGGCGCTCGTGTCGCGAGAGCCGACCACGTCGCAATGGCGCAGTGACATGGCGTGGGGATACTGGTCGGCGCGCGACAGCGCCAAGGCGCGGGTGGCTGCGGAATCTGCGGTGGCAGTCGACTCGGTGTTTTACGAAGCGTACGACGTATTGAGTCTGATCGAGATGGACGCGCGCAACTTCGACTCGGCCGATCGGGCGCATGCGCGCGCGACGACATTGGCCGGCGGCGACTACTGGGTGCGCCAGTTCAACACCGGCATGATCGCCGCCGCACGCGGCGACACCGC
>Ga0105047_10009427_pt1 | contig 16066 bp, 16 predicted proteins | sample MAT04_FD_78384 | JGI IMG/M metagenome (GOLD analysis project Ga0105047, IMG submission 78384) | Freshwater microbial communities from Lake Fryxell liftoff mats and glacier meltwater in Antarctica - MAT-04 (megahit assembly) | ecosystem: Environmental > Aquatic > Freshwater > Ice > Liftoff...
ATCGCCTCCCCTTCGCGGTCTTCATCGGTAGCCAACCAGACAGTTTCAGCGGCCTTAACTGCTTTGCGTAGATCGGCAACAACAGTTTTTTTGTCCGAGTCGATTTCGTAGGTAGTAGCAAAGCCGTTTTTAACATCGATTGGTGGTTCCCCGCCCTTAGTCTTTTTGGCTATTGAACGGACATGGCCAACGCTCGACAACACCTTGAAATCAGATCCAAGGTATTTCTCTATTGTCTTGGCCTTCGCCGGACTCTCGACTATAACTAAGTTTTTACTCAACAGATGACCTTTCCGGCATTTAGTTTAACGGTACCATTAGCGTTTAGTATAACGCATAGATACTAATAGTCGCTCAAGACTAACTTAGAAACTAGGAAACTTCAAGCCCCGCTCTATTGTAGATACCAGGAACCTAGACTATTTTGGGCAACACGGCCCTGCACCTCCAACATAGTCATTGCTGACTGGAATTCGACAGTAGATAGATTTGTTTCTGCCTGCAAAGTTTCTGTATCAGTAACCCCCAGACTTAACTTTTGGAGTATAGTCGTCTCCGCCGGAGTTTCGCCTAAAAGCTCGAGCTTTGTCTGTTGGTTCGTTCGGTCTAATCCTAGTATTTTCAAAATATCCGTCGTCTCAGTTACGGCCCTTGCTCCTTCTTTCAGCAATTTGTTGGTTCCGCTACTCATGGGGCTGGTTACATTGCCGGGAACTATACATAACGGAATATGGAGTTTAATAGCATGATTTGCCGTGTTAAGGCTTCCAGAGTGTGCTGCTGCCTCAGGGATGACGACCAAATCACTCAGGGCCGCAACAATACGATTTCTAAGTAAGAAGTCATGTGGCATTGGGATATGTCCAGATTCAAATTCAGTTATTAGTGTACCCCCGGATTTTAATATGCTATCGGCGATAGGTCTGTTTGTGGCAGGATATATATTATCTAGCCCACTTGGCAGGACAGATATAACTCTGCCTCCTGCTTTGACTGCACTTGCCTGCGCTATTACGTCAACTCCTAGGGCATTACCACTGACTATGGCCACACCCGCCCTTGCTAGCTCACTCGCCAGTTTTTCTGTCATCATTTTGCCATAAGGTGTTGGCTTGCGGGTACCTACAATAGCAACTATCGGTAGGTTGTCGTAACTTGCTAATTCCGCACCAGAATATGTCAAATCACCAACTTTAATCTTTAGTTTGTCTAATTTTTTTTGGAAGTGTTCGGTAAGCACTAGCTTATTCATAATATATACTTGTTATTTCTTCAATAATGTAAACTCGTATTGACTTTAGATAACATTTTTGCTATACTGACAACTTGTAAGTATCCATGAGATACATTACGTACCTTTACCCCCCCCAAATTCTACCACTTTCACCCATTTGGTTGATAGTGACTAGAATTTATAGTTTTAGAGTTATAGCCTTCGTTCGTTGTTACCCTCCACGCGCAAAAGCTTTCTGCTTCAGCTTCGGCTGGAAAAGAGGCTCTAAAACAACTTATTCCCTTTAACCCCGCATACCACCTCGTTTTATCAGAGTGCTTGGTTATGACGGTACTACCTATGAGTGGGCCCACGTTTTTGCTTGTTGCGAGACTGCAAAAACCTGGGAGGCCTTCAAGGTGGGTTGAAGGGTGTAATGAGCCTCTAGCGGTGCCCACCCCCACTAGAGGCTCTTTATTTTACGAAGAAAATAGCGGTGCCTCATCCGCTTTCAACGGAGCCAATTACGGCACTGTCATAGCTCCGAGTTTAATTTTGAAGGATTCCATAGGACTTTTCACTATATTTTCCTATATTTTAAAGTGTTTTTACGTGCTTGTGCTTGCATTATAAAAAGAATTAACTGATAGTAGAATAATGGCATTTGAAACAAAAGGCGAAGTATCTTGGGAGGTTCCACAAGGCTACTATGAACATATTGCCGAAAGCGATCCTAACTCCCTAATCCATTTAACTGGTCGTATGCTAGTTGCTCCGGTTGCGATAGCTTTATTCGGCAGGCCTGAGATAGTCACATCACCCGGATTTGATATTGCCAGAAAAGATTTCAATAAGGGTAATATTTTTATTACAAGTACACATCGAACTGACTGGGAGACAGTGATTCAACCAGCTACGTTTGAGCGTGTTGGCTTGCACGAGGCTCGGCCCATTGCTAAACTAGATCCATTATTTCAATATTCTATTTTGCGAGGAGCCATGCATGGACTTGGTGCTTTTGCTATAGATAAGCGTAAAGGAAAAACTGATCTGGAGGGTATCCTTTTAGCACAATTAGGCATACTTAGACGCGGTGGCATAATCACGGGTTATGTCGAGGGAACAAGAATAACTAAAAATCCATTAGAAGTCGCAGATATCCAAATGGGTGCAATAATGGCCGCTATTATAAATAATAGCCTAATCGTGCCAACGGCATTTGCTGGCCTATCAAAAGAAAAAACAAGTGAAGGCGATAAACGACGGACAATCGCAAGAGATAAGCCTAGCAATTTTGGAAGAAAAATAAAACTTGTTGCTGCTTTTGAAGACCCGTTCAGGCTTGAGCAACCTAACTTTGATATAGATATGCTAGGTGCTAACCCCCGCACACTTTCAAAGGAACAGCGCGCGACTAAGAACGAATATCTGCGGGATGGCGCCATACAAGTAAAAGGCTCAATGCAAAAGGCTCTAAGCGCTGCTTACAAAAAGCGCGGTAATGGTCTCGAAGAAGTTTTCGAGCAAATCGAAGCGTGATATAAGCGAGAGGCTTAGAGGAATTATTAAGAAATTTGAGTGCAGGAAAAGTCGTAGCTATAACAACCGACACTGTATATGGTCTTGCCTGCTCTGCCAAAAACGCTGATGCAGTCAAGCGCATGTACAGATTAAAACAGCGTGAGGGTAAACCAGGCACTATAATCGCGGCGTCTATTAAACAGCTGTTTGACTTAGGGTTTGATTCAAAAGAAGTAAATTATGCTAATAATTTGTTCTGGCCAGCTCCGGTTAGCGTGATTTTAGATGCTCCAGATAAACTCGAATATCTTCATATGGGCAAAAAATCTTTGGCTGTTCGTATTCCGGAACCACAGTGGCTATGTAACTTACTAGAAATTATCGGTCCCCTTGCTACAACAAGTGCCAATTTACCCGGAGAACCAACAGCTAGTACCACAGCAGAGGCGAAGCTTATTCTTGGGAAAAAGTCGATTTTTACTTGGATGCCGATATCGACAAAGATGCCAAATCATCAAAAATAGTCAGAATAGCAAAAAGCGGAGTGATTGAAGTTTTGCGTACCTAGTCTACGGTAACGGTGTGTTCTGGGAGTATTCCTGTAGTTGCTTCGTCAAGTAAACTGCAAGCTTCGTTTATCAATTTTGGTAGTAATTCTTGTTGTTCTGTAGAGAAATCTTGCAGGACAAAGTCTGCGCTGTCCATTTTAGCATTAGTCTTTGGACCTATGCCGATGCGAACTCGGCCGTAATCTTCGCCCAGTTGGTCGGTGATAGATTTGATACCGTTATGCCCCGCGCTACCACCACCTGTGCGCGTTCTGATAGTTCTAAAATCTATATCTAGTTCATCGTGCACAACTACTGTCCCCGGGTTATATACACGGTAGAATTTCTGTAATTTTTGGGCTGATTCCCCGCTGTTATTCATGAAAGTCGTGGGTTTTGCCAGCAATACTCTGGTGCTACCAATCTGTCCGGTTGCAAGTTCGCATCCCAGGTCTTTTTTGGTAACCCAACCAGAAAAATCATGCGATGAATGGTACTTGTCTAGGACAAGAAAACCAAGATTGTGCCGGTTGCCTGCGTATTCAGCTCCTGGGTTGCCCAGCCCAATTATTAGTATGGTTTTCACGTTGCCAACAGTGTATAGAGGCGCGACAGAGTCAAAAGTTGTTCGTTTACGGTCAAATAATCCCATAAAGACAGTTTACAGTAAACAGATGATGGTTTACAGGGTAAGTGCTATTTACAGGTAATACGCGACCTTGGCGAAAACGAGCTACTGAGGAAAAATTTGACAAATTGTATTTTTTCTGTATAATACATTGTAACGTTTAAGTCACAGATTGTGACGCAACTCTTGTAAATAATAATAATTATCATTTCGCGCGACTCGCATCTCTCATAAATCAAAAATTACTTATTTTATACCTTTGAAACAAAAAATTAACCCCGGAAGGAACATTAATGTTCATATTTCTTATGGCCCTGTATTTCATTGCAAGTACGTGCGCCAGATTACTAACGCGTGTATTCACGCAACACACAAAACTAGACCCATATACAGCTAACTTGCTGATGATGGGATCCGCCTATATAACCGGGCTATTCTATGGTTTAACCCAGCTTGAAGGACCATTATTTGCAGGAGTGACCCCATTACTTTTACTTCTAGTACTTTTTGTCGGCGGTGTAATGACACTATTTGGCAGAGTCAGTTTCATTGCCCAAAAACATATAGACGCCGCACCCTTTACTGTCATACGAATGCTAAGCGTGCCGGTATCAGTACTATTATCGACATTATTCTTGGGCGAAAGCCTGCATGGGCTACAGCTAATTGGTATGTTAAGCATATTAATCGGGGTTAGCATTGTTGCAACTGGTGGAAAGCGTCTGTTTAGCGGGCATGTTGGGAAGTACGAACTCCTCAGTATATTTAGCAGTGTATTGCTTGGACTCTACATGATATATGTGCGAATGGTCATATCTCAAACGTCGCTGGCCACCTATACTATATTGTTTGTCGGTATAGAGTCGCTACCCCTGCTTGGCGTAGTGCTTAGCAGGACAAAAATACTACCAACTGCAAAAGACATTAAGTTTTCTGTGGGCTGGGGAGTGGCATCGGCAATCCATATTGTGACGTTCTGGACAGCGGTTGGAATAATTGATAACTTAGCCACGGTGTCGTCGTTATCTGCGTTCCGGGTTGTGACGATATTTGCTGCGAGCTATCTACTGCTGGGAGAAAAAAAGCACCTAAACCAAAAAATAGCCGGCTCAGCCTTAGCCGTTATAGGCCTATTGCTTACTTAACGATTATTAAACACTAAATTTGGCGACCATAGGAGTAAGTCCCGTATTAGGTATGTGCTACAATCGCAATATGAAAACAGTATTTTTGGACAGAGACGGGACGGTGATTGTCGACCCTCCTGATTTGCGTGTAGATAAGATAGAAAAAATAGAGCTTTTTGACGACACTTTGCAAGCTTTGAAGTATCTTGCAGATAATGATTTTGCGGTAGTATTGATCACAAATCAGGCGGGTATTGCTGAGGGCAGAATCAACGAACAAGAGTTCTGGATGATTCAGGAAGAAGTGTTGCATAGAATAGAGTCAAGCGGGGTAAAAGTTCTGAAAACTTACATGAATGGAGAGGCTGGACCAGATGCTTCAGATTGGAGAAAGCCAGGTCCAAAGATGTTGCTCCAGGCCGGGGAAGATTTAAAGTTAGATTTATCCAAAATATACATGGTTGGCGATAATCAGTCCGATATCCAGGCCGGCATAAATGCAGGATGCAAAGGTGGAATTCTAGTTAAGACAGCCAACGAAAATGTCGATTCCCCTAACGCAGTTTTCACCGCGCAGACCCTCCTAGAAGCAGTGAAATACGTAGTCAAAAACAGCTAAGGCTGTAGCAACCGTGCAACTGTAACCAAACCAGCATAAAGCAATAAAACCGAACAGACAAAGCAACCTTTGTACTGAGTCATTGCCGAGGACCAGTCAATAGTACTTAAAATAAGTAACTACTATTGACCGTTTACGTCCCGCAGGCACGGTGCAAAGTTGTTTTTGCTGTATCGTTATTTTATTGCCCGCTGTCAGTTTTTAGCTTCCGTTTTTGCTGACCCAAAAATGGATGTTGATACCGGCAAAGCCGGAAGCGAAACTGTAGCGAACTGTCTAGTAATCAAGAAAACTAATTTAGGTTTTTCTTGCGTCTGAAGTTGTTGTCACGGTTGCCGTTATTCTTGAATTTCTTGTCTTTTTCTTCGTCTCTATCAATAAACCACAGTTGAACCGGTGTTCCTGTGTAGTCCCACTGTTCACGCATCATACGGTCCATATGGCGCTTGTAGCTCCAATGTAGGAACTTGGTCTGGCTCCCAAAAACTTTGAATGCTGGAATTGGGTTATTAATTTCCTGTGTCATATAGCGAAGTTTTGGTTGGCGGTTCTTGAGACCTGCTGGTGGGTGTCGGTCGGTGACTTTTTTGAGCCAGTTGTTTAGATCGCGAGTACTGATTTTCTGCTCACGTCTAGCCATGATTTCTAGCGCCAAATCAAACAGTTTAGTGACGTTTTTGCCAGTGATACTACTAGTAAATGCTAAAGGCGCCCAAGGAACAAAGTTGTAGTCGTTGGCGAGTCTTCTAGAAACAATAGAGTGCAGGTCAAGCATCTTATCTTTTTTAGGCTTTACAATATCGAACTCAGCTTCAGCATTCTTCTTCGACGACTTAGCCATTTTTGCAATTACATGCGGTTTCTTCTCTGTAAATTCTGTTACAGCTTCTTCTTTCATTAAGTCCCATTTGCTAACAACTACAATAAGCCCCTTGCCTGCTTCTTTGACCATACCTGCGATTTTTTGGTCCAATGCAACGCTCAGTTCTGTAGCATCAATCAGCAACATACAAATATCAGCCTGCTCAATTGCTTGCAACGACCGCAGAACGCTAAAGTGTTCAACTCCGCGCTCAATCCTTCCACTGCGACGTATGCCAGCAGTATCTAACAGTTCAATTTCACGATCCATGTATTTGATAAGTGTATGGTTAACATCACGAGTTGTTCCGGCTACGTCAGCTACAATTGCCTGTTGTTTTTTGGCTAGGGCGTTGTATAAACTAGATTTGCCGACGTTTGGGCGCCCTAGTAGCGCTATACGTATTCGGTCATCGGCTTCCATGATGCTGGCGGCCGGTAGTGCTTCCTCTAATGCTTCTTCTAATTCATCGAATCCAATTTTCTGAGTAGATGAGGTCGCAATCATTGGTTTGATGCCTAGTTTTTCGAAGTTTTTTATTTGGTCTTTTTTGGCTTTGTCAGCTTTGTTAACAAGCAAAATAAGCTGTTTACCACTTTTGAATGCGAGCTTGGTTACTCTACGGTCTTCTTCAGTAATTATTGTTGTGCCGTCGACAGTTACTAGAATGATGTCCGCACCGTTCGCCGCCTCAGTTATCTGGTCCTGAATTGTTAATTCGAATGCATCTGCAGCGTCTTTCAAGCCCGCAGTGTCTACAAGCCAGAACTGTTTGCCAGATTCAAGCTCTGCCTTGGCAGTTATAGAATCACGGGTTGTACCGGGTTCATCGGCTACAATCGCCTCACGGCGCCCAAGCATGGCGTTAAATAGGCTTGATTTACCTACGTTGGCGCGGCCTACTATTGCTACAATCGGAACCTTAGACTTACTCACCGTAAACCTCATTACAAGCAATCAAGTTGCTTGTCTCAGGTTTTCTGAGCATCGCCTGGAACATTTTTTCTCTAAAGAATCCACTCGTCGTATTGGGTATACGACTTCGTGTCTGTTTTACAGAAGAAAATGCACCATGCAATACTCTGAGTATGTCTAAGTCTTTAGTTGTCATATGTTGTAACTATTATAACAGAGGTGAGTTCAGATTCCAAACTGTTTATAAAATAAAATATATATTTTTACAACTTTGGTATTAGGTGCCCCAGAGCGGCCTTACCGTCCGAGTAGCTTCTGGCGGCCTCTAGAGATACTTGATTTTTTCTCAAGGTGTCTAGAACATCAAGTGCACGTAACATCCGAAATGCAACAGGGGTATTAACGATAGCAAAACCCCTAATTAAAGGATGATTTTCTTCTTTTATTCGTCGTGAATGGTCTCGGATGTCTGGACCGTCTAAATCGGTAGAATACCATCTGCTCTCATCCGCGCTGCAGGTACTCCAGAACTGTAATCCCGTTCTGTCTGCTAGGCTCGCTAGCGAGTGTACTATAACTTTTTGTTGCGGTCCACTTGCGCTTGTTCGATACTTTGCTTCACGCCTATCTAGGCTCCAGTACGTTTCGGGCGACGCTCCTATTGTGGTGACTGAAGAATGAAACCCGTTGAAGTGGGTATACGCAGGCACGTTTACTACCCCGCATACATACAATATGGCGGCCGCGCTATCAGTACAATTCGGCGGAGATAGGACTTCTTTTTCAGAACTTACTTGTACAGGTTTTTTGAGTTTTGGTCCTTGAACCTCAAGAATTTGCTCGGCAATTACTACAATTCCCTCCATATAGTTTCTCTCTGCTGTTAGCACAGGCTCGTCGGTGCCCGTGCATGCTGCACTTAATACGCCTAGCCTTTTTAAGCTATCTGGAGGCATAACAAATTCATACGGAGATGTAAGTTCTGAAAAATTTAACATAGAAAGCGATTATACAACTAAAATTTACTATAAACAAAAGCTCAATCAACAGAGCTATAAAATTATTTTTTCTTTTTCTTTGAGTTTGCCTAGGCGGAAACGACCTAGTTGTTCGCGGTGTAGTTTTGTTACTACATAACCCACCGATTCAAAAGCGCGTCTAATCTGTCGGTTTCGCCCTTCACCTAGGATAATTTCGTATGTTTTTTCTGACTTCTTTTTCATGCGCATGAATTTGCTAGGACGCTCATCACCAATATCTGTACCACTTAAAAGTTTTTTCTGGTCTTCCGGCCAAAGCGTCTTGTCTATCGAAACTACGTAGGCTTTTTCTTTGTTGTTACTAGGGTGCGTTAATTCGTTTAATAATGAGCCATCATTTGTGAGCACTACAAGCCCAGAACTGTCTTTGTCTAGTCGTCCGGCGATGTTTAGATTTTCGTAGGCTTTAGGCAGTAGTTCATATACAGTTTTGCTTCCTTGCCCGTTTTTACTACAAACGTATCCAGCTGGTTTGTGGAGCAGTATTGTAACGATTTTCGGTGCTACTGTACGAATTGCTTGTCCATCTAGCTCAATCAGATCAGTTTCTTCAACAGGAAGACCTAAAACAGCAGGCTTACCGTTTACTCTTATCCTGCCGTTTGCAATTGCAACGTCAGCACTACGCCTTGAAAGTTCTGTGTTTTGGCTCAAGAATTTGTTTAGTCTCATATCTAAATAACAGTCTACAGCAACAGGGGTAAAACCCATAGCTTTAGATGATGGGCACTATTAAAGCGCAATATTTTCTGGATCGGCTGATTCGTTTGTTTTTGGTTCCGGGTGTACTGGTGCCGGTCCTGTGTTTAGTGGTGCCGTAACTCCGTCGATACTATTACCATTTGAATGTGGAATAATCGGGGTTGGTGTTTCGATAAATGCTGGTTCTGGAGCGGTGTTTTCTGCAACTACAGACTTAGCAATCTCTTCCATCTTTTCTCGTTCTTCTTCCTGTTCTAGTAGTTTGTTTAGCTCAGAGCTTTTTGATGCAGTGGGATCAGATAATGGCTGGATTATTTTTTGGCCCACAGTTTCACTGGCGTCTGTTTGGACTTCTTGTACTTGTTCTGGTGCCGGCACAGGTACTGGAGTTGGTGCTACTACTTCTACAACTACGGGTTCCGGAGCTTCGACAATAGCCGGTTCGGGAATCGCAACAGGTTCTGAGACAGGTTCTGCTTGTGCTTCAGGTTCAACTGTCTCAGGCTTTTTTGCGTTTATAAAGCTCTCAATTTGAGCAGCAATTGCTGATTGTTCATTTTCCACAGATTGTTCCATAGGTTCAGTATAGTCTGAAGTTTCTACTTCATCTTGGGCTGGAGCAATCGCAGAGAGTCCAGGAGATGGGGACACAACAGTGTCTGTAACCGGTGCAGCAACAGAATCTGGTATTATAGTCGCCGCAGGGTCGTCCGCAACTATTGATGTACTAGGGTTAGGAGTTGCTGTAACCACTGCTGGTTCAGGCACTGGTGCCACAACCAAAGGGTCCGTAAGCGCTGCTGGTTCAGGCGTTGCCACTATTGGATCATCAGCGGGAGAAATGGCCATTATTGCAGGTTCAGAAGGTGCTGGGGTAGAAGAAATCTGAGCAACAGCAGGAATATCCTGAGCCGGACTATTATTTTGGTCTGATTCACCATTCAAAACTTCACGGGCTACTTTGGCAACGTCTTCTAGTGTTACTTGGGATTTAACTAAATATCTATCTGCACCAAGTTTATTCGCTCGTTCTTTGTCTTCTGCCTGGCTCAGAGCCGTCATCATGATTACCTTGGCGTTCTTTGTCTCTTCGGTAGAACGAATTATATCCAACATATCAAAACCGCTTATTTTTGGCATCATTACATCAGAAATAATTAGGTCGGGACGTTCTTTCATTGCAATAGTTAGAGCTTCTTCGCCATCTCTAGCAGAAACTATGTCATAACCCTCAGCCTGGAGCCGTGCTTCATATATTTCGCGCAGGTTGTTATCGTCTTCTACGAGTAAGATTTTTGCCATTAGATTCCGTTTGCCCCTTTGATAATTGTGATGTTAAGCATAATTAGTATAATTCTACCCTATTTTTCAAGATTTCTCTACGGTTGGTTCTATCGTTGGTCCAGAAACCTGCATTTGCATCGCCTGATTGGTATCTAACCGAGGTAGATTAATATAGAAAGTACTACCTTTGCCCTCTTCGCTTTCTACCCATATTTTGCCACCATATAATTCTACGATTTTTCTACAAATAAATAACCCGAGTCCTGTCCCACCAATAGTCCGAGTCGCTGAGTTATCTACACGATAGAATTTCTGGAACATGTGTGGAACATCGGCTTTCGGTATGCCATTGCCTGTGTCTGCAATACTGAACTGGACGACTTCCGTGTTTCCAGTTACGCCGATAGTAATTTTGCCCGCTTCTGTATATTTAACAGCGTTATCAAATAGATTTGTGATGACTTCTCGTAGTCTATCTGGGTCTACCTTAGTGTAGTAAACAGGAGCAATTGTCTTCTGCGATGCCAATGGATGAGTGCCTGTCTGAAGTTCTAGTAATAAACCTTTCTTCTCTGCACTAAAGCGTAGATCTTCGACTAATTGGTTAGTGAAATCCGTTACGTTGACTGCCGCTGGATGACTGGTTAGTCGACCATCTTCGGCTTTTGCACTCGTGAGCAAATCTTGGAATAATTTGCCCAGATGTTCAGTAGAAGAATGGGCTTTTTCTAGATATGAACGTGCTTTTTCATCAATTTTACTAACCTTTTCATTTAGCGCCAGTGCCAAATATCCCTCGATTGCCGCTACCGGTGTGCGCATCTCGTGGCTAGCGGTACTTATGAAGTCTGCCCGCTGTTTTTCTTGTTTGCGTTGCTCATCAACATTTCGGATAACACCGACCGCGCCACTCACAAACCCTTCTGTTCCTATAAGTGGCGATACGCTAATATCTACAGAAACTGGCTGATTGTCTTTCTTGACAAGGGTAGATATATTGTCATGTATAGTCTTTTTTTCTTGGAAAACAGCATAGAATGGATGCTGCATATCTGGTAATGGTTTAGATTTTTCATCAGTTAGTTTTAGCACTGACCGAAAATCTATGCCACGGGCTTCTTCTATACTCCAGCCTGTTAATTCTGCGGCCGCCGGGTTGAACGACTGGATTGTATTGCTAGAGTCGATGAGTATTATTGCGTCGTCAATGCTATTGAGCAGGATGGTGGATTTCATTTTTTCATCGCGCAAAGATACAGAGAGCTTGTCCCCCCCTGACTGATTTGTTTTGTTTTTAGAAAATAACCCCATAGTAATAAACAGCAAAGTGCTTTTGCTTAGGTCTTATTATGTCTGCTTTGCGACAGTAAAGCAATAAAAATTTAAATGCAAGAAAGCTCTAAGAAAAGAAGCGCAGAATGTATAGTTGCATAAATACGTACAATATGCTATAATTAAAGATATGAGCAATATAATAAGTGAATTACAGCGATCTGTTCAATGGTCTTATCCACAAGTACATTTTTCTGGAGGCATAACCTCTCTCCATGAAGCTGCAATTGCAGTGAATATTACCTTTCCTGACGAGGTGGCCCCACTAGGAACTCTAGGAGTTGACCCGGTAGATATAAGATCAGCTAAATTACTAAGAACCACACTAGATAAAGATTTCAAGTACGGAGACGACAAGAGTGTAGGAACAGCAGAATATGTGTCTCGTGCACTTGGAGGCATAATTACCAGCCGCTTAGGCACTGAGCTAAACGACAACCCTCCTTTCACATTTGGTCATGGGACAATTGGATTCGATGACATTATGATTGGTATCGAAGACCCACAGATGGTTATTGATCATGGTGCGGGCTTAAATGGATTATTGTCGCATAGAACACTTTTTCGTAGAAATCCAGACTATACTCTTGTAGCAAGTGCTAAGGATGACGTTCAGGCGTATGCACTAGAGGGTATTGGACGCGGTTTAACATTTCCGAGCGATTCACTGATAACTTTTCCAGGCGCTGACGAAGCATCAGAAACTATTTTAGATGAATTCGGCGAAGGCTCTGTTGATATTGTATTAATGTCACGAATCCACGCTATGAATAAAAAGGCTATGAAGTCTATAGTTGATACAACTCCACAGCTGCTTAAGCCCGGTGGATTAGTTATTGTACGCTCTCCAGAGTTATTTTCTGTCGGATTTAGCGCATCAAAACAAGCTCAGGCACTATTAGAAGATCCGTCGATGAAACTAGAAAAACAATATAATTATACTCAGACCTCAGGCGACCCAAATCCACAACAGGCATTTTTGATTCGTAAAGTAGCTTAAGATTAATCATGAATATTATTCCAAAATCTGAAGCTGAATTAGTGTCTCAATTCATGGGTATACCGCCAATTGAAATTGAAATGGGTCCAATAAATAATCGTCGTTATGAAGATGCTTATGCTGAGATTGATGCTCGTTTGGGCGACACAGACCCAAATACAGGAAGCGCTCTTCGTGATATTGCTGAGACAAACGCCGACATCGTTTCGACCGCTTCACCATTCAGTTACCTTACGGTACTTAGAAAAAACCGCAAAATCGCAGAGCGTTATTTTCAAGGTAAGTTAGATGGGGCCGTTAGAAATGCAGAAGCAGTTGACTCTTCAGTGATTTATGCTCGGATTGAAGAGCTAGAGAATAATACACTAGACCTCTCAAAAGCATCTGATATTGAAGCTGCCAAAGTAGATAATCTTTTCCCGAGCGGAAACTATTTCTTGCACGCTACAGAAATAGATGCAATTTTAGCTATACTACATGAAGGTGTTATTAAAGCAACTATTGGATTCGATCAAGAAGAAAGAATGGAGAGAACGCACGGTGGTTCATTTGGTGTGTCAGGAAATTATAATAATGTTGCAAATATTCTAGGAACCCAAGGCCACTTAGCTGGATTTGTTGCAGATCCAGAGACAGTATTGCAGAATCAGGGTGGTTACTTTGCACCTTCGTCTAAATCTTGCTGGGACGAGCTTCAATACTTTCCTGCAAATGAAGACCCACTTCATATCATGAGAATCCGTGATGCTGAGACGCATATTGAAACGGTTGGTGCTGCATACCAACAAGCGTCGATGTTCCATGCGGTATTGTCTGGAAATCCTGACGCGTTGGCGTCTATTCCTCCTCACGGAGTTTTCCAGATGCAGCATGACTTCAGCTCATCAATGGATCTACAGTCAGCAAATCCGAGTCTACTTAGTCGTGCCTACAGAAAAGCACCTAACGGTGACTTCAGATTTACTGAGATGCTTGGACATGACGGAGAAAATATTTCGTCCTTGAGTGTTGTAGTTGGCGCTGCCCTTGAAGGCGCATTCGGCCTAGAAGCCGCCGAATCATTACAACGACACGGAGCTAAAAAAATGGATATATCATTAATAGATCTTCTGGAGCCAGTATTTGGACGTTTAAGTGAGCAAACTGATACGCTTTACCAAGCTGTTGCGTCCGAAGTCGGGTCAGCCGGGGCGATTAAAGTAGAAAATACATTATTTTACTGTCCAGAAAAAGATTACAAGAAGTGGGTGGACGTATTGGCGCGCATGCCGCACCAGCCTCGAGGTATTGTTACCTACGACGGTAGAGAGGTTCGGACTCCTGCAGCATTCGCACTCGCCCTTCCTGATAACGGCGGTCCAAGTCTATCAAACCAGCTCTCCTTAATTAAAGACGGTGGAACTATCGACTGGACTCAAATTTTTGATGAAGCACCGGTGGCTGTTCCTCACAATCATTTTTTGATTAAACCAAGAGAAGCAAACCTAGCCGGAGTATTACTACTTGACGAGTCAGGTGCTTTGGCAGTCATGTCGCTTGACGATTTAGACGAAGATAAGGATTAGTTCTTTATTTTCCATGGAAAAGTTGGGTCATGATTTGAGGCATGGCGGGAACGTATTTTTCGGGGTTTGTTTTTAGATCTTGCAAGAACTTTTCCACAGAAATCCACATAAGACCGTCTACTTCTTCAGGTTGCATAACAAATGATTCAATTTCTCTGTCAACTGTGACAAAATACCATTGGCAAAAGTAGTTTCTGGGACACGTTACATGCGTTTTAATCCACTTCGTGAACTGTACGCCTTCTAGCCCTATTTCTTCCATTGCTTCTTTGTATATGTTTTCGTCGTAATTCTCATTTTCTTCTATGGTTCCGGCCACTGCCGGTCCCCATGTGTTCGGGTCATTGCGTTTTTCTGGTGAACGATGAGCTAGTAGAATCTCGCCTTTTGGGTTAGTCACCCAAAGTGAAGAAACACGGTAAATATCGTTCACATGGTCTATCTCTGTACGCTCTTTGAGCCCAATTACATTATCCTGTTCATCTACGATTTGCGCTTTCATTAATTTATATTATCTCACAAATGCTCGCTGGTGAGAAAATTATCACGCTACAATATTGACATGAATGATGACAGATGACACTATTTCCGACTTGAAACAGTTCATAGCTGCAACTGTGAGTCATGAAGTATCTAGTCTTAAGGATAATATCGCAGAACTCGACATAAGACTTTCCTCCAAAATTGATAACTTATCGAATAGAATTGATGATATCGACGCGAAGCTCGGCACTGTAAATGAAGCTACTGGAGAACACAACGACGACCACGCACAACGCATTACCAAACTAGAAACAAAAGCTGTCTAAAAAGGGTTAGTAGTATCGTATACGGATACTTCCTGATCCAACCGCATACATACCGACGTCTCTGAACAAATTTGCCATAGATTCTTTGCTAGCGCGTTCTCTAGTGAGCATCCTTTTCCACTCTTCGTTTGTCTTACCCATCTTTTCTTTTAGCTTATCTAAGAACTGCGGATCTGCATGATATCTGGCTACGTAAGCTTGTTTTTGAATTTCTCCACATTCACCAAGTAATCGTTTTGCTTCTTCATCAGTTTCGGACAATCTCTTTACAGATCCATCGCTGTCTATGTATAGTGGGTCAACTACACGAGGTTTTAATGCTGGCAAGAAACTATCCAAGGTGTGTGGTTGTTTATCATAGTTACTGACGTCGTTAGGCGATTTTACAGGAATAATTTCTATGTTATAGGGTTTTAGCCCCGTGTATTCCGTGTGGTAGCCTAGAGATTGCATTGGACCTGGGTAATTAATATCAGTTTCAGAATTATATCGGTGTTTTATGTTACTAAGAAAACGGTCAATCTCAGCAGATCTACCATGAGCAAATATTTTCCTTTGGGCGCGTGCCGTGCTTAGCAATATTTCATGCAAATCGTGGTTGAGTGTACCGACCGCTCTGCTAGCACCGTCCAAAACCCTATCAATTGTATAGAGAATATCTCTTGGATGTGAAATATCAAGATCCATTGCGACCGCACTGCCTTCATCTGTTATTACACCTCTAACAAGCTCGCCAAAAAGTTGAAGTTGTAGCCGATGAGTTGGTTGGCCCCAGTGCTCTGTTGCTAATAACCCAAACTCAATCGCAAATTGCTTGGCGTCTTGTTTGCTTGACATGACTAGTTGGTCATCAACAATGCTGAATTTGCTTAGCCAAACATCAGACGATTCAAATCCGCTA
>Ga0105047_10009428_pt1 | contig 16065 bp, 16 predicted proteins | sample MAT04_FD_78384 | JGI IMG/M metagenome (GOLD analysis project Ga0105047, IMG submission 78384) | Freshwater microbial communities from Lake Fryxell liftoff mats and glacier meltwater in Antarctica - MAT-04 (megahit assembly) | ecosystem: Environmental > Aquatic > Freshwater > Ice > Liftoff...
GGAAGCATACCTGCGGCAGTATTCAAACCTCGGAGTGAGTCTTCGCTTCCGTAGTGCAGCGTCATGGAAAACGCTACGGTTTCTCCTCGATTTTTCTTAGGGATCATCGCAACCTTGACGCCCCCAAGCTCCATGCGTTGTGTTCGCGCGTCCAAGTTCTCCGGCGTTGGATCGAACGATTCCCCGGCCAAACCAGCTACTCCGCCTTTGTAGTCTTTAACGATGTCCGCGATGGAGGTCACTGCAGGAACGGTTAGTCGCTGAGGCGCATCGGCCGGAATGAACACTCCAACAGTTCGGTTATGCTTTTTGAAGTAGGTTTTCGCAACCCGTGTTACCTCCTCGGCCGTGACGTTCGCCACCCGATCCCGTTGCAAGAAAAACAATCGCCAGTCGCCGATGGCACTGGCTGAGCTAAGGGTTTGGGCCATGGCGGCTGCGTTGGAAAGAGTCTGTTCCGTTCGTCGTTTGGCCCGAATCTTGGCTCGTTCGATTTCTTCCGCCTTAAAAGTCACGTTCTCGACGTCATCGATCGTCTTCAGCAACAGATCTTTCACTTTCTCGAGTTTGCCTTCAGCCGGTTGTGCAAAAAAAGAAAACAGGCCAGGGTCATGCGAATTGTCGGCGAAACCTCCCGTGCTGGTAGCGAAGCGAGTTTCGACGAGTACTTCGTTGAGCAGTCCGACCTTTTCCTCCGACAAGACACTTGCAAGGATCGACAGTGGAGCCCAATCCGGATGCGCTGCTGCCGGGATGTGGTAGACGACGTTGATCGCTCCAAGTTTGCCGACACGGCGCAGTTCAACCGACCGTTCTCCGTCTTGAGGAGGCTCTTCGGTATAAGTTGCATCCAGCCGTCGTTCTGGTTTTGGAAGCGAACCCAGATACTTGCTCAAATACTCCAAGGCTTTGGATTCCTCGAACTTACCCGTGACCACCATGACTACATTGTCAGGTTGGTAGAACTTTCGATAGAAATCTTGAAGGTTATTGATCGGCACTCTCTCGATATCCGATCGGTTGCCTATGGTGCTCTTTCCATAGTTGTGCCATTCGTATGCCGCAGCTTGTACGCGTTGCGATAAGACTCCCTGTGGGCTGTTTTCACCGCGTTCAAACTCGTTGCGAACGACAGTAAACTCCGACATCAAGTCTTCGCGCTTGATGAAGCTATTGACGAGTCGATCGGACTCCATATGAATCGCGAACTCCAGATTTTCATCCGTGGCCGGGAGCGTTTCGAAATAGTTGGTTCGGTCGACGTTGGTTGTACCGTTGAAGCTAGCGCCATGGTCTCTCAACGCCTTTGGTACTTCCGGAAACGTCGGTGTCCCTTTGAAGACAAGGTGTTCTAGTAAATGTGCCATTCCCGCTTCCCCGTACCCCTCGTGACGCGAGCCGACGAGCACGGTCATGTTGACCGTGATGGTCGGTCTAGAATCGTCTGGAAACAACAGCACGCGGGCGCCATTGGGGTACCTATACTCCGTGACTCCCTCGACCGTTGCGACCTTTTGAAATGACTCATTAGCGTGAAGAGCGCTCGAAATCAACAGGATCATGACCAAACCGATACGTGTACGCATTGCGAGTTGCTCCGCAAAAAATGAAATTTGAAAAATGCTTGCCGCAGGAGAGTCGCGTCAGAGGATAGACTGATTAGTCTAACAATCCGAGCGGTTTCATGTTGTACGAAATCGACTGCGTGAGAAAACGTTTTACCGCCATTTCACATCAAGAGTAAGGAACGCCATGGAAATGAACCACGAACCACTTTCTCGACGAGGGTTTATCGGCTGCGTTGCGACTGCCGCGACCCTGGCTGGCGTGGCTCGAGCTGCCGAAACGGGCAAGGTGACTGCAATGGATTGGATCAAGCCCAAGGGGCTCAAGCAAGGGGACACCGTTTCACTCGTAGCTCCAGCCGGACCGGCAGACGGTAAGCTGGTTCTTTCCTACAAGAAGCACTTAGAGCAGAAAGGGTTTCGCGTTCAGCTTGATCCACGCATGCTAGATCGAAAAAAAGACTACTTGGCTGGCGACGATAGCCAGCGTAGTGAAGAACTCAATCTCGCCATTCGCGATCCGCTGGTACGAGCTGTCTTCCCCATTCGAGGCGGTTATGGATTGACCCGAATTCTAGATCGCATCGATTACGCGAGCCTTCGAAAAGACCCGAAAGTCGTCACCGGCTACTCCGATTTGACGGCTCTCCATTTGGCGATCGCCCGCCAATCGCGCATCATTTCCTTCCATTCGCCGATGCCGATGCCCTTGGGCAATCTGGGTCGAGATGATTCACTCCAGGATTCGTATGGATTGCGATCTTTTGAAAGGATGCTCATCGTCGACCGATTTCCAAAACCGATGCTGAACGAGGCGCTCGAAATCCCCAAGGAAAGTGTGATCAAGCCGATTCATGCCGGAAAGGCTCAGGGGCGATTGGTCGGGGGGAATCTATCGTTGGTATGCGCGACCATGGGCACTCCCTATGCTCTCGATGCAGAAGGAGCGATTCTATTTCTAGAAGATGTCAATGAAGCCCCCTATCGCGTGGATAGGCTGTTTTCGCAGCTTCGACTCGCGGGTGTGTTGGATGCCGTTGCTGGCATTGTTTTAGGGCAGTTTACGACCAAAGATCCAAAAGAAGAATCCGAGATCGAGCTAGTGATTCGAGAGGTCATGGAACAGATTCGCGTTCCCGTGGTTGCTAATTTTCCAGTGGGACATGTTCCAGGAAATGCAACCCTGCCGCATGGCGCCATGGTACAACTCGATGCCGATCTCGGTGCGCTGACCCTTTTGGAAGAGCCTTGTATCCGGTAGCTTTTGCTCGGAGGCGTCACCTGCAACTACGTTGCCTGCAAGCGCGACTATACTCGACACACTGTTTCCGTTCCCCCTTTGCACTTTGCACCGCATCCGTATGAAACCATCACATTTCCACCTATTTCTGTTCCTCGGATTATGCCTGTTTGCGGCGCCGCTGCAGGGGCAGCTCACCTTCAAAGAACTGCCAGGCTACGAACGGTACACGCAGATCGCGGCGATGCGGGCAGGACTTGCAAGCGGAGGTCGGGTCGAACAAATCGAATGGGTTAATGACGGTAGCGCGTTGCAGTTCACCAGCCAAGGCCAGCGCAAATCGATCGATCTAAAGAGTCTGGCAATCTCCGATGCTGAATCGAAGAAACCAAGCGATGCACCCGAGTCCGCCGACGCCAGACGCTCTCGAGGCCGAGGGCGTACCGCGCCGGTAGGTCGCGCACAGCAGCGCACCATGGTCGAATCTCCGGACGGCAAGTGGAAAGCTGTTTACAAAGATTTCAATATCTCGCTCGAACCGACGGGCGGCGAGGAACGCACCCAAGTTACGACGACGGGAGTCGATCGCTGGAGATTTGGAACAGGTTGCTGGGTCTATGGCGAGGAGCTCAAGCAGAGCGAAGCCATGTGGTGGTCACCCGACAGCTCCAAACTGGCCTACTACGAAGTCGACGAGCGCGAGATGCAAGACTACCATTTGACGTTGGACAATACCGCTTCGTACACCAAGCTCCAGTCGGTACGATACCCCAAAGCCGGAGACGCCAACCCCAAGGTTTCGCTTTGGATTTACGACTTGGCCAAGAAAGCCTCGGAAAAGGTTCATTTGGATGGCGAACCAACCCAGTATCTCTATGCGGTTCGATTCTCACCCGAAGGTGATGAACTGCTGGTTAATCGGACTAATCGCCGGCAGGATGTCCTCAACGTATTGGCGATCGATACAACTTCGCTCCACGTTAGGCAGGTGGTTACCGAACGGCAATCCACTTGGCAGGACAATTCCCCCCAGGTTCAGTTTCTGAGTGACAGCAAACGATTCATTTGGGAGTCGGAAGCCACCGGCTGGAAGCAATTCCAAATGCGGCATATGGATGGCCGGTTGCTCAATCCGCTATCGGTCGTGGGAACCTATGTGTGCGGTGTAATTGTGAAAGTTGATGAAACCGCAGGTTGGATGTATTACACCGCCTTTGATGACACCAATCCCTATAACGCGCAACTGCATCGAGTGAGGCTGGACGGTAGCCATGCCATTCGGCTCACCGCCAGTCCGTTGCATCATAGCGGGTTTGAGATTTCGCCAGACCATCGCTTTGTGGTAGCCGTACGAGAGCAATTGGACACGCCACCGAGCACCGTCCTTTACGATGAAGCGGGCAAAGAGTTGGCAGTGTTGGCCAAGGGGAATCGGGAGGTGGCCGAAAAGGCGAAACTCTCGCTGCCAGAGCTCTTTTCTTTTCTGTCGGACGACGGAAAGACGACGATCTACGGCACTCTTCACAAGCCCTCGAGCTTCGATCCGACACGCAAGTATCCGCTGGTGATCGATGTCTACGGTGGCCCAGAGAGCGCCGGACTTTCGAACCGATACTCACCAGCCAATCCGGTTTGTGAACTAGGTTATCTGGTCGCGAAGATAGGCAATCGCGGAACGATTGGTCGAGGCAAGGCTTTTGAGAGCGCGACCTATTTGAAGCTGGGAGGACCCGATTTGGACGACCAAGCGGCCGGAGTCAAATTTCTTCGCCAACGCCCCTATGTGGATGGCGACCGCGTTGGAATTTATGGCCATTCGTACGGAGGCTACATGTCCGCTTTGGCGTTGCTGCGTTATCCCGATGTTTTCCACGCAGCCGTCTCAGGAGCGCCCGTAACCGATTTTCGCAACTACGATTCAATCTACACCGAGCGCTACATGCAAACCCCGGCCGAAAACATCGAGGGGTACGACGCGGGATCGTGCAACAAGATTGCAGACAAACTCAAAGGCAAATTGTTGCTCGTCCATGGCTTGATCGATGACAATGTCCATCCATCCAATACTTGGCAGTTAGCTAAGGCCCTAAACGATGCCGACAAACGCTTTCAGATGATGATCTATCCTGAGTTTCAGCATGGAGTCGGCAGTACCTATAGCTCGCTCCGATGGGAATTTTTTCATCAACACCTTCAACCGCAATAGATCCCTGTGCGCTACCCAATGAACTTGATTCAAACATATGTTCTTTTCGTTACGTTTTAGATTCTTGCATCGCTGGCAACGCGTAGCCTCAGAGCCCAGAGCCTGGCCGACGAAAAAGGGAAGGTAAGTCATTTGATACTCCATTAAAATGGAGCACACCAAAAAGGGAAGAAATGTCCATTGTGTGAAGAATACCGAGGCGAGTGCATCTCAGGTCTTAATCTTGGGGGTATGCGCTAAGTTGTACGACGATCCGCGTCGTAGGAATCACGACGCGGAGCGTCGTACAACTAAAAGCTCCTCGTTCCCAAGCTCCAGCTTGGGAACGCCGTCCTCGAAGCTCTGCTTCGACGTCCTGATACTGCGGTACGTTCGACGCTTGGCAACCACCGCTCGTCGACAGGTGAGAGCCTACCAACCAGCAGGTTCCGGGGCAAACCAACAGGTTGTGGGTTCCGGAAGCGGGAGCTTCCGTAGTGTGCGTTCCCAAGCTGAAGCTTGGGAACGAGCTTAACGAGTTTAAAACCTCACGTGCCGGAGTATGAAATTGCCGCGGTAAGGGAGCTACTTCGCATGTCCATTTTTTCGGCGTGCTCGAACGGCGGTCGCCAACTCCTCGAGCAAAACTACGCTATCGTCCCAACCGAGACAAGCATCCGTGACGCTCTTCCCGTACTCCAGGGCGGCAATATAAACTGGCGTTTGGACCAGCTTTTGATTTCCAGCCTTGAGATGGCTCTCAATCATCACACCAAAAACCGACGTGCTGCCGCTGGATAGTTGGACTGAAACGTTGTGACATACTTCCTTTTGGCGATCATGGTTCTTATCGCTATTGGCATGTGAACAGTCAATCATCACTTTGGCGGTGGCATTGGCCGCCGATAGCTCTTTGACCGCTTCAGCAACATACGAAGCCTCGTAGTTGGGTGTTCTTCCACCACGAAGGATCAGATGGCAGTCCTGATTGCCTTGCGTTTGCACGGTTGCAACTTGGCCGTTCTTGTGAATCGACAGAAAGTGGTGGGATTGCGAGGCAGCTTGGATGGCATCGATTGCAATTTTGACATTTCCATCGGTTCCATTTTTGAAGCCGACCGGTGCAGACAACCCCGACGCCAGTTCGCGGTGCACCTGCGACTCCGTAGTGCGAGCGCCAATGGCTCCCCAACTGATCAAATCGCCGATGTACTGAGGGGAGATGACATCCAGAAATTCGGATGCGCATGGCATGCCAAGACGATTGATTTGGACCAAAAGATCTCGAGCGATTCGAATTCCCTCGTCGATACGATAGCTCTCGTCCAGGTAGGGGTCGTTGATCAATCCCTTCCAACCGAACGTAGTGCGAGGCTTTTCAAAGTAGACTCGCATCACAATCTCTAAGTCTGCGGCGTGCTGACTCCGCTGAGCCGTTAAGCGTGACGCGTACTCCATCGCAGCTTTTGGGTCGTGGATTGAACAGGGACCAATAACCACCAGCAAGCGATCGCTTTCACCCGAAAGCATCCGTACTATATTGCGGCGAGTTTGTTGGACGAGTTTTTCCGTCGGAGAATTGGCGATGGGGAAAAAGCGAATCAGATGCTCGGGAGGTGGCAGTGGAACGATCTGGTCAATACGTTGATCGTCCGTTCCCGAAGTACGATCCGCTGGGGAAGGATCCAAATTGGTCATTGCTATCCGATTGGGGGGCTGTGCATTGAAATACTTCGTTGAATTGCGGTATCGTAACGCAACTTATCGCGATCGGCTATACTTTGGCACGTGTGGTCGTCTGTTCCGTATCCATAGGATTTTGAGCGGCGAAATTTAACTGGCTCAATTGCATTCGCTGACTACGGGAAACCTGCGATCTTGATCCAAACCGATTCGTCGACAGAAAAAATTCAAATCCGATTGCCACCCGGGCCAGCTGGATCGTGGCGACCGACCTTGAAGCTGATTCGAAATCCCCGACAAGCCCTCGAAAGTTGGGTCAAAGTGTATGGTGATCCATTCTTGTTGAATGCGCTGAATGGACCCGTCGTCGTTACTGGCCGGGAAGATCTTATTCGCACCATTCATGGCCAGGATCCCAGCATTTACGCCCCATTCGCTACAGCGACCATCATTCCATTGATGGGAAGTGGGTCGATGTTGATTTTGGAGGGAGAGTCGCACCGACGCGAACGACGACTTGTGATGCCAATGTTTCATGGCGATCGCATGAAAGCCTATGGGGCAAGCATGCAGCAATGCACAGTCGAGCAATTCGAATCTCATCGAGTTGAAAAACAAATTGATACGTTGGACTTGATGATCGAAATTTCCCTGGAAGTGATCGTCAGGACAATATTTGGAGGCCATGATCGCGAGCTTGCGATACAGCTCATGGATGCAAGCCGGCGGGTTGTGGCAAACAGCTCTCCGTTGCTTTTCTTCTCACAGAAGACACATGTGCCTTGCTTTGGTTTCAGCCCCTGGGATCGATGGACGAAAGCCAAGAATGATCTGTTTCGACTCTTGGATGAAGTAATTGAAAAGCGGGGTCAAAGCAGTTTTCAAAGCGACGATATTCTTTCCATGCTCTGTGCCGCTACCTACGAGGATGGTCAATCGATCACTCGAGAGCATATCTATTCGGAACTGATGACCTTTTTGTTTGCTGGTCATGAAACGACTGCGCTTTCGCTGACTTGGGCCATGTACCATCTTCACAAAAACACGAACTCGCTGTCTCGTTTGCGGCAAGAGCTTGACTCGCTCGCCGACGATTCTCCAGCGAGTCTGACTTCAGCGGCCTATTTGAAGGCCACCGTTCAGGAGACGTTGCGAATCCACCCGATCCTTACCGAAACGCTCCGCAAACTGAAAGCGCCTTTGCAGTTAGGGGAATACATGTTGCCTGTCGGGATGTCGGTGGCGCCAGCGACCGTATTGGCACACCATAACCCCGCGACCTACACGGAGCCAGAACTCTTTCGCCCGGAACGGTTTCTCGAACGCAGTTATTCCCCGTTCGAGTACATGCCTTTTGGGGGTGGCCATCGTCGATGCATCGGCGCCGCGTTTGCTTCTTATGAAATGGCGATTGTACTGGGCACGCTACTCAAGCGATTTGAGCTGGAGCTGGTCGATTCCAAACCGGTCGTCCCCAAGCGTCGCAACGTAACCATCGGTCCGTCGACCGGCGTGCCAATACGCGTCGTGTCGAGCCGTCCTGTTTCTTAGGCTTCCAGCACATCAAGCTTGAAGATTGTTACAAGGTATCCAGGGCTGGGAACCGGATGTGAAAGGCAGTACCTTTTCCGACGGTGCTTTCAACCCGAATTCGCGCTTGATGTTGATCGATGATTTCCTTGCAGGCAGAAAGGCCGAGTCCCGTGCCACCCTTGCCGCTACCGTCGGGGCCGCTTTTGGTAGTAAAGAACGGTTCGAAGATCCTGGGTAGGTTCTCCGAGGAGATACCGTGGCCAGAATCGCGGACCGAGAGGATCACCGACTTCGTGGCTTCGTCGTGCGCGATACGAATGCGAATGGTACCCACCTCGCCGATCGCTTGTCTCGCGTTGGTGAGCAGATTCAGCATTAACCGTTGGATCTGATTGCCGGCGGCCATCACGTTGGGAACCGGGTCGAATTGCTTCTCGATGGCCACGCGATACTTTTGCATTTCCCGTTCGAGCAGTACGAGCGTGTCCTCGATGAGCGGGACCAGGTTGGTTGGCTCCATATCGCCGCTGCGATTGCGAGCCAGTCCCAGGACTGTGTTCGTGATCTTTGCACCGCGGTTGGCGGCGTCGAGGATTCGCGAAAAGGCTTTGTCGCGACTGGCCTCGTCTTTGTTCCTTTGTCCCATCTTGGCGTAGTTCAAGATGGTCATGAGGAGGTTATTGAACTCGTGCGTGGTCGTGCTGGTCAATTCGCCTACGGCGGCTAGCCGTTCGACTTGCGTCAGCCTCATTTGCATTTGAGCTAGGGTTTGATCAGTCGCGACACTTTCAGGCGCGTTGTAGAACGCTTTCCCGGTGGCGACCGTATCGGGGGGGTCCATCGAACGATTTTCCAACATGTGGTGCATCCAAGCGATATGGCGGTGGGAATGGGCAGACGCTATTTTCCCGTTCAATAGGAATACTCGAATCAGCGGTACCAAATCAAGTTCGGAATACCATGTTTCAAACGATAGATCGGCTGGAAAGGTTGTTGGAAATCGCATCCGGCGAGGGGATTGCGGTCCGCTGCGAATGGCTGGGCGGGGTGCGAGGCGGGCTTGTTCGTGTCGGCAGAAAGCCTATCCTTTTCGTGGATGATTCACTGACGGCGACCGAACAGTTTGAGCAGGCGAAAGCGGCTCTTGGGCAATTGGACTGGAGCGAATCGGAATGGTGGGACGAAATGAGCCAGTTGCTTGCGTCGGAGAACCTGCGTGCGTAGGCGGGGCTCCCCATTTTCGCCTGTTCGGTTCAGGCCAGAAACCAATTCACGGCAAAAGAAACGGCCGTTAAGAGAAGAAAAAACCCTGTTGGGCTAGGCAATTTGTAGTCAAAACGTTATCTAAAGAGCCCCAAAAAGCTCACTTACCTATTTCACTACCCACTATCTCAAAGAAATTTCGAAAGTCTTTGTTCGAGGATCAATCGAAAATGCAAGTTAGCGAAGATGTTTTTTCCAAGGTTCAAGCGGCATTGGTTGACGCTCTCGGAGTCGACGACGATGAAGTGACCCCGCAAGCGACCATGGTCGGCGATTTGGGGGCCGAATCGATCGATTTCCTGGATATCGTCTTCAAGTTGGAGAAAAGCTTTGGGATCAAGGTTGCTACCGAAGATCTGTTTCCAAAGGACATTTTGACCGAAAGTTCCTACGTTCAAGGGGGCAAAGTGACGGCCTCCGGAATCGCTGAGCTAAAGAAACGAATGCCTTGGGCCGATCTGAGCAAATTCGAAACCAACCCCCGCGTTCAGGACTTCGGCGATTTGCTGACCGTCAGCGATTTGTGCCGATACGTTCAGTCCAAGATCGCTTAGTCTGGTTCGAGCAAATCAATGCGTTGGTTCTGGATTGACAGGTTTATTGAATTTGTTCGCGATACGCGGGCAACGACCGTCAAGAATGTATCCTTCGGCGAGGAGCCGATCGACGACTACTTGCCTGGCCACCCTCATTATCCCCATTCCCTGATCATTGAGGGAATGGCACAGACGGGTGGCTTGCTCGTATCCGAGTCGGGTGGATTTCGGACGAAAACCGTGTTGGCGAAAATCTCCAAGGCGGTTTTTCACGATCTGATCGTGCCGGGAGACCAAGTATTCTTGCAAGCTGTGGCTGAGGATATCAAACCGACCGGGGCGATTGTGCAAGGAACAGTGGTCGTTGGCGGCCAAGTGAGGGCTGAACTGGAGCTTTCTTTCGCTTTTCTAGACGACCGTTTTGGTGATGGTGCTTTGTTTCCACCCGAGGATTTGCTGCGTACGCTTCGAATTCTCAAGCTGTTCGACGTTGCTGTCGACCAAAACGGGAATAGAATATACGCTCCTGAACACATGCTCGAAGCGGAACGCCAAGCGGCCATAGGCATCAGGCATAAACGCCAATAGCACGATTTGCAATTACCGTTTTTTGGAGTGAGAGTCGTCGATGCGCCGTCGTGTGGTTGTAACTGGAATTGGGATGGTGAATCCGCTCGGACATGACGTCCAAACGGTTTGGTCCGCGCTCCAAGAGAGCAAGAGCGGTGTCGGTCCCATCACCGTTTTCGACCCCAGGGGTTATCCCACCACCATCGCTGCCGAAGTGAAAAACTGGAGCATTGCCCAGGCTGGCGAAAACGTAGACAAATGGAAGCATTGCGGACGCCATACCCGTTTTGCCGTCGGTGCGGCCAAGCAAGCGATCGCGCAATCGGGCATTCTCGATTCGGGAATGGCTCCGACGAGAATCGGCGTCTATATGGGAGCAGGCGAAGGAAACCAAGATTTTCCTAACTTTACCAGCATGATGGCTGCCGGAGTCGAACATGGTCCTTTCGATTTAGCGGCCTTCTTGCGCCGTGGTCGCGAAATCCTCGATGTCAATGCCGAGCTCGAACAAGAACCCAACATGCCGTCCGCTCATCTGGCAGCTCTTTTTGATGCCCAAGGGCCCAACAGCAATTGTTTGACGGCGTGCGCTGCGAGCAGCCAAGCAGTTGGCGAAGCGACCGAATTGATCCGTTGCGGTGACGCCGATGCAATGATCGCCGGCGGAGCCCACAGCATGATTCATCCCTTCGGTTTGACAGGCTTTAGTTTGCTCACAACGCTATCGCAACGAAATCAAGATCCAACCCGGGCATCGCGGCCATTCGACCGAGATCGCGATGGTTTCGTTTTGGGTGAGGGAGCCGCAATTGTGATTCTCGAAGAATATGAACATGCCCGAAAGCGAGCCGCACCGATCTTCGGTGAAGTGCTCGGTTACGGCAGTACAGCCGATGCGTATCGAATCACCGATATCCATCCGGCGGGCCGTGGCGCAATCGGTTGTATGCGACATGCAATCGCGGACGCCAAACTCAATCTCGATGAAATAGGTTACGTCAATGCACACGGAACGAGTACGACCGTCAACGATAGAACCGAGACGCTCGCGTGCAAAGGCGTTTTCGGTGATCGCGCTCGACTGACACCTGTCTCCAGCACCAAGAGCATGATGGGGCATTTGATTGCGGCGGCTGGCGTTACCGAAATGATCGTCTGCTTGATGGCCATCCGCGATGGCGTGTTGCCACCTACGATCAATCAAGAAACGTCCGACCCAGACTGTGATTTAGACTACGTGCCCAACGTGGCTCGTCCGTCTAAGCTGAAAGTTGCGTTGAACAATAGCTTTGGTTTTGGCGGGCAGAATGTAACATTGGCCGTTGGTGCACTACGACCATGATAAGTGATTCGGTGCTCTTGGCATACATCGAAGAGTCGTTGCCGGCGGAAGCGATGGCTAAAATCGAAACGACATTGCGCAGCGACGAAATGCTTCGCAAGCGGTTAACTGCCGTGATTGCTCAACGCGATAATGGAGTGCACACCGTAGGCGACATATGGCGAAGACATAGATTGAGTTGTCCGACGCGTGAGGAGCTTGGCAGTTATTTGCTAGGGGCCATGATGGACGACCAAGCGGATTACATCAAATTCCATTTGGAGCAGATCGGTTGTCGTTTCTGCCAATCGAACTTCGAGGATCTATCGGCGAGTCATCACCGAGACGCAGTCATCGCGAGACGCAAAAAGTACTTCCAAAGCAGTGTGGGGCGATTGCGTCCCGAGGGAAGAGGTTAAGCCGTGCGCGTTGGTCATATCATCAAGCTAATCCCAGATCGCAAGTTCGGCTTCATCAAGACGGAGCATTTTCGAGAGGATGTTTTTTTTCATTTCTCGGCATTGCGAGGCGGTTTGCAAGGGCAGTATCTTCAGGAGGAGCAAGAGGTCGAGTTTGAGATCAACGAGATCCTGAGGTTGGATGAGCAAAAGCTGGAAGCGACCATAGTTCAAACCCCGGCCCGCCCCCTGTCTAAAACTTTGGATGAAAAGTCGATCCCTGCCATGCAAGCATCGCACCACCCGCGAGCAAGGCAGAGGAAGCCGACTTGGCGCGAAAAATCGGGCCCGGAAGCCGCGAGCCAAGACGGACCGCATTCCGAGGAGTCCGCGCCGGAATAGTCTCCGGCGGTGTCCTTACGAGGATGTCCCGAAGATCGCGGCGAGCCACAAGCTGGGCATGTCTCACGCATCGTATACCTAAGTGCTCTCTGCAGGAGTCCTTTTTTCCTTTTTGCGAACTTGATAATCATGACTGGAAACTCAATCTCCAAGGGCATTATCTTGGCGGGCGGGTCCGGTACGAGGCTATACCCGATTACGCGGGCCGTGAGCAAGCAACTGCTGCCAGTGTACGACAAGCCCCTGATCTATTTTCCACTGTCTGTTTTGATGCTTGCAGGCATTCGCGACGTGCTTGTAATAAGCACCCCAGACGACCTACCCCTTTTTCGTCGATTGCTTGGTGACGGAAGCTCCTTGGGTATGAATTTTGAATATCGCATTCAGGCGACACCTCGAGGACTCGCGGATGCATTTATTGTCGGAGAGTCCTTTGTCGGGAACAGTTCGGTCGCCTTGGTTCTCGGCGATAACATTTTTTACGGTCAGGGATTTCAGGCGCTGCTCCAACGGGCGGTATCGCGACCAAGCGGGGCGACCATTTTTGCCTGTCCCGTCAGTGACGCTCAACGGTACGGCGTAGTGGATTTTGATGCGCAAGGGAAAGCGACTTCTATCGAGGAAAAGCCGTCAAAACCACGTTCGAATTTCGCCATACCAGGTCTCTACTTTTACGACAACCAAGTGGTTGAAATTGCCAAAGCGTTAGCACCTTCCCCAAGAGGAGAGATAGAGATCACGGACGTCAATCGCGTCTACCTGGGACGCGACGAATTGTGGGTGGAGCGACTCTCGCGTGGATTTGCCTGGTTGGATACAGGAACACCTGAGTCGCTACTGCAGGCTGGTAATTTCGTACAGACGATCGAAGCTCGTCAGGGGCTGAAGATAGCGTGTCTCGAGGAAATTGCATACGGTAAAGGATTCATAGATTCCCACCAACTTGAGAGACTAGCCAGCGAATCTCCACAGGAACTTCGCATCTATCTTCAAGGCATTTTGTCTGATGCTTAAGCCAAAAGTCCGAGTCTTTGGCGCCGATAGGAACCCGAGGTGACTTGCTCTATCCAATGGGTATTTGCGAGATACCATTGCACCGTTTGACGCATGCCCTGCTCAAATCCAACACTAGGCTGCCAGCCCAGATCGCCTAAGATTTTGGAGGCATCTATGGCGTAGCGTCGATCGTGACCCGGCCTGTCTTTCACGAACTCCATTAGCGATTTGCAAGGTGAATGAGCAGGTTTAGCTAACTCATCTACGAGATCGCAAAGGGTCTCTACCACGTGGATATTCGTTTGTTCGCTATTGCCCCCGATATTGTACGTTTCTCCTAGGGCACCCGTTTCCAATACGACACGCAACGCATGGCAATGATCTTCGACATAGAGCCAGTCGCGTACATGTAGCCCGTCGCCGTAGACTGGCAATCTCTTGCCCTCCATCGCATTCAAAATCATCAATGGGATCAGCTTCTCAGGAAACTGATAGGGACCATAGTTGTTGGAGCAATTCGAAATGATCGTCGGCAATCCGTACGTTTCGTGATAGGCTCGAACGAACATGTCCGAAGCGGCTTTGGATGCGGCGTACGGTGAATTGGGGGCATAGGGTGTACTCTCGACAAATTTTCCTTCCGCTCCGAGCGAACCAAAGACCTCATCGGTGGATACGTGCAGAAACCGAAACGACTCCTGTTGCAAGGATGTCATTCGACGAAAGTACTCGAGCGTTGCGTCCAATAGCTGGCATGTTCCCGCAACATTGGTTTGTACGAATAGCATCGGTCCATCTATCGACCGATCGACATGAGACTCAGCTGCAAAATGAATGATCCATTTTGGCGAGTGTGAAGCTAGAAGCTCAGGCACTAATGCACGATCGTTAATATCGCCATGTACAAAGAGGTGATTAGGGTGTTGGATTGGAATTGAGTTTAGGTTTCCGGCGTATGTCAATGCATCGAGATTGACGACGCGAAGATCGCCACGCTCGAGTGTTTGCCGAATGAAACAGCCACCGATAAAGCCGGCACCTCCAGTCACCAAAATTGTGTCCACGGTCAAGACCTACTGAGCGAGATGGAATCGAACTCTGGCCAGTGTAACTCGGTATTGCTTCAACAGGAAGGATGTTTCGGTCCCAGTAGGAACGCGTGACGCGCAATATGGAAGCTGAAGCCAACGCCATGTACCTGGAATCTGGAAAGACCCGATAGGATCGACGACGTCGGACCGGGAGTTGGGCGGATTGCTGTCGAGACACTCGTAAAAAACTGCTTAGCCGTTTTCGATCGATCCATCTTTAATTTGAATAAGTTCGGCATCCACTTCGCTTGCATCGAGTCTAGCGTAGCAGTCCTCAAGTTTTCCTCGGCTTGCCAGCCGAATCACTTGCCCTCCACTTGCTGCCACATAGGACGTTTTACCAGTTAGGAATTCACATAGGATGGATCCAAGACCAAAGACGTCGGTCCGTTCGTCGAGCCGATCGATTTCGCCCAACGCTTGTTCGGGAGGCATATAGGCGGGCGTTCCCATCACGCTCCCCATTTGTGTTACCGATCCAAGCGAAAGCGGTGAAACACTACCGACGCTTCGCAGCGTGCGGATCATACTGACCTCGGTCTGTTTTTCGAGCGATTTCTTTTCGTCAGCGATGCCCCCGGCTGCTAGTACTTTGGCCAAGCCCCAGTCCATCACTTGCACTTCTCCGAACACCCCGACCATAACGTTAGCCGGTTTCAAGTCGCGATGAATCACCCCGCGTGAGTGTGCATAGGCCATCGTCTGGCAGATCTGCTCAAAGATGCCGCTGGCGATTCCGATTTCAACGAAGCCCAGAATGCAAGACATCCCGCGCACACCAAACACCGAATATGTCCAAGCGAATGGAGGACACATTCTCGACGATGTCTTCTGAATGGATTGCGGACAAAACTGCTTGAGTACTCATCATTGGATCTTTCCGGACGAGTGCTGCGAAAATGGAATGTAGATGTTGCGGACTCTGCTATGATGAGAGGGCTGGGTAGGCGTCTTACCCTACTTTTCGAAAATGATGGAACGGCGGCTCCGAAATGCAAACGCAGACCAATAATCGACGATACGACCAGCAATGGATCGAGTCGCTCTCATGGCAAGACCCTGGGGCGATCGCTGATTTGCGTGATTATTTGTTGAAAGGCCTTAAGAAAAGATTGTCTAAGAAGGCGGTTTCAAGCCACATTGAGGACTTCGTCCAAGATTCCTTGATACGAATTTTGGAAAAGCTGCCGACTTTTCGCGGAGAGAGTCAATTCACATCATGGGCTCTTTCGATTGCCAATCGAATTGCGTTCTCTGAATTGCGGCGATCGAGGTAGAAGGA
>Ga0105047_10009429_pt1 | contig 16065 bp, 12 predicted proteins | sample MAT04_FD_78384 | JGI IMG/M metagenome (GOLD analysis project Ga0105047, IMG submission 78384) | Freshwater microbial communities from Lake Fryxell liftoff mats and glacier meltwater in Antarctica - MAT-04 (megahit assembly) | ecosystem: Environmental > Aquatic > Freshwater > Ice > Liftoff...
GGTTCTCCATGATGACGGTGACAAAACTGACGCCCGCTTCGACCAGCCGGCGGGCCATCAACGCCCGCTGTCCCCAGCAGTGCCGACCATAGCGGTCCCGCACGGAATCTGGTTCGTGCGTGAGATCGAAAGCCTTCTTGGCTCGGTCGCTCGTGATCATCCCGACGGCCCGCCGCTGGTAGTGGTCCATCGACTCCATCATCAATGAATTGTCGATCCCGCGTTGGATCTGATCGAGTCCCGCGAGCAACTGCATGCGGCCCCCGATGCGAGGAGCAATCGGCTCATAGGCTTCGATGTTCGGGACCGAGAAGCGAGGCGTGGTTGGATCTCCCTCGACATTGAAGGGCATATATCCATTCCCCAGATAGGCGGCTCCCTGGGCGAATACATCATTAGTACGACCTCCGGGATTCAGCGAGATGATATTGGGAATCCCGTTATCACGCCCCTCGCGGCACTTGGCGACGATCGAAGCGGTGGCCGGAGCGTCATTTACAGTGTCGACCGGAGTGGCCGGGATGCAGCCGGTCATCATGCGCTTATGACCGCCTCCATGGTCGGCAAAGGTGTGCGACACCGATCGGATGACATTAAATTTGTCGGCGATCGCCGCATGCCTAGGCATCAACTCACAGACATCCAGCCCCGGCACATTGGTCGCAATCGGGTGGAACAGCCCTCGATAATCGATCGGGGCATTCGGCTTCATGTCGTACATGTCCATGTGCGGTGGACCCCCGGGCATCCACACAAAGATCACGTTCGTGTCCGAATCGATCGCGTGCCCACCCTCTTCGGCCAAGGCTTGGGCTCGAAACAAATCGGCCAGCGACAGGCCACCCAACCCGAGCGCCCCGGCTGCCAGAAACTCACGCCGCCGAATCGGCCCGGCACAAGGTCGCGAAAAATTCGACATAATGAGTTCCCAGTTTGTGTGTTGACCGGCTCGACCCCCGTGAGGGTCAGCACATCGTGATCTCAAGTCAGCGACCGCTGCAACACATGTAGCGTATCATATATATCGACTTTTCGCACTCATATTCTTCCTGAAACAGTGGTCCGACGGGGGGCATCCGTGAATTGTTGGGGTCACGTCGACCCGCCTGCGGACGTCGAGGCAATACGAGGAAAAAGTGGGGCGATGTCCGCCACTTCGCCCCTCGTCGTCAGCTCGTCGATCGCTCGTCGTCCGCTCGTCGATCGCGCCCACGACTGGCAGATCCAAGGCACTCCGAGCGAGATTCGTTGTGATGGAACGTGACGTTGCCCTGCCGAGGTGGTTGCCCGCCATGGTTTGTAACGCGGGGAACACTGGGAGGGCTGACAAATTATCGAAATCGCCGAAATCCGGTTTTGCTCTCGCCACCAGCCCTGACAGTCGACTGGTTCGTATAAACTGCTCGGTTGGACTATGGGGAAAACGCTCCTGGACCGCGTCACTCACTCCGCCCCCCGCGCGAAATCAGAGGGTGTGCGAGCCACATCGGGAACCTGTCGTCATGCCATCCTCATCCCTGCCCGAGTCCGCTAAGAAGAACGTCGAGGCCATCGCCCAGTTGGAGCAGCAACTCCACGGTCGACGCTCTCCTGTGGAGAAGATCGGGTACGGGATTGCCCAGTACTTCGGCAGCCTGTGGTTCATCGCTGCCCACGCGGTCTTCTTCGCCGCCTGGATCGTGGCGAATGTCGGAGTCGTGCCCGGCGTCGGGGTGTCCGACCCGTACCCGTTCCCGTTCCTCGGCTTTGTCGTTGGCATCGAGTTCATCTTCCTGACCACTTTCGTGCTGATGAACCAGAACCTCCAGACGAAGCGGCAGGAGCAGTGGGGCCACCTCACGCTGCAAGTCGCCCTCTTAACCGAGCAGGAGGTGACGAAGAATATGCAGATGCTCCACCTGATCTGCCAACACCTGGGACTGGAGAAACCGGCTGCCGATGCGGAGTCCAAAGACTTGGCTCAGCCGACCCCATTGACTCAGTTGGTCGAGGAGATTGAGAAGGCCCGGGAGATGGCGGATGCGGGGGCTGCAGAGTCCAGCGAGGTGCCGCCGGGCGGGAAATGACGTACGGACCGCTTCGCCAAAATCGTGCACTGGTCCTCTCGGCCCCTGCAGGAGTCACAGAAATGAGCCGGTCCTTGATCGCAACGACACCGCCGGATACAACGCAAACGTGTGGCTCAAGCCAGAACGAGCCGGAAGCGTCAGCGCCCCGATCGAACGCCGCGCGACGAAGTCTCCGGGCGCCGACGCTTCCGGCTCTCAGAGCACTCACGGAAACCGTTTCCGGTGGTATCGCTGAGCTTGCCCATTGGCTAATCTTTGAAATCCTTCCCGGATGAGTGACGTGGGCCAGCGTACATCCTCCCGTTTCAAGCCGGGGAGGGCGAAGCTCCGGCTGATCCGATTGTGCCAGAGGGCGTCCACTCCGGTCGCGGCTCAGCCGGAGCTTCGCCCTCCTGAGGCTCGCGATCTCAAGCGTCAAGACGAGTCGTCAAACGGCTGGAGCGAGATCATAACGGAGAGATCACCTTGGATTTTCTGACTCATCTTTTCGATACGTCTGACTTCCCGGAACGCTGGAAATGTGGCCGCTGGACGGAGGGTCACGGCTGGCTGCATATCGCTTCTGACCTCGGCGTGTGGTCGGCTTACCTCGCCATCCCTTGCGTACTCCTGTTCTTTTTTCTGCGGCGTAATGACCTGCCATTTCGCAAGGTCTTCTTGCTATTCGGTGCGTTCATCCTCTTGTGTGGGGCGACGCATTTGATGGAGGCGATCATCTTCTGGTGGCCCGCCTATCGCCTGGCGGGGGTTCTCAAACTCTGCACCGCCATTGTGTCCTGGGGCACGGTGTTTGCCTTGATTCCGATTGTCCCGAAGGTCTTGGCCCTGCGCAGCCCCGAGGAACTGGAGCGCGAGATCGTCGCCCGCAAACAGGCCGAAGAGGCCTTGCAGCGGATCAACACGGACCTCGAACAGCGGGTCGAGGAGCGTTCGGCGGAATTGAAGCAGGCCTTGGAGGAAATCCGCAACGAACGCGAACTGCTCAAAACGACATTGGTCAGCATCGGGGAGGGCTTAATCACCACTGATGCGGAAGGCCGGGTGACAAATCTGAATCCGGTCGCCGAAGCACTGACAGGCTGGACGACACTTGAAGCCCTGGGCCAGCCGCTCACCAATGTCTTCCAGATCATCAACGAGACGACACGCCAGCCGGTTCGCAATCCGGTGTTCAAAGCCATCCAGGAAGGCGTGATCGTCGGCTTGGCGAACCATACGCTGCTCATCCACAAGGACGGCACCGAGTGTCCGATCGACGACAGTGCCGCTCCCATTCGCGGTGCCGATCTCGTCATCAAGGGCTGCGTGCTGGTCTTCCGGGACATCACCGAACGGAAACGAGTGGAAGACGCCCTGCGGGAGAGCGAAGCCCGCTTCCGCCGGATGTTCGAGTCGAACGTGGTCGGCATGATCCGGTGGGATCTGGACCGCAGTCTGATCCTAGATGCCAATGACACTTTCCTCCAGATGACCGGGTACACTCGCGAGGACGTGGCCGCCGGCCGGCTGAACTTCCGCGACATGACCCCGGCCGAGTGGACATCGCGGAACGACGAGGGCGTCCGCACCATCCGGGCGAATGGGCACGCCGCCCCCTACGAGAAGGAGTACTTTCACAAGGACGGGTCGCGGGTCCCGCTGATCATCGCCGGAACGCGGTTCGCAGACTCGCCCTCGGAAGGCATGTCGTTGATCATCGACATTTCCGACCGCAAGCGGGTCGAGGCGACACTGGTCAAGAGCGAGGCGGAGTACCGTGCGATCTTCGAGCAGTCCGCCGTCGGCAAGGCACAAGTGTGTGCGAAGACGGGGCGGTTTGTCCGCGTGAATGCCAAGTATTGCGAGCTGACCGGCTACTCCGCCGAGGAGCTTGTGGGGATGTCGCCGGCGGACCTCGACTTCGCGGAGGATCGCGAGGCCGATGCCATCGCCGTGGGGCAGTTTTACCGAGGGGAGGTTGCCACTTACGAAGCGGAAAAGCGCTCCGTGCGGAAGGACGGGAAAGTCATCTGGATCCACGTGAGTGCCACTCTGCTGCGCGACGCTGACGGCCAGCCCGACCGGACGATGGCGGTCATCCAGGATGTCACCGCCCGTAAACAGGCGGAGCTTGAATTACAAGAAAGCCAGCAGCAGTTCCACACGTTGGTCGATGCCATGCCGCAGCTCGCTTGGATCGCCCATCCCGATGGATTCATTCACTGGTATAACCAGCGCTGGTACACCTATACCGGCACCACGCCGGAGCAAATGGAAGGCTGGGGCTGGCAGAGTGTTCACGACCCCGCAGTGCTTCCCCAAGTGCTGGAGGAATTTCACGCGTCTATTGCGACAGTGGAACCCTTCGAGAAGACCTTCCCCTTACGCGGCGCTGACGGAGTGATGCGCCCGTTCCTGACACGGATGATTCCCCTGAAAGACGACCAAGGCCGCTTATTAAAATGGTTTGGTACCAATACCGATGTGAGTGTGTTGAAGGATGTGGTCGATTCCCTGCGGATCAGCGAAGAGTTCAGCCGCACTGTCCTGGAGAGCAGCCCGGATTGTGTGAAAGTGATGGACGGGGAAGGCCGTCTGCAATATCTGAACACCAACGGGCAGTCCCTGCTGGAGATCGATGATTTCGCACTGTATGAGGGCCAGTATTGGTGGAAGTTGTGGCCAACGGCAGATCAAGACATGGTGCGAGATGCCGTTGGGCGAGCCCAGCGCGGGGAGAATGTCTCCTTTCAAGCCCTGGGACCGACGACAAAAGGAAACCTCAAATGGTGGGATGTCGTGGTGGGACCGGGCGCCGGACGCGATGCGGCGGGACATGCGACCCGTTTGATCTCCGTTTCACGCGACATCACCGATCGCAAGCAGGCCGAGGAGGCGTTGCGTCAGAGCGCGGAGTTGTTCACACGCCTGGTCGATCAGGCACCGACTGGAACGTACGTGGTCGATGCCGAGTTTCGGATGCAACAGATCAATGCGCTGGCCGCTCCGGTCTTCGGTGAGGTTCATCCACTCATCGGTCGCGATTTCGCTGAGATCATTCAGATCCTGTGGGGGCCAGAAGTCGGTGGCCAGATTGCGGATATCTTCCGCCACACGCTGGCGTCGGGTGAACACTATATCTCGCCCCGTTTTGTCGAGCGGCGGAGTGATATCGGCGTCGAGCAAGCCTACGACTGGGAAACGCAGCGTGTGACCTTGGCCGACGGAAAGTACGGAGTGGTCTGTTACTTTCAGGACATCACCGAACGCCAGCGGACCGAACAGGCACTGCGCGATAGCGAAACTCTAACGCGGTTGGCTACCGAAGCGACGGCGGTCGGCATCTGGGAATGGAACGTCCTCACCAATGCGATCCGCTGGGACGCCCAGTTGTTCCGCATCTATGGCATCGAGCCGACTCAAAACGGTTTCGTGGATTACAGCGATTGGAGTCGGGCCGTGCTGCCCGAGGATCTCCTGGAAAATGAGCAAATCCTCCAAGACACGGTCCGCAACTGCGGGAACAGCCGCCGCGATTTCCGCATTTTGCGGCGCAGTGATGGAGAACAACGCGACATCCAAGCTGTGGAAACCGTTCGCACGAATGCTCAAGGGCAAGCCGAATGGGTCGTGGGAACCAACCTGGATGTGACCACACGTAAACGTCTGGAGGAAGATTTGCGGGTGACCGCAGCCGAGTTGTCCGAAGCCGATCATCGCAAGGACGAATTCCTGGCGATGCTGGCTCACGAACTCCGCAATCCGCTGGCCCCCGTGCGTACCGGACTGGAAGTCCTGCGGCTGCATGGGGGCTCTAGTCGAGAGATTCAAAAAGCAACCTCGATGATGACTCGCCAGATTGAACAGATGGTGCGTCTGGTCGATGACCTGCTCGATGTCAGCCGCATCAGCACCGGGAAGATCGAACTTCGCAAAGAGCGTGTGGAACTGGCCACGATCATTGAGCTTGCCTCGGAAGCCGCTCGCCCGCAATGCGAATCGCGCCGTCACCAGTTGACGGTCTCGCAGCCGCCGCAGCCGATTTTCCTGCAAGCGGACTCCGCCCGACTGGTCCAAGTCGTGGGAAACCTGCTCACCAATGCCTGCAAGTTCACGAACGACGGCGGCCAGATTTCGCTCACGGTCCAGAGCGTGGGAGGCAGCGACTCCGGACTTCCCGAGGAAGCTATCATTCGGGTGCGTGACAACGGGATTGGGATCCGCGCCGATCAGATGCCCCGCGTCTTCCAGATGTTTGTGCAGCTCGACTCGTCCCTGGAAAAATCAGTCAGCGGGTTGGGGATCGGTCTGGCACTGGTCAAGAACTTGGTCGAGATGCACAATGGGAATGTCGAAGTTCACAGTGACGGGATCGGACAGGGGAGCGAGTTCGTGATTCACTTACCGGTTATTCAGGACACCCCCGCGTCGGGCTCGGCATCGCCGACCCCCTCGATCGAAGGGAAGCAGTCTGCACCACTGATGCGAGTGCTCGTTGTGGACGACAACGTTGATGCGGCCGACGCCTTAGAGATGCTGTTACAGATGACCGGGTATGAGACTCAGACGGCGAATGATGGACTCCAAGCCGTCGAAGCGGCGAGAACGTTTCACCCCGATGTCGTCCTGCTCGATATCGGCTTACCCAAGCTCAACGGCCATGAGGTCGCCCGCCACATTCGCGCCCAACCGTGGGGTCAGAACATGGTGCTGGTCGCTCTGACCGGCTGGGGACAGGACGCCGACCGGCAAAGGACCCTCGCTGCAGGATTCAATGCCCACTTGGTGAAGCCGGTGAACCTCCAGGTTCTGGAGCAGATGCTGGAAGACATCGGGCAGGGAAAGCCGATTTAGAAACGTCGCAGAATTCGGCTTAATTCTGCCGTCTGCGAGGCGACTATCACAGCTCGGAATACGAGTCAGTCGGCTGCGGGAGGGCGAAGCTCCGGCTGAGCCCGCTTCGGCCAAAGAGCGTCCGCCCCCGGTAGCGGCCCCGCAGGAGCTTCGCTCTCCCGATGGGCTGGTTGCCGCGCGACAACTCGCTTCTCGTCAGTGCAAATGAAACGAGCCGCTGGATCTTGCGATCCAGCGGCTCGGAATTCGCCCTTGAACTGAGTTTTCAGTCCTTGGACACGTGTCGCGTCAGAACAAGGTGCCGACTATCAATCTCCAGAACACTGTTATTGGTGAGGTGTTGGTATTTGATTGCGGCGGTTAATTCTGGCGCAGACACCTACTTGTCGTTGGCCGTCTTGGCGGTCTTGTTCTTCGACTCTTCCGTCAGGGCGGTCATCAGCTGCTTGGCTTGGGCCAGATGCTTCTCGGTGGCTTCGCGACCTTCCGACAGCAATTGCGCCAATTCTCCATCGGCTTCTTTTTCGAAGACGCTCAGCTTGGCGACCATGCCGATGTGACCACCGATCTGGCAGCCGAGAAACGCCTGATCAAACTGCCCACGGGACTTGGCTTCAGTCAGTTCTTTTTCGGTCATGGTCAGGCATTTTTGCGCGACCTGGCGTTCCACGGTCACCATGCGGTTCTGGTTCCACGCCCCGCTGTGAGCTGCGGTGACTGTCACGCGATCAGCTGTCGCGGCTTTGTCTTTCGCTTCGACCTGCGCGGTCTTGGGATCGGCCTGGCGATCTGTCTGGCTGGACTCGCGGTGGGCATCATCGTGTCCCTCGCCAAACTTCATGTTCGCCTCTTCGGAGGCGAACTTCGCCAGCTTCGTGGCCAGTTGGGTGTGATCGTCGTGCAACATCTGAGCGAACTTTTTGACTTCCGGGTGCTCGATGTGGGCCATGGCGAACTGGGTCATCGCAATCTCATGTTGGTTCCCGATTGCGATGCAGGAAGCCAGCGTCTGATTCAGGTTCTGCTTTTGATCGGCGTCGCTCACTTCTGATTTGGAATCGTTATCCCGATCGCGTCGGCGTTCCGCAGCTTCTCCTCGCTCAGCGCGGGCTGGCTTCGCATCCGGACGCTTGGCCGCATCCTCAGCTGGGACAATGGTGACGATGCTGGCGAACAGCAGTGCGGACAGACTCAACTTGTTCATCTTCAAACTCCCTTAACGGATGCCCGGTATTCAGCTATTGAATACTCATGGCGACTGAGTCATTGAATCTGCGTTGCACGCGAACGCAAGATCGCTGTGTGATGTGGTCAAGAGGTTCGAAATCCAGAACCGGCGCTAAACGATTCACGGGAAACAGGTGACCACGTCCAACAGTTGAACTCAACGCAGGAGTTCAGAAGCATGTTCAATGCCGCAAAGACAAAAAGCGGAGTTTCCCAGAAAGTCTCATCATTTACTAACACGACGTTGGTAATCCCAGATGGCTGGAATGAATAGGTAGTATTCAAGCAGGATCAAGTCAGTGAGAATCGATTCGTGTGGTATCACGGCTTTACCGAAAGCGTCAAGGCTGTCGCCCCGGGTGCGTCACTTCGTCCGTCAACGGGAGTGCCGTGGGGGTGACGCGATAGTCTCCTAGTATTTACGCCGACGCATGAGCGAGGACGAGAGGAGAGAGGCGTGTAGCGAGGACAGAGCGAAGCGTAACACTGAGGAACAGCTGGAATAGAATGACACGCTTCCTCGGCGCTCGCCCTCGCTCACGCATCGGGTGAGTGGATTGTTCTCGCGGTACAAGAATCGCAGTGATGAGACGCAGGTCGAGGAATTCTTTCGTCGACAGAACTGTCCCATCAACGGAGAAATCCACGTGACTGATCCCACCAAGCGACCCGATAAGCCAGCGGACGACCACAAGCAGCCGACCGATGCCGTGGACCAACCTAAGACGAAAGACCGGGAGGAGGTCCGCAAGCAATACACGAACCGCTATGCCAGCCGGAAAGAACCGTCGCACGGGAATAAGGGAATTAAGTAAGCGGTCCCGCTCAAATGCCTCCTGTGCAACCGGAGGAGCTTAGTGGCAGAATTCGTGACGAGTCTGCCTGCTTCTCCTCTTCATGCGGGCATCTGATCCTGGGCACCTGATCCCATCCGAATTTCACGACGGGCAACGGGGTTGCCTCATTTCTCCCCAGTGTCTGAGAGCAACTCGAGCGCCCATCCGCACCCTCCCTCCCGAGCCTGTCTAGGCTGGGAGAGGGCGCGCGCATGACACTTGAACGGGCGAAGCGCGCGGTTCGCGCGTTTAAGGGCGACACCGAGTGACACGATTCGACTGCGATGACGCTGGCGGACGCGGCGAGCTCGCCGCAGGGTGGGGCCCGGCCGAGTTGTGCGAAAGCCGCTTCTAAAACCGCCCGACGTGTTCGACTCCTCTTCTCCTTTAGAAGGACGCAGTCCATGGCGACTCGTAAACGGCCGGACGCAGATCCACTGCTCGACACGACCGTCATTATGAACCTGGATTCTATGAAGGGCGGTTCAACCCGACAGGGGCCGGCGGGTGAGGATCCCCGTCAAGGCTTGGCCGGTCACACAGCCAGCAGCGGGTTTGAGCCCACACAAGAACACGCTTACTGGCAAGCTCACTACCGCACGCGCCCCTATATCGACCCGGACCACCCGGAGTACGAACGCTACGCCCCCGCCTACCAATATGGTTGGGAGAGCTTGCTTTTATACGGCACTACACCTGAGGGGTGCGAAACCGACTTCACCGAGATGGAGCGTAAGCTGGGATACAAATGGCGATTGACTCACGATCCGCAGGGACTGGCGTGGAAATACGCCCAGCCTGCGGCTCGTGACGCGTGGGAGCACCTGCGAGAGTCGCGGAGAAACGCTGTGCGATTGCACAAGCCGCGTTGACCCTGTGCCTTGCCCGGCGCCAAAACCAGGTTCCGCTGACAACAATGTTGGCGGAACCTGGTTCTTCGTATTTTGGAGGACTCGACAGCCGCGTCATGTTGTCGCACTTCCGTTTCACTACGACAGAAGTGGCGTCAAGTATCGTCGCAATCCCTCGATATCCGTGGGAAGAAGACACGCTATTCGAGTGGCATAGATGTTGCATAAATGAAAATCACAAACGCGTATGTGACCTCAACGCGTCACTCGCATTTTCAACCCCAGTCAAGGAGATGAGCCATGGTCAATCAGCAGATCCTGCAAGGGAACTGGAACGAAATCAAGGGGAAGCTGCGCACCAAGTGGGGGCAGTTGACCAATGATGAAGTGCAGTCCTTCGACGGCAACGTAGAGCGTCTCGTAGGGTTGATTCAACGCAAGACGGGCGAAGCTCGTGACAGCGTGGAAAAGTACCTGGAAGAGGTCAGCGCCAACGGCGCCTCGGGGATCGCCCAGGCCGCTGACAGTGTCCGAGAATATGCCAAGCAGGCCACCGAACAAGTTCAAGAAACAACGCACCAAGCGACTGAAGCCGTCCGCCAGGGCTACCAGCAGGCCGAGAACACGGTTCGTCAGAACCCCACGGAATCGGTCGCCGTGTGCTTTGCTGCCGGACTAGGAGTGGGCGTGCTGCTCACCTTGGCGATGCGTCGCTAAACCACTGCTTCAAATCGCGGGCGACGGCCAGCGTCGCACCCCTCACCTCAGTGAGATTCAATTTCTCACGCATCACAAATTCCAAGGACATATCATGCCCACTCAAAACACGCAGAAGTCCCCTCAACAATCGAGCCCCCTGCAGTGCGCCAGCGACATGCTGTGCGGACCTCGGGAAGCGGTGAAGGATTATCCCGTCTCGTCCGCACTTGTCGTGTTCGGTGTCGGAATCGGAGCAGGGGTTCTGCTCGCCAAGTCGTTGTTTGCCCCCGAACAAGGCGCACGCGGTTACCTGGCGCAAGCCGAATCCACTGCCGAGCGTTACGGTAAGCAGATCATGGATGCCGTTCGCAATCAGATGAAATCACTGTCTTAGTGGCTTGCCGTGGGCCGGGAGGGCGAAGCTCCCGCTGAGCCGCTTCTGCCAGACAGCGTCATCTCCGGCAGCGGCTCAGCAGGAGCTTCGCCCTCCCGGCTGATTCGAACCACCACACACTCCCAATTCTCAAACTCAGTCAGGAGAATCAGCATGGAAAACTATTTTACAGATCCGAGGGGGCACCTTCAGGAACCGCCAGCGAAGTGCTCTGAAGTCCAGCCGCTCGTGGATCTCAAAGAGTACATGCTCGCCTACACGCGGGAGCGACCCGAAGTGGCGGTGCTGACTTGCCTCGGGCTGGGCTTTATTCTGGGCTGGAAACTGAAGCCGTGGTAGGGGCAGCCGAGAGAGCAAGCGTCCGCCATCGGCATGTCGCGGTGGCCCCGAATCCCGTGTCCACACGTAGCGCTTAAGCCGGGAGAACCCCCGGGTCGGGCGGGAGTCGAAGCGACCTTCTCCGCTAACCTTCAGAGCCACGGATGACGTGGCATTCGCCAGGGTCGGGAGGCCCCAACTCCCGGGTCGACTTTCCCCGGCCTAACCACGAGGAGGCGCCGTCCGAACCGCTGATGCAGAATTGCATTGGTAAGAGGACGCAAGCTGCCGGCAGCAAATCCTGTATTCTCCTCCTCGATCAGGGAGCTGCCGATGAAGCCTCGGTCAGTCCACAACATCCTGCTGCAAACGTTCGTAAATTTTTGGAACGACGATTGCTTGTCGATGGCAGCTGCAATCGCGTTCTATACGATTTTTTCCCTTCCGCCGCTGCTCGTCATCGCCGCCGCCGTCGCCAGTCTGGTGTTCGACCCGGAGGTGGTGCAGAGCCTCGTCGCCAAAGAGACGGCCTATGTCGTCGGCCTGGACGGGGCACAACAGATTCAAACCATGCTGGTGAACGCGAACCAAATCGAAAGCTCGGGGACGAGCTCCATTTTTGGTCTCTTAGTGCTGTTCTTCGGAGCAACGAGTGTGGTGGGCCAGTTGCAGTCAGCCCTCAATTTTGTGTGGCAGGTCAAGGTCGACCCGCGGCAAAGCTACGTCGAGAATTTTCTCTGGAAACGCCTGTTTTCGCTCGGCATGGTGGTGGGGGTCGGATTTCTGCTGCTCGTGTCTCTGCTCGTGAACACCGTCATGCGGGCCGTGGGCGATCGGCTCACCGATATGCTTCCGGCGGGGGTCTCTTCTCGGGGACTCGATTTGGTCGATTCAGTTTCGACCCTACTGCTGATCGCGGCGATGTTCGCGGGCATGTTCCGATTCCTGCCCGATGTCCGGATCGCTTGGCGGGATGTCTATCTCGGTTCCGCCGTCACGTCCATACTGTTTGTCGCAGGGAATTCAATTTTGGGGTGGTACTTCTCGACACAAAGGATCGGAAGCGTGTACGGAGCCGCTGGATCCTTGACCTTGATCCTATTCTGGGTCTACTACTCGTCAATCATCTTCCTGTTTGGCGCAGAATTGACCAATGTGACAGCTGTGATTCACAAAACGCCGTTGATCCCTGTTCCCGGAGCTCAGATGACAAGCGAAGAGCCCACGCCAGGGGAAACGCCAAAGGCCGATACCGCATGAGAGTCGCTTGCTCAGCCATGCACCGACGGATCAACCGACAACCAAACTTGCAGTCGTCGGCCAGAATCCGGCAGCCGCTACGTGTGCGGCGCAAAGAATGCATACTTCAAATTCGGGACATGCGTTGGCTGGCCCTCAACATGGAAATGGTTGGAAGAGTGGCATGCACAGTGACCTTCAAAATCACACCAACGTCGATTTAACGAGGAGTACCGCTCGTTATTGAACGGAATTCGTCACCACCGTACCCATTCTCGAAAAGTGCGACAGATTGTCGTGACGCGACAACTTGTCACATCGTCGTTCGTGTACCATCACGGGGAACACTGACCGCACCGCCCAGACACTTCCCATCCCTCAGATTCTCAACCTCCAGAATGCCGACATCATGAGCGACAAATGGGCATCCTGGTGGAAACGGAGCGGTCGCCTCCTGGCGATGCTCTGTTGGCTGCCATTGGTGCCTTTAGTCGTCGTGGGTGTCACAGCGTATCGAACAGCGGAACTAGATGAACGCCACGCGTTTCAGTCTTCTGTCTTAGAACAGCGGACCCGTTTAATTCGTGCAGCGACACAGATCGAGATGGCCATCGGTTCGACTGAGTTGTCCTCGGAGTGGCAACCCCTGAAAGCGGACCCGCGAGTTCGAACCAAATGGCTTCCAACGCTCTTGGGGAGTGACCAACAGCTCTATGCAGCCATCGTTGATCCCGCCGGACGCATCATCATCCACAGCGACCCCCAGGCCGAGGGGCAACCGATTGGAATTGCCTGGTACGACCAAGTGATCCCCGTCGAGGGCTTCGGAGTCTTCACGGTGAAGGATGGTCCCCTCTCACAGGGGCGACTGGCGTACGACGTGCGCGTGCCCATTTTCCAGAACGGCCTGATCATTGGAGAACTCCACTCCGGGCTTTCCGCCGAAAAACTGGACGTACTCCAAGATGGAGTCTATTGGGGGGTAATGAAGGGCTTTCTCCTGCCGACATTCACAGCTGTGGGTATCGCGATTCTGGCGTACTTTGCCTTAGCTCAGTTGGCGATCTCGAATGAACGCTGTCACCGCTTCACAACGATGGCGGTGGCCAGGCACTCGCGGGAACTGGAGCAGATCGCGGGGGGGCTGGCTCACGAAATCCGGAATCCCCTGCATGCGATTCGCATGAATCTGCACGTGCTGAACAAGTGGTACTCCCATAAGACCCAGCTGAGTCCAGAGGATCTCGCCTCGACACTCAGTAGTTCAACAGCAGAAGTTGATCGCGTGGAGCAGATCGTGCGTGACCTTCTGCGGTACGCGATTCCCGAACTGGGCAAGCCAGTGCAGCTGAACCTGGTGACCGAGCTGCAGGCCACGGTGAACTTGATGCGAGAAGATCTCAGGCAGAAAGAGATCGAGCTCGTGATCTCAGAATCGCTGCCGGCGACCTGGGTGAATGTCGACTCCTCGGTCTTTCGACAAATACTGATTGATATATTGACATTCTCGCAGAACAAAGCGGGGCCCCAGGGGCGAATTGATATCGCCGTGACACACCAAGGCCCCGATTGTGATCTGAACATTTCGGATCACGGTGCGACGCTCTCGGAAAGCCAGCGGGCTCATTTGTTCGAACCGTTTCAGGCCACTCAACAGACGGGTTCGAGCCTCGGCCTGGCCTTGGTTAAGTCCTCTGTGGAACAAGCCGGTGGCTCAATCCAGTGCGTCGATCATCTTCCCCGGGGCAACAGCATTCGGATGCGTTTCCCTCGACAGTCTCCTCCCCATTCGCTCGGTGCTTCTTGAAGAAAAACCAAACCATCTTGATCGTCGACGACCAGTTAAATGAGCGTGAAGCGCTCAGTCGAATGCTCCGGCAGGAGGGTTTCCTGGTCGTGGCCGCGACCAATGCGGAGCAAGCGACCGGCTTCTTCGAGGAGCCGATCGATCTGGTCATCAGCGATTTGAGAATGGGGGAGAATTCCGGGATGGATCTACTCCGTCTTTGGAAAACGCGGAAGCCAGCCACACCGTTCATCATGATGACGGCCTATGGCGACGTCACGAGTGCGGTCGATGCCATGAAACTTGGGGCGGAGGACTACCTTTCCAAGCCGGTCAATCCTGAGGAGTTGTTACTGCTGATCGAGAGATGCCTGGAGTTTCGCCAAAAAGACGAAACCATCCGACACCTGAAGGAACGTCTGGATGAGCGACTCGGCTTTGAGAAGATGATTGGCAGCTCGAAAGTGATGCTCGATCTCTTCGACCAAGTGCGTCGCGCGGCGCGGTCTGTCTGTACGGTCTTGATCACCGGCGAATCCGGAACCGGTAAGGAGTTGATCGCCGAAGCCCTGCACCACCACAGCATGCGGTCCCACGGTTCGTTTGTCACAGTCAACATGGCTGCGGTCCCGGAGCATCTCGTCGAAAGCGAGCTCTTCGGACATGTGAAGGGGGCTTTTACAGGAGCCATGGGAGCGCGGATTGGTCGATTCGAAGCTGCCGATGGCGGCACACTGTTCATCGACGAGATCGGCGACTTCGCCCAAGCCTCACAGGCGAAACTCCTCCGAGTCCTAGAGAACCACAAGATTACGCCGATCGGAAGTAACAACGACAAGCAAGTCGACGTGCGGGTCGTGGCGGCGACCAGCCGGCACCTGGACGACATGGTCAGAGAGCAGAAGTTCCGCGAGGACCTCTATTATCGACTGAATGTCGTCACCATTCATCTTCCCCCACTGCGTGAACGACCCGAGGACATTCCCCTTCTCATCGCCCACTTCAACAAAATGCTCTGCGCATTACAGAACCGACCGGAGTTGGATTTCGATTCGGAGCTGTTGGACTTTCTCTACAAGTACGAGTGGCCCGGCAACGTCAGGCAGCTGCGAAATGCGATGGAGAGCATGATCGTACTGGCTCGCGGTGAATGTCTCACCATGGAGGATCTGCCGAATACGATTGAAACGGAAACACTCGGTGAAGCCACTTTGAAGCTCGCGGATGGCGGAATGCTTCGCGATCTTCAGCGGTCGGCTGTCGAGAAGGCCCTGCATGATCACTTTGGGAATCGGACGCGAGCGGCGACCGCCTTGGGAATCTCGGTCCGTACACTCCAGCGTAAGCTGAAAAGCTGGGGCTTAGAAAACAACGACGGTGTGACTCACTAGAGCGGTTTGACGAGTCGTGTTAACACTTGAGACCACCCGATCCGGGAGGTCGAAGCTCCGGCTGAGCCGCCGACGCCAGAGAGCGTCCACTCCGGTTGCGGCCCCGAAGGAGCTTTGCCCCGGTGCTGTGAACTGTCCGGGTCGCGAGGAATGAGTGAAAACCCAGGCGGATCGCCGTTGGATCGTAGCTACGTTCGCCAGAACGTGAGCGAGCATCGAGCGACATCGAACTGCCAACTGGCCCTCCGCTGGAGAGCTGTCGAGCGGGGAGACCAGCAGAGATCGGAGCCGCTTAGCGCTCGCCCACCTTCTGGCGAAGGTCGCCACCGGGAGTTACGGTGGTGTTCACTGCACTGGCTTCGCCCTCCCAGCTGAGAGAGCCAGAATCGCAAAGATGAAGAGACAAACCGCTCTCCGGCAGA
>Ga0105047_10009431_pt1 | contig 16064 bp, 17 predicted proteins | sample MAT04_FD_78384 | JGI IMG/M metagenome (GOLD analysis project Ga0105047, IMG submission 78384) | Freshwater microbial communities from Lake Fryxell liftoff mats and glacier meltwater in Antarctica - MAT-04 (megahit assembly) | ecosystem: Environmental > Aquatic > Freshwater > Ice > Liftoff...
AAATCATGTCAACCTCCGCGAAAAATAACCCATGCCTTGCCAAGCCATGCCATGCCTAACCCTATCGCGCCACACTCCACCTAACCTCGCGAATCTACCGCCGCGATCCGTTCCGCCTTCCGCCCGGTGAACTTCTCCCAGCGCTCGACGATCACGTCGCAATACGGCGCGTCAAGTTCCATCAGGAACGCCTTGCGATTCGTCTGCTCGCAGGCGATCAGCGTCGAGCCGCTGCCACCGAACAGATCGAGGACGTTCTCACCGATACGCGAAGAGTACTGCATCGCCCGCACCGCGAGCTCGACGGGCTTCTCTGTGAGATGCACCATCGACTGCGGATTGACTTTCTTCACATGCCACAAGTCGGTCGCGTTGTTGGGCCCGTAGTACTTGTGTCCCGCCCCCAACCGCCACCCGTAGAAGCAGATCTCGAAAGCGCCCATGAAATCTTTGCGGGTCAAAACAGGGTGCTGCTTGTCCCACACGATGCCTTGGCTGAAGTACATCTCGTGCTTCTTCAGGAACGGCGGATAGTTGCCAAGATTCGCGTAGCCGCCCCAGATGTAGAACCCGCGACCGACCTCCAGCACACGGGCCATGTTGCCGAACCAGGCATCGAGCAGATCGTCGAACGCTTCGTCGGTCACGAAGTCATTGGCGAGCGGCCGATCCTTGGCCCGCATCTTCTTGTGCGTGGCCTTCGCCTTCTCCGGATGCCGCGCGAGGTCCAATCCCTGGTGATGCATCGTGCCCGGCACCTTCGTCTTGCCGCGTGCGATGTCGAACGCCGCGTTGCCCTGGCCGGCTTTCAGCTTCTTCGAAGCGGCGTCGTTCGAGAACGAACTCAAACCCGCGGCGATGGCATTGTTGCTGCGGGGTTCGACCTTCACGTTGTACGGCGGGTCGGTGTTCACCAGGTGAATCACTGCGCCGTCGAGCAAGCGGTCCAGGTCTGCGGGACTGCTGCTGTCACCGCAGAGCAACCGGTGATCGCCGAGAATCCACAGATCGCCCGGCTGCGTGACCGCCTCGTCAGGCGGCAACGGTACATCATCGGGGTCGGTGAGACCTTCGTTCAGATCGCCGCCGAGAATCTTGGCGAGTTCATCCTGATCGAAGCCCAACAGTCCGAGGTCGTAGTTCGCGGCCTGCAATTCCCCGAGTTCGATCGGCAGCAGATCGTAATTCCAATCGGCCAAAGTCGCCGTCTGGTTGTCGGCGATGCGATAGGCTTTGATCTGCTCGGGCGTTAGGTCCTTGGCGACGTGAACCGGCACCTGCTCCAAGCCGAGCTTTTGCGCGGCCTTGTAACGGGTATGCCCGCAGATGATCACGCCTTCAGCATCGACCACGATCGGTTGGCGAAAACCGAACTCGCGGAGCGATGCCGCCACCGCGTCGACGGCATCATCGTTGATCCGCGGGTTGTTCGGGTACGGTTTGATTTCCGACAGCGGGCGCAGTTCGATTTTCATGGCGACATCCTTGAAAGGGGTTGAACGAGAACACAATGCAAACGAGCAAAAAGAACCACGCGAGGTTCCAGAAGAACGTTTCCAGTCCCTTCGCGGACGGAACAACGTAGAACTTCCAAAACTCTTCACGCGCACGATTCGGATCAGGCAATGGATCAGCAGGCATGTTGGGCGGCTCCTAAAAAGGTTCGGACATCGAAAACAAACTCTGTCATGGATTGCGTTGGTTCCCACTGGCGTCTTCCGCTGAAAATCGCGGGGAAGTACCTATTGGCCGGTCGCCCACTGGTCTTTGGCTCTGCCAAAGTGGCAGACGCGACTTGGGCCAACGGGTGGCCACGTGTCCCGTCCGGCGGCGGATGGGGATTGTTGCGGCCAGGTTGCAAATCAACGCCAACGTGGGCCAACCGTGGCGAAAGCGCGGCCAAGGTTCCCAGGCAAACGTCGGGCTTCTTTCTTCCTTCACCCCCAACACACACATACACACATATGCGCGTGCGAGCGGGGGTAGGGGTGGGAAGGGGAAAGAAGGGAGAGAGTTGTTGTTTTTCCGTAGTTCTTGGCTCATCTTCATTCACCTTCTTTCTCTCCTGATTCACCTTCCTTCACCCTCACAACACGCGGAACGAACCACTTCTTTCACGTTTCAACGCTGGGTTCACCGGCCTCCTCGTTCTCCTGCTCGGCCAAGAGGAGTTGATAGGCGCGCTGCGGCCTGCCAGCCGTGGACTGCATCACCGTCGCTACGTCGCCCTGCTGTTCGAGCGTGCTGATGAGCTCCTGAAACGCCTTGGCGTCGATCTTCATTCGCTTGAGCAGCACGCTGTGGGTGAGCTGCCGCCCCGGCGCTTCACGCAGTTTGCGGATGAGCTTGAGGCACTCGGCGTGAAACGGGTTGTCGGCCACATGGTTGTGGGCCATGAACAGCATGCGGCGCGTTTGGTGCGTGACGAACATCGCTGCCCAGCGCACCGCCTCCAGGCCGATGCTGGGCGATTGATGGTTCTCGCTGACCGCGTACAAAAGCGCCAGCTTGCGGGTCTGTTCGCTGACGCGCCCCCAGACGGTGGTGCCCACCGAATCGTTGTTGGCCTCAGCCCTGGTGTACTCGGCCTCGGCTTCTTCGCGCGCTGCAACCAGGATGCGCCGCGCTTCGGCGGTGTGTTCAACGACGGCGGGGACGGGATGCACGTCCAGCAGGTTGCCGCGCCGTTGTCCCGGCTGGTAATCCGACCACCAATTGGCGGTTTCCAGCACGCGCGGCGGCAACTCGCGGATGCACGGCTCTTGGCCGCCTCCGCGCTGTCCCGCCTCGACGATGATCATGCGAGCGAAAAAACCGTTGGTCAGCATTCGCTCGCTGAGAGCCTGATAGTAGTGATTGGGGATCGCCGTGCCGAAGATCACCAGACACGGTTGATCGATGACGCCCGGCTGTTCCTTGCCGGCCTTACGGCGCATGGGAAAGACGCTGTTCGAAGCCGAATACATCGTCAGCAGCGTGCCCAGGATGTTCTCGTGGCGGGCATCCTGCGACTTGTTGATCGATTGGAGCATGCCATCGATCTCGTCGGTCTGAAACAACATGCTCGGACGCAAAAAGAGCGCGTCCTGAATGCCTTCGCCGCTGGCGAACCGTTCGCCGAGGCATTGCGCCAGGCCGACCTGGTGGAGAATGCGGGTGTTGAGCTTGCGCGGCCAGTCCTTGCCCGATGCGGAATGCGCCAGACCGAGCAGATACATGTTGGTGCGGTTGTCGCCGGCGTCTCGGACCTTACGGCCGGCGAGCATCGCCTGCAGCGATAGTGCGCCGCAGAATGCGAGGGCCGGATTGGGATAGGGAGCGGTCGCGAGGCAATGGTCCATCACCTCCGAAACAAACCCCGGCACGCGAAACATCTCCGCCGGCAGCGGGCCGGGATCGGGATAGGCGGGAGGGGACGGCGGTGATGAGGGCTGGCCGCTGGGGATGAGCCGCGACAAATCCACATCGCATCCGTCTTCCGCGCCATACCCCTGAGCGCGGAGCGCCGCCGCAGCCAACGCGAAATCACCGTCATGTTCGAGCATCGTGAAGACTGTGAACGGTGCATAGGCGCGATCCGGTTCAAACGGCGAGGCGTTGGACGAGAAGACGAACAGCACTTGGTCTTTGAGCGTCGCGCTCCAGCCCTGCTCCTTGCCGGGCCGACGCCAATGTTCGTTTTCACCGCCGCGCACGAGTTCCCAGCCGTGACGGCGCAGGACTTCGCGAACATCGCCACGTTCGTTGAAGTCATCGCCCGGGCGACCGTTGACAGCGGAGCCGGCGCGATGCCGTTCCGCTGGCGGGATTGCCTCGTTCAAAGCACACGCCGCTTCGATGAGGACGGTCCGTTCCGCTTCGGTGAGCACCGGCAGTAATTCAAACGTCCCTTGCTCCAATTGATAGCCAGGTGATGGAGCACAGAGGAAGAGTCCCCCTTCGCCGCGAGTTTCGATGAGCGTGCAGGTGACTTCATACCGGTCGGCCACCTTCCGAGGTACATAGCGTTTGCCGGCGATCACCACTGGCTCGGAACTGTCAGCGATGACGGTACGCTGCGCGAGCTTGCGATTGCCGGGCACCGGCGCAGCGCAGCGATAGATGGCATGTCGCCCACCCGACTGGGACTGCTCGATGACGAGCCGCTCCACGAGCGCCGGCGCTTCGCTCGCCACGAGCTCGCGCCACCGGTCGAAGAGTTCCCCGCCGTGATCGAAGTCGATCATTTCCAGATTGGCAGACACCGCGCCGGCCAGAACGCACACCGGCTGGTCGCTGGCGAACCACGAATTCACCTGGCGCTCTGTCGGTAGGCGGCGCTGGTATTGCTTCCAGCCGGCCAGCGCCGGCCGCTTCTCCGCGAGGATGGCGGGCAGCACGCACAGGCCGGACCTGAGATAATTGGCGGCGGTCTCGGCAATCATCCGATCCTCAGATTCTCGGCGGAGGCAATGACGCGCAACGCAGCAACGCGCCCGTGGCACCGCCGGAAGCGTTCGGCCAGATCAGCGTCCACAAAACGACGGGTCACTCCTCCGTCGCAGTCAGTAGCGATTTGCACGTCGGCGGTGGATGTGGAGGCCAAGAAGGCATCTACAATTCTTCGGAACGGCCAGGGCGGGCCGTGGTCGACATGGGCATCCAGCCAACCGAGCCGTTGCCCCGTCACCGGGCAGATCACTTGATTCGCCGCGTCGCCGTGACAGTTGAAGTGTTCACGTTTGAACGCGACGATGTCCTCGGCGACCGCCTGGCGGCAGGCGGTGTTGATGTCGCCTCGCCTCGTCGTGGGCCTGAGGCACTTGCGGTAGCTGAAATCCGTGGACGATCCATCCCGTCGCTCCGCAATGAACATGACGCCGCCCCACCAGGGATCGGGTTCAACGCGGATCGCCAGCACGCCGACACCGATCTTCTCGTCTGCCCGCGGATGGCGAGTCAACAGCTCGGTCATGAAGCGGAAGTCTTCCGGCCCCAATGTGCAACCGGGAGTTGTCGTATGCAGAATGTGCCGCGCGCGGTTGCTCAAGTCCTGCTTGGTGAAAGACACATCCTTGGCGGTCACATTGCGAACGCGCGTGGATGGTAAGTTGATCACGGACATGCGACGCTTCCTCTCATGGGGCAATTCACTAAAATGGAATCTCGTCGGGGTCGTAACCGCCGTAACTGTCGGCGGCGATCGGTTCTGGACGCGGGCCTAGCTCGTAATCGGTGATCCGTTCGAACTTGTCGCCGGCGACGGTGCGGACGGTGATGCCGAGCGTGGCGGCGATGCCGCCGCCCTGCGCAACCTCGACGGCGCGTTCGGCCGTGTCGGGAACCGGATCAGGAGAGTGGCGTCGCCACCACGCGGCCGCTTTCTCCAACGCATACCCGTCATGCTCGAAGCAGACCCATTCACTCTTGTAATCGTGGTAGCCGACTCGATAATCGACGCGCATCGACTTCGGCGCGTCTTCGGGAGCGCCGCGCTTGGTGTGGACGCTGTAGCACACGTCCTGCACGCGATACTGCGTGTTCGTCACCTGGCCGGAGAGAATGCCGGCCTCGCTCGCTTTCGCCTCGTGCTTCTTTCGCTCCGGTGGTGGGAACTCGTACTCGCATTGTGGGCAGCGCGCGAAGCCGGTCGCGATCACCGCTTGGCACTCGGGACATTCCTTGGCGGGCGCTTGACCATCGCCGCGATCCAAGGTGGTGATTTTGATCTCATCGACCGGTCCATGCCGCAAGACATTACCGCCGAAATCGAGCACCAGGCAATTCTGTTTTGACGGATGCAAGCGAAAGCCCCGTCCCACCATCTGGTAATAAAGTCCGGGCGACATCGTCGGACGCACAAGCGCCACGCAATCGATGTGCGGCGCATCGAAGCCCGTCGTAAGCACACCGATGTTCACCAGGTACTTCAGCCGGCCCGCCTGAAAGCGGGCCAGCGTCTCGTCGCGCTCGCGGCTTGGCGTCTCGCCGCAGACGAACCCGCACTCAACGCCGTGCTGCTCGGTCAGCACGCGCACGATGTGCTCGCCGTGCTTCACGCCGCTGGCGAAGATCAACACGCCTCGGCGGTCGCGGGTGTAGCCGACCGTCTCGCCACAGGCCGCCTCGACGAGTCGGTCATCATCCATCAGGGCTTCCAGCTCGTCGGCGACGAACTCGCCGCCGCGAACGTGCAGCCGTTCAAAGTCGGCTTTGTTGATCCCGGCCTTGGTGATCAGCGGGCAGAGGTAGCCGCCGACGATCAGCTCGCGGACACCCACCTCGTAACAGACGTGGTTCAAGAACCCGTCGGCAGTGCAGATGCTGCCGGACTTCAGGCGGTACGGAGTGGCGGTGAAGCCGATCACCCGCAAGCGAGGGTTGACGGCGCGGGCATCCGACAGGAATGCGGCATACATGCTGTCGTCGCGGTTGTCGATCAGATGACACTCATCGACAAGCACCAGGTCGAACGGCTCGAAGTCGCAGGCCCGCTTCCAAATCGACTGGATGCCGGCCACGATGACCGGAGCTTGTGTGTCGCGGCGGTTGAGCCCGGCCGAATAGAGCCCGACGTCCTGCCGTTCATTCACGAGCCGCAGTTTGTCAGCGTTTTGGGAGAGGAGTTCGCGGCGATGCGCCAGCACCAGCACGCGCCCGCCCCAGAGATGCGTCGCGTCGGATGCGATCTGGGCAATGACCCAGGACTTGCCGCCGCCGGTGGGGATGACGCACACCGGAGCGTCGTCGCGCTCGCGCAAGTGTCGGTAGACCGCTTCCACAGCCTCGATTTGATAACTCCTCAACATGAGCAAAACCTCTCCCTGCCATGCCAAACCCCGCCGTGCCATGCCAAACCCCGCCGTGCCGTGCCAGGCCACGCCTTGACACTCCTTGCCGCACAACTCATCGCAGCCGCCCCCACTCACGGCTTCCCGGCCGTCGCCTCGTCATCGGACGAGGCGCTGATGACTTCTCCGTTGCGGCGCTTCACGCCGCGCTGCTTTTGCAGTTGTGCTTCCGAAATCGGAACGCGGCCGTTGATCTGCGCGCAGCGCTTGCAAATCCGATTGGCGGGACCCGCCGAATCAAACAGCTTGTTGCACTTCAGGCAGGTGCGTGGTTTGGTTTCCATGTCAGGGTTGCTCCAGTCGTCCGATCTCGCGTTCCAAATACCACCGGGCCTTCTTGAGGTCTTCCAACTGCTGTCCCTTGTGCGCCGCGCGAGCGATGTACTTCACGGCATTGCCCAAGTGAAATCCGAGTTCCCAAGCCTCAATCGCGTCGATCACTTCAATGGGGCCGAAGTTGTAATGCGGCGGGTGGTCGATTCGCTCGTTGCGATGAGGGTCGGTGTCATTCATGGCAATAGGCCTCCACACGGACGCGCACCTTCCCGTTCGGAACAACCTGCCGCCGCTCGATGGTCAGGCGAGCGATTTGCGAGTCGTCGTGATACGCGCCGCCGTGGGCGAGCGCATCGAGCAGCGCTTTCTGCACGTTGTCGATGTCGCGCCGGCGCTTGTCGGGCGGATACACGTCGACCGCCACCGCCAGCGGCCCATCGAGGGGCCGCACCTTGGCCGCCGCGAGGATCGCGCAAACCGCCTGGCGGAATACCCGACCACCGCGGCTGATGAGCGTGCGATTTCCCACGCGACGCCAAAGGTGGTTCTGCGAAGGCGGAAATGGCAGTTCGAATTCCATAATCAACAGAACCTCGCCTTACCCCACCCCACCTCGCCACGACAAACCCAACCTAGCCTGTGCCGAACTGACTAAATTACTCATCCAACACTTCAAACTTGACGACCTGAAACCGCCCATACGTCGGACGAAAATCGGCGATGCCGATCAGGCGACCGGCGTCGCTCGCCAGTCCGTGCAGCATGCCGCTGGAGACGTACTCGGGCAGATTCACCATCAAGAGGAATGTGGCGGTCCAGCCGGCGCTGATCGCGGGCCGCACGCGGGTCACGCCGTTGCGCTGCACCTGCACCCGGCAGCGGTGCTCGTAGTCCCAGTTGGTGACCCCGAGGCTGGCGAGCGGCGTCAGATTCACCACGGCCGCCTTCACCAAATCCATCGCGCTTTTACGGGGCGAGCGCGGGTCTTGCCGGTACTTCGCGGCGGCGATGATCGCCTGCCGCACGTATTCGCCGGGGAGACACAGTTCGCCCTCCCCGTTGCGATAGACGTAGGACTCCACGTCGTCGGTTTTCTTGGCCGCCGATCCCTTGGCCGCCTTCGCTTTGGCTTCGACCGCTTCGCAGTTCCAGCGGTGAAACAAAAGATCGGCATCGCCGCGGATCGTCAGCTCGACGCGATAAGGAATCGTCAGGTCGATGCTGCCGCAAGCACCGTTGGTGACCTCCGGCCCGCGGGCCTTGGTGCGATTACAGGTTCCGTTCGTCGCGCTCATGAGGTAACTCCGAATGTTTGAGAAGAAGAGCCATGCCTTGCCACGCCCCGCCTAACCGCCCCGCGCCATGCCTGGTCCGGCCGTGACTCGCCGACCTGGCCTGGTGTGTTTTCACGCACGCTTCCAAGGAGGCGTGCTACCAGCAATCGGCGTCGCCAGCGCGGCGGGCGGCGGCGTCTCCTTCTTCAAGTAGCCCTTCACCTCGTTGACGATCTCGCCGGTGTCAGTGCGCTTCTTGCATCGCACTTGGATCACCAGCGGCAGGTTGTGCAGGTCAACACTGTCGTTGGGGGCCAGCACGCCGACCGCCCGACAGACGGCGGAGAGTTCGCCTTGCGCGATCTTGCGCGTTTGATCATTCGGGTTGTCCAAGTTCAGCCGCGCCCAGAGCAGGCAATTGCTGAACGGTCCGTCGATGACCTGAAACGTGAGCTGCAGGTAGTTGCCCGTGCCGGACTTGGTCGGTTTCATCTCGCTATCGACAACAACGGCCTCATAGCGTCCGGCCGGGATTGGCTCGAACTCGCTCGCCGGTTCGACATCGTTTGCGTTGAATCCTTGCAGATTTGCCATGGGTTATTTCCTTTGGTTGGATGAAGGTGAAACTGATTGATTAAGAATCCTGCCATGCCTCAGTCCTAGCCTTGACCTTGGGGATTAGGAGCGTTCGAACCAGACAATGCGGCCACAAACGCTCCCCAACTCAAAGGCAGTTCCTCAGTGATTCCGTAGCGGTTCTTGGCGACGCAGGAAGGGCCGCCGACGCACCGCAGGATGCGTTCGCCGCCCGCTTTGCCGATCGCATGCGCGGTGGTCCGTTTGCGGTTGAAGCCGGCGTCTTCGGACTGCGTGCGCCTAGTCCGCGTGGCGAACAGCACGGCGTCAGACCACTCGGTCGTAAGCGCGGCGGCGTGCTTATGCAGACGCGGCGAATAGCGGTCGTAGGGACTCGATTCGGGATCTTCGAACCGCTCGACTTTCGAGTGCGCGATGAGCAAGACAACCATGCCGCGAGCGTTGCGCAGCGCGTTGAGGTGCTCGATCAGTTCACGCCAGAAGCTCAGCGCCAGCGTGTAGCCTTTGCTATAACCGCCGGCCACTTGTTCGATGGAGGCGGCGTTGTGCTCGGCGCACAACTTGTCGAACACCAAGCGCTCCAGCCAATCGAGTGAATCGATGACAACCGTTTCGTAGTCGTGCTTCTCGCGCCGCAGTTCAGCCAGCGCCGACAGCACCTCGTCGTAGCGCGTGGCCAGTGGGAACTTGTCGCAGTTGATTTCGTCCAGGCCGTCTTCGGTTTGAATGAAGATCGGCTTGGGGGTTTGCGCACCAAAAGTGCTCTTGCCGATCCCTTCAGTTCCATACAGCAAAACGCGGGGCGGCATGGTTTGCCGGCCCCGCTGAATCGTGGCGAGCTTGCTCACGCGGCGGCCTCCTGGAGTTGTTCGGTGTGTTGGTTGAAGCGTTCGAGGCGTGCGATGCGAAAGGCGTCCGCACCGATCTCGCGGCTGATGAAGCCGAGGAACAAGCGATTGAGATCCCGCCCGACCAACGTGCCCGCATCAATGACGCAGGCACGCTTGGCCAGATCGAGATAATGGGCCGCGTCGAGGCGGGTTTGCACCTCGCCGTGCAGGGCCTCGCAGCCCCAGATCGCCAGGAGCAGCGCGGCTTCGACGTCTTCGGTCGCCACCGTTTCGTGGAAGTCGTAGCGATAAACGTCCGTCAGCATGCTGGCACTCCTCGCAATGTTTGAATCTCACTACTTGGTTAAGAACCCGGTTCACTGGCGAACTGACGAAACGGACTCCAAATAATCTTTCAAGCCGCGCTCCTCGAATCGGCTGCGGAGCTTGCCCAGCCAGGCATTGAGCGTGGTCCGCGGGATGTCCATGTCCCGCGCGACTTGGGAGATCGAGTCGTGCTTGAGCCGCTCGTAGAATTCGCGCTGCGTCTTGTCGGTGATGTCCGCCAGGCTTGCGCTGATGTCCTGCGTCAGTTCCGCCTGTTCCTGTGCGCTGCGCTTGACGCAGCCTCGCCGTGAGGGAACTTCGTGCTCGCCCAGCATGTCGGCCAGTTCGGCCCGCCCTTCATCCGTGTGGACAATTACATGGATGGAACCGGCGAGGCGGTGATCGCGTTTCTCCGCCAGGCTGTCGCGGATCATGCTGGCGATGTGCCGCCGAACCGTGATCGCCACGAATGCTTTCCACCGGGGATCATCGGGATCGGCGTGAGGCAGACTGGGCGCGAGCTTGAGATACAACCGCTGTTCGATTTCGTCGCGATCCTGCCGCTTAAAACCATGTTGGCCGGCGAGCTGCCGCGCGCTCTTGCGGACGAAGCCCTGCGTGAAAGAATCGAGGCCGCCGGTGTGGCAACTCGACGCACCGTTCAATCCTGTTGAATTCTGCTGCTGGAACATTTCGCAATCTCCGACGGGTGGTGGTTCCCGCCGTGCCCGATGCACGGCGACACCCGCCGCCGGAGTTGCAGCAAATCGCACGAAAAAACCTGCGGTGCGACGCAAGTCGCTGTCCCGCAGGTTCTTAGGCAATCGAATTCACCGTCTTGCACTTGCACGAAAACGGCGCAAGTGCAAGACGCTACGTTTTTCATCCTTTCGTGAGCGGTCCTTTCCAACTCATAAGTTGGTCCAGATCGAGGGCTGTATTCCAGTAGAGTTGCAGTTCCTTGGCCTTCAGGTCACGTAAGCAGCGGCTGACGTCCGGTTCGGAGAGGCCCACCAGCTCTCCCAGTGCTTTTTGAGTGGGGCGCGGCAACAGTTCTGGTTCGCCGGTCTTCTCCCGCGTGTCGAACGCATGGTCGCGTGCCGCCCGCAAGTGTTCGATCATTTCCTTCCGCAGCAACTCGATATTGGCGGCGCGGTTGCCGCGTTTTTTCGTGGGACGACTGGCCGTCGCGTCTGGCCCCAGGCCAGCATCCACAAGTCGGCCTTCGACGTAATCGGTGTCGAAGCTAATGTTGCCGTTTGCCAATGTGAGCGTCGATTCGAGCGCGAGCGTTAGGTTCGGTGTGATCTCCTGCCAGCGGCTTGCTCCCGACTCCGTCGGTGCAAACAAGATCGCTTTGGGTCGGCTGGCCAAGACTTGCGTGACGGCTGAAACCGCATCGCGTCGAAACGAGCGGGCGAACCACACCTCGCGCGTGCGGCCGGCCCAATGGGCTTTACCGACCTGCCAAAGATGCCGCGCGACCCGCTCCTGGATCGCCAGTTGAATGTCTCGAAAAACGGCCGCGAGGAAGCCGGGCGCATCGAGCTCCCACCGCTCTAGTGCGTGGGCTGGAACCGACACGATGCCGCAGTCGCGGCAATGGATGTAGCCGTGGAGATCACCCGCCTGGTCGGAGATGTGCGTCACGCGGCAGCGCTCGCCGCATTCGGTGCAGGTGAATCCGGAGGACGACGACGTGGGCCGCAGGATCGATTGGTTGCGGAGTGATGCGAAAATGGGCTGCAGTCCGCCGGACGCCTCCTCCGCAACAATCACGGGCGGATTACTCTCCCACCGCGAGAGGACTTTCTTCAGGAGTGGCGACACGATCAATTTTCCAACGTTTGAGGTATTTCTGGATGAGTTCCACACGCTCCGGCCGGGCGTCCCGCAGGCTGCACGAGCGCGGATAGCCCACGTCAAAGCTTTGCTGGCCATGTTTCCGGCCGTCGAGCGGCAAGAACTCGAAGCAGAACGTGACTAACGTCGCGTGCCACTCGCTCAGCGGCACCGTTTCGAGATTGACGCACTCCTCGATAGCCTTGTGGATGTTGTCGTCGGGATCCTCGTCGTCCACCTCGATCAGCAGGCGACGCCCGCTGTGTTTTCCGGAGAGCCGCAGCTTGCGGATGCGGACTCGCAGCTGGTCAGTCGGATCGGGCGTCAGGTCGAACGACGGGTCCTTGAGCTGGTCCAGTTCGTAGGCCGCGTCGGGATCGAAGGCGTCCAGCTTCCAGTGCAGGATCGCGTCGGCGAAGAGCACCTCCAGCTTTTCTTTCACCGGCTTCGTCAGCTTGGCGTAAGTTTCGAGCGATCCCTCCTGGCGGTTGTAGGCGAAGACAATCAGCAGCGTCTGCCGAAACGCTTCGGGTCCGAGCCTGCCCTCCTTATCGTGGACGGTCACGTTTTGCACGAAATCGTCGGGATAGGCGAAGAAGTAATCGACGCTGCCGCGGGTGAGCATTTCGACCGTGCAATCTTTGCCTCGGCCTTGTGACTTGAGCAGCGTGGAAATGTCACGCTCCAATTTCTCTCTCGCCGTTGGGGAAGTGTCCGGCTTGGTCTTGGGCAGATCATTGCGCCTGCGCCACCACGCCATGTGTTCGACTTGATGGATAACCTGCGCTTTATCGAACACCTTGCGGTGGTGGAGCCAGACCCACATGGACCGCCCCCACACGCACAGGTCTTCCGGGACCAGCGCTCCCAAGTCGGCAACACCGCAGTGCGGGCCGGCCTCGAGCAGCGCGTTAAATCCGCTTTCGCACGCGAGATCGAAGACGCTGCGCAGCACGCTCTCCAGCTCGTTGAGTTTGTCCAGCGGCAGGTCGCCGAGGTAGTCCAGGATCGGATCGATCTCTTGCTTTTTGAGATCGGGCCAGCGCGGATCAAAATCGCCGTGCCCAAGTTCTTTAAAACATTCCGCGAGAAACGCGTTGGGCGTCATCCGCAGGACGGTTGGAATGGAAAACTGTCGTGACATGTGCTGGTTCACCTCCCCGCTGAGTGTTTTATGGCAATCACCTTTCCGAGTATTCGAAACTCCGATTCCCCAGTGACGAGGATCGGTTTGTAACGCTTGTTTTCGGCGCGCAGTTCGATGCGGTCCCCGTGGATAAAGAGCCGCTTGACGGTCGACTCATCCCCCAAGAGCGCCACGACGATCTCACCGCTTTCCGCCACCGGCTGCCGCCGCACGATCACCACATCCCCCTCACGCATCCCGGCGTTGACCATGCTGTCGCCGGAAACCGTCAGCGCGAAACAGGGGCCGCGTCCGGCCACGCGGCTTTCGACCAGGACGTGCCCGTCGAGGTTTTCTTCCGCCAGCATCGCCGGCCCCGCCTTCACCAATCCAACCAGCGGCACCGAGACCAACGTCTCAATCTCTTGATCCGGTTCACGCACGATCTCCAGGCTGCGCGCTTGGCGCAGTCGGCGCGTAACGTAGCCCTTGCGCTCCAGCTGCTTAATTAGCTGGTGGGCACTGGCGGCCGAGACCTTGAGTAATGCTCCGAGCTCCTGCATCGTCGGCGAGTACTTCTTCCGCGCGATGAATTCTCGAACTTCCTTGAGCGTTTGGCGCTGCGCATCGGTGATCCGGTCTACTGTCGGACGGCCGGGCTTGCGGTTCGCTGCCATAGGTTTCCTCGAAATAGCGCTTACGTGCGTCAATTATAATTGATGAGTTTATAGCGTCGGCTGCGGGTTAACACAAGAGGTATTGCTAGCATCGCCGCAAGGGGTTGCTGCAATTGGTCTTGTGTTCCCAAACGCGGGGAGAGAACAGATTTGTTTCGTCAGTTTTCGTCGCCGCCGGGTTGTTAACAAACAGGGAGATTACGCATTTCAATTTCGCCGGACGATGTCGGCCGGACGGAGGCAACCATGCACCACTGCGACGATCCCGCCGAGCTTTCGCCCGAACAGCGCCGTCATGAACTGGCCCGCATTCTTGCGCAGGGCGTGCTGCGTCTGCGGCAGCGCCGCCGGCTGATCGGGCAATCCGCCGCGCCGCCACCAATCGCTCCGGAATCTTCCGCCGGACGCCTTGAGGTTTCGGGAGAAACCGTGCTCAGTGTCCACACGGGTTAACGGTTTCGAGAGTCCCGAACGCAAGGAGTGAAGACATGCTGAATGTTGTCAAAGAGGTCGCCGCGATGGAGCGGATGACCGTCGACCAGCTGCGGGCCAAGTACGCCGAGGTTTTCGGCGAGCGCACTAACGGCCGACATAAAGAATGGCTCATCAAACGCATCGCCTGGCGGATGCAGGCCAACGCGGAAGGCAATCTGTCCGAGCGGGCTCGCCGGCGGGCGATGGAACTCGCCAACGACGCCGATCTACGAATGACGCCGCCGCGCCAACCAAAACCTACCCCCGATGCTGGTGAGCGAACGAGCACGGTAGCGACCAAGGTTGCGGCGAGCACCGAGCTGCTGCCAGGCACGGTGGTCAAGCGCGAGTACAAAGGGCGAATCATCCGCGCAACGGTGCTGGACGATGGGTTTGAGTGCGAAGGCGAGCGTTACAAGTCGCTCACCGCCGTGGTCAAGGCCATTACCGGCAAGCACTGGAATGGATTTCACTTCTTTGGCCTCCGCCAGCAGGGAGGCAAGCAATGAGTCGCCAGAAACCAAAGCCGCCCGCGAACCCTACGATCCGCTGTGCCATCTACACTCGCAAGTCGACCGAAGAAGGGCTTGAGCAGGAATTCAACTCGCTTGATGCACAGCGCGAGGCCGGCGAGGCGTACATCAAGAGCCAGCAGCATGAAGGCTGGGTCTGCCTGCCGAGCCAGTACGACGATGGCGGCTTCACCGGCGCGAACATGGACCGGCCCGCGTTACGCCGCCTCCTCGCCGACATCGAGGCGGGCAAGGTTGATTGTGTGATTGTTTACAAAGTCGACCGCCTCAGTCGCAGCCTGCTCGACTTCGGGAAAATCATCGAATCTTTTGAACGCCACAAAGTCTCGTTCGTCAGCGTCACCCAGGCATTCAACACGGCCACGTCGATGGGCCGGCTGATACTGAACGTGCTGCTCTCGTTCGCGCAATTTGAACGCGAGATGATCAGCGAGCGGACCCGCGACAAGATCGCCGCCGCCAGGCGCAAGGGGAAATGGTCGGGCGGGATGCCGATCCTCGGGTACACCGTGGCGCAAACGAAACTCGTGGTGGACGAAGCCGAAGCTCAATGCGTCCGCCAGATCTTCGAGATGTACCTTGAGCACCAATCGTTGCTGGCGGTGGTGAAGGAGCTCGATTTGCGCGGCTGGCGGACGAAGCGCTGGACCACGCGGAAGGGAACTGCCCGCGGCGGCCGCCCCTTCGACAAGAACTCGCTCCATCAATTACTGACGAACGTCGCCTACATCGGCAACGTCAAGTACAAGGACGAGGTTCATGCAGGGGAACACCAGCCGATTGTCGACGTCGAAACGTTCGGCCAAGTGCAAGCACTCTTGCAGCGAAACAGTCGGAGCGGCGGTCGGGCAGTGCGGAACAAGCATGGCGCATTGTTGCGTGGACTACTGCGCTGCACCGCTTGTGACTGCGGCATGAGTCACTCTTTCACCGTTAAAGGCAATCGCCAATACCGCTACTACGTTTGCCATCGCGCTCAAAAACGCGGCTGGCACGTCTGCCCGTCGCCATCCATCCCCGCGGGTGAAATCGAGCGGTTCGTCGTCAACGAAATCAAAGCCATCGGGCGAGACCCGCTGGTCATCCAGGAAACCTTGGCCCAGGCCCGCCGCCAGGCCGAGGAACAGATCGACCGACTCCAAACCGAGCGTTCACACGTCTGGAACCAACTTCGCGCCGACCACGCGGAGCTTGGCCGGCTGGCGACGGCGCGGCCGGGCGATCCACGTCTGATCGACGCCCACGATCAAATCCGGGACGCCGAGCGGCGGGTGACAG
>Ga0105047_10009433_pt1 | contig 16062 bp, 15 predicted proteins | sample MAT04_FD_78384 | JGI IMG/M metagenome (GOLD analysis project Ga0105047, IMG submission 78384) | Freshwater microbial communities from Lake Fryxell liftoff mats and glacier meltwater in Antarctica - MAT-04 (megahit assembly) | ecosystem: Environmental > Aquatic > Freshwater > Ice > Liftoff...
GCCCGAATTTTCCACATTCACGCCACGGCCCAGGCACAGCGGCCGGATACCAAACGCGTCCCGGAACGCCAGCAGCCCGTGGCCAGCAATCAGCGCCACCACGGCGTACGAACCCTTCACGCGTCGGTGCACGGCAGCCACGGCCTTGAACACTTCGACGGGCGTCAAGGGCAAGTCGCGCGCGGCCATCTCCAGTTCATGCGCCAGGATGTTGATGAGGACTTCGGTGTCGCTCTCGGTGTTGATGTGGCGCCGATCGATGTCAAACAACTCGGCTTTGAGTGCCGGCGCGTTGGTCAGGTTGCCGTTGTGTACCAGCACGATGCCGAAGGGCGCGTTGACGTAGAACGGTTGGGCTTCTTCTTCGCTGTCAGCGTTGCCAGCCGTGGGGTAGCGCACCTGGCCCAGGCCAACGTGGCCGGGCAGGCCGCGCATGTTGCGGGTGCGAAACACGTCGCGCACCATGCCACGGGCTTTGTGCATGAAACACTTGGTGCCTTGCATGGTGACGATGCCGGCGGCGTCCTGCCCGCGGTGTTGCAGCAGCAACAGCGCGTCGTAGATCAACTGGTTGGCAGGCAACTTGGAGAGGACGCCGACGATGCCGCACATGGGGTGTTTTTGCTCTGAGGTTGGGGTAACGGGGGGGTTGCGGGTCAAGCCGGCACGTAGGCTGCGACCGCGGGTGGCAGCAATGGCTTCAAGGCCGACAAGGCCTGCATCAGAGCCTTTGCGCCTTGTGAGTCTTTCCAGGCTGGCGATTGTGCCGCCGGCGTCAACGCCACAACCGAGGCCACCACCAACAACAGCACCACGCCGCGCAAGGTGCCAAAACCACCGCCCAGCACTCGGTCGATGGCCGACAGCGGCGTGGCCCGCACCAGCATTCGCACCAGTTTGGCCAACAAGCCCCAGACGATCAAGGCGCCAACAAAACTCAGCGTGATCGCCGCTGCCAGGTTCAACGCCGACCCCCGCTCACCCACAGGCAGCATGTGGGCCCACTGCGGCGCCAGCCACTGCGCCGAAAACCAGGCCACCACCCAGCCGGCCAGCGCCAGACATTCGAACACCAAGCCGCGCACCAGCCCAACCACCACGGAGAGCCCCAGCACCACCAGAAACGACCAGTCCAACCACGCCAGATCAGGCAGCGCGGTGGCCATCAGAGCTTGAGCAGGTCGGCGGGCAGGCCAGCGGCCTTGAGCTTTTTGGCAGCGGCGTCGGCTTCGGCCCGGGTGTCGAACGGGCCGACCCGCACACGGGTGCGTTTGCCAGCATCGTTCTCGATCACCTGGGTGTAGGTCTTCAGGCCCAAGCGCTCGACCTTTTGCCGAGTTTCGCGGATCGGCCTGTCGTCGACGAAGGCGCCAACCTGGACCACGTAACGGACCGATGACAAGGCAACTTCGCTGGCCCTGGACGCTGTTGGCTCAGCGCGCGCGGTGGCGACTGCGGGTTTGTCACCGGCAGGCCGTTCTTGGGTCGGCAGCGGGTTGGCGGGCTTGCTGGCTGGAGCGCTGGCAGCCGTGGTGATGGGTTTTGCGTTTGCGGCCCTGGCGTCAGGCTTTGGCAGCGCGGCCACGGCTGAGTTTGGCGCCCCATTGATGACGGGTGGAGGCGCGGCGACGGCCACTGCCGTCCTGGCTGACGATGCCGCTTCGCCCACGGCCCCAGGCGCTGCTTCCGCATCGACCGGCAAAATGGGCAACGACGGTTTGACCGGCTCTGTTGATGCCGTCGACGCGGCGAGCGGTGCCGTGGCGCCGCGCTGCACCACGCTGATCGGCGTGTCCACACCGATCGGCCGGGGCTGCGTTTCGAACAGCAGCGGGAACGTCACCACGCCCAGCGCCAGCAGCACCAAGGCACCCACCAAACGGCGGCGGGCACGTGCCCGTTCAGCCTGCACGCTGGCGCCTTCAGCCACAGGCTTCGCCTTGTTCGTGGCTGCATCGGCCTTGGGGCGCAGGAAAGACCAGGTCATGACGCCGCCTCAGCCCACGTGCGGTGCGCCCAGCCGCGGCAGGCCGGCTTTGAGCACACCGCCCACGGTGTAGAACGAACCAAACACCACGATGCGGTCAGCCGCGTCGGCACCGGCCACCGCGGCGGCCAAGGCCTCCGCCGGCGAGGCATGCACGTGCACGCTGACTGTGCGGCCTGTCTGCGTGGCGGCCACCGCCCGTGCCAGCTCTGCCAATTGCTGCGCGCTGGCCGCACGCGCTGTCGGCAGACCGCAGCAGTGCCACACATCGACCAAGGCGCCCAGTCGAGCCAGCAGCGCCGGGATGTCCTTGTCGGCCATGGCGCCCACCACGGCATGGGTGCGCGGGAAGAAACCCATGGCATCCAGATTGAGGGCCAGCGCGGCCACCGCATGCGGGTTGTGGGCAACGTCCAGTACCAGCGTGGGCTGGCCTGGCACGATCTGGAAACGGCCGGGCAGCTCGACCAAGGCCAGCCCCGTGCGGATGGCCTGTGCGCTGACCGGCAGGCGCTCGCGCAACGCCTCCAACGCGGCAATGGCACCGGCCGCGTTCAGCAATTGATTGGCGCCGCGCAGGCCCGGGTAAGACATGCCGTTGTAGCGCCGGCCGCGGCCTGACCAGTTCCACTGCTGGCGGTCACCCGTGTGGTTGAAGTCGCGGCCGACCAGCCACAGGTCAGCGCCGACTTTCTCGCCGTGCTGCACGATGCTGTTGGGCGGCAGGGGGTCGCTGATGATGGCGGGTTTACCGGGCCGCATCACCTGCGCCTTTTCCAGACCGATGCTTTCCCGGTCAGGGCCCAACCACTCCATGTGGTCCAGGTCGATGCTGGTGATGACCGCGCAGTCGGTGTCGAAGGCATTCACCGAATCAAAGCGACCACCCAGACCGACTTCGAGGATCACCACATCGACGTCCGCCAGGGACAGCAGCCGGGCAATGGCCAGGGTCGTGAACTCGAACTGGGTCAGTGTGATGTCGCCGCGCGCGGCTTCCACCGCCTCGAAATGGGGCAACAAATCGGCCGCCGCCACGGGCTCACCGCCGAGGCGACAGCGCTCTTCGAAGTGCACCAGCTCGGGCTTTTGGTACAGCCCGGTGCGGTAACCGGCGTGGCGGGCGATCGATTCCAGCATCGCGCAGGTCGAGCCCTTGCCGTTGGTGCCTGCCACAGTGATGAGCGGCACCCTGAATTCGATCTGCAAGCGCCGCGCCATCGTCACTGTTCGCTCCAGCGACAGATCCATGGTCTTGGGGTGCATGGCGGCGCCATGCGCCAGCCATTCGGGCAAGGTGCGCAGGGCCAATTTCAGGCCACAGCGTCGGCACTTTGACGCTGCAACATCGCCAGCGTTCGAGCGATGGTGGGCCGCAACTGCCGGCGGTCGCAGATCATGTCCAGCGCCCCGGTGCCGAGCAGGAACTCGCTGCGCTGAAAGCCCTCAGGCAGTTTTTCGCGCACGGTGTTCTCGATCACCCGCGGCCCGGCAAAACCAATCAGCGCTTTGGGCTCGGCGATCACCATGTCGCCCAGGAAAGCAAAGCTGGCCGAAACGCCGCCCATGGTCGGGTCGGTCAACACGCTGATGAACGGCAACCTGGCCTTGGCCAGGCGTGTCAGCGCGGCGTTGGTCTTGGCCATCTGCAACAGGCTGAGCAAGCCCTCTTGCATGCGCGCTCCACCGGTGGCGGTGAAGCTGACGAAGGGCAGTCTTTGCTCAACAGCGGCTTCCACGCCGCGCGCAAAACGTTCACCCACCACGCTGCCCATGGAGCCACCCATGAACTCGAATTCAAAACACGCGGCCACCAGCGGCACGCTCATCACCGCGCCGCCTACTACCACCAAGGCGTCGGTCTCGCCGGTGGCCTCGAGTGCGGCTTTCAGACGGGCCGGGTACTTCTTGCTGTCCTTGAACTTCAACGGGTCCACCGGCATGACCTCTTGGCCGATCTCCCAGCGGCCTTCGGGGTCCAAAAAAGCGTCAAGCCGGGCGCGCGCGGCAATCCGGTGGTGGTAGTCACATTTGGGGCAGACGTTGATGTTCTGCTCCAGATCGGTCTTGTATAGAACCGTCTCACAAGCCGGGCACTTGATCCACAGGCCTTCCGGTATGACACGGCGATCAGCCGGGTCGGTGGGTTGAATCTTCGGCGGCAGCAGTTTTTCAAGCCAGCTCATGTTGACCCCTCGTCCGGTGAGTCCACCGGACGCTCCCCCGAGGGGCCATGGTCCGGCTCGGGGCGGCCTGGCGCGCGGACCGTCGCGTTGAGATGTTCCATTAAAGCAATCACTCCTTCTGGTCGAGCGCGCCGCGAATCTCGGCCATGAAGGCCTGCGCTGCAGCAGGCGCATTCTCGCGTGTTTGGGTTTCCAGAATCTGAATCAGCCGAGAGCCGATCACCACCGCATCGGCCACCCGGGCGACCGCCTTGGCCGTGGCCGCGTCACGAATGCCAAAGCCCACGCCCACTGGCACACCCACATGGGCACGAATGCGCGGCAGCATCTCGGCCACGGCAGCGGTGTCCAGATTGCCTGCACCGGTCACGCCCTTGAGCGACACGTAGTAGACATAGCCACTGGCAATGCGGCCGACTTCCTTCATGCGCTGTTCGGTGGACGTGGGCGCCAGCAGGAAGATCATGTCCAGCCCCGCGGCTTTGAGCTGCGCGGCAAAAACCTCGCACTCTTGCGGCGGGTAGTCCACCACCAGCACGCCGTCCACGCCCGCTCCGGCCGCATCGCGGACGAAGCGGCCAGCGCCGACCCGCTGGTCATACCGTTCCACCGGGTTGGCATAACCCATCAACACCACGGGCGTGGTGTCGTTGTGGACACGGAACTCCCGCACCGTTTCCAACACCTGCGGCATGCCGATGCCGCGTGCCAAAGCGCGTTCGCCGGCCTTCTGGATGACCGGGCCGTCAGCCATGGGGTCGCTGAACGGCACCCCGAGTTCGATGATGTCGGCACCGCCTTCGGCCAAGGCCGACATCACGGCCGGCGTGATGTCGGCAAAGGGGTCACCGCAAGTGACGTACGGAATGAGCGCGGTGCGGCCCTGGGCTTTCAGCGCGGACAGGACAGCGGGAATGCGGCTCATGCGGCTTGGCCCCTCACCAAGGCAACCGGTATGGCTCCCTCTCCGGCTTGCGGAAGAGGGTTGGGGTGAGCGTTGACCCCCTTCAACACCTGACCTCGACACGACGGGCGGCAGTAGAACTCCGCGCCTGACAAGTCAGCCACAGTGCCAATGTCCTTGTCACCGCGGCCGGACAGGTTCACCAGCAGGTTCTGGTCGGGCCGCATCGTTGCGGCCAACTGCATGGCGTAGGCCACGGCATGGCTGGATTCGAGCGCGGCGATGATGCCCTCGGTGCGGCACAGGCGGTGGAAGGCCTTGAGCGCGTCGTCGTCAGTCACGGCCACGTATTCGGCCCGGCCAATGTCTTTCAGATAGGCGTGCTCCGGGCCCACGCCGGGGTAGTCCAGGCCCGCAGAAACGGAGTGGGTTTCCGTGATCTGGCCATTGGCGTCCTGCAGCAGATAGGTGCGATTACCGTGCAACACACCGGGCGAACCGGCTGTCAATGAGGCCGAGTGTTTGCCCGTATCCAAGCCCAGCCCGGCTGCCTCTACGCCAATCAAACGGGTACCGGCCTGGGCGATGTAGGGGTAGAACATGCCCATGGCGTTGCTGCCGCCGCCGACGCAGGCGATGACGGCATCGGGCTGGCGGCCGGTGTGTTCTGGCATCTGCGTCAGGCACTCTTCACCAATCACACTTTGGAAGTCGCGCACCATCATCGGGTAAGGGTGCGGGCCGGCCACGGTGCCGATGATGTAGAAGGTGTCTTCGACATTCGTCACCCAGTCGCGCAGGGCTTCATTCAGCGCGTCTTTCAGGGTCTTGCTGCCACTGTCTACCGGCACCACCGTGGCGCCCAGCAAGTGCATCCGGTAGACGTTGGGGCTTTGGCGCTTGATGTCTTCGCTGCCCATGTAGACCACACACTGCATGCCGTAGCGCGCGCAGATGGTGGCGGTGGCCACGCCATGCTGGCCGGCACCGGTCTCGGCAATGATGCGTTGTTTGCCCATGCGCCGCGCCAGCAGCGCCTGGCCAATGGTGTTGTTGATCTTGTGTGCGCCGGTGTGGTTCAAGTCTTCGCGCTTGAGGTAGATCTGCGCGCCGCCAATGTCGCGGCTGGTGCGTGCGGCGTGGTAAATCGGGCTGGGCCGGCCGACAAAGTGTTTCAGCTCGTACCGAAACTCGCGTTGAAATTCCGCGTCGTGCTGGTACCTGGCGTAGGTCGCCTGCAACTCATTGAGCGCATGGGTCAATGTCTCGGCAACAAAACTACCGCCGTAGGCAATGCCATTGATCGGCCCGAAATGCCCTTTGGCATCGGGTTGGGCGTAGTTCAACATGGGAGAGTCTTTCGAAAGAGAGGCTGCACCTCAGGCCTCCGTGGCGCGGGCTGGATCGGCTAGGGCCAGATCAGCCTCTCGCACGGCCTGACAAAACCGGCGAATCAACGTGGCGTCCTTGACGCCCTTGCTGACTTCAACACCGGAGCTGACGTCAACGGCCCAAGGCCGGACGCGAGCGATGCCCTCGGTCACGTTGGCAGGATTCAACCCACCAGACAAAACGAGCGGAAGGGGCACGCCTGGAGCGACGCCTTGAAGAAGTGACCAATCAAACACCTTTCCTGCCCCGCCGTACCCCGCCACATCGGCGTCGAGCAGCAGGGCTTGCGCGCTGGAGAAAACCGAAGCGAAGTCTAACAAGTCGAAGCCCGCAGCCATGCGTGCGGCGCGCAGGTACGGGCGTTGCGCTGCCTGACAGTCGGCCGGCGTTTCGTCGCCATGAAACTGCAGCAACGCGTTGGGCACAGCCAGCAGGCCCTGCTGAACGTCCGCGGCGCTGGCGTTGACAAACAACAGCACGGGCGTCACGAACGGGGGCAGCCGAGCGGCCAGAGCCGCAACGCGTTGGGTTGTCACGTGGCGGGCACTGCCGGCCCACAGCACAAAGCCCAAGGCGTCAACGCCGGCGGCGACAGCAGCGTCCACGTCAGCCTCGCGCGTGAGGCCACAGATCTTGATTCGGGTGCGGTGCATGGCCGCGATGATGCGCGACTTGCGCCGCTCACCTCAAGGCAACCAGTCCAGACCCGGTGGGTGTGCAGGAATGCCATGGTGGGCGTCGTAGTACGGGCCCAGAAAGTACAGACCGTCGGCTGGAAAGGTCGGCGCTGCCAAGGACCGGTCGCGACTGGCCAGGACATCGGCAAGCCAGGCCACGCTGCGCCTGCCGCTGCCCACGGCCAACAAACTGCCCATGAGGTTGCGCACCATGTGCTGCAGGAACGCGTTGGCGTCGAAGTCAAAGTGCCAGTACGCGCCCCGTTGATGGATGTTGATGGCGCGCAGGGTCTTCAGGGGCGTGGGCGACTGACAGTCGGCGGAGCGGAAGGCGCTGAAGTCGTGTTCGCCCAGCAGCAGCCGCGCTGCCGACTGCATGACTGAGAGTTCCAGCGGTCTGAATACCCAGCCGCACAGACCCGTCTCGAGCGACGGCCGCACGACGCTTTGCAACAGCACGAATCGGTAGCGGCGGCCGCGCGCGCTGTAGCGCGCATGAAAGTCAGCCGGCACGGCCTGACACCACTGCACGGCCACGTCAGACGGCAAGTAGCGGTTGGTGCCACGCACCCAGGACGCAACGTGCCGATCCACGGGTGGATCGATGTGCACAACCTGTTGAACCGCGTGCACACCGGTGTCCGTGCGGCCGGCACAGACCACGTTGACGGCCACTTTGGGCTGCCCGATGAAAGCCTGCAAGGCGCCCTGAAGATGATCCTGAACGGTGCGCCCACCCGGCTGCGACTGCCAGCCGTGATAGGCCTGGCCGCGATAGCTCAGGCCCAGGGCCAACCGCGAATGCCCAGATGATGGACTGGCGCTCTCAAGAAAACGAAGGCCCGCTCCCGCGTTTTCTTGCCCCCTCGTCGGCCGGGGAGTGCTCATCTCAACGCGCTGTCACATGGGCGGCGTTCAGAGCCGGTCGAGCATGCCTTGCGCACGCGCCCGCACAGCGCCTTCGGACTTGGACAGCACCTCCTCGAGCAGGTCCCGCGCGCCTTCGTTGTCGCCAATCTGGCGGAACTCTTCGGCCAGTTCGAGCTTGCGCGCCAGGGAGTTGGCCTCCGGGCTGTCGGCAGCCGGCAGGGAGCCCTGGCTGCTGTCGATCGAAAAATCGCCAAAGTCCAACGCCGCTTCGGTGTCGGGCGAACTGCTGACGGGGGCGGGCATGGGCGCTGCTGGCAGGTCGGCGTCACTCAGGTCAAATTCCAGATCACCGAACTTCGAGGCAACGCGCGGCTGCGCCGGTGCGTTCAGCGACATGGCAGCCGGCTCGGTTCGCACACCGGTGGCGCTGGCTTGCACGCCGGTGTCGAAATCCAGCGATGCAGACTGGCTGGACGGAAACAGCGGTGCGGTCTTCTCGTTGAACCTCGTGGCCGGCTCATCGGGCAGTTCGAAGTCGAGTGCCAAGTCGACATCGCCATCCAGGGTGGCATCGGCGGCGGGCTGGAAGGCTGGCGGGCCGACAGGTGCCGTGTAGGGCACGGTCGATGCGCCCAGCGGCTCCACCGCCTGCCCTCGCGCACCGTACACGGTTGCTGGCTGGCTTCCGGACTGGTAGAGCGGGTTCTCGGGGTCAATGGTCAGGCCCAGCGCCTGGGCTTTGGGCCAGTCGTCGCCTTCGCCCTTGGTGAGGTTGAAGAGCTGTGTGGCCAGGAGCTCAAAACCCTTGGTGTCGCGGCGCTTGGCGTAAACCTCGAGCAGTTTGGTGCGGATCGCCCGGCGCTCGGGGTCCACGCGCATGGCTTCCTTGAGGATTTCTTCGGCCTGCAGGTCACGGCCATAGGCCAGGTAGACATCGGCCTCGGCCACCGGGTCAACGTCGCCAATGGCGTCCAACTGGCTCAGCGAATACGTCATCGCCGACGAACCTGCCGTGCTGCTGGCCGGGGCTTCGCGCGTGTCCACACGCTGGCCGCCGCTGTTGCCGAAGAACGAGTCCGGCTGCAGACGACTTTCCAGGAACGAGGTCTCGCCGACTGGCTTGCGCATCTTGCCGCGCAGCTTGTACAGGCCCAGTCCGCCCAGCAACAGCACCAGCACACCTGCGCCGGGCAGGAGCAAGGGGTTGTCGAGCAGTGAATCGACAAAGCTCGGCTCGGCGGCGGGGGGCGGTTCCACCACCGGCGGTGGCTTGGGCACTGCCGGCGGCAAGGTGCCCAGCGGGGGCGGTGGCGGTGGCACAACACCCTGGGGGGCGGACGCCAGCGCCGCGACGGCAGTGGCTGCGCTGGCTGCCACGGCGGGGGGCGGCGGAGGCGGGGCCACCGGGGCTGGCACCGGTGCAGACAGAACCGGCGGCGGTGCTACAGGCGCCTGGGCTACGACCGTGGGGGCCGGTTCCGCAGGCCTGGCCGGTGCCGCGCCGGGCTTGGGCGCGCCTTGCAGCTTCTTCAGGTCGTCGACGTTGCGCGCCAACTCTGCCAAACGGGCATCGGCGGCTTTGCGCTCGGTTTCTTGCGAGGCCAGGGCCTCGGCGGCCGATGCCGCAGCGCTGCCGCGCGACAGCTTCAGTTTGTCGGGGGTGGGCGCGGCGCCTTGTTTGCGGTCGTCGACCTGCGCTTGCACCCTGCCGGTGTCCTGGCGCGCCGAGGCGGCGTCTGCACGTGCAATAGCGCCAGCGGCCAGACGCTGACGGTAGGCGTCGAAGTCGGCGCTTTGCGCGACGATCACCTCACGAGCCTGCGGAGGATCCACCGCAGCGGCGTCTTCGGCCGATGGCACGGTGAGGACCGAGCCGCTTTTCATGCGGTTCATGTTCTCGCCCATGAAGGCTTGCGGGTTGGCGCGGAACAGCGACACCAACATCTGATCCAGCGACACCCCTTCACGTTGGGCACGCCCGGCAATGCGGCGCAGCGTGTCGCCATTGCGCACGCGCACCTGGTCGGGGCTGGTGGACGCTGCGGCAGCGCTCGGAGCCGGCGGCGGCGGTGTTGCAGGTCTTGTTGCCTGGGCGGCAGGGGCGACTGGCGTGCGCTGCGCCGAGGCTGCGGGAACCGGGGCCAGGGCTGGGGCCGGGGCCGGGGCGGGGGCGGGGGCGGGGGCGGGGGCGAAAGCGCCTTGTGGCGCTGTCGGCGGGGGCGCGGGCTCGGCCGCTGCCGACACCACAGCCGGTGTGGCCAGCGCAGCAGGTGCGGCCGGGGCCGGTGTGGCGCGAGCGATCGGCGGGTCAAACAACATCGTGTATTCGCGCACCAAACGGCCCGAGGCCCAGGTGGCTTCAACGATCAGTTCGACAAAGGGTTCAAGCACCGCACGGTCGTTGGTCACCCGCAGCACGCTGCGCCCGTCGGGCCGGCGCACCACGGCGATCTGTGCTGAAGACAACGCGGCGTTGTAGTCGACACCGGCAGCGCGATAGGCGTCAGAGGTGGCCACGCGCACGCGCAGCGATGAGGCCTCCTCGGGCGTGATGCTGGTGACGTCGATCTCGGCGCGCATGGTCTCGCCGAGGCCGGACTGCACGGCGATGCGGCCCAGGCCGAGCGCCCACGCGGACGAGGCGCACAACAGACTGGCAGCCAAGGCCACCCCGGTGAACGCAGCGCGCTTGGCAGTTGTTGAGCGTTGATTCAAATCAGATCCCCCTTGCGGTCGACGCCCCGTGGCTTTCAGCCCGGCATTCGCGTCAGCAGGCCGATGCGCCCCGGCACCCAAACAACGGGCCATTGGCGACAAAAACAGCAACAACATCAAGCATATAGGAGCGCAAGCTCACGTTTAGGCTGATGATCGTGAGAGAAAGGCACTGTTCATGGGCTTGTTGCCGCTTGTCGTTAACGGGCAACGCGCCAGGGCCTGGGGCGTGTATCAAGCCTGTAACAGGATGCGCAACATCCGCCGCAGCGGCTCGGCCGCGCCCCACAACAGCTGATCGCCAATCGTGAACGCGCCCAGGTAGTGCGGCCCCATCGCCAGCTTGCGCACACGGCCCACGGGAATGTCCAGGGTGCCGGTCACCGCCACCGGTGTCAGCTGCCGCACCGTTGCCTCGCGGGTGTTGGGCACCCACTTCACCCAAGCGTTGTCGTTGGCAATCATCTGTTCGATATCGGCCAGCGGCACGTCGGCCTTGAGCTTGATGGTGAGCGATTGGCTGTGGCAGCGCATCGCGCCCACGCGCACACAGGTGCTGTCGATCGGTGTGGCCTGGCTGCCAAAGCCGGGGCCCCGGCCGAGGATCTTGTTGGTCTCGGCGCCGCCCTTCCATTCTTCCAGGCTGGTGCCGTCGCCGCGGTCGATGTCGATCCACGGGATCAAGCTGCCGCCCAGCGGCACGCCGAAGTTGGCGGTCTCCTCAGGGCTGAAGCTGCGCTGCGCGACGGCCACCTGGCGGTCAATGTCAAGGATGGCGCTGGCCGGGTTGTCCAGCAAGGGCCGCACTGCTGCGTTCAAACTGCCGTACTGCGTGAGCAGTTCGCGCATGTGCTGCGCACCGCCGCCGCTCGCCGCTTGGTAGGTGGTGCAGGTCATCCACTCCACCAGGTCGGCCTTGAAGAGCGCGCCCAGGCCGATCAGCATGCAGCTGACCGTGCAATTGCCGCCGATGTAATTCTTGATGCCCTTGGCCAAGGCCGACTGGATGACCGGCAGGTTGACCGGGTCCAGCACGATGACAGCGTCATCGTTCATGCGCAGGGTCTTGGCCGCGTCGATCCAGTAGCCCTTCCAGCCCGCCGCGCGCAGGGCCGGGTACACGGCCTTGGTGTAGTCGCCACCTTGGCAGGTGATGACGATGTCGCAGCGCTTCAGGGCATCCACGTTGTTGCCATCAAGCAGTTTGTGTTCGTTCTTGCCCAAGTCAGCAATCACACCGGGCAAAGCACCACCCGCGCTGCTGGTGCTGAAAAACAGCGGCTCGATCAGCGCGAAGTCACCCTCAGCCCGCATGCGGTCGATGAGCACCGAGCCCACCATGCCGCGCCAACCCACCAGTCCGACCACCGCCATCACACCCTCCTGAAAATAATCATTGCCGGGTCACTGATGCGACAGGGCCGCAACCACCGCGCTGCCCATCTGTACCGTGCCCACACGCTGCATGCCGTCGCTGAAGATGTCGCCGGTGCGCAGGCCCTGGGTCAGCACGCTGTGCACCGCAGCGTCGATCCGCGCCGCCGCTTCGGGCTGGCCCAGCGTGAAGCGCATCATCATCGCCAGCGACAGGATTGTCGCCAGCGGGTTGGCCACGCCCTTGCCGGCAATGTCGGGCGCACTGCCATGGCTGGGCTCGTACAAGCCCTTGTTGTTCTTGTCCAGACTGGCGCTGGGCAGCATGCCGATGCTGCCGGTCAGCATCGCGGCCTCGTCAGACAAGATGTCGCCAAACATGTTGCCGGTGACGATCACATCGAAAGCTTTTGGCGCTTTGACCAGCTGCATCGCCGCGTTGTCCACGTACATGTGGCTCAGCTCCACGTCGGGGTAGTGGGCGTGGACTTCGGTGACCACGTCTTTCCAGAACTGGAAGGTTTCCAGCACGTTGGATTTGTCGACGCTGGTCAAGCGCTTGCTTCTCTTTCTTGCAGCCTGGAAGGCCACATGGGCGATGCGCTCGATCTCCGGGCGGCTGTAGCGCATGGTGTCGAAGGCCTCTTCGCTGCCCGGGAAGTGGCCGTCCACCGCCGTGCGCCGGCCGCGGGGCTGCCCGAAGTAGATGTCGCCGGTCAGCTCCCGAATGATCAGGATGTCCAGCCCGGCCACCAGTTCGGGCTTGAGCGACGACGCATCGGTCAGCTGCGGATAGCACAACGCCGGCCGAAAGTTGGCGAACAGGCCCAGGTGTTTGCGCAAGCCCAGGATGGCCTGCTCGGGCCGCAGCGCACGCTCGAGCTTGTCGAACTTCCAGTCGCCCACCGCGCCAAACAGCACGGCGTCGGCGGCCTTGGCCAGTTGCAGGGTTGAATCGGGCAGCGGGTGGCCGTGAGCGTCGTAGGCCGCGCCGCCAACCAGAGCGGTTTCGGTCTCAAACCTCAGGTCGAGTGCATGCAACACACGCATCGCTTGTTCAACGATTTCGGTGCCGATGCCGTCTCCGGGCAGAACAGCGATCTTCATGGAGGGAGCGTCTTTCTTGTCGTTGTCAGAAGTGCCGGGCAAGGAACTGGGGTGCAGCGAAGCTCACGACATGCGTTCGGCCAGCCATGGCATCCGGGCCAGGCGCTCGGCCTCGAAGGCCGCGATCTTGTCTTTGTGGCGCAGCGTCAGGCCGATGTCGTCCAGGCCGTTCACCAGGCAGTGTTTGCGGAACGGCTGCACGTCAAAGGGCAGCTCGGCACCATCAGGCTTGACCACCACTTGCCGCGGCAAATCAATCGTCAACTGATAACCGGGGAAAGCCAGCAGCTCATCGAACAGACGCGAGACCTGGGAAGCCGGCAAGACGATGGGCAAGAGGCCGTTCTTGAAGCAGTTGTTGAAGAAGATGTCCGCGTAGCTGGGGGCGATCACCGCCCGGAACCCATATTGCTGCAAGGCCCAGGGCGCGTGTTCGCGGCTGCTGCCACAACCGAAATTGCTGCGCGCCAGTAAAACCGATGCACCTTTGTAGCGCGGCTGGTTCAGCACGAAGTCAGGGTTGGGCACCCGGCTGGCCGGGTCCTGGCCAGGCTCGCCTGGGTCGAGGTAACGCCAGGCATCGAACAGATTCGGGCCAAAGCCGGTGCGGGCGATGGCCTTCAAGAACTGCTTGGGGATGATGGCGTCGGTGTCGACGTTGTCGCGGTCCATGGGTGCGGCCAGGCCGGTGTGAAGGGTGAAAGCGTCCATGGTGTTCAGACTCGGCGGACGTCGACGAAGTGGCCGTTCAAGGCGGCAGCCGCGGCCATGGCCGGGCTGACCAGGTGCGTGCGGCCACCCGCGCCCTGGCGGCCTTCGAAGTTGCGGTTGCTGGTGCTGGCGCAGCGCTCGCCGGGCTCCAGCCGGTCGGCGTTCATGGCCAGGCACATGCTGCAGCCGGGCTCGCGCCACTCAAAACCTGCGGCCTTGAAGATGCTGTGCAGGCCCTCGGCTTCTGCCTGGGCCTTCACCTGGCCGGAGCCCGGCACGACCATGGCCAGGCGCACGTTGGCGGCGACCCGCTGGCCTGAGCGTTGCACCACGGCGGCGGCCTCGCGCAGGTCCTCGATGCGGCTGTTGGTGCACGAGCCGATGAAGACCTTGTCGATGCGGATGTCGGTGATGGCCTTGTTCGGCTGCAAGCCCATGTAGACCAGGGCGCGTTCGATGGCATCGCGTTTGACGGCGTCTTTTTCGCGTTCGGGGTCAGGCACGCGGCCGTCCACCGGCAGCACCATTTCCGGACTGGTGCCCCAGGTGACTTGCGGCTGGATCTGCGTGGCGTCCAGTTCCACCACCGCGTCGAAGGGCGCGCCGGGGTCGCTGTGCAGCGTTCGCCAGTGCGCGACGGCCTGGTCCCAGGCCACGCCCGTCGGTGCCAGCGGGCGGCCTTTGCAGTAAGCGACGGTCTTGTCGTCCACGGCCACCAGCCCGGCGCGGGCACCGGCTTCGATGGCCATGTTGCACACCGTCATGCGGCCTTCCATGCTCAGGCTGCGGATGGCGCTGCCGGCAAACTCGATCGTGTAGCCGGTGCCACCGGCGGTGCCGATACGACCGATGATGGCCAGCACGACGTCTTTGCCCGTCACGCCTGTGCCGAGCGCACCTTCCACCCGCACCAGCATGTTCCTGGCCTTCTTGGCCAGCAGCGTCTGGGTGGCCAGCACATGTTCCACCTCGCTGGTGCCGATGCCATGCGCCAGTGCGCCGAACGCACCATGGGTGGAGGTATGGCTGTCGCCGCAGACCACGGTCATGCCCGGCAGGGTGGCGCCGTTTTCCGGGCCGATGACGTGCACGATGCCTTGGCGCTTGTGCAAGAACGGGAAGTACGCCGCCGCGCCGTGGGCCTGGATGTTGTCGTCCAGCGTCGTGATCTGCAGCTTGCTGATCGGGTCGCTGATGCCGTCGTAGCCCTGCTCCCAACCGGTGGTCGGCGTGTTGTGATCGGCCGTAGCGACGATGCTGCTCACCCGCCACACCTTGCGCCCGGCCAGGCGCAAGCCTTCAAAGGCCTGCGGACTGGTCACTTCGTGCACCAGGTGGCGGTCGATGTAAAGCACGGCCGTACCGTCTTCTTCGGTGTGGACGACGTGGTCGTCCCAGAGCTTGTCGTAGAGGGTTCTGGCTGTCATGGGGTTACCTTCCGAACCATAGATTGTCTCGGATTGAAAGTGGGCCGGTTCGAGCCTTGGCGCCCCCGCTTTCCACGGCCCACTGCGCTCAGGCGAACAGGTTGCGAAAAGCGCGTCGGTTGGCGGTTCGGTACACCGCGAAATCAGCCCGGTCCACGGTAATGTCGGTGATGTTCAGGCTGTTGGCCAGCCAGGAAAGCGAGGCGTCGGTCAGGTCCATCGGTCGGTCGGCGTATTTGCGCATGAGCTTGGCCAAACCCAGCAGTTCGCTGGCTTTCGCGCCATCAGCGCTGCTTGGCTTGCAGGCGCTCGCGCACGACCCGCTTGACGTTGGCAGATTGGCGCGTCGCATCGCCTTGGCGGCCGAAGCTGGACTCGCCCAACGTGAACAAGCCTGCTGAGGCAGGCACCAACTGCGCAACAGCCAGTTGGCGCAGGGCCCGTTTGACGATGTCTGACTTGCTCACGCCCGTCTGTGTTTGCAGCTGAGCCACCAGAGATGCGTCGTCGGCTGACAGCCTCACGGTCAGGAACTCTTGCGTCATGCCGACAGTGAAGTACATGCTGTACGCAGCGTGTCACACGGCCACCTGTGCCTGTGCCTGTGCCTGTGCCGCGGCAGTTGCCACATTCCGCGCGGCCCCGGCATCAAGTCGGCTCAACCCCCGCCTTCTTCACCAGCGCCGCGTACTTGGCCCGTTCGCTCCTGAAC
>Ga0105047_10009434_pt1 | contig 16062 bp, 12 predicted proteins | sample MAT04_FD_78384 | JGI IMG/M metagenome (GOLD analysis project Ga0105047, IMG submission 78384) | Freshwater microbial communities from Lake Fryxell liftoff mats and glacier meltwater in Antarctica - MAT-04 (megahit assembly) | ecosystem: Environmental > Aquatic > Freshwater > Ice > Liftoff...
CCATCAGTGAAGTATGTACCGTTTCCCTCATAAGCAACTCGTCCAATATACGGACTCGAATGATTTCGGTCAGTATTTCGCATTACTCTTATGTAATCAAAATCTTCCTCTGTCGGATTATTCCAAGATATAGTAACCCCACCTGGTGAAGGAGTAGCTTTCACATTTGTCGGATTAGAGGGTGGTGTAGTATCAGGACGAGACAATGTTCTAAATAACTGATCTTCTAAAGAACTCTTTTTACCGAGAAGATTCGTGGCTTCAATATTGAAATAATAGAGTGTGCCCTCAGATAAATTATTTATCTCAATTTTATGGTTTAATAAAAAATTGATATTACGAAGAACTCCATCTTTACAATCTGGAGTAGTCCCCCAGCGTACATTTGTCATCACTGGTAAGATTGTCTTCCATTTAATGACTGCATTATTATAACCAACCTCGACAGTGAGACCATTAAAAATATTATCCATCACCAAAGAACCCGTTGCCCCACCCCCTCCAGTCGGTGGAATTATAACTGGAGTACAATCAGCTGGACAAGAAAAAAAGTCTTCCCCACTTTCGCAGATGCTGTTATTGTTGCAAGACCCTTGTACATCTAGAATAAGATCAACTCCATCTGATGAAGCAAAAGCAAAGTAGAAGCTACCTAGAAAAAATATAAAAGAAAATATAACTTTTAGAAAATGATTCCTCATAAAGTGACAGCCGTCACGACAATGGTGACATTATACTCGCCTGATGTTTGAATATGGTCTGCCCCTGATTCAGCTCTAAATCTAACAGTCGCAGTTGAACCACTCGGAATGTTGGAAGTTGAACTTCCTGCAATAATTTTAGGAGTTGTGGATAATCCATCCCAACATTTACCAACTGTTTCTAAGCTCCCAAGATTACAAGTCGTACCATTATCCTTAAATCGACTTAACACCTCCGTTCCTTCAGGTGAAAAGCCGAAAGAAGAATTAGTCGAAATATTTGTAAAATTAAAATCAGGATCAGAACCAACGGGAGTGTAATCAGAAAGTGAATCTTCGGCTGACTTAAGGGCTGGTGTCGTCTGTGAGGCAATTGTTAAATTGTAACCCGCCGGATTGTCCGTCGTTACAAGCCAAGACATCGTCCCTTCGCTTGAACCACCTGAGAGGCCAGCCATTGAGGCCATCACTAAATCAGATGGGTTTGATATTGAGATATAGCTTTCTTGCATTTGCCAAAAACCAGCATGCATAAAATAAGTTGAGCTATTTGAATCTCCTGTCGCCTGTTCTCCTAAACTATCATCAATCTTGTAAGTGAAACTAGACGAGACCGCCCCGCCAAAATTGAGTGAGTCAGACTGCATACGATAGACCGAGCCTTGCATATAATCAGCCAAAGAATAATTTGCCATTCCAAATAACGCTAGTCCCACTAACGAGGCAACTATAAATTTACTTTTTCTGAAAAAGTTTTTATACATTATTCTAATCTAAATTAATATTATTTTTTCTTAATTTCGAAGCGAGTTAGAATGTAGTAGATGATAGAGATGATGATAAATAATCCAACAAATGTTGCTACTAGTATCTTCCAAGGGATAATCCAAAAAGCTTGTGTTGCCTCTTCATTTTCATTGCCATAACCTTTATAGAGAGATAAATGAGCCGTATAGCGACCAAGACCGGTCCCCCCTTCCATTAGAACTTCTCGATAGCGAACAGAATTTGGTAGAGAAAAGTAAGCATCAACTGGTATCATCATAACTTCTCGTCCTAACATATTGCGAATTATTATTTTACCATAAGGAACTAAATGGACATTCCCTTCATTTTTAAATAGTATTTCAAATCCTTTTGGATTTCTCTCATAAAAAGCTTTCTTAGGTCCAATAGTTTTGAATTCTTGAAGTGAGCCCAATTCTTGACCTTCGCCATTAATTCGGAGGAAAAAAAGGGATCCAATTCTAGAGACAAGTCGAGCCTTACCTTCAGCATCTTTTGATTGTTCTTCACTAAAGACCTCAGGCTCATTGGACACTATTAAGGCTCCATAGTAGCCCTTAGGTTCAGCATCAAGCGGAATTGAAACTCGGACAGGCACAACAATCTTCTCACCAAAACCAAGTGAAAATTCTGATATTTCAGGTTCAATAAAATTTTTAATAGAATACGGGCCAACTTCATCTCCTAAAAGTTTAATAGCTGAATTTGAATCAGTGGTTCCAACCATATCCTCGGTTGTTAGTTTGAATTTAATAGTTTTATTTATACGATTCGTAATAGCGATATTTTTAATAACACTTTCGCCTGGATTTAAGAATATCTCTGTTTTACCTGGCTCCACCACGAAATCATTCTGAGGAGTCACATCAATCTTTGACTTCTCGAAGGCTAAAACTTGATTAAATAAAAAAGAAACAATAAATAAAACAAAAACAGATAAGAGTATTTTTTTAATGTGATTTTTTTTCATAAATTATAATTCAGTAGCCGTAGCCGTTATAATTGCCGTATATGTGCCCGAAGGGGCAAAAACATTGTTTTGAGCTGCAGCAAAACAAACTGTTGTGTTAATCCCTGCTATCGACGTAGAGGTGTTTTGAGTCGCGACATCTCGATCACTAGTCTCAAAACCGATATATTTTAAAGTAGCCGTTGGAGTACTACCTGTTCCACAATTCGCCCCCGTTCCCCAAGTAGTAGTATTTGTGTTTGTCCCAAGGGCCGAGAAGCCAAACTCTTTATCCCCATTTGCGACACTCCAAGCATCGGGGACTCCACTTGAGGCTTCGGTATAATCAGCAAAAGAATTAACGCCACTAACAAGAGCAGGCGACTCTGAGGCTTTAACGGCAAGTTTATAGCCAGTAACATTATTTGTTTGAACATTCCAAACTACTGTCCCTAAAGATCCATTGGTCACCATAGAAATAGCTGGTGACATTGTAACATCCCCAGGAGCTGAAATCGTAATCCCTGAGCCGACGACTAAAGTGACAATTACATCGTCAGTTGCCGTGGCGGCAATTACTTTTTGAGGTTCTACTACTAGATATAATATCTGAAATACCAAGAATGAAACGATTGAAAATGAGATAATTTTTTTGATATTTTTACTCATAATGATTTTATGCTGCTGTTGCTGTTGCTGTTATTGTTGCCGTATATGTACCAGATGCCGCATAAACACCGTTCTGCTCGGCGGCAAAACAAATATTAGTTGTCACTCCCGCTACAGCCGTCACTCCAGAATTACTTGCAATCGTTACATCAGAAGTTGTAAATCCTCGATATTTACTTCCCGTTGCTACAATTCCTGTACTAGTGCTCCCACAGTCAGTATGAGTACCCCAAGTCCCAGCTGTGACATTCGTCCCATAAGCCGAATAACCAAATTCTTTTGTACTGGATGCAACAGACCAAGTTTCAGGCACTGTAGGAGTAGTAGCGGTATAATCAGCAAAGTTATCTGTCGCTCCATTTCGAAGTGCTGGAGTAGTAGAAGCTCTAACCCCAAGTGTGTACCCAGTGACACTATTGGTAGCAACTGTCCAAGCGGATGAACCTACAGATCTATTGGCGACAATACCTACGTTAGGGAGCATTGATGCATTTGCTCCATCTGAAATACTAACTCCGGAAGTGACATTTAATGTCACTGTAACTGAATCAGAAGTAGTAGCCGCATTCGTCAAAGTTGGCTCCAAAGCAAAATAAACTGCTTGAAGAACAAAGAGTGACATTAACGAAGCAACTAAAATTTTCTTTAAAAAAAACTTTTTCATTTTAATTTACAATTAATTAATAATATAACAATAAACAAAATTCTATGAAGTCGTAGCTGTAGCAGTGATTGTAGCCGTATAAGTACCTGATTGAGCAAAGATAGTATCTTGCTCAGCTGCAAAACAAACTGTTGTCGCAGTTCCACCGACAGGTGTAACAGTAGCTATACTTGAAACAGTTTTATCGGTCGTTTTAAAACCAACATATTTCATCGTGCCAGCAGGAACACCAGCTGAACCACAACTAGCTCCTGTTCCCCAAACGGCTGTTCCTCCTGTAACATCTGTCCCATAAGCAGAGAAACCAAATTCTTTAGACCCTGATGGAACAGACCAAATATCAGGAGTGCCATTAACCGCTTCAGTATAATCAGCGAAAGAATTAGCCCCACTAACAAGAGCAGGTGCGGCTGAAGCTTTTAGGGCAAGTGTATAACCCGTAGGACTATTTGTAGTGACTGTCCAAGCAGCAGAACCGATAGAACCATTCGCAGACATGCTTATGTTTGGAGACATTGAAACGTCAGCCGGAGCAGAAATAGTTAGACCAGCGTCAACAACCAATGTGACTATCACAGTGTCTCCCGCAGTGGCCGCACCAACAAGACCAGGCTCAAAAGAAACATAAAAAATCGGCAATAATAAAAGTGAAATGCTAGACGCCGTAAAAGTTTTCTTAATTAAATTTTTATTCATATTATATTTATTAGTTAATATAGTTATTACTTATTATATTATATTAAAAATCTTATTAAAAAGCCAACAAGTTATCCACAGTATATTCTCATTTTACCATATTTTAAAATTGTTTATTGTTTGCTTTTTCTACATCTTTTAACTCATTTTCAATATTTTTTTCTGCTATTTTTATGTCATTCTTAATCTTATTTAGAATATCTTGTTCTTCTTCATTTATTGGTCTTTTTTCTTTAACCTTTTTTAAAATATCAATTTCTTTATTTATATCATCATTTAGTCCAATAAAACTTGACGAAACAATATTCTCTGTGTCTAAAATTTTCTTTTTTAGGGTTATGTGTAATTTTTTTATTCTATAATACCCATAGATAAATATTACTATAAACAGAACAAGTAATGAAATAAAAGGGATAAGGATTAACAAATAATTACTAAACATTGTAATAAAATAATTAAAACCATGTTCTCTTTTTACTACTTCTATTGGGTCCATATAGTCGCTAGAAATTCCATTAATAGAAACAGAGCGACCTATTATTGAATAAATACCTGGACTAAGTTCTTTGTCGGGAACATAAGTAAAATCACCATCACTATTTGAAACAATATTATCTATTATAACTTTATTATTTTCTTTATTTTTAATTGTTAATTCAACATTGATAAGAGGATCAGCAATACCTTTAAGAACAAGAAAATCACCAACATATAAATTTTTTGGGTAATATGTTATTACAGGAACTTTTAAAACTATTGTTGAAAAATTTAAAAATCCAGACAATTGATTTGACGAAGTATCAACAGCCATAACTTTTATTATATGAATTCCATTATCTAATTTCGGGGCTTGATACAAATGAGAACCATCATCAATCCAAATGATAGGAGTTAAACTATCTATTTGTATTTGAAAAGATTTGTCGGCTACTGGTTCTACGGTTGTAATTAAAAATTTATTCGGGGAATATTTAGGTGAGTTATTTTTTATTTCAGATATAACAATTGTCATATCTTTTACAAGAACTTCCGGGGTTAAATCAGATTTTGTAGTTTTAACAACCTCATCTGATTTTTTAATTAAAATTGATACCGAATTTTTGTTATTAAGAACTTCTGTTCCATTTCCATCATTTGCAAGTATTGAGGCACTATTGAAACTTAAATTTGCTATCCCCTGTTTTTTAGCTTTAAATACAAGAGTTAAAGCAGTACCAGAATTACCAGAATATCCATTTAAAGTAACTCCCTCAAAAAAAACCACTCCATCAGAATTTGAATATGATGGCTCTTGAGCCCATAAATTAATAACCGAGCCAATTTTAGAAGTTGAAATTAAAGTAAGTATATCTGATGAAAACTTTATTTTCGCAGCAATGGCATTCACGGATATACCATTTGTCCCAACATAAACTTTTACATTAACAGTATCCCCTACATTATACGACTCTCTAAATGAAGAAAACCCAATAGTTGCAGCATGAACAAAACTAGTTGATAAAAAAAATAACAAAACAACCAATACAATTTTAAATAGTTTCGTTTTTATTTTTTTCATAGATTTTTTTAATTAAAAAGTATAAAACAAGCATTAGTATAATTAACAAGAAAATATTTAAAGGTTTATAGAAATCATAAGGCAGTCTTTCTATGTTTAATACAATGCTTTGCCCAACAAAATTTGTTGCTTGTAGCATAATTATACTATTTCTTGATTGATCTATCAATAAATATGGACTCTCAGCTTTCTTCCAATTTCTATTTCCTTCTTTAATTATAATTTCTTTAATCCCCGAGCCTTCATCGTGTGCTTCAAATATTAAAGTATATTTATTATTATTTAAATTTTCATTTTTTACTACCTCCGCCGTAAGAGTTGGGCTTGTTATATTTTTTGACTTATAAATAATTTTATCAATATTTGTATTTACTTTTAAAATGAGATTTTCCGAATCAATTTTATCCATAGTTCCTAATCCATCATTTAAGGTAATATAAAAATTTGCTGTTCCAATGTTAAAAATTCCAGATTCTTTACCTTCAAATATAAGTCGGATGACTTGACCTGGCAATTTTTCCTTTTGATTAAAAGGATCAATTACACCAGAAAAACCATTGGGAATTATTCCTCCGAACTCTATCTGATCCCCCGTATCATTTACTCTTGGTCTCTCTATCCATAAACTAATTTGTGAACCCGATTCTTCGGGATGATCAAACTTTATTTTTGCTGAATCGTAAGCAATGGTTCCTTCTATCCCATTAATTGTTTTACCATATGGATTTATCATTACATCAACATAAAATTGTTCTCCAATGGAAATTTGAGTTGTTGATGGTTTAAGTAGTATGGTACTAGCAAAAGTATTTCTACTGATAAGAATTGTTAATAGAAAGATAAAGAATATTATTTTTTTATTAAAGTTTTTCATATTAACCGGTCCAATTATATGCCATTATAGAAAAGTCGACGAGTGTTACTTTTTTATCTCTATTTAAATCTATTTTTGCTGGTGGATTTATTCTTTTATACCAATATGCCATTATTGAAAAATCAACAAGATTAACCTTACTATCACAATTTAAATCCCCCCTTAATGTTCCACAAATATTTGTATCATCTTTTAATTTAGAAACAAGTCCAACAATAAAAGGAACTTCTCGACTTACAGCCATTACTTCTTCATCAACTTTTGTTTGAGATTTTACAATATGACTCCCATAAACAAGAGGTGCTGTATTCATATTATATTTATATAATCCATCATCGTCAGTTTTTGTATTTTTTAAAATTGCAAGATCTGAATGAAAAATAATATCAAGAGAAGTATTTGGAATTGATTGACCAAAAATTAGAAGGGGGTCACCTTGCTTAACTTCTGACTTATCTACATCAACAGTTGGGGATAAAAAGATTCCTCCAATATTTATAGTGGTGCCACTCGTTACATAAACCGGAAAAGAAAAAGTAATAGACTTTATCCCATTAATGTCTTCCCCATAAACAGAAAAATTATATGTATTTGTAGCAAGATTATTTATTGAAACAGAAAATCTAGCTGAGGGGTCAGCAACTGTAGTCGCAGCGATAGTGCCATTATTTAAAATAACAACTTTACTATTTGGATATGCCATACCAGAGAAGTTAACCGTCGTTGGAAGATTGGTGCCTCCGCCGCCGCCTCCGCCGCCATCTCCGCCAGAAGGATTAACTTGAGCCGAAATAGTAATAATCGATGGTCCACTCATAATCTGATATGCTACTACAAACGAGGGAGCTTGAAGTAGCATAAAAATAAATACCAATATTAAATTATTTAAAACCATTTTAGCCATTATTGACTTCCTTTTGTGCATCGTAAACAGAGCGAGCTTTTTCGATTATGTGACTATTATATTTTTTTAGTAATAATTTACCAACAAAATATACAATCAACAATATTATTAATATTATTAAAGACAATTCCCAAGGAAAAACAAAAAAGAATATTGTCTTTGATGTATTCTCTGCGCCATAAATTAAATGAAGGGTCGCTTTATATGGACCAAGAGCAAAGTTATTCCACTCATATCCTACTCTATTTATAAATGACATCGTCTCGATTTTATTATCATTTGGACTCTTTAGCCACTTTACTTGGAAAGCACGTGTGCTTTTCGGTAATATATTTCCATATGAGGCGTTAGCTTCTAAGTCAGCTGATTTAATAAAGAAAAGATTTCGAACAACAATATTACCTTCAGGCTTGACTCTATCATTACCATCATTTTTAAATCGATATTCAAAATTAACTGGCAAAGTTTTGAAAAATGAAGTAAAAATTTGTTTATTATCAGCCTCTTCTTTATAAGTCTTTAATTTATCAACACCCCCAGCCATAAGAACATCCCCACTGACTGTTAGAAGTATAAGCGAGCCCGTTTTAGCTCCAACAGACACTTGTCCAGCTTTGCCATCATTCGGATTAGTTCCAAAGAAAACAACTCCAAAGTGACCACCTGCATATGCATCTTCTGGTATATCTATAGCGACCGAAACCACTATCGATTCACCAGCGGGGATTGTGACTATATCACTTATTGTTTTCATCCATGTACCAATATCATCTTTAGGAGCAACAAAGTTCGGAGCACCAGTCTCACCTTTAGCTTCGAAATTAGCATAAGAAATATAAAATGTCTGGTCAATCGTTATGCTATCGTTAAACAGTGTTATATCTTTAGTAATTGTAGTTCCTGGATCTCCACTTAACTCCATGCGAGCCGGAGAAATAGTTAAAGCATCTGCTTTCTGAGCTACAAAAACAAAACCCAACAACACTAACGTGAGCATTGTCGGTAAAATAAACTTATATGTTTTTTTTATTAGATTCATAATTTTTTAGAAGTTAAGAATTAGAAATTACCTGTAGCTACGTATGTATGAGCAGTAGTATAGCTACCAGCTTCTGTGACAGCAGAAATATTGGCTAAATAAGTAATAGCATAATTATTTACAGCTGTAGCTGAAGTAGCCGAAGCAATAGTATCAGCTAGTGCTGTCGTCCCTTTATATGCATATTGAGATGCAGTTCCGTAATCTGCAGCGATTGTTCCTGAACCTCCTAATGATTTAACTAAGTTAATTCCAAATTGTTCAGAACCAGTTGAGGATACGGCGGATGCAGGAATTGCCGTAATTGTATTTGCCCCTGAACGAAGAGTATCTCCTTGAACACTTAAAGTATAACCAGTTGATCCATTTGTTCCTGTTTGAATATTAAATGCTGTAACAGGTGTTGCACTTCCTGTCGTTGAATTTGCATAACGTGGACCTGCAGATGAAAGAGTTCCGAAGTTTATTGCATTTTGATCAATAGTAAATGTAATACTTCCTAATACTTCAGCGGTCACAGCAACAACTCCGTTAGTAATGATTGCCATACCAACAATTCCATTGTCTCCAAAAGTTCCAGTAATCCTAAGTGTTGTTGTTCCAACTATGCCATTTGTCATTTGATTAACACCATTTCCACCAATTGAAGCATTTGTTCCTATTTTAATAATAATAATTGCACTTGCAGGAATTACGGTTGTGCCGTTTGTAAAAGTAAGGACAGTCGCAGAGGTACGAACTACCCCAACAATAGCACCAGACGGGGCTGCGGCTAAAGTAACATCTGTAGAATTATACCTTAGATCAATATCAGCAAATGTCATTGAAGCATGAACACTTGTTGAGTTATCAAAAGTAAGAATCATTGTTGCCCCAGATGCAACCCCAGTAGGAGTTGTAAACTGTATTGTATGATTCGCTACAGTTGATGCAGTCAAATTACTTACAGTATCTGAAACAGCTGTTAAAACTGCGGCACTTGCCACTTTAGGACTCATTAGTCCTAACCCACCTGATGTAATAGAAATTAATGCTATCATCAAAAGAGAACTTAGAAAATTTTTAAACATAAAAATTTGTAATTAAATATTTATTATAAAAAAATAAATATTTAATTATTAATAATAATAATAATTTATATTGTTTATATTATACCATACAGAAATAATAAAATAAATAGTTACCCCCAGTTTTTAATAATTGGCCGTCACAATATAAGTTAAATTTGTAGAATAGTTCCCAGAGTCAAGAAGCGAATCAATCGTCGCGACTGTTCGTATAGAATATGTTGTCGTCACTCCATCACCACTTGCCGTTTGCCCAACGATTGTGGCATTACTTCCATTCGCATCATATCCAAATCCAGCACCATCATATGGTGATTGAACCGCTCCTGTACCTCCTGTTGCCACTGCTCGGATACCGAAAGCTTTTGTGCCAGCAGTTGGAGTCATGTTCGTCCCTCCAATAGCGGTAATAACTTTTGATCCATTTTTAAGTGGATCACCACGAACATAAAGTCCATAACCATAAGACGCATTTGTACTAACAGTGATACTATATGATTCTGTTTCATTTGAGGAACCCTGACCATCTGATGTTGCAAAACGTAGTCCAGTTGGATTTAAAAGACCGAAGCCAACATTATTGTTACTAATATTAAAAGTTATAGATTGTGAAAAAATTTTTGCACATACTTTATTATTATATTCATTTGGACCACCAACCATAGAATTGGTTGGAGTATTCGACATTGAGAATAAAGTTGTGTCGTAACCCGTACAATTATTTGTTTGATACCCTATAGTAATCTCATCGCCCGCAAAAGTACTTGAAAGACAAGCATTCGTTGTATAGTTTGCATTGGCCTCAGTATTTCTTTCAATATGAGCATTCGTCACACCGGATAGTCTTGCAAATATTTCTTTGTTACTCACTGCACACGAATTCCCGAGCCCGGTAACACCAGTACAACAAACTACATTATTATCATAAACTGCCGTTGATTGACTTGGAAGCTCAGCATGAGCATTCGTTGAACCGGACATACGAAGAATAACTGTCCCCGTACATAGAGCTGAAGTGGTTATAGAGCAAGAAAGACCAGTAGCAAGTGGTAAACTTTGCGAACTCGTAAGATATCTGATAATGATGATTCCTGACCCACCATTTCCACCAATTGCTTGATACGCCGAACCTCCACCTCCACCTCCAGTATTAGGAGTTCCTGAAGTTGCGTTGCCTGTTTTACTACCTGCCCCTCCCCCACCTGCACCACCACTTTTAGCAGAACCAGCGCCACCTGAGTAAGTACCTCCTCCTCCACCACCTGCAATCCAGTGTACTCCAACAATATCAACGCCAGCATTTGCCGCAATTAATAAATCAGAATAAGTATTTACACCTGTGCCTCCCACTCCAGCTTCATTACCAATTGCATCACCACCGGAAGCTCCGGCACCTCCTCCTCCACCACCTCCCCAACCAAAACTTAATTCATCTCCTCCTTTGTATCCTTGGCCGACAGGACTAGCATTCCCACCTAGGCCTAATATCCCACTATCAGCAGGGCCTCCTCCTCCTCCACTTCCACCATTATTGCCAGCTTGTCCAGTATATCCGGAACCTCTTGCACCTCCTCCTCCACCACCCGTGGCCGTAATACTGCCACTACCAAAAATTGAATTAGTTCCATTAATTCCATTATCTCCAGTATCAGAAATTACTCCACCATTTCCACCAACCCCAATTGTTACTGAATATACATTTGCTGTTACAGCAAAAGCAGAATTATAAACTAATCCGCCAGCTCCACCTCCACCAGCAAAGGCTCCTCCACCACCACCACCTGCTACAACTAGAACTTCAATATTGCCGGGTTTTACTGGAGTAAATGTACCACCTGTCGTAAAGGTATGAACAGTATAATTTCCATCTGTAGTTATCGTTCCACCGGTTGGCGTAATGTTCGCAGAAGCGGTTGTAAATGTAACATTACTTCCATAACTTGTTCCAACACTGTTTGTCGCAAATGATCTAACATAATATAGTGTGTCGGAAGTCAGAGATGAAAGTGATGCAGTATATGCTCCTGTTGTTCCAGTTGATGTTGCTTTTCCGTTTGCAGTTGTAGGATTTGTAGAAGTATTCCAAACTATTCCTCTTTCTGTTATTGATTCACCTCCGTCTGAAACGACGTTGCCGTTACCGGTAGCAGTTGTTCTTGTTATGTTGTTGACTGCTTGAGTGGTAACGATAGGAGAAGTAGAAATATCACTACTTTGCGAACTTGTAAGATATCTGACAATGACAATTCCTGATCCACCATTTCCTCCATTTGGTTGATTATTTATTTGTCCTCCACCTCCACCTCCAGTATTAGGAGTTCCATTTCCTGATGGAGCATTTCCACCTCCACCATTTCCTCCTAGTCCATATGTTCCACCTGAGTAAGTACCTCCTCCTCCACCGCCAGCATAATATGTAGGTGTTCCAGAAATTGAATACTGTAAACCAATTCCGCCATTTCCACCATTTGTATTCGTTGGAGTTCCTCCAACAGCCCCAGCTCCACCCCCACCCCCTGCTCCATAGTTCGGAGCAGATGTTGTCCCACCACTTCCATTATTCCCCTGACCAGTTGTGCCGAGACCTCCAGTTGTATTGTTGTGACCTGCTCCACCTCCTGATCCACCTGGTCTTCCAGTTCCTGAATTAGTTCCAGCTCCTCCTCCACCAATAGAAATTAAATTATCAAAAATACTATTTTGTCCATCTGAGCCATTACCCGGATTGGTTGAACCAACTTGTCCAGCTCCACCATTACCGACAGTTACATTGTATGGTTGAACCACAATAATATAATTATTATCATAAAGTAAACCTCCAGCGCCACCACCACCACCTGTCATTGCTGCTCCACCACCACCACCTGCTACAACGAGAACTTCAATATTGGCGGTTTTTACTGGAGTAAATGTACCACCTGTCGTAAAGGTATGAACAGTATAATTTCCATCTGTAGTTATCGTTCCACCGGTTGGGGTAGAATCTGCAGAGGCTTCTTGATTTTCCATTGGAAAATTAAAAATTTGTGGCCAACCAGAAAAAATCCAACTACTAATCAAAATAAAAACTAGTAAAAACTGTTTTATTTTTAAAATTTTATTTTTCTTTGGATAAAAATTTAACATAAAAAATTAATCCGTCTTAATACCATTTACACCAGAAGATCCACTAGAAATAGAAACAATGTCTAAAATCTTATCTGTACTAGGTCTATATAGAATTGCCTTTTTTGCTTTAGTGAAAAATAAAACCTTATCCCCTATTTCTGACTTCAAGAAAAAAGATTGGTCTTTTAAAAGTGAAGGGTCTGAAACAGTCGCAATCGTCGGTTCTTCTTCTGAGGGGAATTGATAAATATTTGAAATCTTTATTAATAAATCATTATTATCTTTAACAATATTATTAGTAAATTCTTTTTTATCTAAATAATCATTCCTAACTTTTTTTATTTTATCAAAAAACAAAAATCCTAAAATTATCATTATTAAGATAAAAAAAATAAAAACAATATTTATAAATTTTTTTTTGAAAACCATAAATTATTTAAATTAATTTAATAAAAAATATTATAAGCCATAGCCAACATCAAATTCTTAAAATATTTAAAATCAGGAAATTTAAAATTGAAAATCTTAAAATTAAAACCTAAATCTCCTCCACCTCCGCCACCATTATCACCCCCACCTGTATTCACAATAGGTGCAGTCGTTTCTGAATCCCAGTCTTCTTTATATGGCTCTTCTAAATTACCATTCTCATGACACTGTGGGTCTAATATATCTATTAATGTATCTTCATCATTATCTAAAGTATCATTACAAATTGGCAAAATTATTTCATCCCCTCCACCAAGGTCATCTCCTCCACCAACTAAATCATCCGGAGGAGCGACACTTTCTATATGGCCTCCACCACCTCGACTATATTGTGTAGCTGTTTTAATCTCTGGTACATAAGAATAAAGATCGAAAAGCGTGCCATCAGATTCAACTATTCTAAAACAATAATTAATGTTACTTGAAACACCTTTTTCATAAAGTGAAAAATCCCATAAACCATACTCTCCTACATTTATAGATGAAACAGAATTAGTAAAATTATTTGACTCTATATAAGATTGATTTAAGATTGTATCAGCTCCGTGAATAGGATCATTTATGTTTGAAATAATTGGTGATTTATCATTTGGATAAAAATTATCTCTATAAGCAATCTCTGTGTTTAAATTAACATCAATATAATTTTCTCCGACAAAACCAGCGTCACAAGTTCCAGATCTTTGAGAAAATTGTAATTTAAAATTATTACCTCCTTGAGATAGATTTGCTGTATCAATTCCAACAAGCATTCTCAAGCGAAAATCATCTCCAGGTTTACCTAAGGTTGCAAAAGAATTTAGATCATCCAGTGGACTTCCAACATCAGTAGAATCCAAACTATCATAAAATCTATATCCTGCTTGATCATAAGTCGAAGGAGAAGGATTAGTATCTCCTACAGTAAATGTTCTAATTGTTGTCCAATCACTATAAGTATTTGAACCACTCTGATCAATAGCACGAACTCTCCAGTAGTATGTACCATCTGCAAGCTCACTGCCTGTCTGAATTGTATAGCTCACTTTTTCTCCTTGATTAAATGGTTGTGTATCACCACCTACAATAGTATTTATAAAACCAAGATCCGTCATAGAAAAATATTCTAATTTTGTAGAAAAATCTAAAATAGTACTTATTTGAATATTATAGCTCAAATCATCATTATTTATATCTGTGGCAGTCATTTCAAGTGTAGGTGTATTGTCTAAATCAAAATCTACTAAATCTATTGTATTCGGTAATATAGTAGGTGGTGCTTCTGAATAAGGCGTAGTGAAGGAATAGTTTGAACCATAAGAAGTTCCCATTCCATTAATCGCATAAGCTCTAACATAATATAAACTATTCTCAATAAGACCTGTAATACCTCCGCTGAAAACTCCTGTCGTTCCAGAAACAATTAATTTAGAATCCGTGGTTTTAGGATCCATTGATCCATCCCAAGCAAAACCTCTTTCGGAAATTGCAAGCCCTCCATCTGAAACGACTGTTCCATTCCCCGTAGCTGTTGTACTTTGAAGTGAAGTTATGGCTTGTGTTGTCACAGATGGAGCATAACTATTAGTCGTAAAACTAACTTCATTTCCATAAGTAATATCCACACCATTAATCGCATAAGCTCGGACATAATATAGTGTAGTAGACGACAAAGAAGTAAGCTGTCCTGTGTATGTTCCTATTGTTCCAGTTGTTATAACAAAATTGTCTGCTTTAGTTGGAGACGATGAAGTGTCCCAAACAAGACCACGTTCAGTAATTGTAGAGCCACCATCGGATGTGACATTACCATTACCGGTGGCACTTGTTGTTGCAATAGAGGTAACACTTCCTGTTGTAACTGCAGGAACAGAGGTTGTAAATGTCCCGTCGACAGAATATCCTATACCAAAAGCATTTGTTGCAAAACCACGATAATAGTATGTAGTATTTTCAGCAAGACCAGAAACTGGAAATGTATAAGATTCAATTGTTGATAAAGTCGGAGCAGTGGTAACATTAAAACTTCCACTTGTCGTGAAAGTATGAATTGTATTTCCTCCTGAAGTTGTGATAGTTCCTCCGGTGGCTGTAATTCCATAGGTGGTAGGATAACTAATAATTACAATACCTGAACCGCCAGCAGAACCACCACCATTTTGCCAATATCCACCACCACCTCCTCCACCTCCCGTATTAGGAGCTCCCGCTGTTGTCGTATATGTATTACCATCTGCTCCATTACCACCTCCACCTAATCCACCATTTGATTGACCACTAATTGTAATACCTCCTCCACCTCCTCCTCCATAATAAGTTGCCGTACCAGAAATACTTGAAGAAATACCGATACCTCCTGAACGATTTCCTGTAGCATTAGTTCCAGCACCGCCGGCACCACCTCCTCCGGCACCACCCCAATTAGCAGTAGAGCCGTCAAAGACACCTCCATCATTTCCTTGTCCAGAGACACCTATTCCTTTAGTCCCTACAGGAATATCATCACCCGAATATCCTCCCGCTCCTCCACCGGAACCACCATTTGAAGCATTTCTACTGCCTGAAGGTCTTCCACTAAA
>Ga0105047_10009435_pt1 | contig 16060 bp, 11 predicted proteins | sample MAT04_FD_78384 | JGI IMG/M metagenome (GOLD analysis project Ga0105047, IMG submission 78384) | Freshwater microbial communities from Lake Fryxell liftoff mats and glacier meltwater in Antarctica - MAT-04 (megahit assembly) | ecosystem: Environmental > Aquatic > Freshwater > Ice > Liftoff...
CAGGGCGATTCGCGCGGAAATGGTCCGACTTTCCACTGGTTGCTTTCACAAGCTTCGGTTTCGCACTCCTGACGGAATGCGGCCAACTCGTCGTTTCCCGGCAACCCAGCATGACGGACGCCCTCTGGGGGATGACCGGCGGCTCGTTCGGCTGGTTCATCGGACGGGGTTTACAAGCGATCCGCACCGAGCCCGGGATCGCTCTGGAACCAGTTTTAATTTTGAGTCAATTCTGGTTGGCCCTTCTCGTCGTGGCGAACTGGCATCCGTTTCAGTTCGCTAACGGGTTCCGCCAGGGCGTGACGAACTGGGTGCCGTTCGCGGATTCGACCGCGAAAAACTACCTCGCGGGGCTCGACGAAATCTTGTTGAAAACGGTGCTCTATCTGCCGCTGGGCGTGCTGATCGCAGGGTCGGGTCGCACGACCGGTGGTTGGCCTCGGCTGCTTCTTGCGGCCGGGTTTGGCATCCTCGCCGCAGCCGTGCTAGAGTTCGGCCAAGTCTTCATTCCAGGACGGTATCCCAGCGTGACCGACGTGCTTCTCGCGGCCATCGGTTCCGGATGCGGGGCCATCGTGACCCGTCGCCTGCGCACTATCGGAGGCCCGTTATGACGACCGCGGGCGACGACGAGCACTACCGCTGGTTGTTCGTGAAGGAGCGATTCGCCTGGCCACGGTCGAGCGGGCACGACGTTCACACGTACGGGATGATGAAGGCTTTGATCGCGCTCGGCCACGAGGTCTCGGTCTGCACCGTCGACCCGCCGCCGGACGCGGCGCTCGACGGGCTTTCGTTGGAGCGGCGGTACTGTCTTAGCGAAGCGAACCCCCCGGTTCCGACCGCGGCCGCGATGCCGCTGATTCTTACACACCACCAAGAGAAGTTCCGCAACTACTGGGGGATTCCCGCCGAACGGATACGCCAGGTGGCGGCAGCCGCGGACGAATGCTTCGCAAACGTTGTCGTCGCCTCCGGGTTGAACGTGCTGCCGTACCTGGGGGCCGTGACCGGCCGCACGCGGGTGTGGTACGCCGCGGACGAGTGGGTGTGGCACCACCTCTCCCTCGTGAAGCCGTTCGGCCGAAGTACGTGGTCAGAACTCAAGCCCGCCGTCGTGAAGGGGCTGTATGAGCGGGCGTACCGGTCGCTCCTGGACCGCGTCTGGGTGGTGACCGAGTCGGACGCCCGAGCGTTTCGCTGGTTCGCCGGAATTTCGCAAACGGACGTGCTGCCGAACGGCGTGGACACGGAATTTTACCAGCCGGTGACCGTGCCGCAGATCCAGAACAGTTGCGTCTTTTGGGGCCGGCTCGATTTCGAACCGAACGTTCAAGCCCTTCAATGGTTCGTCCGCAAGGTCTGGCCGAAGGTGCGTCGGCAGGTGCCCGATGCACGATTTCGCATCTTCGGTTTTCAACCGACGCCCCCGGTCGTGGCTCTGACCGGGCGAGATGGCATCGACCTGACCGGGAACGTGCCGGACGTGCGGCCGCTGGTTCGCGAGTGCCAGGTCGTGGTCCTCCCGTTCGTCAGTGGTGGCGGCATCAAGAACAAACTTCTCGAAGCGGCCGCGCTCGGAATGCCCATTATCGGCACGCCGCGCGCCGGCTTGGGGTTGAACGGAACCCCGCCTATCGTTCAAACTACCCGACCGGCGGAGTTCACCCGGGAACTGGTTCGCTTGTGGAGCGATCCCGCCGAACGAACGAAACGCGGAGCCGCCGTTCGGGAGTGGGTGGTTCGCTCGCATACCTGGGAAGCGGTCGCCCGTGCGGCCGCGGAAGGTCTACGCTCGGTGATTGAGGTTCGCGAATGAATAAGTTTATCTTCATGCTTTCTGTGACCGGCTTCGGCAGCCTCGGCGCGTGGGTCCGTGGTCCGTTCATTCCACTTTCCATCTATTACGCCTACGGTGTGCTCCGGCCCCAGTTCCTGTGGAAATGGGACCTCATCACCTATCCCGATATCGGGTGGTCCTTTTACGTCGCCGGGTCGGCCCTTGCGTCCTATATCCCGTGGTCGCTCGGCGTCGTCGGTCCGCGGAACGATCCCGAACGTCGAACTCTCGTCCCTTTCGGGTGGACCCACCGCTTCGTCATGCTCTTCGGTGTCTGGATTTGCTTCAGTTACGGGTTCGCCAACAATCAGGACGTCGCGTATCCGTACTTCGAAGAGTACCTGAAGATTTTCGTCATCTACTTGCTTTCCACCCAGGTGATCCGGTCGTTCTGGCAAGTCCGAACAATCTATATGCTGGTCACCTGTGCCCTCGGCTACATTGCGATCGACATCAATCAGATGTATTTCGAATCGCAATACCTCTTGATCTATCACCGAGGATACGCCGGTCTTGATAACAACGGCGCCGGGCTCATGCTCGCCATGGGAGTGCCCTTGTGCTACTTCGCCTGGGAATTCCTGACGAAATGGTACCGCTGGGGGTTCCTGCTACTGATGCCATTACTCATCCACGGGGTCGTTAGCAGTTATAGTCGTGGCGCCATGCTCTCGATGGGGATTGTTGCACTGTCCTATATAATCTTTACAAAAAAGAAGCGATTCCTCTGCCTGCTCTATCTTGTTATCGCGCTGATGATGCCCTTCATGGCAGGGAAAGAAATTCAAGACCGGTTCTTCTCCGTCGAGGAAGCGAGTACGGACAGCAGCTTCGGCAGCCGGCTCGACAGTTGGGCGGCCGCCGTGCGGATTGCCAACGAATTCCCGGTCTTCGGCGCCGGAATTCGAAATTCCAATCTACTTTCGAAACAGTACGGGGCCGACTTGGAAGGTCGGACGATTCACTCAACGTATCTACAGATTGCTGCCGATAATGGCTGGCTAGGATTGATTGTGTATTCCCTGACACTCATGACAGCCCTCGGTGCCATCTGGAGAACCCGTATTCGGCTCTGGAGAAATAAAGATCCCGAATCGATCCGTATTGTGGCCATGCTCGGTGGCATCGAATGTAGTCTGTGGACATTCATCATCGGCGGGACTGCGCTATCGCTGGAAACATTCGAGTTGCCATACATTCTCACACTCCTCGGCGCGCAGATATGGATGATCTGCAACGCACGAATTCTCCCACCGCCAGGTGTTTCGTTGCGGGCTCCGCCGCCGAACCAGATCACCGTGACGAATCAGCGTCGGCCGCAATTGCCACCCGCGGCGGAATCTCCCTCGGAGTCGACCAACCCACCCATCCCCACGCGGGCCACCTTCTCGGGTCCGCCCGGAGCGAGTGGCTCGTGAGGAGAAGTGTGCCGCACCGCCCGATCCGCGTGGGCTTTGTCGTTCATGTGATGCAAGTGGCCGGCGCCGAGGTGCTGATCCGCGAAACGATCCGCCGCCTCGGACCCGCCATCGTGCCGAGTATTTTCTGCCTTGACAAGGTGGGCGCGATCGGCGACGAACTCGTGGCCCAAGGGGTCGATTTGGTCTGTCTGAACCGCCGACCCGGTTGGGATTTTGCTGTGAGCCGACGGCTCGCAACGGAGGCCTTGCATCGCGGAATCGAAGTCCTCCACGCGCACCAGTACACGCCGTTTTTCTACGCAGCCCTGGCAAAACCGTTGATCCGAGGATACCCGAAGTTGATTCTCACCGAGCATGGCCGGCATTACCCCGACCACGTGTCGCCCGTTCGGCGGGCCCTCAACCGCGTCGTCCTCGACCGCATGGCCGATGCGGTGAATGCCTGTTGCAAGTTCAGTGCTCGTGCTCTTTGCGAAGTCGACGGCTTCACCGGCAATCGCATCACGGTCATCGAAAACGGCATCGACGTCGACCGCTACGGCCCTGCCACCGACATCAAAGCCTTGAAAATTCAACTCGGCCTCGACCCCAGCCGCCGTTACATCGTCCACGTCGCCCGGCATCATCCGGTGAAGGATCAACCGATGTTGATCCGCGGTTTTGCTCAGGCGTCCGCGCATCTTCCCAAAGTGGATCTTATCCTGGTCGGCGACGGGCCACTGCGAGGCGACCTTGAAACACTCGCTCAGGAACTCGGCATCGCGAACCGCGTTCATTTCGTTGGAATTCGACAAAACGTTCCGGATTGGTTGCGAGCGGCCGATGTCTTCGCTCTGACATCCGTCAGCGAGGCCGCATCACTCACACTTCTGGAAGCGATGGCCACGGGCCTACCCGTGGTCGTCACAGATGTCGGTGGAAACCCCGAAATTGTCCGCCACGAACGCGAAGGTTTGCTGGTTCCTCGCGGCGATGCCGTTGCATGCGCCGCCGCTTTTCGCCAATTGTTCGACGAACCCGATCTGGCGGACGAACTCGGTCAAGCCGCTCGCGAACGGGTTCACGAGTACTATCGCCTGGACCGAACCATCGCGTCTTACTATCGGCTCTACCAGCAACTCGCCGGGCGGTCCTGATGTCGAATGAGATCTCGACACCTGCGACGACCATGGCTCCCGATGCGAAAGCCTCAGGAATCAAGGACTTATTGAAACTCTTATTGCACGGAATCGCCACGGTCGTCGTCCTGCCCTGGCTCGTGTCGTACTGGATAAGTTCCGCCCTTCTAGGGCGAAACCGGGCGATTGAAGGTGCGAGCCAGGCCCTCGCAATTCTCCCGGGTATGACTGGCATCTACCTTCGGCGGGCGTTCCTCACGCGGGTTCTTGCGCGTTGCGATCGCTCGGCCGAGATCGGCTTCGGAACCTTGTTCTCACAGGTCGGCGCGATCATCGAAGCGAACGTCTACATCGGCCCGCGGTGCCATCTGGGTCTGGTCCATCTAGAAAAGGACGTGTTGATTGCTGCCGGAGTGCATATCCCAAGTGGGGGAAAGACGCATGCGTTCGACGACCCCACGATTCCGATCAAGGATCAGGGTGGCGAACGACGGATGGTCCGGATTGGTGCCGGAGCGTGGATCGGCAGTGCAGCAATTGTGCTCGCCGATGTCGGGGCAGGAACGATCGTGGGCGCTGGGTCAGTCGTTACCAACCCACTGCCAGAGATGGTAATCGCCGCGGGCGTTCCCGCTCGCGTGTTACGACCGCGATTGACTCAAGGAATGGAAAATCCTCACGACGAAGGACCGTCATGAATTCGACGACATTGGCCGCATCTGTCCGAGTCGGACGCGCCGGCTTCGGGATCCAAAGTATCGACCACGCGAAAGGGCCGACCGACATGTCCGACCATGCTGGCAAACTGTCCGTGTTAATCCCAGTCTATAACGAAGAGCGCACCGTGAGTGAGATTCTCACACGGGTCCTTGCACTCGGAGACGTGGTCAAAGAAATCATTGTCGTGGATGATGGGTCGAAGGATAAGACGGCCGAAATCGTCCGCGGCCGCGCTGCGGAGGAACCGAAGATTCAGTTCCACCAAGCCCCAAAAAACCAGGGGAAAACTGCAGCCATCCGCCAGGCGTTGAGTCTGGCAACCAGCGAAATCATCATCATTCAAGACGCGGATTTGGAGTACGACCCCGCGGAAATTCCCGACGTCATCGGGCCGATCCTGTCCGGCGTTGCGGACGTTGTCTTCGGCAGCCGATTCTTGGTCCGCAAAGCGGCTCGGGTCCTTTACTTCTATCACTACCTTGCGAATAAGGGACTTACATTCCTTTCAAATATGCTCTCGAATCGCAATATGTCCGATATTGAGACATGCTATAAGGCTTTCCGATCCGATGTCATCAAGCCTCTCACATTAACGAGTAAAGGCTTTGGCATGGAAGTGGAAATGACAGCCATGGTCTGCCTCACCCATGCACGCACTTATGAAGTCCCGATTTCGTACTACGGCCGAACCAACGAAGAAGGAAAGAAGATCGGTGTCATGGACGGCGTCGCCGCACTGTGGTACATCGGATACTACAACATCATCAAACCCTGGACCCGTTCCGGTCGGCTTTATAAGCGAACCGTCAACGAAGCACTCGCCAAACGAGGCGTCGGCGTGGCCCATTAACCGTTACTGCACGATCAACAACAGAGTCCCCGCGGCTATCGCCATTGCAAATCCCAGTGCGCCGGCCACGGCGATGATCTTCGCTCGTTTCATTGCGATAACTTTTTGCGGGACGAACATTCTCCATTCGCCGAACTCGTCCGCACCGATTTTGACGAACGGTTCCGGGGCCGAGGCGTTTGAATTCGTCTGCCACCACGCACGGGACCAACCGATGTTCAACATTAAGACCACGGGTCGACACAACGACTTGGTCGGAAACCCGCTCAGCGTTCGTTCGACATAACGAAAGAACCACTCGGCTCGCTCATGGTACTTGGCTCGCTCTTCCCCAGATGCATGTTTTGCGGCATACTGAAACACTTCCACTTTCCGCATATCTTGAGCAGCCCAGGTCTCCGTAGGGTATTGCAAATTGTCCGGTGTATCGAGTATCGGCCGTTCGTTGAGCGCCATCCATCGAGCATAGTGTGAGAGCGTGAGTCGACCGAATGCATACATGCGATCCAGTTCGCCGAGTTCGATCTTGTAATCCAGGTACTTTCCGAGCGATTGCAAAAACATGGTATAGAACCAGCGAAGTTCCGCATTGAGCAAATCTAGTCGGTCGAGGTTCTGCTTCGGGTGCGAAACCCGACGGATGATTGCCTCAGCTTTTTCGAGAAACGCTCGATTCCCGGAGAGTTGATGGCCGACGAGAAGGGCATTCACCGAATTCCCGGAGGCTCTCCCAGGACCGTGATAACCGCCGCCGCCCGATTCGGTCGCCAACCCGGTGAACTCAAAACTGAGCCAACGAAACGGCGTTTTCGCGGGATCTTCCATCGCAATCACGAATTTCGCCAGGTCGATGGCCGTCTCGCGATAAATGGGGTTTCCCGTAAGAAAGTACGCCAGCATGAGCCCGTAGTTGTAGTTATGCGAGGCCGCGGGGCCGCCGCCGACGGCGTAGGCTTTCTTCAATTTGGCCGCGGTTTCGCCAAGTTGGTCCATCTTCTGCGTGAGGCTGCCTTGTGGTCCGGCTCGCAAGCTCTTCGGATAACTGCGGTGCGTTCCGGTGTCGGCCGGGGCGTAGTGATAGGTATGCCAAAAGAGACCGCGATTGTAAGCCGCTTTGTCACCATTCGTATGATAAATATCAATATCACATGTATGATTCGCACAGGGGATTGCGAGATCCCACCATCGTCTATCGCCACTTCGCAAGTATTGATAGAGAAAGCCCCCCACACAATCGTATTGATTGTTATAATGCGACACCATTGGTTCCGGCCCAGGCCAATCGACAGATTCGTGATCGCCATAGATATCACCGAAGTGTCGCCAGCCGTACTCATCGATGGTTTCACGTTTCGTGAAAAACGTATCCGAGCCTTCGATGGCCTGATCGACGAGCGCCAGATACCCCTTATTCGGATCGGTGGATTTCGGCACCAAGTAAGGAATCGTGCCCGACTTCGCGTACCACTCCGGGTCCGCATAGCAAATGAGCGGACTTCGGCACCAGACGAGTGGATCGGTGGTCACCGAATCGGGCCCCAGACTCACAAAAAAAGTGAACGTCTTTTGCTCACCACCCTGGAGTTCTGAATTGCTGAGGAGCTCCAGTTCGAGCCCCGATTCGTTCGCAGATATCGCCAGGGGGAAGTTCTCCCAAAACGTGGGCATCGCGATTCCAAGTTCCGCTCGTGATCCACTTTCAACGAGAATTGGTGTCGCTCGAAGACCCGTACTCTGTGGCACATTCCCGCCCACAAACTCGTAGCCATTACGTTCGAGTGGCATCTTATGATCCTTGTTAAGGTGGTTTTTTCCTTGCCAGTTATCTCCACCACTTCCGTACTGACGAATAATAATTGGCTGTGCGACTTCTTGAAATGGTTTACCTCGTTCAACGGAAATCTGATATTTTGTTGCTGTTGATTTTTCGGTACGATGATACGTGATTGACAATCTTTTGACAAAAATCGATCCGTGGTTGCCGAGGTCCCAGTTCCCTCCCGGGTGGTCCGAACAACGGGGGTTGCGAAGCGTGAGTGAGACGCGGATGACCGGAATGGAATGGAAAACATCCACACTTGCAAACGCGAGTAACCTGTCGAGAGTATCGGCCCTGACGGTGCTTGTGTAGAATTGATTCCGGATCGGGCCGCATTCCGTTTCTGTGGAAATCGCCCCCTCGCCCGAGTAAGTGCCTGCTGTAGTCTCAACGCGAAGGCCGTGGAACAATCGATCAACAGTCGTTTCCCTGAGATCTGTCAAAACGGACGTCGTTTGAGCCGGTTTTCGCTCCGAAGTTTCGATTCGATAGCCGGCATTCGCACTATCCACCGTCGCCAGAAAATCGAACAGGCACCAACGGATCGAGCCGTCGGGCCAGCGATCAAGAACCCGCGTTTGAAGTGGTGCCTCATTCCCATCCGGTGTAATCAATCGAAATTGTTGGTCTTCCTTCACCGCACCGCGGGGCCAGGGTAAACCGACAGTCACCGGTTCTCCCCGACGAACAGGGGTTTCCTGGGCAATGAATCGCAATGGAACAGACAACATCGACGCTCTCCGGAGATGCTTCGCATAATACGAGGATGAACGCATCTCGCCCGCTTTTGGTTTTTGCCGACGATTGGGGCCGGCACCCGTCGAGTTGTCAACATCTCGTCCGGCAGTTGTTGCCGCGGCGCGAGGTTGTGTGGGTGAACACCATCGGCACCCGGCCGCCGCGGCTGGATTGGTCGACAGTGCATCGCGTGTATGGAAAGCTGCGGCAGTGGTCGAAGCCGAACGTGAAAGTTCAAGAAATCCAGACTCAACAACCTCGTGTGATTTCGCCAAAGATGTGGCCGTCGTTTCGTTCCAGTTTTGGGCAGAGTTTGAATCGGCGATTGTTGTTGCGGGCCATTCGACCGTTGGTCGAATCGCTAAACATCTCGCCGATTGTGGTGACGACATTACCGCTCGTGGCCGATCTGATTGGTGAATTGCCCGCGGCTCGGTGGGTGTATTATTGCGTCGATGATTTTAGCGTCTGGCCCGGGTACGACGGCGAGACGATGCTGCGAATGGAACGCGACTTGGTTCCGAAGGTCGATGCAATCATTGCAGTGAGTGAAACACTCCAACAGCACATCGCAACGTTTGGTAAGTCGGCAACGCTCCTCACTCACGGGGTCGATCTCGATCATTGGAACGCAACACCGGGTGAGCAAAAACCACCTGAGTTCGCTGGGCTTCAATCGCCGATCGTGCTGTTTTGGGGCGTCATCGACCGGCGAATGGATACGGCTATGGTCAAGCGATTGGCGACGGAACTGAAGCCTGGCACCATCGTGTTCATCGGCCCGCAGGAAGACCCGGACCCCGAATTGTTACGCCTTCCGAACGTGGTGATTCGACCGCCTGCTCCGTTTGAGCGATTGCCGTCGTTGGCACAAAGTGCAGCGGTGCTCGTCATGCCGTATGCGGATTTGCCCGTGACGCGGGCCATGCAACCTCTCAAATTGAAGGAGTACCTGGCAACGGGGCGCCCCGCGGTCGTGCGTGATTTACCAGCCACGCGGGAATGGGCCGACGCGGCGGATGTGGTGGACTCGCCCGAGTCCTTCGCGGCCCGAGTTCTCGAACGCATTGCCCACGGGCTGCCCGAAAATCAGAAACTCGCCCGGCAGCGCCTGACCGAGGAGAGTTGGGCTGGCAAAGCGAAACAGTTTGAAGAAATTGTGAACGGGCCCGATTCCAGTGCATCGGACGAAAAATGTGTTTCTGTTGATTAACGGGGCCAGGACAGAAGATCAGCTAGAGTCAGTTCCCCGTTCCAATCAGTCGACGCCCACCACCGCGCGTATTTCCTCGCGGACCATGCGCGTTGGTCATTTTGTGGGCTCGATTTTGCCAATGTGTTGTTCCAGGAACGCGAACGTTCCCTTCAAAAAGATCTCATGCCCGCCGGGGGAAAATTCGATCGTGGTGCGGTCGGGCAGCTTTAACTTGTTGGCATAGAGGTAGCGAACCTTGGCATATTCATAAGCAACCATTTCATCGGTGCCGACGCCGTCGTCGTGGCCGCGTTCGACCATGAACGGGCGAGGAGCAATCAAGAATGCCATTTCCGCATAGTTGAATGTGTTGCCGAGGTCGAACTCATACATTTCATATTCACGGGTCCACATGTAACTGCGGTCGAGATCGACCGAGACGTTTTTGCCAACCCACTCGTTGAAGTCTCCAGCACAGATCGAAAGGCAGTAACGCTTCTCGACCGCGGGGACGCGCATTGCAGTCTTGCCGCCGTAACTCAGCCCGTAAAATGCGATCTTTTTTGAATCCACAGTCGGTAAGGTTTCCAGCCAGTCGATCGTGCGCTGATGTTGGGCGATGATAAAACTGAACAGCGAGAGTTTCAGGGGATTCGCTTTGCGCTGGATTTGACGAAAGTGGTTTTCGAAGATGTAGGGGTTCTGAGGAGCGTAAACGATGTAGCCCTTATTTGCGAGGGCGGCCCCGAACGAGTTGTAATATTTGGTCTTCTCCTTCGGATTGCAAACATCCTGCGGCCGGCCTTCAAGGCCATGTTGGCAAACCACCACGGGGCGTTTCTCACCGGGTTTCATGTCCTTTGGCATCAGTAAAATTCCCGAGGCGATCACGTCCGGATACACGTCGAGGACAACTTCGTAACCGGTGAATTTCGGCTCATCGTAAATTTGCCGGGTACGTGGGTTCAAAGCCATCGTCGAATCGGGCAGCTTGCCGATGACTTCTTCGTGGAAATACTTGCGGTACCACTCGGTGGATTGCTCCCATTTTTCCGGAGTGCTCGAATCGGCTTTCTTCCAGAAGTCTTTGCGAATGGCGTCGGAGTCTCGCCAGAGTTTTTGGGTGTACGTGACGAGTTGCTCGAACTGGCGTTTTTGGCGGAGTGTGGGGTCAACCGGTTTTCCGTGGTGGGTGAACTCCAACTGCTTTTTGAAGGGTGGGTCGTCGAGCGAGGGTGCGTTGAGAAACTGCGAGAGTTCGAACGGAACCTGGCGGAGGAGTTTGCCGTTCGTCGCTGCCGTGGCGAACGTCACTGCAAAATTGTGTTGGGTCGTCAGCTTTTCCGCTCGGAGATTCTCGGCCTTGCTCGCTTTCGAATCCGCGTGTGGAATGACACCCGGGGCCGCGCCGCTGCGGCCGGATTTTGCGGGCTGAGGACCCGTCCAGGTGGGGGTCTCGTTCACTTCCACGATCAGGCGTTTATGAAGCGTATTCCCGTTGGGGACCGCGAGTAACACTGAGAAAAATTGAGCGGCGATCTCGGCGTCGCCGAATTCTGTCAAGAGCCCCCAGACGTTTCGGTCGATCGGTTCCTCGGCAAGTGACTCGCGCGGTCCAAACGCGCCATTGACGGAGGTGATGGCCACGCGGTCGTCAAGTGCCCCGGCGTAGAATGCAATACGCCCGCCGTCGCCGTGGCCCATCAAACCAATTCGATGGACTAGGTTCGGCCCTTTCGGGGCAGCGCTTGCCAGCCAATCCACGGCCGCGAGCACTTTCTGGATCTCGAATCCGATGAGCGTTCGGCCCATTTCGTAGGCCATCCGGTAAACGAACTCGCGATGGGGCAAGTTCGTGGCACGATTCAATCGGGCATTTCCAGAGTAGTCGTCTTTGCGGTCGATCAAGACCGGAACGAGAACGCGGCAATGATTTTCCGCGAGTCGACGAGCAAATTGAGCTTCGGGGGGGACGCCCTCGACGAGTCCGACGATCTGTTCCGGAGTGTATAAAGCGTCCGGAATCGCCACGACGCTCATGGCTGGCTTGCCATCTTTGGGTTCAATCAAAAGGCCTTCGCCATCAATACCCGGCAAGACCGCCCAGCGGACAACATAGACCTTATACAAATCGGTTTCCGCCACGAGCGAAGGCTGCTCCGGCCCACCAACGTATTCCAGTTTTGGGGCTAAACGGGAATCGTTCACACCAAGCGATTTTTTCAACCGCTCGCGATTCGGCTCAATCGATTTCGCATACTTTTCTGGCGTGGTGAGATCCGTTTTCCACAGGGCTTTGCGTTTGTTGACGGATTCATTCGTCGTGCGATCCATGTGTTTGTGAATCCCATCGACCATCACCCGGGCAAGGTCGCCTTTTTCTTCGAGGGGTTTGGTGTTGGACAATGGCTCGGCAGAACGAACCACGGAGACACTGAGGACACAGAGCAAAGAAACACAGAGAGGATATTTTAACATGAAGTGTGCATCCTGTAGGGTGGGCTCTGCCCACCAACGGAGAGGGTGGCATGTCAATATGGAATGGCATGATGCATATGGCAGGCATGGTGGGCAGAGCCCACCCTACTAAAACAATTCATGAACCGGATTGCCGGGATACACAGGAACGGGCGTTCCATCCGGCCCGGGGATGGTGGCATTCGGTGCGATGCCAAGGGCGTGATAGATCGTGGCGACGAACTCTTGCGGCGTCACTGGGCGATCCTTGGGTTCGGTACCGATCGCGTCGGAAGCTCCGATGACGCGGCCACCTTGGACGCCGCCGCCGGCTAAGAGCGCGGTCCAGCACCCGGCCCAATGGTCGCGGCCGCCGTTGGAATTGAGCTTCGGTGTGCGGCCGAATTCGCCGGTGGCGACGACGAGAGTTTGCTCCAGTGTCCCCATTTCTTCGAGGTAATCCAGCAGGAGCGTGAAGCCAGCATCGAACATCGGAGCCACGGTCGAGTTGTAATCATTGAGGTCCGTGGCGAGTGAACCGCGATCGGCATGGCAATCCCAGGACACCTTATCGAAGACCGTGTCGTACATATTCATGGTCACGAAGTGCGTGCCATTCGATGCCGAATGTGCGGCTTGCAATAAATCTTCATAGAAATCCGGATTGTTATCATCCCAGGTCTGATACATCGGCGTCTGCGAACTGAGCCATCCCTCACCTTGGCCGTGGCTCACGTTGACGCCCGTTGAAACCTCCTGATAGGGCGAAACGATCCAATCGAAGGGGTTGTACTCCTCCGTTTGGCGCAGGTGCCCGACCACGGCCCCCAAGCTCGGCCTCTCAGGACCATCGCGAAACAAATGCCCCGTGTTCAACAGTTGAAACCCCGTCTCGTGAATCGGCGGGGCGGTGTGGTGCATTCCCCGGAGCAGGCTAAAGCGATGGGCATTCGCCGCCATTTTCGGGAAGAGTTCCGAGAACTGCACCCCGGGAACTGTGGTGCGAATCGGAGAAAAAGGCCCGCGGATATTGCTCGCAGCGTCCGGTTTCGGATCCCAGGTATCGAGTTGACTCGGGCCGCCAACGAGGTTGATGAAAATGCACGATTTCGCCGGTGACTTGCGAATTGGCACTTCGGCTCGTGCGGGCTTCGTCAGTTCCGGCAAACCGATCGCGGCCGCGGCGATGGCTCCGGTTTTGAGAAATTCACGGCGCGTGGGAATGTTCTTCATTGCGATCCCCGGGTGGGTTTTGCCCCATCGTACCGGGGTGCGAAGTGGACGCAACTAAAAACGAATCGACGATCCGTCAGGAATTCACTTCTTCTTCGCGTTAAAGCCTTTCCCCGCAATCTCGAAGTAGTGGCCAATCACGGCACCCCAGATGCTCAGTTCGTCCCACTCCCACACGGGCAACCCGCCGATCCAGAGGCCGGCCATTTCGTCGGTGGAGTTTTCCCCGAGCGTGATGCGCTTCGGCGGGGTGTTCGGGTTTCGTGGATTACTGGACGAGTTGTCGAAAACGAATTCGGATTTCAGAACGGTGCCTTTCGGCAGCCGGAACGACTTGTCATACATGTAGGTGTCTTGCCAGTTGAAATCCCAGTCGTCGATCTTCAGCATTTCGCGGGTCTTGCCGTCGGGCGTCTCAGCCCAGACGCGGACTTTTTTGCCGATGAGGTGCATGTGGGCCCAGATGCCGCGGAATTCGTAATCGACGGGAAGCTTGAACGAATCGGTCACGGTGTAGTCGCTTTTCCCTGCGGGAATGTCGATATCTTCGGACCCCATGAGCAAGCCGCCGACGTTGCGGGCGGGTTTTTTATCGGTGAAGTAGAGGCCGACGGTCGTGGTGTCGCTCTCCTCTTTGCCCGTAGGGTGATAGTGCATTTGCAGAACGAAATCGACGCCTTTTTTTAGGGTGATCGCGGAATCGGTGGGGAAGAACCGCGGCGTTGCCCCGGGGACGTATCCGGGCGTGAACCCAGCAGGGAGGAACCCCGGGCCACCGTTGCCGGCGTAGCCGTTGCCGCCGTGTTTGGCGTTCATTCGCTTCGCCGTGCCGCTGCTGTCGAGGATGCCGACGGCATGGTGGGCGACCCGCCGATTGCTCGGTAATACTTCGATTCCGCGGAGGTAGGTTTCCTTCTTGAGGTCGAGCGGGAAGACGAAGTGCATGTAACTATCGTTCCCTTCGGCGGGCACGGTGAACGCCTTGGGCACGGTCAGCACGAGGTCGGGGGTGCCGAGCTGCCAGCCGTCTTTGAACGTCGGTTTCGGCGGCAAGTCTTTCGGATCGCCTTCGGGGGCTCCAGCCTCGGCCCATAATTTCAGCGTGGCGATCTGCTTGTCGTTCAGAACCCGGGCGTCGCGAAACTCGCCGTGGCCCGGCATCGGCTTCCACGGCGGCATGATTTTCGAACTCGTTGCTATCGCAATCTGCTTGGCCCGTTTCTTGGCATCCTCATACGTCAACAAGGAGAACGGCCCGACCTGATCGGGGCGATGGCAACCGGCACACTGCTGGAACAAAATCGGGGCAACATCTTTCGCATACGTCGGCTCGATCTCGGCCGAATTCCCAGTGAACGCGAAAGTTCCAAGCAGCCCGACGACGAATGCAATCCGCACGCCATTCATGACACGACCCCGTGGGAAAGACTTATCGGGGAGTACCACGCAAATCGCCGTTCGGTTTCACACCGAGCGCTGTTTCAAAAGCGGCTTGTTCAAAATCGGATCCCGCTCGGTAAACGGCCCGGGTGAAAGATCGTTCGACAAACACCGGGCATACATTTCGAACTTCGCATCGAGGTCGTCGGCGTTGTGCAGGATCAACACTTCCGGAATCGCGGGCAGCCGCACGGAACCCCACTCGGGTTTGGTGAGGTGACTGAGCAAAATGTGTTCGAGTAAGAGCAAGAGTTCGGGGTCGAGCCCTTCGATCTCGCGGGCTTTCTCTCGAACGAGGTCGCGGGCCAGGAGTTGATGGCCGAGGAGCGCACCGGGAATCGTTTGCTCCGGATCGACACCGGGGATCGCGGGAGTGAGTTCATTCAATCGTCCCATGTCGTGCAGTACAGCCCCGGCCGCGACGAGGTCGCGATTGAGCGGCGGATTCAACTTCGGGAACCGGAGGATGTACCACTCGGCCAGCAACAGGGCCGTGTGCAGCACCGAGGTCGTGTGCTCGAGCCAGCCGCCGGGGAACGGGTAGTAGTGCCGGGCCGATGCGGGGAGGCTTTTGAGTGACAGTGCGTTGTCATCCAGCAGGTCGAGGACGAGTTTTTTGAGCGGTTCGTTTTGAAGCTCTTTTTCGACCGTTAAACGAAGCTCCGTGAACATTTCTTCGGGGTCGAACTGCGAGAACGGAATCAGGTCGCTCTCGCGGAAACCGTCCTTGCGATCCTCATCGTTGATCGGGCGAATTTGAATCAGGTCGAACTTCGGGCCGTAGCGTTCGTGTTCGGAGAACGTGCCGCGGAGTTTGTAGAACTGCCCGACTTGCCAGTCTTTTGCGTCGTCGAACAGCACATTGTCGGACCACACGGCAGCGCTGACCGTGCGCTGGCGATCCTTGAATTTAGAGTTGACGAACGTCTTGCCGTCGCGGGTGATGGTGAGCGTTTTGTCCGAGAGGATCGCGAAGCAGTCGGCGAGTTGACCGGGTTCGATTTGGTGGAGCGAGAGGAGCGGTGGTTTGGGTTTGGCCATGATTATTATCCGTGGCGATCGAGTTCAGCCCACAGTTCAGCAACTGGGATAGCGAATCCGGGAAGAACGCTGCCACCATCCAGAATATCCGACGTTGTCAGATCTTGGTATTGGTTGATCGCAGTGTAGACTCTCAGCGAACTGACCGAAGGATCGAATTCCCAATAAAGCCGAACTCCGGAGCGGAA
>Ga0105047_10009437_pt1 | contig 16056 bp, 6 predicted proteins | sample MAT04_FD_78384 | JGI IMG/M metagenome (GOLD analysis project Ga0105047, IMG submission 78384) | Freshwater microbial communities from Lake Fryxell liftoff mats and glacier meltwater in Antarctica - MAT-04 (megahit assembly) | ecosystem: Environmental > Aquatic > Freshwater > Ice > Liftoff...
AGACATGGATGTTGTCCACCTGCTCCACACCGGCCGGCAGCTCGCCGCTGACGCGCGCCACCGGCAGCACGACAAAGCCCTTCTCTTCTTGCAACTGCGGGATCAGCCGCGTCTGGAGCAACGAACTCTTGCCCGCGCCCGACTGGGCATAGAAGAGCAACAGCCGCTCCGACAGCACGCGGCCCAGCAGATCACGCGCCTCGCGCTCGCGGCCGAAAAAGCGCCTCCTCTCCGCATAGCCAAAACTGCGCGGGCCGACGTAGGGGTTGGTGATGGACGTCTCCTCGGTCATAAAAGCTACCTATTCCTTCAACGCTCGCGCATAGTCGTACAGGTCGCCCCAGAAGATGTCGAAGCGCGCTTCGCGGTCGAGATAACCCTGCAAATACTTCTGCTGCTTTTCTCGCTCGTCCGGCGACAGTTGGATCGCGCAGACGCCGCGCCGATCGCGCTCTTGTCCGGTCTGGCGGATCAAACTGTAGTAGAGTCCGCGAAAGGCCCAACTGTCGAGGCTGAACCCAAGCAGCACGACGTCGTCGAAGAGCGCGCCGCGCACCAGCGCAGGCAGGCGGTCAGCGCTCTCTTTGCCACGATCCTGCGCCAGATTCACCAACAGTTCCAGGTGGTCGTCCACACTTAGGGCCAGCGAGCCCGGCAGCGGCGCACCGCTCTGCGGATGGGCGTCCAACCCGCACAGATGATAGACCAGTGGCTGTTTCTCGCTGGGCCGGTAATTGTCGGGAATCAACCAGAGGTCCTTTTCCGGCGCGTCGATCGGCCCGCGCCAGCGACACATCTTGGTGAGCGGCTCTTTGCCGGCCTTGCGCAGCGCATCCTCCACAAAGGTCGTGGCGCTGATCGTCAAATAGGTCTTGAAAGGCAGGTTGGCCAACATCAGCAAGGGAAAGGTCTGCGCCTGGTCGAAGCGCGGATAGCCCAGCAGGTGGGCAAAGGCGGTGACGCCCACACGATCGGCCTGGGGGCGTACCTCGGCGAGAATGTCTTCCTCAACTCCGTGAGCTTTTGCCTCGCGATAGATGTGGTTTTTGAGACACTCCAAATAGAACTCTTTGCAGGCAATATCGCTGGAGCGGTTGGTATAGCGATCGTAGTTGGCAAGTTGGCCCACATCGGGGAGGATCGCATAGGGATAACCGACCCGCTCAGCGTAGTAGCGTTTGAATGCCTCGTGGCCAAAGAGCGCCAGGTCAAATAGGGCGCTGTGGCTGAGAATGGGTAGGGCGTTGCCGGCGCGCACACGCTGGGTGATGCTCTGTGGCTGGCTGGCCGTTCCTGCTGATTCGTCATCCCAAATGGGCATCGGTCGGACCTCCTACTCTTTCCCGGCAATCTTCATTGCCACGCGAAAGCCGCGCCAACTGATGCGGCTGGTTGGGTCGGCGTGGCCGCGCTGTGCGCAGCGCAACTCGCCAGCTTGCGATTTGAAGGAGCCACCACGTTGCACCAGGCGCATCTGGGCCGGCAGATCGCCTGGTGCGTCTATCTCACGGCCATCCTCCCCAGCGCCATCGTCCCCAGCGTATGGATAGGCAAAATCCGGCGCCTGCGGGCGGCTGCCCCACAAGCTGCGCGTCCACTCCTGCACGTTGCCCAACATCTCCACACAGCCGTAGGGGCTGGCGCCGCCAGGGCGGGCAGGCGTCACGCCGCCCGAACCGTCTGCGCTGCGCAACAACACCGGTGCGGTCTGGGCCGGCGCATTCCCGACCGCGGCAGCATGGACACAGCCATCCCGCCAGTCGTCACCCCACGGATAGCGACGCCCGTCGATCCCGCGCGCGGCCTTTTCCCACTCGGCCTCGGAGGGCAGGCGGTAGTGGCGCCCGGTAACGTCCTTCTCAGCTAGCCAGGCGCAGTAGGCTGCCGCGTCGTGCCAACTCACGCCGGTCACCGGATGGTCGAGTTTTTCCTTGGGCGGCTCCAAGTTGAACCAACCTGCTTCCCGCGCCGAACTGACCCAGTCGACAGCCTTGGTCGCCTTGACGAATGCCGCAAATTCGCGCACCGTCACCGGGTATTTGCCGATGCGATAGGCCGGCAACGTCACTTCATGCGGCGGCGTCTCGGCGGCGGGGATGCCTTCGCCCGGGGCGCTGCCCATCCGGAAAGGCCCAGCCGCGATGAGCACCGTCTCTGGCTCAAAGGCTTTGCGCGGCGCTTCCGGCGCGAGCTTGGCCGGCGTGCTGTCCGGCAGCGCCAAGATACGGTTGTCCGCCGAACGGCTGAAGAAGACGGGCGTGCCCCACTCCAAGAGGCTGCCCGCGGTGTACACCGCCTGGCGCGCCGCGGTCAGCGCGGCGTCGACGCTCGCCCCCCGGGCCAGTGCGCTGTAGAACGACTGGCTCAGACGAATGGCGGCGGTATCGGTGATCGGAAACTGCATGGCGATCACGGCGGGCACGCCCTGGCGCACCAGAAGCTGGGCGACGCCGCTGAAGGCAGCGGCATTGTCGGCACGCGCGCCTTCGCAGGCGTTGAGAAAGAGCAGCCGCAGCGCCCGCTGACCGCGCAGGAGCACGCCAAGCACGTCCGCCGGAACTTTGACCCCGCGACCGTCCATCTCCTCGCACACCAGGCCGTTGCCGCCGGCGTCGAACCAGCCGTGTCCGATAAAATGCAAGACATGGACTTCCTTTTCGCCCAGGCGCTGCCGCAGGCTGTCGAGGGTGGCCGCGGGCAGCCGGTCGAGCAGCACCTGGTCGGCGCCCAGCCCAGCGATTGCCTCCTGCAGCAGCGCCCACTCGCGGCCCACATCCAGTCGCGGGACGATATCCACCGGGTCGGAGAGGACGGCCAGGACGCGCAGGGGCGGCACGACGGGCAGCACCGGCTCCGGTTCCGGCAGGTCCAGGTAGCGCACGATCGAGAGCTCATCCACCAACGCCAGGAATTGGTCGCGACTCGGGTCGAAAAGATACTCCCAGGGCAGCGCGGCCAGCTCCGGCGCGTCGGTCAGGCGCAGGCGAATGCGCAGCCCGGCCTCGTCGCGGCGCGCGGCATCCAGGCTGCGGCGCAGGCAGACAACAATTTCGTCGCGCATGACAGCCGCAAAGAACCGGGCACCCAACTCCTTGGGTCCCAACGCGCTGGACACCCCGGTTGCCCCCCCTGCGTTCTGCGCATCACCCACCGGTCGTAGATGGCGGACGGCGCCGCCCAGCATATCCAGCGGCTGCTGAAGCTCTTGCTGGCTGAAAGGCAGGGTGATCAAGACCGTCGCCTGTCCGACGGGTGAACTGATCACCTGCGCCCGATAGCCTTGGGCGACAGGCACAATTTGAAGGTCGAGGTTTAGATAGCTCTGCATAGGGCCGGTCAACTCACAATCATCGGTCAGTTCGATGTGTGTCAGGCTTGCCTTTTATGGGCGATTCAAACCCGGCCGGCGCGTATGCCTTCCGGGGGGAGGCTCAATTCTCTATCAAAACGGCCGAAAACTCAAACGCCCGAAACGGGTTGCTTCCCGCACCAACAAACGAACGGCATGGGTACATTGCTGCCCGTATTGAACGATCAATCAGCCGGTCATGCCGGCTGCACCGGCGCCGAGACTTTCAACGCACCTGCGTTCATCCCAAGAACTAGCCGATCGCGATAAAGGGCGCCCAGTAGAACGGGTGGCTGTAGTCGCGCGGCGCTGGCGGCTCGCCGGCGGTCAACCGCAGATGGCGTCCGGACTCCAGCGAGATGGCGGCATCGGCGGTGACGTCACTGGCGCGCAACGTGGCTGCCAGCGTTTGCAACGCTGCATCAAATGCCTCCGAACTGAGGCCGCGCACATACTTTTGGGCAGCTTGCAGGGCCGCGGCCGCTGTTTCCCCTTGCCGGAGCCAGTGATAGAACTCGCGCATGAAAAGGCTGGTGGAGGCATCATTGACCGACCACAAGCTGACCACGACTGCCCGCGCACCGGCAGCCAGCAGGCCACGCGTCAACCCCAGCACATCGTCGCCGCCGGTCGTCTCGCCGCGTCCGGTCTCGCATGCACTCAAGACCACCAGTTCGGCATCGAGGTGCAGTCCCATGATTTCATCCACCCTCAACGCGCCGCCGTCCGCCAGCAACACCGCCGACAACAAGGGTGCTTCCTCGGACAGGTAGCCGTGCGTCGCCAAATGGACAACGTGCGCACTGGGCAAGGCGGCGCGCACGGCGTCCACCGTAGCCTGGACGCCGGTTAAGACTTGCTTGTGCGGAAAGAGCGCTGCGACCCCGTGCGCTTCAGCCTCGGCAGCAGGCAGTGGAGCCAAGACGATGGCATCTCCGCCCAAAGGCGGTACATAGCGCATCTGCGCCGGATTGCCGACCGCAAGGATCTTGGCGCCACGAATGGGGGTTCCTGGCGTGAGGAACTGCAATGCGCTTGCGTTGGGCAGATACGCCACCGTATGCGTGACACCCAGCGGCCCATCTTGCCACGGCAGCGCATGAAACGGCAATAGATGCGCCGCGCCGTGGGGTACAATGAGCAGATTGGGGTGCCGATCGATCACGGTTCGCAGCGGATCCAACAGTTTCCGGCTAAGGCTCTCGCCGATCCGAAGGTGCTGCCACTCATTCGGGTTGGCGCAGGCATCGTGGTAGTGCCGAATCTCACGGTTCAACGCCTTGGATTCTAACTCCACCAGATGGGTCGCCGTGATGCCCTGCGCCGTGATCGCCCAAGCCAGCAGGTGGTCCATTTGAAAATAATAGGTAAGCAGGGCCGTCTTGGGTGGCAGGCGTTGCTGTAAGTCGGCCAGGGCGATCACTTGAGACTGAACCAAGGAAGAAGGCCTCGCCGCCAGCTCCGCCTCCAATTGGACCAGTTCGGCTTCGTTTTGCTCTAGATTTTGCTCCAACTGCGCCATGCGGGCTGCATCGGAAACCGGCATCCGGCGCTCCTGTTGCAACAGCGTCCGCCAAATGGTCAACTGTGCACTCAAGCGGCGTAGTCGCCCCCTAGACGAATCTTCACTGGAGGCAGTGTCCGAACCGGTCGCCAGTAGGTCGAGCAGGGCGCGGGCTTTACCGCGTTCGGCAATATCAAGAAGCTGCGCACCAAGCCGTCGTGTCTGCACCCGATCACCCTGTTGCCCGGCTTCGATAATCGCGCGCATGGTGGCACGTGCCGCCTGGAAATAGAGACTGCGGACGCCACCCTGTCCAGCCATGGCAACTCTGATCTCATCGCGCGTCTGCAACTGCCACCGCGACTCAAGCGCGTCAATCCCGCGGGCGTAGGCAGCTTGCGCTGCGGCGAGTTGCCCCAGGCCTTCGGCCACTTCTCCCAGGAGTTGATGGGCCTCCCAAGGCTGTTCGTCATGCTGCCACCAGCGCTCCCCGGCGACCCGCGCCAGGGCGTCGAGATGGCCGCGCGCCCGCACAAACGCATTGACATTGGCATAGAAGCGCGCGGCGATCCGATGAGTCACTTCGGGCTGGTTTGCGGCGACTGCTTGCCCGGCCGGCCCGAAGCGTTCCGCCATCCGGACGGCGAGCGCGCCGGCAAATCCCTCGGCTGATCCACCCGCTTCAAGGTAGCCGCGGAACGCATCTTCTGCTTCGGCATATCGGCGCCAGACCGCAAGAACGTTGGCCGTGAAAAAACCGCTATGTTCGACGCTGGTTTGCCGCGCAGCCGCCAGCGCCAGCTCCAGATAGTGGATCTCCTGCTGACGTTGGCCCGCCTCGCGCGCGGCCAGCGCGCGATAGAGCGGCACCTGCACGGCCGCCAGTTCGGTGCGCAGCGCCGCCTGTTGCTGCAACGTATCGGGAAAAGCATCGCCAAAGAGATCGGGACCGCCGCGCGCCGGTTGCGCATGAAGGCTGCCTAGGCGTGCCGTACTCCGCTCGAGACCATCGGCATCCTGGCGAACCTGGTAGAGCTGGCAGACCTCATCGGCGACCAGCACGGCTTTCTGCCATGCGGCAGTCGCCATCGCCGGCTGCCCGGTGATCAACGCCGCGAATTCATCGCGTGCTTGCTCGAAGGCAACCAGCGCAGCAGTGGAGTAGCCGACGAGGCTGTAGGCGACACCCTGGTCGGCCAGACACTGAGCCGCGTTGTCTCCCGCACCCAGTGTCTGGAACAGTGCGCGCGCCAGGCGGTAGCAGGCCATGGCCCGCTCGTGATCACCTTCGGCGATCAGCCACCGCCGGCCGGCACGCGTCAGCATGATCCCCAAACCGGTTGCGTAGCTGAAACTGCCATCATCCTTGCCCCATGCGCCGATAGCAATTGCGACGGCAGGGTCCGCCCTGCGCGCCGGCGCGGCAATCGCGGCCAGCGCCTGGTACGTCCGCGCCAGCCATATGCCCAGATGATCGCCGGTCTCGGCAAAGAGCGCCTCTGCCTGTAGTGCGTCTCCGCTTGCCTGCGCAGGGTTGCCGGCCAGCACCTGAAGGTAGGCACGACGCAGTGACATGACCCCAACGCCGCGTCGCGCGCCCGCAGCCTGGAACAAGCGCTCTGCTTCGGCGTAGGCTTCAGCCGCCGCCACACGATTGATCGAGCTGCGGTCGAATTCGGCGCGCTCGCGCACCCAGGAGAGCGAGTTGTTCCAGTCGCCCTCAAGCATCAGGTGATTCCATACCAGGGGCGAACTTAGCGGAGCACACATCCAGTCGCCGAAGGTCATCCAACACGCGGCCAGGCCGGCGTTGTCGCCGGCCGTTTCATAGGTTTTCTGTGCGCGGATGAGAAGCTGCTGTGCATCGTCCTTGGCACGGCCGTGCCAACACAGATCGGCCATCAACCGATCGATGCCGGCGAGCAACTCAGGCCGGACGCCATCTGCCGCGGCCTGCTGTCGGACCTGCACGATCGGTGCGAGCATGACACCCAATTTGCGCGCCTGTTCGGCAGCGGCGTCTAGATCGCGGCTGCCGGCCAGGACATAGCGTGCGATTGGCACATTATGGAGGATGCGGTAGAGAAATGTGGCATCCAACGTGGCGGCGACGGTGGCCAAGCCAGCCAGCTTGTGCCACTGTTGGTCGTTCTCGATCCCTTCGCCCATCTGGTCCCAACGGGTCTGAATCTCCAGCGTGGAGGACGCCGCCCCGCTGGGATAAAGCAAGTAGCGCATCTGGCGGGCGAGCACCCGGTACACAAAGGCCAATAGCACCCAATCTGGGTCAGCGGCGCCTGGTTCGATTTCCTCAAAACAACGCTGTGCCGCTGCGGCCTCCCCTTGCAACCAGTGGACAATGCCGCGTCCTAGCTGCGCGGCGGCGAGTGCACGGCGATCGCCCTGCGCGCGTGCGGCATTGAGCTGGACATCGGCCCGTCGCTGCGCCAGGGCAAGATCGCCGCGGCACTCTTCATAAACGACAGACCCGTCGAGAGCGTCCAGGACGACGTCCAGACCGGGTTGACTAGGGTAGCGCATTGCCGAGCGCCTCCAGCCCGGCGACGGTGGAAAAGTAGGTGATGTGGTCGCAGGCGACTTCCACCGGCGGCGCTACGGCCGGACGACCGGCCGGCACGCTCTCGATGCTGGCTACCGTGGCCGCAATGTCGTTGGGCTGGCCAAAGAAGACCGGCGCGGTGACGGTGTGCAGCCACTGTTTCGGCTTGACGCGCGCCCAGAGCCGGTCGAAAACGCTGGTCGCCTTGCCTGGCTCCGGCTTGAGCGCCGCCGGCACGATCGAAGTGTTGCCGGCAATGATCGTGTAGGGAATGCCCGGGTCCGGACTGGCCGCCAGCTTCTTCAGGAAATCGGAGCCGGGCTTCATCTCGTCCAGGCTCACATCGACTTTCTCCAGGGCGGCGACGAGCAGACCCAGGACCGGCGCCGGCCAGGCGATGGCCGAGAGCGCGTTCAGCCCAATGCCCAGGGCCGCCGTCGCCCAGTCTTCCACCGTGGACCATGGTGAGCCGGCATTGGGCGTGCCGAGCATGACGAGATGCTGGACGACCTGGTTGCCGCCCTCACGCTCGATAAACCACCGGGAGAGCAACCCGCCCATGGAATGGGCCACGATGTGCAGTTGCCTGCCGTGATTTGTGCCCAATCCGGCGTCGGCCAGCCGGTGCCGGAGGAGGAGCGCGTTATCTTTGATGGAGGTGTGCAGATTCTCATAGTCGAAGGCGAGCATTAATTTGTAGCGGTCGGCTAACCCGCCAACAGGCGTGGGAAGGGCTAACGCTTCCGTTCTTGCGCTGCACGCCATACCCGCCGTGTCGCCGATGATGCCATGGATATAGAGCACGATGCGCTGGCCCGGGTGCACCTGCGTCACCGCACGGCGTACGTGGGCGGGGTCATTGTCATACGCCACGTGGCCACTGCGATCGACGGTGACGACAGACAACCGGGGATAATCGTAGGCCAATCCAAGTGGCTGTCCCACCAGCTTCTGGAAGAGGATCTTGATCGAGCCACCCAGCGTGCGTGTACCGGTCGGCGGAGGGAGCCGGTCCAGTTCAACCTGCACGCCAGCGGCCGTGCGCGCGACGCGCCCCAGCGGCAAGAAGAACTCGCCGTCGTACCCCAAGGGCAGCAGCACTTCGCTCTCCTTGAGGTGCGCGTTGATTTGGATGACAAGCGGCGCCTCCGGCGTGACCACGGTCGAGTCCTGCACATTCAGCAATTCAAGGACGCTGAGTCCCGGCTGGCCGCCGCGGTTGCTGGAGAATTCGAATGGCTCCACGCATTCAGGATGGTCGCGCAGGATGGCGGGCAAGGTGAGGTTGCCGGCATCACGGCTGACGTCAGGAAGGGTGGTGAGCCGCGCGTGCGCCTGCAATGCCGGATGGCCCAGCACTGTGACACCTTGCCCCAGCACGGTGGGTTTGCCGGGGGCAATCTTGGCAGCCTCCAGCGGGCGCACCGTAGTGAAGCTGACCGCCGTGGTGATCCAGTCGGCGAAAACTTCGGCGCCGGCCGGCTTGGTGCTGAAGTTGCGCGTCTGCACCCGGTGCAGCAGCCGGTTCAGTGTGCTCATGTGCTGCACCGACTTGGGTGCGCTGCGTGTTTGCAACACAGTGACGGGCAGATCTTCCTGTTCAAGCTGTGTGGCGTCGCCCTCATCCGTGCTGGCGACGACCAGCAGGGTGTCGTTGATCTGCACCACGCCGGCTTGCCAGAGATCATCCGGTACTTCGGCATAGACCGGTTCGCCGGCGTTGGCCCAGGTCTCTGCGCCGGGAGCCAGCCAGACGCCGGGCAAGATCGACGCGACCCCATAGACTTCGGTCAGATCGAAGGCCATGCAATAGAGCCGTCGCCGCGAGCGGTTGGTGAGTTTGACCCGGAAGGTGGGCTGCTGCCACTGGCCATCCTGAAATGTGTATTCCAAGCCAACGGCGGCGCCGCCCGCCGCCGGCTGCCAGCCGCCCTGACCGTCGGGCAACTCGATCTCCAGGCCAATATCCCCCTCCGACAGGCGGCTGGCTGGGTTCGCCAGATCGATGATCTTGCGCCAGCGGGCGATATGTTCCAGTCGGTGCACCACCAGTTGCGCGCTGGCCGGCGTGAAGGCGCGGGTCTCCACTAAGAGAGCGTAACCGTCGCCCTTGCGCCGGATCCGATAACTATTCTCTTCGGCGCGCAAGATCAACGCGGCCGCCTCGCGGTCTCCCTCACGCACGAGCAGCGAGGGCGTGCGGTCCGGCCCGGCCTGCGCCAGCGCGGTGCGCACCAGAGCCAGCCCGGCCTCGTCGCCCGCCAACGTCACGATCATGGGCGGCAGCGGCAATCCGGTCACGACGGCCTTGTAGGTCGTCTGCGGGTCGGCGGGCTGGCCAGTACGCAGGGTGAGGGCGACGGCACTCTGGCCGGGAAAACTCGCGGTGACGCTGGCTTCGCCGATCGCGGCGACAAGGCTTTGCAAGTCATCTACCGGCGTATCGAAGGAAAAGATTGCCAACGTCGTCGTCTCGGCGCCGGCAGGCGCAGGGATGCCGTGCACGGCGCCGCCGTCGATCACCCAGCCCAGGCGCAGGTCATGGCGCGCCGTGAAATAGGCCGGCCCAGCCGGGATCGCGCCGCCCAGAAACGGCTGGTTCAAATCGCCGGCGGTGGTCGCCTCCATTTGCGGCGATTGCAGCGCGACGTTGGCACGCACCAGCGCGTTGACGCGCTTGGCGAGGTCGCGGTAGGTCAGCGGCGCGCTGGCGCGCTGCAAGGTTTCCAGCAGGTAGTAGGAGAACGCGCCGCGCTGCTCGCCACCGAGCGCGAGTTCCTTGGCCTCTTCTTCCGGGCTACACGCGGAGAGTACGACGTGGCGACCGCGGGGCAGCCTGAACCAGCCGCCCCCGCGCGCGTCACCGCCAGTCGCCCCCAATTCGGTGGCCTGTTCGGCGCTGACCAGAAAGCTCTCAATCGGCCGCGTGCGCTCGTCGGTGGGTACGCGGCGGCTGCGCACTTCGGATTCGGCAGCGGCACGCGTGCCCGAACCGGAGTGACAGGAGTCGAGGATGACCACCACATGGGCGCCGCCAGCGGCGACCTCGGCGATCAACTGAGCCAGTTCCTTATCGGCCAGATCCCACCGGTCAGGCTCGGGCAGGCGACTGTCCCAGCAGACCAGCGTCTCGTCGAGGCGATCCGGTTCAAGATGCCAGAACGCGGGCGGTGAAGGCGCCTGGGAGCCGTGCCCGCTGTAGTAGAAGAGCGCGACATCCTCGGCGCCGGCCTGGCTCAGATGTTGGCGGAACCCATCGATGATGGCCTGGCGCGTGGCCTGGGCGTCGGTCAACACGCGGGGCTGGAATGAAGCGGACTGCGCGCCGGCGGGCGTCAGCCGCTCACGCAGCAGCGTCTCGAGGCGATGGATGTCGTTGACACAGCCGCGCAGCGGATTGACCGGCGCGGGGTAGGCATCGATGCCGACGAGTAGGGCGTAGGTGGTTTGCGACATGGGTAAGTGACTCCTCTTTGTGGATAGCACCCGCTTTGCGGTCGAATCTCACGCCGATCGCTCGGCCATCTTGGACCCGTACGGCGCAAAGATCTGAGCGTACGGGTTGCCATAGTGTTGATACGCGCCCCAGCTATGCTGGTCGTAGGACTCGTCGGCGATGGCGCGCCGCGCCGCGCGCATGGCCTTGTGAAAGGGTTGCGGTGTGTTGGCTTGGTAATAACGGCGGTCAGTGCGCAACACGGGAATCTTCGGTGGTGGATTGAATTCCAGGCCGAGCAGGGCGGCGTAGAGCGTTAGCGCAAAGTCGCGGCCCTCGCGATCGCCGACCGGCCATGCCGTGCAGACGATGTTGGCCACGCCACGCGCAAAGAAGGTCTCCGCAAAGGTAGGCGCCAGGGCCGCCGAGCGTTCGCCGGCGCGGTCTGGCGTCACGCCGGACTCACAGGCGTTGGAGAAGACCAGGCTAGGCACCCGGTCCAAGCGCTGGATTTCGGCGGCCGTCAGCCGTTCGCCACCGGTGAAGATCCAACCGGATCGCCGTGGATTGTCGGAATCGTAGATGCAGTGACCGGCGAAATGAAGCACATCATAGCTGCGCGTCATCAGATTTTGCAGCACCGTCGTGCGGCTGGCCTCGGCCGGGCCAATCAAGCGCACGACCTCGATGCGGTTTTTGGTTTGGGTGATGTCGTTGTAAATCTCCATCAGATCGGCGACCGAGTTGCCCTCTTCTTCGGCGCCGGGCAGGCGCGCGTCGGCGGCCGGGTCCGCGACCACCAGCACACGCAGCAGGCGATTTTGCAGGGGCATCGGCTCTGGGATGCGGGCAAAGGACGTGCGCAACTGGCGCGTCACCCCGCAGGCAATCCCCAAAAACATCTCCGGATCTTGCGCGTCCGCAGCACCGTCATTCGGCTCGTCGGGCTTTTGCGCATCCGTCGCCATCAACTGCCGTTCGGAGAGGCAGAGCAGTTCCCAATGGATGCGCGCGGTGGTGGCGTCTACGGTGAGAATAAGCGGCGTGCCCCCCGATAGATTTGTGTAGAAATCTTCGGGAAAGAGCAACTTGGCCAGAAACTCGCCCTGGCGCTGCTGCTCGGACAGATCCGCGGTGCTGGCCAACTCGTCGTTGGCCTGGTTGACCAGCTTGGGGTCCAACTGGATCGGGCGTTCCGGCATGGATGCGCCCTCGGTGAGCGCACCGAAGCGATAGGTGTCTTCATCGAATTCAACGGTAATGCGGGTCGGCGCCGGTTCGCCCGCCGCGTCCCCTTGGGTGGCCTGCCAATCCCGGCTCACCTGCTGCCTGACCTCTGCTTGCATCGCCTCGATGGCAGCCGCCTTGATTTCCTCCCGCGCCTGGTCGGAAAAGGGCGTGAAGTCGATGAGCATCCGGTTACGCTTCTCGGGTCCCAGATCGGCAGCAAGCCATTCGATGGCGTGGGCGATTGCCGCCACCCGGCGCGGGTCGTGTTCGACAAAGGTGATTTGTTGTAGACAATTGCCAGCCCCCGCTTCGTTGCCCGTAATCGCCAGCTTGATGCCGTGAATCCAGGCCTCCACGGCGTCGGCGACACTCAGGTTGTTCTGTCCGGCGCCGATCAACACAGTGGCCAGGTGCTTTTTACCGATGCGCCCCAAAGCCCAGCACAGTTCGCGTGCCAGGATCGTCAGTTCGGGCGCACCGAAGCGCCCGGCGATCCCCATCCCGGTCACCGCCACGACGCGCGCCGTCTCCTTGCCTTGCGCGCGGGGGTCCGGCAGGCAAAAGAGGGCGGCCAGTTCGCCACTGACGGTGCGGCGCTGGAGAAGCTGGTGCAACACCCCCTCAGCCATACCCGGCTTGGCCGGGGAGAAGTATGCTGCGCCACCGGCCAGCAATGGAGTGATCGCATCGTCCAGGGCGCTCACCCCGCCTTGGGGTGTGCCGCCGATGTAGTGACCGACGGCGATCGCGTCCACCGGCAGCGATGGCTCCCCGGTCGATGGTTCCTCACCGATCACCGCGATGTCCTTGAGGACAACCTTGATGGCGATCTTGGGCGGGTCAAAGCGCGCCATGACCCGCACCGAGCTTCTGGCTGTGGAGGACAAGCCCAGGTGGCGCATGAAGATGTTTTCCATCTCCCGCTCTTGTTGCGCGTTCTCCGTAGCGCCGGGGCCGCCGCCAGAGCGTGCAAGCCCCCGTGCCAGTTGCTCGACACGTCTGCCCGTTTGCTCCAGCTGATCGCTTAGCCCAGGCGGTTTCCCCGCCGGTGCGCTGCTCTCCTGGCTGCCGGTCAGGACTGCCGGCGGCTCCGCCTGCAGTCCTTGTCGCTGACCGATTTTTCGCCAGTCTCCTGACGTGAAGTCGCTTTGGAGGAGTTCATCCAGTGCGCCCAACAAGTGCGGGGCGCCGATCAGGTCAGTGCCACTGCTGTCCAGGTAGAGCGTCGGGATCGCAATCTCGGCATCGCGGCGAGCGATAATGCCATCGCCGTCACTGGCGGCGTAGAGTTCTGCCAACAGTTCATCGCTGATGCGCTCGCGCGAGGGGCGATCCACTGCGTCCCGGAACGCATCCAGGTGCACATCCGCATAGCTTGGCTGATTGACGCCGACGATGGCAAGCATGCGCGCCGGGTCGGCGACCGTGCGCACAAGATCCTGAAGTCTGCGCGCATCGTCCAGGTACTCCTGGCGCACCCCCGCCGTACTGCCATAGGTGGCGGCCAGAAATAGCTCCTTGGGGACCGGTTCGGCAAAGGGCAAGAGTTGATAGAGGCTGGGGAAGGTGCGCACCAGCGATAGGAACTCCTGGCGGCTGTAATGCGGGTCCAAACGGTCGGCCCACTGAACGATATCCAGATGGCCAACGAGCGCCTGAAGATAGAGCACAGATCCCCAATAGGGGGTGCCGATGGTGATCAGCCGCCCGCCCCGTTGTGCCCAGTGGTCGGCGTTGAGTGCCACGTAGAGACGGGCCACGAACCCGCCCTCTCTGGCCGCCACCAGGTGGACCGGCTCACGCCGCGGAAACGAGGCGTCGATACATGCGCGCACCTGGGAGGCCGCCAGTTCCAGGCTTTTGCGCCAGTCGTAGGTGAAGGTGCGCACCTGCCAGCGTTGCGCCAGCGTCAACATCAACTCGCCATAATAGCGCTTCATCAGGCCGGTGGGCGCGATGGGGTTGGCCGGGTCGGCGTCCGTGATCCCGTTTTCGGCCAGCCGCAGATAGCGCAGGTTGCCGGCGGCGACGCTGCGCGCGGAAAGCCACACCGGCTCCGGCGGATCCTTCTGTACAAGCGCGAGTTCGTTGCTCAGAAGGCCGGGGATCAGCAGCACATTGCCCAGCGATGGTTCGCGCAGTTCGCGCTGGCGGGCCGCGCGTCGCTGGGTCAGGCTGCGCAAGCGCCGATAGCACTCTGGCCCAAGGTAGTCGCGCAGAAACAGTTCTTCGTCGAGAGAGGGGCTCTGCAGGATCGCCGCCAGTTCGTCCGTGTCGGCGGTCGCAAGACGGGCAGCCAATTGGGATTCGTTCATTGATGTGCTCCCGGTTGAACCAAGTTTGCGCGACCTGTGGTAAGTCGACTGCGAGCGTTGATCATAACGAAACCTGATCAATCCTGCAAAGCCGTTTTACGCGGATCCGCTTCCCGCTGGCATCCGGGCGTCTCAAGCAATGGAACACTCTTTATCAGTGCATTGCCAAGCGGCCATCTTCATAGGGACCGGCGACGAGTTGTGCACCCACGGGAAGCCCGCCGGCCGTCCACCCGCAGGGCAGAGAAATCACGGGAAAGCCGATAAAGCTCCACAGGATGCAGTTCTGGGAAAGCAGCAAAAAGTAGTTGTCGACTTCGCTGCTCTTGGGCACGGTCACCGGCGTCGTCGGCATCAGGAAGGCGTCGACCCCCGCCATGGCGGCAAGCATGCGTGTCCGCAGGTCGGCGCGTGCGCGCTGGGCTTGTAGGTAGGCGACGGCGGGGACACGGCTGGCTTCGTCCAATTGCTCGGCGACGACGGTGGTGGCATAGAGGGCGCGCCGTTCGCCAAATGCCGTGTGGTAGGCAGCCGCCTCGCACCGGCTCACGACCAGTCCCATCAGGACGGCCAAATCAAAATCATCGGCCGACGGCAGCGCGGTCTCCATGATTTCGGCGCCGGCCAGCCGCATCGCCGTGATCGCACGCGCAAACGCGGTTGCCACACCGGCTTCGGCGCCCTTCAATGCCGCCAGGGGCACGCCGACGCGCAATCCGCACACATCCTTGTTCAGCATCGCCGTGTAATTGGTATGCGGGGCCGGATCCAAGACGTCGAGCAGAATGGCCACGTCCTCGACCGTCGCTGCCATATGCGCAACGTGGTCCAGGCTCCACGAGAGCATGGTCACACCGTCACCCGGCACCAGCCCAAAGGTCGGTTTGTAGCCGACGACACCACACAGGGATGCCGGTACACGCACCGAGGCGCGCGTGTCGGTGGCCATTGCGCCAAGACTCATCCCGGTGGCCACGGCAATGGCGGATCCGCCGCTTGACCCGCCCGGATCGCGCGTAACATCCCACGGATTGCGGCTTTGCGGCGTCGTCACGCCCAAGGCAAACTCGTGGGTCTGGGTCTTGCCGACGATGATGGCGCCGGCCGCTTTGAGCAGCCGGATGCTGCCGGCATCGGCGGGCGAAATGGCATCGGCCAGTACGGGCGAACTGGCGGTATTCGGCATGCCGGCCACGGCCAGCAGATCCTTGACGCTGATCGGAACGCCGGCCAACGGCCCGACAATGTCGCCCCGCTGCAACGCCTCATCGACGGCACGCGCCTGGGCTAGCAGCGTAGCGGCCGGCGCCACGTAGGTAAAGGCGTTGAGCTCCACTTGCCGGCGTTCGATGGCCGCCAGTGCCTGGGCCATGACGTCGACCGCACGGGTCGTCCCGGCCGCCAGCGCGCGGCGCACACCGGCAATCGTCTGAGACTGGCCCGCAAAGGGCCGGGCTGGGGGCCGGGCTGTTGTCAAGTCGGCCAGAAGATCGCGCCGCAGGCGCGGCAGTTCGCTGACCGCGGTCATGAAGGCCGGTCGCCAATCTAGCGCGACGGGCGTTGCTGCAATTTGAGCGAGCGCGGCACGAAAACTCGCCCGCACCGGGCTCAAGCGTTCTGGTTCAGACACAGAGATCCCTCCTGGGAATGTGGGGCGATTTG
>Ga0105047_10009438_pt1 | contig 16052 bp, 10 predicted proteins | sample MAT04_FD_78384 | JGI IMG/M metagenome (GOLD analysis project Ga0105047, IMG submission 78384) | Freshwater microbial communities from Lake Fryxell liftoff mats and glacier meltwater in Antarctica - MAT-04 (megahit assembly) | ecosystem: Environmental > Aquatic > Freshwater > Ice > Liftoff...
CGCGATCTCATTGGCATTTCCCTCGGTGATGCCACTCAGGTTGACGGTCTGCTCTCCGGCGTCTTCCAGAATTGTCTTGTTCGGAATGGGTTCGAGCGTCGGCCGGTTGTTGTTCTGAATATGGAAGGGGAAAGCGAAAACCTCACCGCTGAAAGTTGCCCCGCCTGCTCCGTTGGTCGCGCCGGTGGAATCCAGATCGTTGGCCGCATACGCATAGACGATATGCGTTCCCGCGGAGAGCGGTCCTAGGGGCGGCATTCCCGTGCTGTTGAAAATGCCAGCGCCCAGATCTGCGGCTCTGCGCCAGCTTCCTTCAATGGAATCGATCTGGTAATAGAGCCGCGTTGCCTGGGCAAGGCCACCGGTGGTCGTCATAAACTGAAGCACCGGCTGCTGATTCAAGCTCAGGCTGGAGGCGGGAAGGAAATTGGCTGAAGTGACCGAATTTACCGTGGTGATAGCCGAGGTGATATTGGCATTACTCTCGGCCTGCAGAACGGTCAATGTGGCGGCACCGCTGTTGGCGACATAGATGCGATTGTTCGCGGGGTTGACAGCCACCGCTACGGGATCGTCACCGATACTCAGGTTCACCATGCGTGTGGTGTTCTGGTTGTCATCCAGGCCGTTAATGATCATCAGGCGATCCGCTGCTGCAGGTGGGGAATTCAGAGTGACATAGACGCGGTTGGTGGCCGGGTTTACGGCGACAGCCGTTGGTATGGCGACGCCAGTGTTTAGTTGCGAGACGGGGTTGGTGCCATCGAATATTGAAATATTGCCCGGGCCGCCGCTGTTGGTAACATAAACTTTGCCTGTATTCGGATTCACGGCAAGGGATGTCGGCATCATCAGGTCTCCGGAACCGGAAACTTGAGATGCGCCTCCCCCCACGTTCGTGCCGTCAATCGAAAACAGACTGTTGCCATTGGGGCATAGCACATAGATGGTCTGATTTGCAGTGTTGATCGCAAGGCGCGACGGCCCGTTAGTAATCGTCAACTCCTCGATTTGTGAACCGGTGCTGCCGTCCAGCACCAGGACCCGGTTTGCCATCTGACAGGCGACGTAGACCATGTTCGATTTAACGTCGACCAGCACGTCCTGCGGATTCGAATTCGCAGGCAGATTCAAAGCTACACGGCGCACGGCGTTGGTCGCCCCGTCAATTATGGCAAGTTCTGGTACGGTGGAGTTGACCGCGTAGACCCGGTTGGTGACTGTATTAACGGCCAGCGCCGTGGGATTTACGCCGACTGTGATTGGCGCAGTGGTGTTGAAATTGGTTCCGTCCACCATTGTGACTGCATTATCCACCCGATTAAGGAAGTAGATGCGGTTGGTCACGGGATTTACCACCACGCGCTCTTGTAACCCCGAGAGATTAATCGACGTTGCGGCAACGCCGGATACGGCGGTGGCACTGGCGTTGTTGTTGGCCACGTAGACAGTGCCGCTTGCGACATTGACCGCCGCCTGAAGGGGACCGGTACTGGTCGCCGGAGCGCCCAGCACAGCATGCGGGGCATCTTCGATAAAGTAAGCGGTTCCATCAGTTGCTCCCTGTCCCACGGCAAGTGTGCGATTGGTGATGGGATTACTGATTACCGCATTCAAATTCACCATTGTCGGCACATTGCTCTGAGCGTTCGAAGCATCGAACACAATCAGCCCACTTTGCCCCGAATTGGCTACATAGACCTTATTCAGCTTCGCATTGACGGTGATTCCAGTCAGATTGCTTAACGGAATGTTCTTGGGGAAAGTAGGCACGATCGCATCCGATTTGATCGCCCCGACCTCTGTCATGGTGATGGTGTACGCGGTGCCCGACACTGGATTGACCGTGATCGCCTTGACGGCGCTTGTTCCGACGACCAGCGTACCCACGATGGCATTGGTATCTGCATTCAGGATCTTTACCGAATTTCCGAGCGTGCCCACGTAGACCCGGCGCGAGACAGCGTCGACTGCCACCGCTCGGGTAACGGCACCCACATTGACTGTAATGGGTCCGATGTTCATGGGATCGTTGCCATCAATAATCGTCACATTGTTTGAAGTGAAGCTGCTGACGAATACCTTGCGGGTCACGGGGTCAATGGCCACGCCGCCGGAATTGTCCGCAACTAAAACCGTTCCCAACAGATTTGGCGGGTTAATTCCGTCATGCTCGATTACAGAGACGCGTCCAGGCGTACCGATGCCTGAATGGGTCACATAAATGCGGTTGGTGAACGGATCCACAGCCACGCCTTCGGCACTGCCGAAGGCGAGCGTAAGGTCTGGATCGGACATGCCGATATCACCATTAATGATCGTCAGTTGATCACCTCCGTTGGTGACGTAGATCCGATTGGTGTTGATATTGATGGCGGCATGCGTAGGCGTACCCGACATGCTAAGCACGGCGCCGCCCACAGTCATCGTCTTACCATCGACAATCTGAACGCCCTTTGAGGTGCCATTGATCAGAACATAATATTTGTTCGTCACGGGATTGACGACGATTTCGAGCGGATTGTCGTCCGCGAAAAGTCCTGTTTTAACAACGCTTTCAGCGCGAACGCTCAGCGCGCTCGAAACCAAGGCGAGCACAGCAAATCCGAGCATCAGGCTTTTTTTTGACGACATGTTTTCTCTCCGTGAATTGCAAAATACGACAGTACTATCGCGCGACGCGACATGTCCCGGTGTTGACTGATTCAAAATTTGTGACCCTACAGCATGGGTGCAAATGTTAGACCATCGCGGCGTGTTTAAAGTGCTCCACAAGTATGTATTATGCGTGCTTTGGCGTCCATTTCAGGTTACAGAATTTTTCGCAAAATCATGCGCGAGCTTGCAGAAGTACCTCGTCGGCGGCGCGCAGTCCATGGTGGAACGCCTCTTCGAAAAACGCCATTCCGCTGAGATCGGAATGCGCGAAATGAATCGCGCCAAATGGCTTGGCAGCCTGCATTCGCGCGTCGCTCCAGATGAAGCCCGCGCGCGGCTGAATCATGGCGTGCCCCCAGCGCATAATGTCAATGCGTTCGATAATTGAACGGATATCCGGGTGCGCTGTGGATAAATCCGCCAGAGTGAATTCGGCCCAGTGCGCCCAGTCTCCCGCCAGCAGGCGCGTGCGCGCGTCGCGCGGATTTTCTTCTATAAAGGGATAGTAATAAGTCAGCACCGTCTTGCCGTAATCGATGCAGCTCTGATGCGTAGCCACGATGTAGCCGACCGACTTGCTATCGTAGATCACATTGTCCCAGCAGAGCGACATATCGTTTTCATTCAGCTTGGGTCGCTCCTTAATGAAGAGATTGGCGACGAACCACGCGCCATACTGAAAGTGCTTTATGTGCGGCGGCGGCGCGTTGCGGTACTCGGCGATGACGCGCTGCGCCAGGAATTGCGGCGCGGCGAAGATGACATGCTTCGCGCGAAAGCCGAGCGCCTTATTGAGCGAGCGGTCGTAGGCCGTCACGCGCAGGCCCTCCGGCGTGCTGGCAATATCCGTCGTCGCCACTCCAAGCCGCACGTGCGCCTTCACTTTCTCGTGCAGATGCGCAATCAGGCGCCCGTTGCCTTCAGGCCAGGTGATGAACTGCTGGTGCTCCACCCCGCTCTTCTCCTGACGCGCGGCAAAATAGAAAAGACCGGCCCAGGCACTGGTCTGCTCAAGCGTCGTGCCGTGGTCGTCGAGCGTTGCGTATTCGACGTACCAGTTCAGCCGCTTGGAGTTGAAGCCTTTCGAATCGAGCCACTGACGCATCGAAATCTTGTCAAGCGCCGTCGCATGCGGATCGTCGGAGCACGTCGCCACCGGAACGGAAAAGGCGCGGCGTCCTTGACCATCACGCCAGTTGGCCCACTGATCGATCTCTTTTTTGAATACTTCGAACTGGCGCAGGTCTTCGGAAGTTGCACCCTCGCTTGGAAAAAGTCCCTCATACCATCGTCCGTTAAAGAAGATTCGCTCGTCGGGATCGCGCACGAGAAACTGTTCGGCGACGATGGGCGTACCGTCGGCGCCGATGCTTTCGAGGATTTTCATCTCGTCGAGGAGACGGATGAGCTGCGTATTTTTCTTCATTGGAACAGGCAGGTAATGCCCGCCCCAGGGATACGCGCTGACCGGCGATGACCCGGAACAGGAAGTGCCGCCGGCGCGCTGCTCCAGTTCCAGCAGCACGAAATCGTTGAAGCCCGACTTCTTCAGATGCCATGCCGCCGAAAGCCCCGCGACGCCGCCGCCAACAATCACCAGCGGAATATCCGTCCACGCATCCGCCGCCGGTTTGGGAAGAAGACCATCGCGCAATTGATGCCCGAACGAGTCCGACGCGCCGATGATCTCGCCCTTCGGAAACGGCGGCGGAGGCGTGCCGCAGCCGCTCATCGCGGCCAGCGACGCTCCAGCGAGAGTGCCGAGGATTTCACGGCGAGTAAGGTCCATCAGTCCCAGTGTCCCCAGTCGTTGTTGTGATAGCGAACCAGAACCTGGTTGTCGAGCCGGTTGATTTCGACGGGGACGGGGCCCATATCTTCGGGGATGACGAAGAGGGATTGGAGCGTGGTGTCGTTCAAGTATTTAAGCTCCATCGACGGCACTTTGGCGGGCGGATCGAACGGTTCCATGCGCGCCAAAGCATATCCCCAGATTCCGAATGAGGGCACCGGCACGTTGTACGGACGGACGTTGAATTTCGCCGCTTCCATCGTTCGCACGATGCACCAGTACGCTTCGCGCGCCATCAACGGAGAGGTGGATTGGACCGAGACCATGGCGCCGGGCGCCAGGCGTTTTTGCAGCAGCCGGTAGAAGCGCGTCGTGTACAGCTTGCCGATTTCGTAGCGGCCGGGGTCGGGGAAATCGATGATTGCAATGTCGAACAGATCGTCGTCGAGCTCCAGCCATTTCATGGCGTCTCGATTGATGACGGTGACGCGCTTATCGGACATCGAATTTCCGTTCAGCTTAGAGAGCGCCGGAAAGTTGGTGGAGAGTTCGGTCATGCCGGGATCGAGATCGACGAGCGTGACATCGTGGACCGATTTATATTTTAAAATCTCACGCAGGCCCAGGCCGTCGCCGCCGCCAAGGATCAGCACGCGGCGCGGATTGCCGTGCACGATCATCGCCGGGTGCGTGAGCGCTTCGTGATAGCGGTACTCGTCGGCGGCGTTGAACTGAAGGTGGCCGTTTAGAAAAAGCTGAAAGCCCTGCTTGCGGCTGGTGACGATGATGCGCTGATAGGGCGTGGTGTGCGTGTAGACGATCGGATTGGAGAACATGTTTTCTTCAAGCCGCATCGTCAGCCAATCGGCCTTGTAGAGACCCAGCGCGAGCAGCGCTACAACGATGACTCCTCGCACGCGCACGCCGGTAACACCTTTGATCATCGGCGCCATCAGGTACGACGCCCAGATCCCCACGAACGCGTTCAACAACCCGAACATCAGCGACGTGCGGATGGCTCCGACCTTGGGAAGAAAAAAGAGCGGGAAGAGAATCGAGGCCAGCAACGCGCCGACGTAATCAAACGTCAACACGCGCGAGACCAGATCTTTGAACTCAAATTTGTCCTGAAGAATGCGCATCAAGATCGGAATCTCCAGGCCGACCAGAGTTCCCACCACAAGAACAACCGCGTACAGCGCCACTTCAAAATGCTGGTTCAACGCGTTGAAGCATACGAAAAGCAGCGGCGCCGAAAATCCGCCGACCAAGGCCAAGAGCAGTTCGATTTCCACGAAGCGCTTGGGCAGATTGGTGATCACATATTTGCTGAGCCACGCGCCGATGCCCAGCGCCGAGAGATAGATTCCGATCACCAGGGAGAACTGCATCACCGAATCGCCGAGCGTGTAGCTGGCGACGGTCGCCGCAAGCAGCTCGTAAATCAGGCCGCAGGTGGCCACGATCAGTACGTTTAATAAAAGAATCCAGGGGCGTTTCATTCGTGTATTTCGGCCTTCGTACAGGTGTTCATTTTCCGCCTCCAAAACTACTGCTGCTTCCGCTCGAGCTGCGATAGCTGCTCGAAGAACCCGATGAATAGTGAACGATCACAGGCGGCGGAGGCGGCTTCGGCGCGATCGTAATCGTGAAGCTCTGCGAGACTTCGGCGACGCTGTTGAGCAGCGTGATCGGAACATTAAACGTGCCCGCCGATTGCGGCGTGCCCTGGATTGTTCGACCGCTGAACGACAAGCCAGATGGAAGTGTTCCAACCACGATTGAGACCGGTTCTCCGCCCTGGTAATTGATCGTGTGATTGAAGCTGTTCGCCACGCGACCGCTAGCCGTCGTGGCGCTCTTGAAGGTTGGCGGCGGCTTGGGCGCGATGACAATCGCGATCGTCTGCGTGTCCTCGCCCACATTGTTGGTCGCGGTGATCTTTAATTCCCATCTGCCGGATCGCGTCGGCCGTCCGTTTATGTTTCTACCGTTCATTGTCAATCCCGGCGGCAGCGCGCCGCTGCTTGTGAAGGTGATCGGGCCGCCGCCGCTGGCTTGAACTTCCTGCCCGAAATTGGCGTCGACGGTGCCAACATACTGCGTCGCCTGAATACGCGGCGGCGGCTTGGGAGCAATGCTAACGCGCAGAGTCTTGCTGTCTTCGCCGGCCTTATTCTTTGCAGTGATTCTAACTTCGGAGTCGCCGGCGGTCGTCGGTGTTCCACTGAGCGTGTCGCCATCAAGCGCCAGTCCTGGCGGCAGTGCGTCGGCGCTGAAGACAATTCCGGACGCTCCGCTTGCCGTAAGCTTGTGGTTGAACAGCGCATCGACGGTACCTTCCGCTTCACTCAGCTTAAGTTCCGGAACAGGATTCACGATCTGCAAATTCACACTTCGGGACGTCGTGCCGCCGCTATTTTGCACGTGGAGGATGATGGGAAATTCACCCGCCGTCCTGGCGATGCCGCTCAGGCGGCCGGTCTGCGGATCGATCGTCAGGCCTTCGGGCAGCGCGTCGGCGGAGTAATGCGTGGGAGTATTGAAAGCCTGGATGTCGTATTCGACCTTTTCGCCCTCCACCGCGGAGATTTCGGATGTGTTGATTTGGGGCGCGGCTATGGCCGCTGCCTGCGGCTGATACGAGTTACTCGAACCGCCCACAAACGCGCCTAGAATGACAAGCCCCACAAAGCCCATGAAAAGAATAAAGCATCCGCCAAAAATTACTTTTCCGATCATACCGAGCACGCTCGTGCCTGTAGCGCCGGGCGCCGAACCTGGAATCTGGCCGCTGAAGGCTCGGCGGATCTGCGCGTAACTGATCTCATCGCCGAACGACCAGTTGACCTCGCTTCCACCATCGAAATTGCTGCTCTCCTTGGAGATGCTCTGGCTGTCGTTGACGAAAGAGTCCATCTGCACTTCGTCGCCGACTGAAACCTTCCAATAGAATTCACCGAGCACATACACGACGCGGCCGATCGAAGACTGATCGCGATGAAAGGTTGTGCGGTCGTACTTGATCTGCTCGCGGCTCTCGTTGCCGATGTCTCCCGGCGAAAGTGGCGTCACAAACGACCAGTTGTCATCGCTGTAAACCAGCCAGCGGAAACCCACCTGCGGATGATAGAGAAGGTATTCGTCCCAGAACCAGGTCTCGCCTTCGACGAGCGTGCTGCGGACCATGAAGCCCAGCACGGTGTAGGCCTGCCCGCGCAGGACACCCGTTGCGCCAAGCGGGATGTCTGGCTTCTTGTACGGATTAAGCGTTTCGAGATAACGCAGATTTCCGTGATCGGCATCAAGCACCGCGTTGCAATGTTTGCAGACCACGCGCTGAGCCTGATCGGGCGCGACCAGATCGAGCGCTGCGGCGCATTGCGGGCAATTTATCGCGGCCGATTTGGCCGGTGCAGCGTCAGCCGGAGGCGCGAAGTCCGAGGCCTTGAAACACAGATCGTCGAACGAGACCTGATTGCCGTAATAAAGGAGCGGCGGATTGGACGAATAATTCAACGTCGCGAATCGTTTCTCCGGACCGGTCAAGTCGGCGTATTGATATCTCCGGCCAGGCTCGATACGGAAAGGCAGTTCGCCCTGCACGCCGGCATACTCGGCCGTCCCTTTTTCGGCGACAAGCAGGGTCGCATCGCCTTTTAAATGGAGAACCTTGTCGCCGAAAGTGAGCTGATCGAAGGACGGCACGCGGGACTCCAGCGAGCGCGGGAAGGTCATATAAAAACGGCCTTGCGCTTCGGCCATCCAGCCCCACTGCCCATCGCCGAATGCGGCGTACCATTCGTCCCAGACCCCGCCGGCGGCGTGGCGGATCTGAGCGCGCCCAGTCAGTTCAAAGCCGATGCCGTGATATTTTCCGCTCAGGCCGACCTTCAGCCGCGACGCCGTATCGAAGAGCTCGGCCGATTTGCCGATCTCTTCGACCGCCTGATCGGTGCGCGCGACCAGCGCCTTGCAGTGCTCGCACACCGTCAGCGCGGACGTACCGATCTTGAAGAGAATTGGCGCGCCGCAACCGGGGCACTGCGCTTGTCTGCTCATGCGTTATGTATCAGCTCAACCGTGTATCGCGGCGGCCACAATGATGGCGATGCCGATGATGACCGATCCCATCAGGACGCCCAGCGCGGTGTTCTGATCTTCTTCAATCTCTTTGCGAATTGAGAACGGACAGAGCTTGGCCATGACCAAAAACGCCGTCCCAAAGAGGCCGAGACCGATCATCGTGAAGACTACCGCATACGCCAGCGGCTTGACCATGATATCCTGCAGCGGCGGCGATCCCTGCCCCATCGCCTCAAGAAATACGCCACCGTTTAACAATTGTTCCCACATCACGAGTCCCTCCTCCTTTAAAGAATGCAAAATTCAAAATTCAAAAGTAACAGCAGTCCTTTGTTCTCCCCTCTCCTCTCCGGGGAGAGGGGTCGGGGGTGAGGGGCGGGCGCGTGAATTTTCAATTCCGTGCGTCCACCCCTCACCCCGCGTTCGCTACGCTCACGTCGACCCTCTCCCCAGAGGGGAGAGGGAAAAAGTGCAACCGAATTCACACGTACGTCATTGCCATCGCCGTCGCTTTTGCATTTTGAATTTTGCATTTTGCATTTCATTTCCCGCCGCCAAATCCACCACCGCCGCCGCCAAACCAGATTGAGGAGCGGCCTCCTGAACCGCCGCCGCTGGGCATGCTGTCGCAGCTTGAGATCCAGATGAGCAACACGATCACCATCACCACGATCGCCAGAACCACCAGCCACGTCGGACAGCCGTCAGCGCCCGGCGTATAAGGAAGGCCGAATTTTTGGCAGACCTCCTTATGGGTGACTTCCTTGGCAGACGACCAGTTGACTTCGCCGCCGCTATTGCCTGAGTATTGGCTCGATTCTTTGGTCAGCCTGCCTTCGAAATCCTGCATCACCACCGTCTCGCCGACGGAGACCTTCCAGTAAAATTCGCCGAGCACATATTCGACGCGGCCGGTGGAGTGCTGAGTTTGGCTGTAGCTGCTGCCTTTGTAGGAAGCCGAATTTCCGGAGTCCTTGACCTGCCCGGGCTCGACGGGTGTGACAAATTTCCAAGCGTCTTCATCGAGGACCAGCCAGCGGTAACCGACCTGCGGATTGTAGAGCAGATACTCTTCCCAATAATATGTCTCGCCTTCGACGACGGTACTGCGGACCATGAAGCCGATATTGGTCATCACCTCGCCCTGCCACTCGCCGAGGCTGCCGATGGGAATGTAGGGCTCGCGAAGCGGCTTGAGCGTCTCCATGTACTTCAGGTTGCCCTGATTGACATCGAGCATCGCTTTGCAGTATTGGCATACCACGCGCTGCGCCTGGTCGGGCGCGGCAAGCTCCAGTGCGCCGCCGCAATTGGGGCAGGAGACTTTCTGCGACGAGACGCCGCTTGGCGCGCGGCCCGGGCCATGCTTAATCGAATCTATTCCGAGCTCGTCGAGCGTGACCACGCGCCCGAAATAAAAGAGCGGGAACGGCGAGGCGCTGTAATCGATATTGGCCACCGCGCCGTCCGGACTGGAGAGGTCGGCGTACTTGTACGCCTCGCCGGCCTTGAAGGCGTAGGGGATCTCGCCTTCCGCGGCAATCGCGGTGGCGATGCCTTTTTCGCCGACAGTCAATGACGCGGTGATGGCTTCGCCAAGCTGGAGCCGTTCGAATTCCGGGAGCAGCTTCGGCGCCTTCTGTTCGAAGGTCATGTAAAAGCGGCCCTGCGCCTCAGCCAGCCAGCCCCATTTTCCGTTGCTCAGCGCGGCGTACCATTCATCCCAGACGCCGCCGGCCTGATGCCTGTATTGCACGCGCCCGGTGAGCGTGAACGACTTGCCGTTGAACTTTCCTTCCAATCCGATCTTCAAAGGAGAGGTGCTATCGGCGATGGCGGCGATCTTGCCGATCTCTTCGATCTTTAGATCGGTGCGCGCCACGATCGCGCCGCAGCTCTCGCAGATGACGACCTTGGAGGAACTAACGTTGAAGGTGACGGGCGCGCCGCAACCCGGGCAGGCGGCCTGCTTCTTCATTCCGCGCCTCCGCCCGAATGCGCGGGCGCGCCGGCGCCGCTGCGTTCGAGCATGCGCACATGAACGTCCGTGGCGCCCAGCTTCAGCCGAAGCTGCTCCGCCCAGGGCCACTGCGCGCGCGAGCGGCAGCAGTACAGATTAAGCGTGGCCGTGCCGAATTCAGGAAAGGTGTGGCAGGTCAGGTGCGATTCGGAGAGCAGAATCATTCCGGTAACACCGCCCGCGCCGGGAAACTGATGCCAGTGCGGAGCGCCCACGACGTTGAGCCGCAGGTCGGCGATAACCTGCTGCAACAGCGCCGAAAGCGCTTCGACGCTGCGCAACTTTTCAGCATCGCAGCCTTGGGCGTCAATCAGCCATTCAGTGCCGACGTCCATAACCATTTTATCCAAAACGGATTGAGTCGCGAATGCCGCGTACTGTACACGGCGCGCGAAAAATCAAAAACGATGTTTTGTGGCGAGCCATGATTCTTATACGGAGGTCAGACCAAATGTTGACAGATAAAAAAGAAGGAAGCGCAAAACGTTTCAACTTTCACTTTTCACTTTTCCGTTTCACGAATCCGCCTGCTGCGGGTAAATTCCGCGGCTCAATGTCACGCATGATTCAAGGTCTGGCCATTTGTATCATTATTGGCGGCGCAGCGCTGGCGCTGGCGCGTCTCTCCACGCCGCCGCCGGCACCGCCTCCTCCGAAGCCCGCGACAGTCGAGAAAGATCCCAAGGCCGAGCTGGATATGGCGCTTGAGCAGCCGCCGACGGCGGAGGCCGACATCTATATCGGGCGCGCCAAGGGGCGCAAAATTCATACGATCATGACCACGCGCAAGGGCGGCATCAAGAATCAGGCGCTCGTTCGCTACACGCCGATGCGCGTGCCCGCGAGGGAGATGCCCGGCTACAGCGATCTTATCCAGCTCTTTGCGTCGCAGGGGCGCCAACTGCCCAGCGAGATCGTGCGCATCGACCAGGAGACCGAGACGCTCGTTGACAATCTCGGCGAGCCGCTGCGTTCGATCAGCAGTTCGCATCTGTATCTGAATCCGATCAACGCCACCGTGATCGCTTACGATGTTGTCAATACCACCGGCGGGCAGGCGCAGCGTTTTCTCGGGCATCTGACGCGCACGGGGATCACGGTCGAAGTCTTCCGCGGCGGCGAGTACGCCGACCGGCACGAGCTTCCCTTTCAGAATCGCGACACGTTTATTCCAATCGAGATGGAATTCATCCACGCCTGGTATGAGAACAATCCCGAGGCGGCGCGCAAACGTGAGATTGCCAAGTTCTCCTTGTTTATTCCTGAAGTAATGGGCTTCGTCAAGCTCGAAGCCAAGCCGCTCGACCATCAGGTCATCCCGATCAAGGACGCCAACTTCGATTGCGCGCGCTACGAAGTGAACACGTTCTCGACGCAGACCGAGGGCCTGATGGCGCGGCAGGAGATGTGGTTCAGTAAGGCGCCGCAGAGCAAAGGGCTGCTGATGAAGCGGCAGGACTTTGACGCGATGCTGGATATCTCCGATGCGCCGGTCACCGAACGCAGTTCGAGCCCCGACCTGGGCGGGCTGCGCCAGCTCGTGGTCCGGCCGCCGGAAGTGCCGGAGAAGAACATTCCGTATGCGTTGGAAAAAGAGCTCATCTATACTGTGCATGTAAAAGAAAAAGAGATGGGCAAATGCCGCGTCACGTTCAGCGCCAACCCCAAAGACCAGTTGGCGCTGCTTGGCGCGAAGTACTGTGCGTCGGCGCGCGTGGATTTCAACGGTCGGGATGCGGAGCGGCACGAGAACGCGATCACTTTCTTCGATAGCAACTGGCGTCCGATCCGCTACGAAGCCAAAGGCGAGGAAGCCGCCGATGTGAAGGCGCAGTACACCATCCTGACCAAGGCTTTTGGCGGACGCATCGACATACAGCTTCGCCGCGAGGTCGCGCCCCCGGTTGTAGTGGCGCCCGTGATTCTCAAAGGCAAGCCGGACGTCCCAGTGCCGCTCGCGCCCGTTACCGACGCGTGGAAGGATCCGCTCAAGCGCGTGCCGATCAGCGACGAAGAAGCAGCGTCTCAGGAAGTGGTGCAGACGGCGCCGCGCCTCTCGCAGTCGGATCTTTCGCGCCGGCTCTCGACGGGGACATTCCTCTTTGACTTCAACCGCGTGGAGCAGCTTGCGGTGCTGGCGCATCGCATGCCGATCCCTCCAGCAGTTAAAGAAACGCCAACCGAGCCCGGTGCCGCAGCGCCGCCTGTCCCGAGCGCCTTCCAGAAAGTGGCGATGTACTTCGTGCGCCAGAACCGCTCCGGCGTGCTACTCTTTGAGGTTCGCCCCGAGGCGAAGCCGAAGATGACGCCGCGTCAGAAACTGCGCATGACGCAGACCGAGAAAGACGAGCCGCAGCTTTATATTGCGCGCACAGAGAGCGCTCTGCTGCCCTGTTCGATGCTGCTGACGCCCGACGGCCGCATGCTGGAACTGACGCTGCGCATGGGCAGCAGCGAGATTATTTATACGATGGACGACCCCATCATGCGCGCCCGCGCCGAGCGCGCGAAGAAGAAGAAACAGCAGGAAGGCCCGCAGATCATTCGCCCACCGTGGTGGTAGACGGCAATGCAAAGCGTACCGCAGGCGTCCCGCCTGCCCGTTTCTGTTCTCGCCGTTCACCCGCTCCCTCCTTACCTATACTAAAACGATTAGCGTTTTCGATTTGTCGCAAGAATTTTTAAAAATATTATAAGCCCTTACGGAGTGAGGGATTAAAACGACGTTTTTTTATTAATTCGCGCAACTAGTGCAATTGCCCCTGTTCGAACCACTACAGATAGCGGTCTCCAAACCCATTGCGCAGGCATTCTGCTGCGTCCGCCCCCGTGCTTCCGGTCTCCCATAACAATACTAAAACGATTAGCGTTTTCGATTTTTCCGACGAATTCTCAATAATTCTCACAAGCCTTTTCCGGGCATAGATTTAAAATATTATATTCGTTGATGATTCGCGCACATGACATTCTAAGTCCAATGATCACGTCGTCCGATAGCGCCAACGGCGCGCGTCATACCAGCCTAAGGGCGAAGCGCATGATCGCTCTATAAAATGAAACCGCGCTCGACACCAATGTTGCGGATCTCAGCCAGAATCTTATCGGGGCTGAGGTCTTCGGCGACCAAAGGTGCGGAACTGAAAAGGCAAAGTACAGCAAACAAACTCAGCGCATAGCGCATGGTTGTACCCTCCGTAGTTGAATTGAGAAAAGCTTCCGAAAACAAAATGCTACAAGAAGGCTGAGTGCATGCAATATAAATAGAACTTCGCGCGCTTGGATGCAGTGCACCTGTTTTTTCCCTCGCGCAGCACATTTTCGTGTGATATCTTTTTATTGGCTATCATGCCACTCGATTCCATCAGGGAGTTGGGTACCAAATCAAGGCCTATCATGGCCGGGAGTCATCATGCTAACCATGACCTTTCTGGGCGTGGGTTCTGCGTTCGCCAAGCGTAATTACAACTCAAACTTGTTCTTCGAATTCTGGGAAAAGGAGTGGACCGGCGACCTGCCGCCGACTCCGCCGGACGACACGCTGCTGGTCGATTTCGGCGTTACCGGACCTCTGGCCACGTACGCGCTCAATAAGGTGCCGGGCTTCGAGTACCTCAAGACGCCCTTCGGCATGATCAACTATCCGGCCATCCGCAAAGTCTTCGTCACCCATCAGCACTCCGACCATATTGGCGGTCTGGAAGAGATGGCGCTGATGAACACGTTCGTCTTCAACGACAAAAAAACCGGCAAGCCGTACAAAGCCGAACTGATCAGCACCATCAACATCCTGGTCAATCTGTGGGACCATTCACTCAAAGGCGGGCTGAATACAATTCAGAACCGTTACGCGCTGCTGCAGGATTATTTCTTCATTCGCGCACTGGTCTGCCAGCCGGGGAAGAACACCTTCGACGTCGGGCCGTACAAGTTTGAAATCTTCCCCACCGACCACGTTCACATCGAACGCAAATACGACTGGCCCAGCTACGGACTGTTCATCTCCGATATCAAAGGCGGCCGCGCGGCGTTCTTCTCGGGCGATACGCGCTTCGATTACACGGCTTACGTACGCATGATGGAGAGCTCCGAGATCTGCTTCCATGACTGCCAGTTCTTCGAGCAGCCTGAATCGGTGCACGCCACGCTGAACGAATGCCGCAGCCTGCCGACGGCGATCAAGGAACGAACGGTGCTCTATCACTACGGCGACAACTACGACGATAAAGCGCTCAAGCCCGCGCTCTCAGAATTCAAGAGCCTGGCGGTGCCTCAGCAGCGATATCATCTTTTCAGCAATTTGAAGGAAAGAATTAACTAATCCAAACGTCCAACTGATGGGTTGTTGGTGGACTGGTGGTTTTCTGAACCAGTCCACCAATAACCAAACAACCAATAACCGTTCTTCATCGCTGGACGGAGCAAACTTTTTTCATAGAAATAACATCTGGGGAATTCTCGGGTTGTCTTCAGCATTCCCTTTAGGCATCGGCAGCAGATTTGCAACCTGCAGGACGGCCATGATAGACCGCCGCTCTACTCACGTCACACATTGAACACGTGCTTCACCGGAGGCCACATGTCCACAACCCCGCCACCGCCATCTGAGCATCCCGCGCAAGATGAGAGAGAAACAAACGCTCAGTTGAGTAATAACGGGCCGGCAGAAGCCGAGGCGCCCTCTAGCGCATCCAAGAATCTGCAGGCCAACTCTCTTCAAGAGGTAGCGGCGCCAAATGGAGTCTCCGAGTTCGACGTCATCGGCCCCGCACGCTTGGCCGCCACGCCGGCGCACCTGGACATTCACGCCGAAGCGCCCGTTGAAATGAACGCCGTCAACCACGATGCTTTTGCCCATGCGCGGGTTGCCGCTACAGGCATGGCGATGGCCGGCGATCCGATCACGCATGGCGCGGCCAACGCAGCGGCGCAACCTGATCCAAGCAATGAATTCGCCGTGCGCGGCGGACTTGAACAGCACGTCAGCACGGCGCCGCCGCCGGCGCCGCCAGCGTTTCCGCGCATGCAGGCACGCCAGCCTGATTATTCCAATCCGTACGGCGCGAAGCCTTCATCGTCCTCGCGCACGATCATGGTGGTGCTGGGTATCCTTATTTTTCTGGGCGTTGCCTCAGGCGTCGGTTTGAACGTCTGGAATGGCATGGAACAGGCGCGCATACAGGGCGAGGTCAAGACATCGATCGTCAGTGCCCAGGCCGCTTTTGACGGCAAGGACGTGACCGGAGCCGCGCAGCAGGCCGCGATTGCACGAAAGCAAATCACCGACAGTACTCAGCCCCTGGATGCAGGCTTGATCAAAGAGTGGGATGCGCGCATCGCTCACTTCAACGCCATGAAGGCTGAGTCCGACGAACTGGATGCCATCTTCGCAGAATCCAAAAAAGCCATGCCGCTGGCTGAGGCCGAAAAAGCCCTGCAGGGCATCCGCGCGCGACTGGAGAGCAAAAAAGGTTTGTACGGCGATCCCAAACCGGACAA
>Ga0105047_10009439_pt1 | contig 16051 bp, 18 predicted proteins | sample MAT04_FD_78384 | JGI IMG/M metagenome (GOLD analysis project Ga0105047, IMG submission 78384) | Freshwater microbial communities from Lake Fryxell liftoff mats and glacier meltwater in Antarctica - MAT-04 (megahit assembly) | ecosystem: Environmental > Aquatic > Freshwater > Ice > Liftoff...
TTCAACTGGGTTTTGCCCAGTTTACGAATTTCCTGCTCCAAACCTGCCGCATCAGCGGGTTGGGTAGGAGTGGCATTTTCGACACGTTGCAGCAAATGGGAAAGCGTTTCCCAAACCTGGCGGCGCGCACTCATTTATGCAGTTCCTCGATTGGCCGGAAATCTTCGTCAAAACGAGTGCGGCCCAGATCGCCATAATTTTGCATCATTCGCAGAATATCCTGGGAGTCAAAGTCCAAATCCAGCTTGCGCCGGCGCTTGCGGCCCGCCCAATGAGGAGGTGGCTGGAAAAGGAATAAGTCAGTTTCGGTTTTGTTCTCGGCGCTGTTGAGTTTTTCGTAAGCGGAGCGCACCTGTTTGAAGGCTTCGGGGTTGGTCTCAGGCGAATATTGCCGAACCAACTCAAAGTAGGCGCGTTTAATTTCAGCGGGCGTCGCGCGGCGATCCAGCCCCAGCACCGCATAGGGGTCGGCGCTGTTCAAAATAGGGGTTCGTGTAATGGCAGAACGCCGCTCTGGTTGTTCGGATTTGGGAGCAGGTGTCATCTTAATCCCTTACCAAGAAGTTCATATAAATCATCCAATAAATTCGGGTCACCAGCTTCCAGCAGGCGGCGCATCAGCGCATCTGGCCCGGCCAGGTAAATACGGGCTGCTTCAATGCGTTCCATAAGTTCTTCATCGTTGGTTTGACGGGCAATCCGCTCGGCTTCGCGGAAATGTTTTTTGCTGAGGGTTTTATTCCCGCGTTGTTCTTCCAAAAGACCCAATATCACATGAGCCTGGCCGGTTTTTTCTTGGGCAATCGCTTTTTGGGCATACTCGTAGGCCACCTCTTTATCAAAATCCATGACATGATCCGCAATCGTGGTCAAAACGGCATTTTGTGGTGACGCTTTGGCAATGGCTTTTTGCAGCCAAAAATCAGCCTGCTCTTTTTGATGTTTTTTGAACAACGGTCCCGCTATTTCAATATAAAACTCGATGGGAATGCTCGGAATCCGCGCTTCAACGGTAGGCAGAATTTCCATAGCGCGGGAATGCTGGTCAAAGAGCAGCAAAGTCTCGATAATTTGAGCGTAATCATCCAGGGTTTTGGCGTTTGCTAGCGCGTGCTGGAGGGTTTCATCTGCTTTGGCATAGTTCTTCAGGCACAGGTTGCAGCCAACCAAACCACACAAAGCCTTGACATTACCAGGGCGAAACTCCAGCGATTTTTGGTAATTTTCGAGGGTATCTTCGCATTTGCTCCCACTGTGCGATTCCTCCGCCTGTTCGAGATACCATTCGGCCAGGAATTGCCGCGCCTGGGTGTTTTTGGGGTCAATTTCCAGAGCTTTATGCCAGTATTTGGGAGCCTGCCTGTTCCACCATATACTCTCATCCTGGGAACAAACTTCGCCCATCATCATCAGCGCCGGAACATGCTTGGGGTCACGCTCCAGCACCCGCTCCAATTCGTTGTTCGCCAACTGAAGCCGCCCCTGGCGCATGGCGTTTCCAGCCAGCGCCAAGCGCAATTCGAGGTTTCCTGGCGCCCATTTGATGGCTTGCTGGTAAATGCGGCTTACTTCTTCAAACTCGCCAGCCCGGGCATAACATTCAGCCGCGCGCTGCCACAAACGGGCCACCTGGTCATCGTCCAGCGCATCAGGGTGATCGGCTCGGCGTGGGCGACGGCGCAGCGCCTCACGCCAGGTTTCCCCGGCCTCCACGAATTTTTCCGATTTTTCATACGCCAACGCCAGGTTGTAATCTAGGCGGAAGTTGCCAGAATCGAGATTGACGGCAGTTTGCCAATGGCTTTGGGCTTCACTCCAATGGTTGAGGGTGGCCGCCTGGTAGCCAATCTGTTGGTGGATTTGCGCCAACAATTCGTTCAGCGTGTTTTCTACCGGGCGGTACCGTCTGGCTTCGCTGGCTGCTGCCAGGGCTGTTTGGTTATCACCCTGCGCCAGGGCATCTTCGGCGCGACGTTGGTAAATTTCGGCCAGGTTTGCGTTCAACCGATTAAGCTTCAGCCCGGTGGCCATAGCCGCTTCCCAGGCGCGCCGGGCAGCTTCCAAATCATCGGCGCGGGCTGATAACACACCCAGGTAATAGAGAGCCAGGCCCTTTTGGGTTACATTCGCATCTGTGGCAATCACCTGCTCCAATTGCGCCTGCGCCAGTTCATGGTTGCCGCCATCCAGAGTCGCCAAGGCGCGCCAGAGCAGGGGCGCTTCGGACGGCACTGTATAGGGGCGGCGACGGAAAATGCCGGCAGAAGTCAGCGCAGATTGTTCCACCAATGTGAGTTCATGCCAGGCCGGGCTGGCCGCCGGGTCTTGTCCGCTTTGGAGCAGCGCCAGGGCCAGCGGATGGGCCACGCGCCTGGCAATTGACCCCGTCTTTTTGCGCGCTATTTGATAAGCGCTCAATGCTCCTGGCAGGTTGCCCAGACGGTGAAAGGCCAAGCCCAGGTGATAAGCATAGGTGGGGTCTTCCGGCAAGGCTTGAGCGGCGTTTTGCAGGTGAACGAATCCATCCTGCTGCGCTGCGCCATAAAACAGGTGTAAGCCAAGCCGGAAATGCGCCTCGGCCAACATGGCGGTAGGGCGATTGGGAACAGGAATTCTTTCCCATGTGGCGATGGCTTTTTCATATTCCTTAAAGCGAAAGGCTTTTACCCCGTTTTGCGTCAAAGCTTCCAATTTTTGCGCCAAACTTTGTTCTTTGTTTTGTTTCTTCTTGTTTTTCGACATGTTTGCTCTTCCAAAACAACCTAATCACTGGATGCGTATTATAGTGTATGTCATTTAAAATGCGGAGGATGTTTGGTAAAAGTGAGCGTGGTTCAAAATTTCGGGCTCTTTGGTATTTAGCGTGAAGTCGCTATATCTGGGGGGTGCTCCAATTCGGCAAAATAGCGATAGCCTTCAATATCCAGGTATAGACGTTGGAACAAGGTTGTGTTTCGGAGAATGCCGTAACAACGCCGTTTCGTGGTTTTGATCTTGTTGTTCAGACCTTCGACAAAACCGCTGTTCAAATGACCAGCGAAGTAATTCGCGATTTTGTCGAGCCAATTATCGAGTGTGGTCAAGAATAGGGGTGTTCCCTGTTAGAACTAGATTTTGGTACTCTTGGGTAAAACTTGGAGAGCTGAAGCCATGATACCTGAAATTCGTGATGAGCGCCAACAACGTGCTCTGACTGGAGTACCGACAGAGAAAATCTCAACATTTTGGTGCACGCCTTTCGCAACCGTAAATCTAATATGGAAGATACTTTCATCTCATAAGGTGCTGGCCTTTGGAACTTCCTCCTGCTTTAACACTATTCAGGAACAACTCTAATGATTATCTTCTTGCAGGACGCCTGAAATGCGCATGCAACCTGACCAGGCGGGCACGTACCTCGACCAAGCGCCGCAACCAGAAGGGGGAGCAAGTTGAACGCAAAACCCCGATGGGAACGTGTTTCTGCCCCCAACTCCATCGAGAACTCAGACCGTGTACCTGCCCAAAGTCGGTAAGCGCCAAACGCGCTGAGGCTCAAGTCTCGGCAAAGTTATCCGAATTCATTATGAACCCGGCTTATTTGATGACTCAGGCGAAGGTCCTGATGGATAAATTGCAGGCGGATTATGCTCAGTCGCAGCGGGATTTACGGCAAGTGAGGCAAGAACTTGAAGCGCTTGCATTAGGCCGCTACGAATTTATTACCCGGGCGCGCAAGGCATTGATGAATGACACGGATTTTGGTGGGCAAATAGCTGAGTTTACAGAAAAAGAAGTGGACTTGCAACGCAGGCTGGCAGCCATCGAACAAGATCTGCAACTCTGTGCGGATGTCAGTTTGGAAACATAGGTCAGTACTTACCTGGCTGATTTGCAGGCAGGGATGGAAGCCTTGAATGGCACACTGCCCCAAACACCCGATGAACGACGCCAACTCTTTTTGTTGAAGAAGAAAATGGTGGATCTGTTTTTGATCGAAGCGACCATTGATGAGAATCGGGAAATACACATAAAAGTTCGCATTGGCGCAAACGATGTTTCCTACAAACCAGATTGTTGCGATTTTGTAGCTGCCGGCGTGATAGATCAGTTCACATCCTGATCTCACAGTTTGTTATATTGGAGCACCACGGACACTCTCGATGGGTTGTCCGTGGTGCTTTTATTTGACATAATCAACGAAAATTTATGGTTTGGGTAAGTGCGGTATCCTTGTTTACGGGAGTTGTTATCCAATTCTGAAGATGACCACTCCACAATATATGTTGTTTTGGCTGTTTTGTCCTGAATTGGGAATAATTGGCGCTTGGATAGGGGAAAATGGCCGAATTCAGCAAATAAAAACCCCGCTATTGGCGGGGTCCGTGTTATTTTCTGCTATTTTACCAATATTTGGGGGTCAAACTAACGTTGGTATTCTTGTTGGCCTGAACTTATACCCGTATCCCAGATATGCACCGCCGGGGAATTATTACGGTGACTTTGTAATGAAAAAGTGAAAATTAAAATACTCTGGGTTGGCTGATTTGTTTGGGCAAGGCTGATGCTTTTTCTTTCAGCCACTCGGCCAGGTTTAGATGCTCTTCCACTAATGACATGTTTGTCATTAGTGGGCCGGGGGGCGCTTTAACGTCCCGTGCGGTCTATGAACGGAAATGGGGCAAAAGTTTACCGTCATCTGGCATTTAATCATGTTTCAACGCAAATATCGGGATAACCCGGTCAGCATAGGTCAATCCAAAAGACTACCGGGGTCTTCGGCCAAGGTTTTTAGTGGGATTGCCCGAATATTGTCGGTCAATGGGTAAGCATGCGGGCCGGGATAGATCACCAGCAATTTAGCTAATTCCAGGTCGGTGAGCGCCGCGCGCATGGATGGTGTCAGCCGCGGGGCGTCCACACGTTTGCATTCTATCCCAATGCGTTTGCCATCCTTGATGATGAGCAGGTCGAGTTCCGCCCCAGAATGGGTGCCCCAAAAATAAGTTTCATCTGGATTGGTAGCCTTGATGACTTCTTCAATGACATACCCTTCCCAGGATGCGCCGCTGCGCGGGTGCAGGAGCAGTTCCTGTTCGGTGCGAATCCCCAGTAAATAGTGAAGCAGCCCGGTATCGCGAATATATACTTTCGGAGATTTGACCTGCCGTTTGCCCAGGTTGGCATACCAGGGTTGCAGCAGCTGTACCATGAATAAATCCTGCAATAAGTCAATATAACGACGGGCTGTCGTTTCGCCAACATTCAAAGTGCGGGCAGCTTCAGCGACATTCCAAACCTGGGCATGATAATGCGCCAGCAAACTCCAAAAACGAAACAGGCTGGTAGACGGAATATTGAACCCGAACTGGGGAATGTCGCGTTCTAAAAAGGTGCGCACAAAATCTTTGCGCCATTCTACGCTGGCATTTTCTGTGGGGGCAGTGAATGAGAGTGGGTAGCCGCCGCGCCGCCACAGCAGGTTTTGTGCGTTTGCCCCTACTTCGTCCAGGCTGAACCCGCTCATATTGACTATGGAAATACGTCCTGCCAGTGATTCGGATGACTGGCGTAGCAATTCTGGCGAGGCGCTGCCCAGAATCAGGAAACGAGCCGATAGTGGAGCGCGGTCAGCCAGCACGCGCAGAACAGGGAAAAGTTCTGGCCTGCGCTGGATTTCATCGATCACGACCAGACCTTGTAAATCCTGCAGGGCGGTCATTGGTTGGTCGAGGCGCGCCAAGCTGAAGGGATCTTCCAGATCAAAGTAGTTTGGCGATGTGGGGGGGACGAATTGCCTGGCTAGGGTGGTCTTGCCGCACTGCCGAGGCCCGATCAGCGCTACGACTCGATTATTTTCCAGTCTATACTGGATCATGTTTTGTAACGCGATTCTAGAGATCATAATAAGTATAATACCACGATAATCCACCTTTTCGAGGTGGATTATCGTGGTATTATGGAGATATACTGAATTGATACAAATGCTGCGCTCAGGGTTCTACGATATGGAAGTGCGTTTGGCCTGATTTTTAGTTCAGTTAAGCCATTGAGTAGCTTGATTTATCCACGAACTGACCAACAGATGGAAAAATCATGGTGATAAGATGAGTGAATACCAGTACTACGAATGGCAAACCATTGACCGGCCGCTCAGCCCCAACGAGCGCAAAGCCGTTTCCTTGCTTTCCAGTCACATGGAAACGGTCACCTCTACCCTGGCAATTGTCTCTTACTCCTGGGGAGATTTCAAGCACGATCCACGCCAAGTGCTGCGACAGTATTTCGACGCCCATCTCTACCTGGCGAATTGGGGTACGCGCAGTCTCTTATTCCGTTTCCCAAAAGCAGTGATTGACCCGCAGGCCATTGAGCCTTACTGCCGGGAAGATTTTCTCACCATCAAATTGGAGGGCGATTATTACATTCTTGAATTTTCGTTGGATGAAGAAGAGCCTGGAGACGAATGGCTGGAAGCCTCAGGCGACCTTGGCAAACTGATCCCCCTCCGCGAGCAAATCATACAGGGCGATTACCGTGTCATCTACCTGAGCTGGCTAAAAGCCGTCTCTCTCCAAGACCCGGAAGAAGACAATTCTGAAACGGAGCCGCCCATTCCAGCCGGACTGGGCAAACTGAATAGCAGCCTGCAGGCCTTTATCGAGTTCTTTGATCTGGATGAACACCTGGTCAAAGCCGCGGCCAAAGCCAGCCCGGAAGTTAAGCCCGCATCCAGCGCTCCGCTGGAAAAAGCGCTGCTACAGCTAACCCACCAGGAATGTGTCGACTTTCTGCGCCAGGTGTTGAACAATGAGCCGCGAGTGCGCATCGCTCTGCAAAAGCGACTCGAACAACTGGCAGGGACACAACCCGCAATCGCGGCCAATAGTCAGCGCCAAACCGCGAATTTGTTCAAAGAAGCCGAACGCCTGGAGCAGGAAGATCTGCGCAAGCGAAAAGCCGAAGCCGAGCAGAAACGCATTCAGGGACTGCTTGATCTGGCCGGAAAGGAGGAAGCCATCTGGCGCTGAGTTGAAAGCCTGATCGGGCAAAAGCAGGCCGGACCCTATGACGAAGCCACGCAACTGCTGGTCAGCCTGCGCGAGTTGGCTATCTACCAGTACCGGCTGCCCAAATTTCAGGAACGTCTTTTGGTCATCAAAGAGCACTACAGCAATCGTCCGGCTTTGATGCAAAGGTTCAAGCGCGCCGGGTTGTGAAACCAGGCTGCTACGTATTTGGACTCGATAATAGATTAAAAATCAACCAGACAGGGAAGTTGCCGTGCCTAAAAAACGACCCCGACTCGGAAACCTGCCCCCGCTCTATAACTTCTTTCTCAACCCATATGCGGATGCCCGTTTTAGCCGTTGTCCGCAATGTGAAGGGAAAACCGGGCAAAAGAAGGTGCCTCTGCTAATCCATGTTGATCCGCATTATCCCGTCAATCTCAATTACACCTGTCGTTATTGCGCCAAATGCGATATTCTGATTGCCCATCGGGATGAAATCGAGAATTTTCTGGCGCAGATCTTTGCCACACTTGCCCCCGAAGCCATCGGCCATGACTATCTGGTAATGGGCACCACGGATCGCAATTATTGGAAAGACGGTGTGGACAATCCCCGTCCACCGACGGATACTCTTGAAAACCTGCATGACTTCAAGGACTATCTCAACTTTGATAGGATTGGCGGTTGGTCACCCAATGCATCTACTCCTTGGTCGATGTCAGCTCGTCCCAATGTTGTGGAAACGTCCGAACCATCCGGAAAAATAGATAACGTCAAAAATGCCAAACGGTTGGTCGCCAAGATGGAAGAGAGCCTGCCTATTACAGTGCGGGCTGGCATAGACCTTCTCAAAATGTTACACAAGCAGGGTTTTCCGATCAGCGACCGGCAAACCCTTGCGATTAAGAAAGAGCGTTTTCTATGCGGCGATGAGATGGGCATTGCCTGTGATATCACCCCACCCGGAAAGCACAAACAGGCTGTGGTTTGCTCCCTGACTCATCTCGAAATTCTTGGCACTGCTTTACTTGCTGATGAAATGCGCGCCTACCAGGATGCACGCAAACAAAGCCTGGCAGGGCAGGGTGAATTTGGTTTACAAGATTTTGCTATCAGCCGCAAGCGATAAACCGCACTACTTCAACGCATGTTGGTCATCAATGCCTTCCATAATTCAGATAGCGGGATGGTATAAATATAAACCATCCTTATTTTCACTTATATCAATAAGTGTTATTATGAAGTACCTGTATTTCCCCCATTTATACAAAATCCTATGAATCCCAAAGACTTTCGCAGCCCCGCATCGATTTGCTTAGCAAATCGACAGATTGTCCTTACCAAGAATGGTTACCACGCCTTCATTCCGGCACCCCTACATCCGGCGCTAACCTGACCCCTGTCGTTGATTTCCGCATTGTCGGTAGCAGAACGTGACCTAAGTCGCCTGGCTGCGTTGGCTGGTACTTTTCCCTTTCCGCGATTATTGACCCAGCCTTTTATGCGCCGCGAAGCGGTGCTTTCGTCGCGTATTGAAGGGACTCGCGCCGGCCTGGCGGAACTCTATACCTACGAATCCACCCAGTTATTTTTCCTCGAACCCGGTGATGATGTGCGCGAAGTGCATAATTACGTGACAGCCCTGAAATATGGTTTGGAACACTTGAAAATGTTGCCGATCAGTCTGCGTTTCATCCGTGAAATCCATGAGAAGTTGATGCAAGGTGTGCGCGGTGGGAACCTGGCGCCAGGCGAATTTCGACACACGCAGAACTGGATCGGGCCCGCCGGAAGTACCATCATGACCGCAAGCTACGTTCCCCCTCCAGCGGATGAGATGTTGCAAGCCTTGGGATATCTGGAGAAGTTCATTCACTCGGACACAGATACCCCTGCCCTGGCGCGGGCGGCGATGGTGCATAACCAGTTCGAGGCTCTGCACCCAATCCTGGATGGCAATGGACGGATGGGACGCCTGCTCATGGCTTTGCTCTTTGCCGAATGGAATATCCTGCCCCAACCATTGCTTAACCTGAGCGTTTATTTCGAGCGCTATCGCCAGGAATACTATGACCATCTCCTGGCTGTCTCTCAACGCGGGGAATGGGAAGCCTGGTTGCGTTTTTTCTTGCGTGGAGTCAGCGTCCAAGCGCGAGATAGCCTGGCGCGGATGCAGCAACTGGAAACGATTCGCGCCAAATACGAACTGCTGGTGAAGTCCGACCGAAACTCCGAACGCGTGGGTGCAGTGGTCGACTTCCTGTTCACCCGTCCAATTTTCTCTGCAAAACAGTTGGCTGGCAGTCTGGAAATGCCCTTCAAGACTGCCCGGCAGTATATCGAGAAACTCATCCAGGCTGGCATTTTGCGGGAAGTAACCGGAAACGCCCGTAACCAAATTTATAACGCCGACGAAATCTTTGATGCATTGGATGCTCTTCAGGATTGAGATATTTGAACAGTTGTGTCGTTTAAAAACATCCATATGAAAACCCTTGATGAAATCAATCGCTTGATCGCTGCAAATGAAGCAAAACTTGCCACGCTGGAAGATAGCCGGTCAAAGTTGGTGGCGCGGGCAGCAGAGTTGCAGCGCGAAAAAGCTGCCTTGCTCCATCCAACGAACGAACCCAATATTATTGGCGAGGCGCCTGACACCAATCAGTCTTCTCAGGATGGGAAGATTGCACTCTTTCGTAGCCTGTTTCTAGGGCGTGAGGATATTTATCCCAGGCGCTTTGAAAGTGTAAAAACCGGCAAGCAAGGCTACCAGCCGGTTTGTCAAAATCCCCACAAAAGCCGGGGAATATCGTGAGTGGGTCCGTGGTATTTGCGAAAAACCCAAAATTCGCTGTGAGGATTGTGGGCATCGCGAATTTCTGCCTGTCACAACCCTGTGGTGCCCAACCACCTGCAGGGTTTCGATCCCCAGGATAAAGCGGGGCGCAACTTTACGATTGGTGTTTACCCCATGCTGCCAGACGAAACCTGCTGGTTTTCGGCGGCGGATTTTGATAAAGCCTCCTGGCAGGAAGATGCCGGCGCTTTTCTTGAAACATGTTTGTTGTTAAATGTTCCGGCTGCTCTGGAGCGGTCACGTTCTGGCAATGGGGAACATATTTGGATGTTCTTTGCCGAGCCTGTTCCGGCTGCGCTGGCGCGCACGATGGGCACTTTTCTACTTTCGCAAACAATGGAGCGTCGGCAAGAGATCTGGTTAGATTCCTATGATCGTTTTTCCCCAGCCAGGACACACTCCCAAGAGGCGGATTTGGCAATTTGTTTGCTTTACCATTGCAAAAAAAGCCATGCGAGAACGATAACAGCCTCTTCGTCGATCAGAATTTCGTTCCGTATGAAGATCAATGAGCTTTCCTTGCCACTCTCTGGTACATGACGCAGCCAGAAGTACAGGTAGTTGTCAGCCAGGCCGAGAAACAGGATGAATTGTTAGGCATCCGTCTCCCATTAATGGATGAAGCTAGCGATCACCCTTGGGCAGCGCCGCCATCTCGAAGACACAAGGAATTGCCATTAACTGGACCGCTGCCTGAACAAATCGACCTGGTGTTGGGAAATCAAATCTATTTCCCCAAGGCAGCCTTGACGCCTTCATTATTGTTGGAATAATCGTAGGTGTCCCGAATACCTTTATAACGGGCCATCGGGGTGCCCCAAAGATCTTTGGCAGGCAGATTTTCAGGCAAGAGAAAATAGGGATGGTTGGTTTTCAGGTAAGCGACCAGCGAAGCAGTGCTGTACCAGATACCTGGCGCGCATTTTTTGAGCAAATCGAGCAAAAATTGGCGCACCGGCTGGAATTTAACCTGATCGGATGAGTGCTGTATGTACGCAAGGGGGCAAGTGTGGAAAGTACGCCCCAGTTTTCCAGTTCGCGCGCAGTGGATCCCAGCAAATTTGCCAGTATCTTTTTTTCCTGGGCGGCAGGGGCAGGGCGTTGAAGTTTTTCAGGCCAGCTTGGTTAATTTCTACATAATTATCGGTAAACGTTGGCGAGGAACTGCTGTAACCAATATATTCACCCTTGGTATCGTAGTTGACCAGCGCTAACTGGTGAGCCAGTTTGTCGAGCAAAACTCCTCAGGCCGTGCCACCGCTTTCCTGGGCAATTTTGACCAGTTCCGGGTCACCCAGCAGCGTGGCGATTTTGACCGCATCAGACTTGGGAATATCGTGGGTGCGCGCCATGCGTTTAATTCCGCGTTGCTCAATATAATATAGGTAAAGATACAGATTGCGCAAAATATCGCGCTCGTTGGTAAATATAGTCAGATCTTTGGGGTCAATGGTTTGAAGTTGCATTATGCTTTCACCACTTTCACCACAAAACCGGCTTTTTTGAGCATTTTTTCCACTTCGGTGCGCCAAGCGGGCGGGAAGGCGATGTAGTGCTGGTCGAGTATCACGATGTTTTCTTTGAATTCGCGTTCCAATTGGATGCGCAGGCTCAGATCGCGGGCGACGAGCAGGTTTTCATGCAGGAGGGTTTGGCCCCATTGGGCATTGACCGTTTCGAGGGCTTTGCCAAAGGCCGGGACATTTTCTGCCAGCCAGTGGGAAAGTGGCGCGTTGCGCTGGGCGGAGATGGCGCGTCCGAGTTTGATCAGGCTGGGGTAGGTTCGCAACTCATCCCCTTTGAGGGTGAGATGCGTAAGGATATTGAGCAGAGCCAGGTCGTGGATGGGAATCAGATGCAGGTCGATTTTGACAAAGTCGGGGGTAGGCTCTGCCCATGAAAGGGTGGCAGGATACGGGACGTTGGGTCCGGCTGGAGAAAGCGGAGGGGCGAGACGGTAATGGGGAATGTGGTCAATCTCCAGCCGTGATAAAAGTCCCAATTCCCAACCTTGTTTGAGCAATTTTTCGGCTGGCGGAATTTTCCCGCCAAACGAGTAAATGGCGAGGGCGGGTTCGGGGGCTTTGGGAGCTGTCCAAGTTTTGTCGTCCAGTAGTTTGAGTGTGGCTTCGGTGGGGGAGAGCGAGTCGGGCAGATTGGGTTAGAAGGCGTTCAGGGCACGTTGCCAGGCATCGACTTGCCATAGGCTGAAGGTGGCGAGTGAAAATGGGAAATCTTTGAGGTAGATGCTGCCGTGTTTGATTTGAATGGGAAGCGAGTCGTTGGGGATGGCTGGATGCCCGCCAACCAGTTCAAGTAGTTTGCGGCGGAGGGCGTTTTCGTTTTCGAGGCCGGGGTACTCGTTTTCAACGGTGGGCAGGGGCGGCAGGTGGGGCACGAATTCTGGCGGCAGGGCAAAACGCCAGCGTTCAAGCTGGACGGTATCGCCACGCATTTTGACTTCGGCCAGCATGACCAGTCCGCGCCAGACGAGGTGCTTTTTGACTTCATCGTAGGTGGCTTTGTAATGCTGGGTGTAGGTGCCATGAGTGTTCCCAGCGCCGTAGAGCCGCCCGAAGAAAGAGACATCTACCTCGCCGGTTTCGTGGAGCAGGCGCAGGGTGATGGTTTCTTCGGGAGTCAGGGCAGCCATATTTTCAGCCACGCCGACAGCCGTAATGTAAAAACTGGCAAAAGATGTACGCGAGGCGGATCGCTGGCGTTGAAGCCGCGCGCTTTGCGGATGGCGTTCAGATCGGCGTCTGAGAGCTCGGCGCACATGCTATGAAGTAGTTGCGGGATGGACATGGGCTGATTGTACGGGAGCGGAGGGAGCGTGTCAAATGATTTTTGAAGTTCGAACGAGTAAAACTTGGTCAAGGGTGGATGTTTTCAGAGCGGTATCCATCAGGTAGTGGCTGAGGTTGTTGAAGATTTGCAGGCAAATGGAGAGCCTGTCCCTGAACCACTGGCTGCGAAAAATACAGCAGTCGGTTTATTGTGAGAGTGCCGCCCGCATCGCAACAGGCGATTGGCGGTTGAAGCGGCAGAAGCAGGAGGCACGTAAGCACAGGTCAGCAGAGCAGGGTGGGTTTGGGCTACGGGATTTGTCTATCAGGTGCACAAGATAAATGGCTCTGCGTCAATGGGCAGATCGAAGACAAAAGCCGTTTGCAATTTCCGAAAGCAATTGGTGAAAATATAAACCCATCTTATCAATCTTGACAATAGTATCAATAGTAGTATTATAGCTGTATGCCAAAGATAGCAGAAATCATTGTTGCAATGCGACGCAATCCAAAGGAAGTTGCCTCCAACGAACTCTGTAAAGTCTGCGATCATTATTTCGGGGAAGCTCGGCAAACTGGTAGTAGTCACAGGGTTTATAAAACTCCCTGGGCAGGTGACCCCCGTGTGAATATTCAAAATGATAAAGGTATGGCAAAAGTTTATCGGGTAAAGCAGGTGCTCAAAGCCATTGAGCGATTGGAGGCACAAGAAAATGTTGAATAATGATCACTATACCTATCGAGTCACTTGGTCTGAAGAAGATGATGAGTATCTTGGCCTGTGCGCTGAATTTTCTAGCCTTAGTTGGCTGGCATCTGAGCCAGAAGCAGCGTTACACGGTATCCGTCAGGTAGTGGCTGATGTTGTTGCAGATTTGCAAGCAAATGGTGAATCTGTTCCCGAACCACTGGCGGCGAAAAAATACAGCGGTCGGTTTATGGTGCGAGTGCCACCTGAACTGCATAGGCGGTTGGCACTCGAAGCAGCCGAATCTGGTGTTAGCCTGAATCGACTCGCCAGCGATAAGCTGAGCAGCGCCCATTCGTAGATTAAGTAATAAAAATAGCCGCAAAAATAAGTTTCACGCTTTAGCCCAAAGCGGCTCTATTCCACATAACTTACTGGTTCCTAAAGGTGTTAAAACCCACATTCCACCCCCCTTTGAACTGTAGATTTAAGAATTATTAGTACCACTTTACAGCCCAAAAAGCCATGAGAACAGAGCTTGTTTACCACTCAGGGAAAATGGCATCCCAAAAGGCAATAAATCATGTTCATCTCACAGATTTACGATATCCAAAGATCAACGGTCTGAAGTAGTGGGAAAAATCCGTCAAAATTTGGCTAAATTTAGCTATCAAGTAGGCCCGGAATCCAAGGGAACCAGATTCAAAGGTGCGGAATGTGGGTTAAAACTTTCGTTGTCCCCTTTTGTTTTAGCAATTGGGTTGTTTTGATCTGTAGGAAATATTTGGCACGGTTCAGAAAAGCTAAAAAAGTGGTCACAGGACCTTTACAAATTATGCAGTGGGCTGTTACCGGGTACAAACGAAATAGCCCCGGTAGAACGGGTAGGATCTTATCTGAATGGTAAAAACGACATGCAAAGCAGTTTAGTGTTTCGACCAGCTCAACATAAATCTGGCGGGTAACCCAACAAAGTGAGCCAGTCGTCGGTACCCAGATCAATCCTGGCGATTTCATAAGGGCTTTTATCCTTGCGTGGCCCGCGGTCGAACTTGTGCATGTTGAACCACAAAGTGAACAAGTTCAAAAATAACTGCCTGCTGCTCAAATCGGTACACTCTCGACGACGAACCAGGTAAGGACGCAAAACGCTGTTGATGGTTTCAGCGGCGCAACTTGTTCGCACCGTTCTTTCGAGAATATTCAAGAGCTTTTCAGCCAGTTCTTTAAGTTGTGGATCGTCATCCATCCAGATTGCCAGCCAGTGCTGAGCTTTCAAAGCGGCCTCATGAAAACTCTTGTGTCCATTGCGTTGGACAGCATGCTCCAAGCGCCAGAAACGCGCGACACTGGCTTGAAAGTAAACCGCAGAAGAGTGATCTTGGAAATATTGTTCAGCTTGCGCTTGCCAATCAGTCAGTGGTTCAAGGATGCCATCCAGGAAAGTCAGCATTTCCGGTAGTTGCTCTTCCAGGCGTTCGGCCAACTTCTGAATACGTGGATGAGGCAGTTGTTTGATCCCTTTCAAGGTTTCTTCTGCCAGCCATTGGTTGATTGCACGCTGCCGGATTTCACCATTGCGCCAGTCAACCAACTCGACCGCATCCCATAAGCACCCAGACCAGAAACTCAACTGGTTGATTTGCGTCAAGAGATTCTCAAATTGTTCATAGGGCTTCACCCATTCGGCAAATATAGCCTCATCCCATTGTTTGCGCAGCTTCTTTTCGAGTTGTTCAACGACTTTTAAAACCTGATAGGCTTCCCGCTCCAGATCGTGAATGACTTTGCGGAGATCGTTCAACGGATGCCAGACATCTTTTTGAATGGCAGCATCCAATTTGGCGGCTTTGCAAGATGCGGCGTAGGGAATGCAGCCATCTTCAGCCAAACCCTTGATCTGGACCCGGCGATCTTGGGTAAATAGCAAGACGCAGCCCCAGGTTTCAGCGTCTCGATTATCAGAAGCATACAGGCCGGTAATCGTCAGACTATGTGGCTCGACCATCAGCAAAATAGGGTCTCGGCCAACAAATAATTCGTCGCGGGCTTGGATCACGGCTCCCATGACCGAGTGATCAACCTGCTGCAAAATCTCACCAGCGCGATAGCCTGCTTCGTGGGCCAGCGCAGAAAGAAACCCGGAAGAGCGACTCTCGTCAAAAGCCATCTGTAAGCAGACTTCGGCTGAACGATCCGGTACGCCTCCAGGAAACAGCAAAGTCAAGGCGGTGCGCTTGATCCGGTCCCGAGTGACCGAGATCAGCTTGTCTGAGTTTGATATTTCGGCCACCGGAGCGCAGCCTACAGTTATCAGCGGCGGAACTGATCTCGGCAACAGCGTTGATCTTGCCCATTCTCCGATAGCGTACAGGGTTGGGCGGCTGACGTTCATCAAATCTGAAAGCCAGGTAACGATACCCCAGTGACGCCGCTCTTTGGGCAAGTTGAGCACAGCCGCAATAAATAGCCGCTCACTTAATCCAATGTCAGGCCGTTTCCACCCAGGCAAACTTTGAGCATAGCTCGGAAACTCTTGCCAAATTTGTTCGACGGGTTCAGGCCAGGTCACTCTGGCAGGAAGTGCTGTAATCGTATAAACTGTCATAGCAGGTAGCCTCTGTTCGAATAGATTTTGTGTGCAAACTCTATCTTATCCGTTCAGTGGCTGCCTGTCTCTCAGTAATTTGTAAAGGTGCAATTTTTTAGTTTTGAACCGTGCCAA
>Ga0105047_10009440_pt1 | contig 16051 bp, 22 predicted proteins | sample MAT04_FD_78384 | JGI IMG/M metagenome (GOLD analysis project Ga0105047, IMG submission 78384) | Freshwater microbial communities from Lake Fryxell liftoff mats and glacier meltwater in Antarctica - MAT-04 (megahit assembly) | ecosystem: Environmental > Aquatic > Freshwater > Ice > Liftoff...
AGCGGAACGCACTCTGGCGACTAACTCACGCGGGCTAAAGGGCTTGGTGACATAATCATCGGCACCCAGTTCTAATCCCATTACGCGTTCGGTCTCCTCCACCCGAGCCGTGAGCATGATAATGTAGACGTTGGCTACCGCTGGGTCGCTGCTGGCGCGCAGCCGACGCGCAATCGCCCACCCGTCCAAATTAGGCAGCATGAGATCCAATACCAATAGGGCGGGCTTTTCCTGTTGGGCTAGCGCCAGCCCGCTAATGCCATCGGCAGCGGTCAGTACATGATAACCGCTCTGTTGTAAGTAACTCTCAACTACTTTGCGTATCTGGCGGTCGTCTTCGATAATTAAAATTGTGGTTGTCATTGCTAGACTATTCTGCTACGCTGACGTTGCTGGTGCCACTGCCAAATCAGATAAACCAGAATCCCCAAATCGACGAGATGTTCCACCAGCATAAAGATGAGGCCAAAGTTTGCGCGCTCCCAGTAGCTCACCGGGCTCCGAAAGCGGTAGCGCCAGTTAAATGGAAAGAAAAGCAAAGGCCCGTCGCTTGTGTGGGTAAAAATATCAATGAGCGTATGCAGCCCAGCCCCCACGGCAAACCAGCCCAGCCCGCGCCCCCACCATTGCCCCCACCGAGCAGCCGCAAAACCAGCCAAGCCCAACACGCCGAGAATGAAAGGTGCATGGAAGAAGTTATGACCGATGATCCAGAGCGGCTCGATAAAAAAGAGCGTAAAATGCATGTACACCATCGGACTTTCGCCCGTCGGTGTTGTGGTGAACCAGCGGAAGTAGATTTCACCCAACAAGGTTAACAGGAAAAAAGGAATGTCCGGCAAGATGGCACCCGTGAACAGCGCAAGCCTAGGTGCCTGGAGTTGGTGCCGCACAAGTTGGCGATCCAACACCGCCGTAACCAGCAAATGAGAATAAGTCTGCATTGAACTTTCGCCTCAAGTCGTAAGTAAGGGTCACAGACGCGCATCCTGGCATCAGCCTCATTACCGTCGAGTGCAAAAGAGGAGAGAGATGCCGACAACCGAGTGCGCTTTCGTTCAGCAGAGTATACCATTCATTTGTGAAGCAAATGTGGAGCGCGCGCCCGGTATAGTCATCACATAGAAATAACTTATAATTTCATCTTCCAGGAAGCTTGTCAGGTAGATTGGTCATCCCTCTCTTCTTGCCCTATTGTCAGCGATTCCATTTCCACCTGCGCCTGCTTCATTTCTTCGGCTAGCCGCTTGACAGCGGCAGCGACATTCCCTAAACAGCAATTGCCCTGCGGGTTACGTATCGCACAGGCGCACTGGCCAGCCACAATGCTGGCGTTGATGCACTCGACCGTGGTACTCACGCCGGATACCCGCAGTTCGGCCCGGATCGCACCTAGGGTGTGACGGAAGCAATAACAGACGAAAACCGCGTCGTCATCAGGGTGCTTCTGGTACACCCGCTCGCGCAGATCGCGCTCAGTAACCGTTTGGCAGCCATCGTTGGAGAAATAGACGATCGGGCATTGCACAATGCGGCAAAAGCGATATTCCACGGGACGGATAACCGCCAGGCTAAGCGCCAGCATTGCTTTAATCGTCTGGGTATCTACGCGCTTGCCGCGTACACCACAGCGCGGACAAGTCACCCCTGCTGATTGGTTGGTCGATACGTTGGCGATGCTAGGCACAATGCAGCAGGTAGTAGCGTCTAGCGTTGATCTATCAGAGCTCGCCATGTGACTTCTCCTTCATCATAAAGCCTTTATGGTCCCTTCAAAGTCGCTCAACTTCTCTCGTGTATGCCTCGTCTGAACAGTACGATTTTTAAATGAGTTGTCCATAAGTTGATAGCAAGCGAGGAAATCGAGAGGCGTCAGCAAGGTGAGGCATTCGTTCCGTCATCGTTGGACGCCATCGCGCGTGGCAGTCATCCACCACTGAAACTCGCGCGCTTCGCGACTCCAGGTACTCTTGATAAATTCAAGAATAGCCACCATTTGCGCTTCGGTCAAGCTATTTTTGAAAGCGGGCATTTTAGAATTGTGCGCAGGGTCGCCCCCATTGGCGGTAATGCTCAGCAACAAGCTGTCCTGATGGTGCCAGGTATGACCAGAATTGTCGTGGGGTGGGGGCGGCAATGAACCATCGGCCAGTGGTTTTTTCCAGTCGGGCGCGCCTTGCAGCGCAGGGCCGTGACAACTGGCACAATGTTGTGCGTAGAGCAGTTTGCCCTCTGCCAACCACTCTGCATCCAGCGTCGGGACAGGCGGCACCGCCGTACCGCCCATGATCACCGGCGCGTTGTCAGATACGCGTATATTCCAAAAAAGGAAAACAGCACCTACGAACATCATTGCGCTGATTAGGATCCAGATCGACCTACCTTGTGTCATTGCGTTTGACCATCCTCAGCAATTTTTGTCCAACCTTTCCCGCCATCGAGGGAGAGGTAGATATCTGTTGAAAGTTGCCACTGCTATCTCATCTGGATTGACCGAGTTGATCGCCAATCGCCCAATGGAAGACACCCTAGTGCTTAACATTGACCACCATATTGGCATATCTGTTGGCGCAAGGCATCGATCCTAAGTGGGCCTGTAAACTGCCAGAGCACTTGCCCACTTGGTGCGACGATGACATAGCTGGGGTGAGCGCGCAGACCATAAGCGTCCAAGGCCGCCTGGCCGGTCTCTGTATTAGCATCATGCTGCTCAAAGGCCATCTGTTCAGAAAATTCACGTTTAAGCCCATTCACGATGGGCTGCATCTCCCTTCAAGGTAGTCACGTATCTGTATAAAAGAAAATAAAGGTATTCAGGCCGCTGGTCGCACCCACGGGTGTCGGTGCCGTCGAGATTGTATTGTCACCGCAACCGAACAGGAAGAGCAATCCGATCAGCACACCTAAAATTATACTAGATTGTTGAAATCTGCGATGTTGACGATAGGATCGAAGCCCATGTACGAATTGCATGTAACCTCCACAGGTAAGTTTACGACTACTTGTATTTGTATATAGAGAACTCTTTTATGATTTACCATCTCATGTTACGCAGCAGACGCTGTCAATGGGGTTCAAAGGGTACCCCGGAAGCGGATGAAGCGGATTCATGGATTTGTGCCCAACCATCGGCGCAATTCGTTCGCAAAATCAGTTGCTAACTTCTATAATTTCTCTCTGTGTAACATGAGTAAGTGTGTGAATTTGCTCTATCTTAAACGATCACAATTTGTCTTATCCATAATTTAATTTGTGCAGCCGCAAGGTATAGAGCTGCTCTTGTTTAATTGTCTCCACCTGCTGAATCAACTGAGCGACATCATCAGTGATCTCGATATATCGCCCGGAGAGTGCATCTATTTCCCCTGAAGCCATGTGCATGAGGAGTTGCACAGAGTGATCAGAGGGCACGTCCCGCCCTTCTTCAAAGCGCTTAATACCCCAAGGTAACCACTTTTGCCCGCATGTAGATTCGACCAAGTATTCGGTCATGGCTGTGCGAACAAAGCCAGGACCAAGTGCAAAGACATGAATGCCAAACGCTTGTACTTCGGCAGCCAGAATCTCGGTAAGACGAATCAAGGACATCTTACTGATGTTATAGGCCGACATATATGGGATGGGCCTTACGCCACTCGCCACATTAATGATGCGCCCACGCCGCCGTGCTATCATACTCGGCAAAACGGCTCTGCTACAGAGGAGCACGCTGCGCACGTTTATTTCCATGCTCCGCCACCACTCCTCAGGATCACTTTCCCAAAGTGGGCCTAAAGGACTGGCAATACCAGCATTATTGATTAACAAATCCACCGGTCCAAATTGTTCTTCGATAGCGACAATCACTTGTGTGACGGCTTGTTGATCACTAACATCTGCAGCAATGGCCATGGCTTGTCCGCCGCTTGCTCTAATTTGGGTAACAGTTTCCTCTACTTGCTGCGTAGAACGGGCAACCACGGCAACAGCTATACCAGCCATTGCCAGTGCCTGGGCGTAGACACGTCCTAACCCTCTTCCTCCCCCTGTGACAAGAGCAACTTGGTTGGCTAATTTCTTTATATCTGTCTCGTTATGATCGTGATCGGTCACTCGTGCACGCCTCCTTGTGCTCTTTCTTTTGCTATTAAGTTGACGTTATTCTATTGATCGATAACCATTACGCTGTTTTGCAATGCGCCAAAGTCAGTTTGGTTTACGCTACCCGACTGCAGTAGTGATTTTCTTCTCTACGTAAAAAGTTGTTCATCCAAGGAAAATAGCCAAAGACTAATCCCCATGCTGCCAGAATGCCAGTGAGTAGGCGCATCCACCAGTTAAACGTGCCAAAATGATCACCCGCATAGAACCCAGGAAACGCGTCATCAGTCAACTGCCTCAGCCACGCATTTGTGTCACGAAAGCCTTCGGCAGATACGCCATAAATCGAGTCATTGATCATATGAGTGACACCATCGATAACCAGTGGGGCTAACGCCAACAAGATGATCTTCAGCGCGAGTGGTCGTATAGCGCCTCGTTGCCGCAAAGCGGCGTATACCAGTCCCCAAACTGGCGTCATCCAGTAGAAACTGATCATGCGGTCACTCCACGCCACCTTCCAGCCCATCGCTGGTGTCCCCACAAAATGGCGCAGGCTCCATTGATCCGTGTAAGGAAAAACCTGGTTAATTTCTGTCAGCGTGTACGTTACCTTCTCTCCAAATAGAAACCAGCTGCGTTGTGGCAACTGGTGACAGAATGGCGAATAGATAGTATAGATTACTGTTCCTACGTCCGTCCAGCCTGCCGCCATAGCTACGGGTGCCAGGAACGGTATAGTAGTAACCAGCAAAAGGGAAACGAGCAACAACCCTAGCCAATGCCGTAGACAGAAACAGATAATTTTATCGGCCCATTGCGTGAGCGTCTGGTTATGGATTTGGATATCTGCTTTATGAATCACATTCGCTCACTTTCCTAAGGCCACAACACTAATGATACGGAAAGGACTGCCATCATGATTGAGATATCAATGCCCTTCTTGTGAAACCGAGTTGCTATCGTTCTCTTCCCCTAATAATTGTTGCGGGGATGTACTGTCTTTACCTGCGCGTTGCTGGGCATAGAAGGAAAGCACATAAAGTGCGACTACTAGGGCGAGCAAGGCAACTATCTGCGTAATCCGCACGCCCGCCAACCAAGTTTGAGTATTGGCGCGGAACGCTTCTACAAAAAGCTCAACTAGGCTGACATATGCCACACTGCGCCAAAAAAGTTCCCCAGATGCATTATAGCAACAAACGGTCACGGCTGGCTTCATCGGCCGGCACGCGGCTCACATAAATCCAGATCGCGCCCAGGATAAAATTGACCAACATTAATTGACGCCAAAATGCAACAGCAGGCGATGTATCAGCTATCGGTGGTGTATCTACACTTGATGTCATCGCCTTCCTCCTACTGGCAAGCGACCACCGTGTTGGGCAATCCAAAGATAAGCAGCCGCACTCAACAGCATCAGGGTACCTTTACGCATATTGTCACGGTCTCCGAAACGCGCACCACAACCCCAGTCTATTGGCATGGGTCAAAGTCATGCCAATCATGAAGTTTGCCCTTCTGGATCTAGGGAATGGTGATGACAAAGTTTTTGCGAATCGTTTCCGGCTGTACATTGCGCACTTCGACTGTAACACGCCAGTCACCCTGGCTATCTTGGCTGAAATCAAAGGTTGCACTATATTGGCCATTGCCTGTGCTCACTGCTTCATTTTGTAGTAACATGGTGCCCATCGAACTGTGGCTAACAAGAAGATTGACTTCCGCACCATCAACTGCTTGTTGGTTTGCATTTTTTATTGTGATTATTAACGCCACTTGGCCAGCCACCGGTGGATCGGGCTGTGTACTCAAATCAATTACCAACCCGCCGGTGTCAGCATCCGCCGGCTGCGTGGCGGCACAACTAGCTAACATAACAGTGATTACAAGTAGCCAACTGAGCAAAGTTATATGCTGCCATTTCATTGTGTCTGCTCCTGCTCTTTGAATTGTTGAAACCATGGGAAGAGCAATACATCCTGCACCAGTCTACTATTCACGGTGAATGTGGGTAATGCTGGCACCTCCCCAAATACTATCTAGAGCCTCGGTGACAATGTGACAGGATTCATAGGAAAGCCAATATTGTTCTATACCCTCTTTATAGTGGCTTGAATTGAGCCGCAAGCTATTACCCTAAAGTCTAATCGGAAATTTATCACATATTTGTGAAGAAATTATGGAGGCCTTCAATCCTAGTTCCAATAACAGAGTAATTACAGTGTTACCGAAATAGAGTAATGTTTTCCCTTGACACGAATTTTATAGATGAAACACTTTTTTCTTGTGCTATGCACGAAAATTTGATTCATCCGCGTCAAGACAAATATGATAGAACTTCCGTAACGCTGTAATAAGCCCCTATTAGATTGCTCATGCTCTCTTGCCTAACTGGAACAATATCACTCTAGTAACCATTATAATACACTAACCGAAACTGTTCTTGTAGCACGCTAATCTGCTATCCCGCCGTCTGCGTTGCTGTTACCTAATCTAATGCGCGCGGAGAAATCCAGTCTAGAATAAGGCCAGCGATCACACCCACGGTGATCACACCCAGCACACCCAAAGTGGCGGCAATTATACGTCCTATGTCGGTTTGCGGGGTAATGTCACCATAACCGATCGATGCCGCCGTAATTAACGACCAGTAGAGCCCATCCCCGTAGGTAAAATAACGTCGCTCTTCTTCGGGTAGCTGGACATCGGTTGTTGCTTCAATGCGATCTTGGATGGCACCATTTTCAGCATTGATAAACAAAAGAGGAAACGCAAACACAATTAACAAAACGAGGATAATCAAATAGCCATAGAGCAGACGGTGGTGACGTTGCACACGCTGCATTTCGTAGGCATAAACACGACCACGCAAGCGGCGGCGTTCGCGATCATCTAAGTCCGTTGTCGTGGGGGCCAGATGAAAGAGTGTGAAGAGTTTTTCAATGTTGCCGCGCTGTTCAAATTCGAGCAAGGCTTGCGTCAGTAGGTGGGTCGCATGTGCTTGGAGGCGTTTTCCCAGCGCTGGATCGTCTACTTTGAAGCTATAGAACATTTCACAGTAGGCAACCACTTCCTCTGGCGTTTGCCATTGTTGTGCCACAAAATCTGCTTGCTCTACCTGTTCGGCTAGAAAGTGAGCCAACTGCTGATGCGTTGCCGCATCTACCTGGTCTGGCGAAAAGTGTGCGAGAACCTTTATAAATGCCTGACGTACTTGCCTGGCCGCTGCACCTTTTTTGTCGGGAAGGGTATGATGAAGCTCAACAAGGCCCTGTAAACTCGCCTGACAATCCTGCTGATTGGGGGACTTATTGCAGAGCTGGGTCAATTCATCAATCTGTTGGGTCAGTAAATCTTTGTTATCCATAGATACATTCTTGTGTGCTTATGGACAAACCATTTAAAAGTCAGTTAGTCCTTGCTTGTGTCTCGTACATCCTTTCCCAACCGCCGACGATACCGAATAGACGATCTCGCGACATATAAGGGCTGTAGGATCGTCAATTGCATTTAGGCCTGACGTGGCACTTGCCGCAGGATGATGAATCCAATGACACCGGCCAGCAGTGAGGCAATGAAGAAGATATCGTAAAGCTCATGCCCAGCCTAGCCGTACAGATGGTGATTCTCCTCGAAAGCGATCGCAGACACGGCTTACGACCTGCCAGAGACAAGCACCTCACGCCCGCGTGTCACACGCAATAACAACCGTTCAATGGTGTTTTTGATGCTCATCCGAAAGTCCTCTGGATCACCAATAGTGAGGTTATGGACATAAAGCACCTGTTTGCCTGGCGCGTCCTTACTCACATCAACGCTGATTGTACCAGGGGTAAGGGTAATTGCCGAGGCGAGGATCAGGATCTCAAGCGTACTTAAAGCGGTCAGAGGGATACCAATAATTCCAGGATTAAGCGGTGGTTTGGGCTGCAATACCAATTTGGCCAACCGTAGATTGCTTATCACAATTGCCCACAACACGTAGGCAGAAAAATAGCCCAAATCGTACATCCAAAGTGCATAGGCTCGATTCACAAACCAACCCATAAAAAATCCAATGCCTAAGCCAATCAGATAATCTGCCAGCCCAAAGAAGGGAAAGCGTTGTTGCCAGATAAAAGCAATGATTATGTTGACCAGTAACAAGCGTAGGTAAGGCTGTGGTACCGAAGGGGTAACCGGTGCAACGCTCCGACGTACAGTCTGTGGTTGTTCTCTTTGGCGTTTACCATATCTCATAGATGTTTTTGGCTTTTGATTGAAAAATTTGTTTCCTGCACAAATGCAAACAAAAAAGGCGACACCTTTCTCTGGTGCAGCCTCCTCCATCTCGGTAGTCGTTGGGCCGAGCCCCTATTCATTGCTCCTTTGGTTGCAATTACACTACAGTATACCAGAAAGAGCAATGATAGGGTAATCCGCTTTGGTCTCAAAGTTCTTCCTTCATAAGCGCGAGAAATTCCAGAGAGCAGCAGAGAGACGGCAATGATGTTGTCATGAAAGTTATAGTGACGATTGAGAAAGTGGGCAATGAGAATGTATAGCGTTTCAGGCCCCCGATAGTGTGCTCAGCCATGATGCGAACTCGACTTAATATACGATTCTCTGCTTTCAACATGGTCTAGTCATGCTGATGACCGAGGTAGCATAAGCACGGGGAGATTGAATTGTCTGGCAAGTTGTCAGGCTAAAGGTAAGACACCCTATGCGTGTGCCTTTGGTATCGGCCTAGCAGTGGTAATTGGGCAGGATGTGGCTATCAGCATGACGAAGGCTACATTTTCGGAAGTTCACTCTTTTCAGGGCTTGCTGAAAATTGGTAAATTTAGGAATCCAAGTATCAAGTATAATGAGCTTGAAAGTATTGATATTACTAGCTGAGGGGAAGGCTCTACTTCAGGACTCGCTTCCAGCTAGCCATTAAATTACCATAAAGCCCATAAGGCCCACATGTTTCAACAGTGGGATATAAGGGCTTACCGTCGTAATCGACGGCTGAACGCCAGTGAAGTGAGCTTCGGGTACCCTCTGGGTGCGACCAAGCTGCAAGCACACCGTAATGTTACACAGATTTCATTCTGTGTAACATTGATGATACAATGCTTGCATGAGATTGACGTACAAGTACCGACTTTTCCCAACTAGCGCACAGCGTACAAGCCTTGAAAGAGTACTTGAGCTTTGCCGGCTCGTTTATAACGAGACACTGGCTACTCGCAAGAACGCCTATGAGCAAGAGGGTAAGTCGCTTAACCTGTATGCCACCAACAAACTGCTGACGCAATGGAAAGTCGATAAGCCAGTTCTTAGAGACGTTCACTCGCAGGTCTTGCAAAACGTGCAAGAGCGGGTCGAGTTGGCTTTTCAGGCATTCTTTCGCCGTGTCAAGTCTGGTGAAGAGCCAGGGTATCCACGCTTCAAGGGCTATGGCCGGTATGATTCGTTCACCTTCAAGCAGTCTGGCTTCAAGATTGTTGGCGATAAGCTCACCATCTCTAAGGTTGGTGATATCCGCATTAAGTTGCATCGGGATATCTGCGCAGACATCAAGATGCTGACAATCCAACGGGACACCGTTGGCAACTTCTACGCCTGCTTCTCTTGTGAATGCAGCAACAACCCATTGCCGACCAACCACAACGTCGTTGGTATCGACTTGGGGCTGACCATCTTTGCCTACTTTAGCAATGGCGACAAGATTGGCCGCCAACGCTGGATGAAGGTAGACCAAGATGATATCTCTCGATTGCAACGCAAGAAAGAACGCTTTGCAAAGGGTAGTCCAGAACGCCGCAAGGTTGTTCACGCCCTGCGTCATGCCTACCAACGTGTGGCCAACCGTCGCACAAACTTCGCTCACCAAGAATCGCGCAAGCTGGTCAACGAATACCAGTTCATTGCTTTTGAAAAACTCGACATCAAAGATATGCAAGTCAACCGGAGCAAGGTAATCAGCCGTGGCATTGCGGATGTAGCTTGGGGTCAATTCGTGCAGTTCACCACCTACAAAGCGGAAGAAGCTGGTAGGGGTGTCGCACTCGTTAACCCAAGAGGCACCACGCAAGAATGCTCCGGTTGTGGCTCGATTGTTCCCAAAGACTTGAAGGTGCGTATCCATGATTGTCCTCATTGCGGCTTGCGTCTCAACAGAGATCATAACGCCGCTTTGAATATTCTCGCTCGCGGACTAGCAAGCGTCAACGCTGCTTCGGCAGATGAAGTTGTAGAAGCCCACCCTCTTTAGAGGTGGGAGTAGTCACTCTATGGGCTCATACATGGGAACCTCAAAGCAAGGTTACCATCCCCAGAAGGCAAGGAAGCTATGTCCAAGCTTCCAATGGCGCTTGCGCCGCGAAGTCAACCGTCATATTGTACCAGCCGAGTATTAGTCGGCAAGGGATACACTTTCCTTCTGTAGTGCCATTGGATGCCTTATGAATATTGCCATCGAAACCAAAAATCTAAGTAAACGGTATGGAACGGTAGCCGCAGTTGACGGCTTATCCTTGCAGGTTAAGCAGGGTGAAATCTATGCCTTTCTAGGTCTCAACGGTGCAGGGAAGACAACCATGATCCGGATGTTGCTGGGGATGGTCAAACCCACCACTGGTGAGGTCTATGTACTGGGGCAGCCTATAGACCGTGGCCGGAAAGGCCCGTGGGCCGCAGTCGGTTATCTCGTTGAGACACCCCATGCCTACCCAGAACTTACCGTGTATGAAAATTTGGATGCATTACGCCGCTTGCACCCAGGCACCGATCACAAAGCAGTAGGGCAGATTATTGACCGCTTGGGATTAAGTGCCTATGCCAACCGCTGTGCGGGTCATCTCTCGCTGGGCAACGCACAGCGGCTGGGACTGGCCAAAGCGTTGTTGCATAACCCTGCTTTATTGATCCTGGATGAGCCAGCCAACGGGCTGGATCCGGCAGGTATTGTTGAAATCCGCGAATTGCTGCGCCAGTTGGTGCGCGAGCAGGGCGTGACCGTATTTATGTCAAGCCATCTTCTCACCGAAGTCGCGCGACTGGCGGACCGGATTGGGATCTTGCATCAAGGATGCCTGATGCAGGAATTGACGATGGATGAGCTCGATCACAAACGGCAGCAAAAGCTTATGATTCGTACCCGCAATAATACGGCGGCGCATGCCGTGCTCCTCAGCCTGGGCTTTTCGGCACGGCTGTTCCAGGAGGGGGGCATCGAAGTAACCGATCAGTCGGCGATTGAACGTCCAGATGAAATTGCGACCTGTCTGGTCGATGCCGGCCACCCCCCAACCATGCTCACGCTTCAGCAAGAAGAGCTGGAACAGTATTTTCTGAGACTAGTCGGTATGCAGGAGGAGAAGCAGCCATGAATAACCTTGGGCAAGCGACCTGGGTGGAATTCCTCAAGGCGCGGCGCTCGACCCTGCCGTTGTTTACAGCGCTTGGGTTTTCCTTAGCCCCGTTCGTCGGCTGCTTTTTCATGATTGTACTCCGCGATCCTGACCTTGCGCGGCGTGTGGGCATGATCAGTGCCAAGGCACAACTAACGGTAGGCACAGCAGACTGGCCGAGTTATCTGGGTTTGCTGGCCCAGGCTACTGCCATCGGCGGCTTTTTGGTGTTCAGCTTTATTGGTAGCTGGGTATTTGGTCGTGAATATACCGATCACACCGTTAAAGATTTGCTGGCTCTGCCGACCGGACGCGCTTCAATTGTCTGTGCCAAATTCATCATCATGTTGGTCTGGTCGGCACTCCTGGCCGTTCTGATCCTGCTCATCGGTCTCGGCCTGGGTACGGTCATTGGCCTGCCGCCTGCCACCAGTCAGGTTTTTTGGCAAAGCGGAGTCCGTATGGCGCGCACTGCTGGCCTAACCATCGCCTTAGTGACACCCATCACTTTCTTTGCCAGCGCCGGACGTGGCTATCTGCCCCCGCTGGGCATAGCTTTTCTGGCGGTGATTCTGGCCCAGGTGGTTGCGGCAACGGGTTGGGGCGCATATTTCCCCTGGTCAGTACCGGCTTTATACGCCGGGGTCGCCGGCAGCGAACAGGCACAGCTTGGTCCAGTAAGTTTTGCCCTGGTCCTACTCACCGGATTAACGGGCATCATCGGTACCTTCCTTTGGTGGGACTGGGCTGACCAAACCGAATAAGCGGGTTTACCACGCCTTTTTACGCCCACTCTTGTTTTTGGAAATCCACGTAGGTGCATCTTTGTTTGTTCTGTTTGTTCAGTGTGCACTGAACAAACAGAACTTTACATGGCGGCGGTGGTCCACCACGGTGGGGCCGGTACCACTGCCGCGGGACTGCGCGCCGGCAAGCCGACGGTCATCTGTCCCTTTATTGCCGATCAACCCTTCTGGGGCCGGATTATCCACGAGCTTGGGTTTGCCTGTTGCACGCTCTCGCTCAGAATCGCCTTGCGCGAGAGCCCAGAGCCATGAGCGTAGCCCAGCGGATTCTGCGCCACACCAAAATCACTACCACCGCCGACAATTACGCCGAATGGCTAATCGATTCCTTCGCGGATGAATACCAACGACAGATGACACCCAATCGAAAATAAAAAGAGAGAGAGATAGCGATGAATTCCATGTCTCTCTCTTCTGTGGTACTCTACTTGCGTGTGGGAATGCAGCAGAGTACCAAATTATGGATTTGGACGTTGTGGGTTCGAGCCCCATCAAGCGCCCCTCCTTCCTTTTGATGGCGATAGGCTGTTATCAGGTTCCTGGTATATGCACCCCACCGGTCAAACTGGTGGGGTGCATACGTTTTATGAGTACAATATCGTGTCCGTTTTCTGAGAAGCAAGGAGTTACTTCCTATGGAAGAACAAATCGTCGTACAGGCCATTCAGGCTGCGCTGAAACTTACCCTTAAATCGCTTAATCACAAAGACGATAAAGATGAACAAGATACGGGTAAGCAATTCGCCGAAAATTATGCGGCCATCATTAAGGCGATTAACGAGAATCTGATTCAACCACCCAGCAAGCCGGCCAAATCGTCCTCGCCTTTTGGTCATGTCAAGGCGACACTACAACAGCCTGATAGTAGCCAAGACGCGTAAGTACGTCGTCACAGTTTGCTATAGTTTACCGTAGTCAAAGTACGCAGGGCGCGGCCGCTCCCTGCGTACTTTATTTTCTGCTTTGACCACTTCCTCGCATCCTTATCCTTTTTGGGAACATGACACTGTACGAAACCGTCCAATAAAATATCATTGGCATTTTTAGTCGCTACATGGATTGTATCAAATGAAGGATAGTTTATGAATACGCCGCAAATTCCTCCCATCGTATGTTTCTATCAGCGACCCACGCGGCTAGCGCGCTGGTCTTGCTGGTTGCTGTTACCGCTGCTGCTGTTGGTATTGAGTGGCTGCATTTCCATTACTGCCGAAGAGGCAACACCCGTGCCTACCCCGTCACCGCAGGCTGGCCCTGTTGTCGCGCTTGCGCCAGCCAGCGCGCGACCCGGGACAACAATTTTTCTTTCCAGTGCCGGTTGGCAAGCGGACGATGTTGTGACCATTCGCTTGGTATCAATCCAAGCTGGTGTGCCCGTAACAACCACGATTTTCACAGACGCCGCCACTGAAGAAGGGCGTCTAAATGCTTCCTTCCGCTTGCCGCTCGATCTGGATAAAAATGATGAGCCGGTGGTGACCGTGGTGCTCACGTCAAATACAACAGGTGCACAGGCTACATCGCCCTTTGTCGTCGCAGTGGCAACTGCCATGCCTACGCCGCTGACAACGATAACGGCAACACCTAGCGCGACGAGTACATCCACTGCCGCGGCAACTTCAGTGGCAACCGCAACGCCGTTGCCCACGCTGACCGCCATCCACACACCTGTGGCGACGCGCACCGTTGCCCCATCCTTTACGGCTACGCCTCGCCCTGTAGATTTCGCGCTAGTGACCAGCGCTGGCTTAAATTTGCGCGCTGGCCCAGCCACCTCGTTTCCGGTAATTCGGGCATTGCCGGCGCGAACCGGGCTAACGGTACTTGGCCGCAATGCTGGCGGTGACTGGCTCGCTGTGCGCCTAGCTGACGGGGTTCAGGGTTGGCTGGCCGCGCGTTTTACCGATTACACGGGCAACGCCCCTGTGATTACAACGCCACCGCCACCGACCACGCCTACGCCCACCCCGCTGTCAACCCCTGTGCCGGGGATTACCGAGTGGCGCGGCGAATATTATAACAACGTCTCTTTGCTCTACCCGCCCGTCTTTGTGCGCAACGACAGCGCGATTGACTTTGACTGGGGCCGCGGCTCGCCCGGCGCGGGGATTCCCAACGATAGTTTTTCGGTGCGTTGGACGCGTTCCGTGTATTTTAGCGAAGGCACCTATCGCTTCTCTGCCGCCAGCGATGATGGCGTGCGTGTCTGGATCGATGGCGATCTGGTGATCGATGAGTGGCGGGACAGCTCATCTGTTACTCACACGGTCGATCGTCGCCTGAGCACGGGCAACCATTCGTTGCGTGTCGAATATTATGACAATACTGGAAGCGCCAGCATTCGTTTTCGCTGGGAACGCAGCGGTTCATCTGGCAACTATCCCGATTGGCGCGGTGAATATTGGTCGAATCGCCGGTTGGATGGCAATTCGGCATTTGTGCGCAATGATGAGGAAATTGACTTCAATTGGGGGAGTGGCTCACCGGATGGTCGCTTGCCTAGCGATAATTTTTCTGTGCGCTGGACCCGCACTGTTGATTTCGATGCCGGCCTCTATCGTTTCTCGGCACGCGCCGATGATGGCATTCGTGTCTACTTGGACGACGAACTGATTTTGGATGAGTGGCATGATGGCTTGTCCAATGTTGAATATACGGTTGATCAGCGATTAGACAATGACGACTACCGGATACGCGTGGAATATTATGAGCGAACGGGTGGGGCGCGTGCTGAATTCAGTTGGCGACGCATCAGTGCGACGGCAACCCCAATTGCGACACCGACTTGGACGCCTGTTCCCAGCGTAACGGTGCCTGCCACGGCTACGGCTGTGCCAACCGTGCCACCTACGGCGACTGCACTACCCACGGTGCCGCCCACGGCTACCGCTGTGCCAACCGTGCCACCCACACCAACGGTGACGGCAACGGCAACGTCGGTGCCTTTTGCGACAGTCAGTCCGGCGACTGGGCGCGCGGGCACCGTAATAGCGTTGAATGGTGGCGGCTTCCCCGCCAATACGACTATCAATGTCCATCTGGGCGCATTGGTCAATGCGGCGGCGGTCGATACACCCCATGTGTATGCTACGACCACGACCGACAGCGACGGTGACTATGGGGTAACCTTTCCCATGCCTGCCAACTGGCCCGATGGCTCGCCAGTAACGGCTGGTCAACTCGTCGTTCTCGTGGTAACCGAAGATTTTACAGCCCAGGCGAGTGCGCTCTTCACCTATTCGACGACGCCGCCCACTGTCACACCGACTGCGACCGCAACTGCCACAACTGTCGCTACATCGACAGCCACGGTAACACCAACCGCTGCGGCAACTGCCACTGCGACTGTGACACCCGTCGCAATAGCAACGGCGACGGTGACCCCGTTGCCAGCGTCGCCTACCGCAACGCCCACCCCGTTGCCCCATGTCGAGCTGACGCCCGGTACGGGCAGCGCCAATATGCCGGTTATGCTCAGCGGCGGTGGTTTCCCGGCCAATGCATCGCTCTATGTCTATCTAGGCGCGTTTGATGGCGCGATCGATCCTGGTGCAAATCCAGAGCATTATGTCATTCTGACGACAGATGCGGCAGGTGATTACACGGGCGTGCTCACCATGCCGCGCACCTGGCCCAACGGCGATCCGATTCCCGCTGGCCCGGTAATCGTGCTGATTGCCACGAATGACTTTGGTGTCCAGGCAAGTGCTGTTTTTACCTATACTGAAGCGGTGGTCGCACCGTAAGTGTCGGGTAAAAAGCGGCCCAGCTACCTACAAC
>Ga0105047_10009441_pt1 | contig 16050 bp, 12 predicted proteins | sample MAT04_FD_78384 | JGI IMG/M metagenome (GOLD analysis project Ga0105047, IMG submission 78384) | Freshwater microbial communities from Lake Fryxell liftoff mats and glacier meltwater in Antarctica - MAT-04 (megahit assembly) | ecosystem: Environmental > Aquatic > Freshwater > Ice > Liftoff...
CCGACCCGTTCGTGCTTGAAGTGCGCGACTATCGCGCGGCTCGGTGCAGTGTCAACCCGATCCAACACTCGTCATCCAGCATTCATTGATGCGACCGCGCATGTTTCGCTGAGTTTGGACTCTCGATCGAATTCCAGTTCTACTGGGCTTGGGTCGCCAAGTTGGGTGAATCTCGAGTCGTCGCGGCCCGCTTACGCTACGCCTGCCCGTCTGAATAAGACTTGCTCCACGTCGCGGCCGTGGGATATCCCGGGTCGTTCTGACGCCGACCCAGGTGCGAAATCTCGGCCGTGTGGCTGACGGATCTCTGGCGGCTGCGATCATCCTCGCTCCGATCGCCGGCGGCAGCGCGCACCTGGCGATGCTGCCCGTGCTCGCGGTCCTCTCGGCGGTCGCCGCCGCCGCGACCGTGCTCGGTGTCTACGGCAAGGATCACCAGCTCAGCGTGCCTTACGCGTCGATCGGCCTGATCGCGCTCGCGGCTTTCACAGCGCTCCAGCTCCTGCCCCTCCCTCACGGCCTTCTCGCCGCCCTGTCTCCGCGCGCGTCGACGCTGCGTGACTTCGTCGGCGACGGGCTCAGCCTCCGTCCGCTGACGTACGAGCCCTCGGCCACCGCACGCGAGTCGGCGAAGCTGATCATCCTGGCGCTGATCGCGCTGACTGCGGCGGAGCGTTCGCGGGCGGGTGGACGCTTTCGCCATGTCGCGATCATGGTGGCCATCGCTGGCTTGGCCTCGGCCGCGATCGCGATGGTGCACCGCGCGCTCGGCGCGGAGAGGATGCTCGGAGTCCTCCCGTCGCTGCGCGCGCCGCACACGTTGATCACGACCTTCGTGAACCCGAACCACGCCGCCGGCTTCATGGTGCTCACCGCCATGACGTCGCTCGGCCTCGCGCTCAACGCGAAGCGCCGCAACCCCCGCGTCGCCTGGTTCAGCGCAGCCGGCTTTCTTGCCGTCATGTCGGTGCTCGGTATCTCGCGCGGAGGCCTGGGCGCCTTGGCCGTGGCCATGGCGCTGATGTTCGCGGCGTTGCTCCGCCAGCGGCGCACCGAGAGCGGCAAGGAGCGCGCGTTCGCCATCCCGACCGCGCTGGTGATCGGGGTGTCGATCGCGGCCGCGACCGCGGTGATTCTCCGACTGGATGAGGTCGCCCGCGACTTCACCGGCCGAGCCGCCGACCCGCTCAGCCTCGCCGGCAAGCTGGCCGCGATGCGCGATGCTTGGCCGATGGTCCTCGACCACCCGTGGTTCGGCATCGGGCGCGGCGCATACATCTCGGCGTACGCGGCGTACAAGACGTATCCACAGCAGTTCACGTTCTCGCACCCGGAGAACATCGTGATCGAAGCGCTGTCCGACTGGGGCCTGCTGGTCGGGGCGCTCGCGATCGGCGGTTACTTCGCCGCGCTGGGCCTGCGCTACTGGTCGGCGCGCTCGATCGTCGCTGCGGCAGCGCTCGCGGGCCTGGCCGCCGTGACCGCGCAGAACTTCGTTGATTTCTCTCTCGAGCTCCTCGGGGTGAGCATCCCGGCCGCCGCGATCTTGGGGGGGTCCGGCCTGAGCGTGGTGCGCACGCTCAAGCTGAAACGCAACCTCGGTCCGGTGGTCCTGGCGGTGATCCTCCCGCTGATTGGCCTGGTGTTCGCCGCGTTCCGGCTCGGTGATCTCGCGGACGACGAGGCGGTGATCCTCTCGATGGTGCGCGATCCGCTCGCCGTTCGGCTGCCGAGCGAGGAGCTGGCGATCATCGCCGCGCGGCACCCGTCGAACGCGGCCATGGCCGCACAGCTCGCGTACCTCGCCGAGACGACGGAGCCGCTCGATCGCAAGCAGCTGGGTCTGGCGCTGCGCTGGGCGAACCGCGCGCTGTACCTCGACCCGACCTACGCCGACGCGCACCTGTCCTCGGGACGCATCCTGGTCATCGCTGGATATCGCGATCAGGGCTTCGGGGCGATGCGGCGGGCGTGGACCCTCGCCATCGAGAGCCCGCGCAGCGACGCGATCGTCAAGGAGATCATCCGGCTCGCCGAGACACCGGGCGAGCTCATCCGCGCCCTCCCGCGCGTCGACCCGAGCTCTGATCTGCTGGTCGGCAATGAGGTCGCGCGCATGCTCGCTGCCCTTCAGAAGGCGGGCGAAGGCGCGCTGGGCGCGACCGTGCTCGACCAGCTCGCCCCGCAGCTCCTCGATCTGCCGCCGGACAGCCTGCTCGGCGTCGCAGACCAGGCCCGTCGCCTGGGGGATCAAGATCTGGCCATCGTTCTGCTCACCCGTCGCGCCGATGCCATGCCCGGTGACACGCGCGGCCTGCTGATCCTGTTCGACATCCAGCTCAAGCGCGGCGAGCTCGAGGAGGCCAAGGCCACCCTGGCGCGCGGCCTCGCCTCCAACCCCACGGACCCGGTCCCGTTCCACCGGCGGTCGATCGGCCTGGCGATACGGCAGCACGACGTCGCGACCGCGACGACAGCCCTGGAACAGCTCAGGAGAGCCCTCCCACCGACCGACCAGAGCCAGGTGATCCTCCTCGAGACGGAAGCGAGGATCGAGGCCGACGGCGACCGGCGTCTGGGCCACGCCCTCACCGCGCTCGACGGCGCCGTGCGCCTGGCCCCCACCGACGCAGGGCTCCGGATCTTTCGCGCCCGCATCCTGATGCGCCTGAACAAGCTCGCCGAGGCGCGCAACGACCTCGCCTCCATCCTGCGGCTCAATCCCAGCCACGCCGACGCCCGTCGGATGCTCGATGACTTGAGCCGCCGGGAACAGCAGCGCCAGAACCCCCAGAACCGCGAGCCGCACAAGGATGAAGCCCCACTCGAAGTGGGACACGATCCTTGACAACGTCACCGCCGAAACGGTTGAGAGAGCACCATGACCGAGCCCGCCATCAAGGTTCCCTTCTTCCGTCCCGAGGTCGGTGACGAAGAGATCGCCGAGGTCACCGAGGTCCTGCGCTCGGGCTGGCTGACCACCGGCCCGAAGACCAAGATCTTCGAGACCAAGTTCGCCGAGGCCGTGAAGGGCAAGCATGCCCTGGCCCTCAACTCCTGCACCGCGGCGCTGCACCTCGCCATCGACGCGCTGGGCCTCAAGGCCGGCGACGGCGTGCTGGTCCCGACCGAGACGTTCGCCGCCACCGCCGAGGTCGTGCGGTACCTGGGCGGCATCCCGATCCTGGTCGACTGCGATCCGAAGACGCTCAACATCGATCTCGCCGACGCCGCCAAGAAGCTCGCCGATCTGCGGGCCGGGCGCCTCCCGAGCACGATCCCCGCCAGCACCCCGGTCGTGGGCATCATCCCGGTGCACGTCGGCGGCCTCATGGTCGACCTCGACGCGGTCAACGAGTTCGCCGCCAAGAACCACCTCTGGGTGGTCGAGGACAGCGCGCACGCCTTTCCCGCGGCGCGCCGCAAGAACGCGAGCGCACCGTGGCAGCGCTCCGGCGAGAACACCTCGCGCGTCTCCTGCTTCTCGTTCTACGCGAACAAGACCATCACCACCGGCGAAGGCGGCATGGTCGTGACCAACGACGACGCGCTCATCAGCCGCATGAAGCTCATGGCGCTCCACGGCCTCTCGCACGACGCGTGGAACCGCTATTCGGGCGGAAAGACCTGGGACTATCGCATCGTCGCGCCCGGGTACAAATACAACATGACCGACGTCGCCTCCGCGGTCGGCATCCACCAGCTCGCACGCGGCGAGGCGATGCGCGCCGGACGCGAGGCCGTCGCGCGCATCTACCAGAAGGCGTTCGCCGACCAGCCGTGGTTCGAGCTACCGGCCGACGACAGCAACGCGATTCACTCGTGGCACCTCTTCTGTGTGCGGCTGAACCTGAGCGCGCTCTCGATCGATCGCAACAAGCTCTTCGACGTGCTGCGCGAGCGCGGCGTGGCGTGCTCGGTCCACTACCGGCCGCTGCACATGCACCCGTATTACACCGACACGTTCGGCTGGAAGCCGGAGCACTGCCCGGTCGCGACGACGACGTTCGATCGCCTGATCAGCCTGCCGATCTTCTCGGGCCTGCGCCCCAACGAGATCGATCACGTGATCGGGACGCTCCTCGGTACGCTCAAGGAGCACGCGCGCTGAGCGACTGCTCGGTGCGGTGGCGCTGGTAGAGGCGCGCCGCCACCCGTTGGCCCACCCGCCCGAGCGCACAGAGCCCCGCGAGCGCCCAGAGCTTCTGGTTGCGCACGGCGTGGGCCGGATAGACCGCCGCCCCGAACCCCAGGATACGCCGCGCCTTCAAGCTGCGGCCGCGCGCGAGCTCGGCCAGGCCGTGTCGCGCGATGTCGCGCTCGACGAAGCTCTTCTCGAGATCCATGCGCGACAGCCCCAGCTGCTCGAGCTGCTTGCCGTCCATCTCGATCACCGACGCGTACTCGTCCACCAGGTACTTGAGCGCGCCGCTCGCCGCCTGCTGGGAGTTCTGATTCGAGGGGTGCACGCGATACGCGAACAGCGGCTTGTCGATCCAGTAGGCGACGGTCCCCGCGCCGAGCAGCTTCCAGTTGAACCACTTGTCCGGGTTGATGAGGCGCGAGCCGCCATACCCGGCGACCCGCTCGTAGACCGCGCGCGGATACGCGGTCGCGAGGAAGTTGAACGGATTTTTCATCGTCGCCAGGCAGCGCCGCAGCAGCTCCGACCCCTCGACCCGGTAGACATCGACGCCCGGCAAGAGACCGCTCACCTTGTCGGCCGGGGTCCAAAGCTCCTTGTCGAGCGGGAGGCTGCCGATCGTGGCGTCCTGCGGATCGACCGTGTCGGCGGTGGCCGAGATGACCGCGCGCGACGCGTCGACCTGGCTCAAGAGCGTCTGGTACGTCTCGAGCGCGAAAGGCCGCATCAGATCGTCCGACGACAGCATCAGCATCATGTCGCCGGTCGCGAGGCGCGCCGCGCGATCGAGGTTGCCGGCGAAGCCGACGTTGCATGGGTTCACGGTGAACCGCAGCCGGGCGTCGCTCTCGGCGCGCGCTTTCACGAGCGCAACCGAGCCATCGGTGCTGACGTTGTCCGCGAGCAGCACCTCGAGATCGACGTTCGCTTGATGGAGCGCGCTATCGAGCGTGCGGCCGAGAAACTTCTCGTAGTTGTAGTTCGGAATGCAGATCGAGAACTTCATGTTGCCCCCGTTTCGGGTGTTGAACGCAATCCCGACATGAACGGCGCGAGCGGCCGGCGCAAAGCGCGCGCATACAGCTCCACCACCCGCCGCCCGTGTCCAGCGATCGAGAATCTCTGCTCGGCGGTCTGCCGCCCATTGGTCGCGAGACGCGCGCGCAGATCGACGTCGGCGATCAGCTGATCGACGTGCGCCGCGACCCCGGCCGCGTCGTCGGGCCGGGCGAGCAGACCGTCATGCCCGTGCGTGACCAGCGCGCCGACGCCGCCCGAGCTGACCCCGACGAACGGCACCCCAGCCGCCCAGGCCTCGACGACGATGCGACCGAACGACTCGTTCTTCGCCGGGTGCACCAGGATGTCGACGTCGCGCATGATCGCGGTCGGATCGGAGACGAACCCCGCCAGCTCGAGCACGATGCCGGCTCTTTGCGCCGCGCCGACGATGTCCTGGACGTACGGATCGTCCTCTGGACCGTGCCCGTAGATGCGAAACACGAGCGGCCGATCGCGACGGACCAGCGCCATCGCGTCGACGAAGACGCGGTGTTGTTTCCAGCGCGAGGTGAGGCTGCCGACCATGGCCACGACCAGCGGCCTGTGCGCGCGCGCGGGCGGAGGAACGAACTGGAAGCCCGACAGATCGAGGCCATTGTCCACGACAGCGAGCAGGCCCTTGGGGAGCCAGTTCCGCACCCGCGCGGCCGACGCCTCGGAGTTCGCGACCACCACCGAGGCGTGCGCCTCGAGCAGCCGGCCGAGCAGCGGGCCCTCGATCGGCAGGCGGAACGGCGCGCCCTGCCCCACCATCTCGCGCAAGTGCCAGACGTGGCCGAGCCGGAAGCGGCGAGCGGTGATCGCCCCCTCCAGGGTGAGGATCGTGTTGGTGTGCACCAGATCGACCTGGTGCTTGCGCACGATGTCTGCTGCGTGGTGCGAGGACCAGCCGGTCGCGCCGGTGCGCAGGAGCTGCTTCACCTCGATGAGCGGGCGCTTCCAGCTCGCGGCGCGGATCTGCTTGTTCCACATGTACAGCGGCGCGAAGACCGCGCGGCCGCCGGCGACGTCGATCAGGCGCTCCTTTTCGACCTTGGTCCCGGCGTCATGGCACAGCACGCAGGCCTCGATGCCGTGCGTGCGCCGGAGCTCTTCGATGAGGCCGATCGTGGACAGCGCAGCCCCACCGGCCGCGCCGTTCATGATGTGCAGGACGCGACGCGGGAGCTCGGCCACCGGGGGGTTTCCTTCGGCCAAACTCGGCGGAGGTGTCAAGCAGTTCGGCTTGTCGGTCCGAGGCTCGCGATGCTAAGGGCTCCCCTCTACAGGGCCTTTTCGTGAATTCGACCGTCGTCCTCATCCTCGCCAGCGGCTCGATCAGCAGCAAGCTGAACTTCCTGCGCAGCCGCTGCCCGAGCCCGGCGCTCATCCCGGTCAACACGCGCCCCCTCGCCGCGTACCTGATCGACTTCTACGCCGCGCAGCCCGGGATCCAGGTCCGGCTGGTGGTCAACGCAGATGTCGCCGATGCCGTGCGCGCCGAGCTCGGGACCGCCGAGGGCCGCTACCAGCTCGAGGTCTTGCAGAAGACGGTCAGCGTCGTCGACTCGCTCACGCAGGCGGTGGCCGCACTGCCCGCCGACAGCGACGTCATCGTGAACCTGGTGACGACGATCCCCACGCAGCTCGTCGAGCGCGACGAGGTGCTGATCGCGCCCGAGCCGTCGCGTACCCATCACTGGTCGGGCGTGATCCTCACGCAGGGCGATCAGAAGCCCGTCTTCTCCTTCAAGACCGCCCCCGCCGGTCCGAGCCACGCCTTCATCGGCGTCTTTCGCACCGGCCTCGCGCCGCTCCAGAACGCGCTCTCCGCCGCCTCACAGGAGAAGGACCTGCTCGCGGTGATCCAGGCGCTCGACGTCCCGCTCCGCTACACCCCGAGCGAGTGGATCGATTGCGGCCACGAGACCAACTACTACGAGGCCAAGGCCAAGCTGATCTCGTCGCGCTCGTTCAATCGCGTGCAGGTCTCTCTCGAGACGGGCGTGCTGCGGAAGAGCTCGCAGCACGAGGACAAGCTGTCGCGGGAGATCGACTTCATCCAGATGCTCCCGCCCGCGATCGGGGTCTACTTTCCGCGGGTCTTGGCCCGTCGCGCGCCCGCCGCGGAGGTGCCCGGCTTCCTCGAGCTCGAGTTCTACGGCTACCCGACCGTGGCCGAGTACTATCTGTACTGGGACCTCAGCTCGGACAACTGGCGGCGGCTGTTCTCGCGGCTGGCCGGTGTGCTGCGGCGCTTCAAGGCGTTCCCGTACTCGATCAGCCAGGCGGCGTTCGAAGAGTTCCACCTGCAGAAGGCCGCCCATCGGGTCGCGCAGTTCTTGCGCTCGCTCGACCCCGAGTTGCGCGCCACGCTCGAGGGCGAGATCACCGTCAACGGCAAGCTCCTGCGACCGTTCTCCGCGCTCACCAGCGAGCTCGCGACGCGCCTGGCCGGGATGTATCGCGATCAGGACTCCTGCGTGATGCACGGGGACTTCTGCTTCAACAACATCCTCTACGACGTCCCCTCGGGCATCGTGCGCCTGATCGATCCGCGTGGCAGCTTTGGCGAGCGCTGCGTCGGGATCTACGGCGATCAGAAGTACGATCTCGCCAAGCTCGAACACTCCGCGGTGCACGGCTACGACTTCCTGGTGAACGGCCTGTTCACGCTGAAGAAGAGCGGCCGGACCTTCGACTACTCCGTCGCAACCCGCGAGTGCGCCCCGCTGGTGGCGCAGCTCTCGCGCGAGGTGGTCAGCGACCTCGGCCACGATCCGGCGGAGATCTCGCTGCTCACGAGCTTGCTCTTCCTCTCGATGACGCCGCTGCACGCCGAAGATCCGGCGCGCCAGCTCACCATGTACGCGCACGGTCTGCGCATGCTGAACGAGCACCTGGAATAATAATGGCAACTATCTGTATCGATCTCGACGGCGTCGTCGCGGGCTTCAAGAACGACGGCCAGACGTACGCCGACGTCCAGCCCATTCCTGGCGCAATCGAGAAGCTGAAAGGCCTCCGCGCGAGCGGGCACAGGATCATCCTGAACACCGCGCGACACATGAAGACCTGCAACGGCAACGTCGGCATGGTCGTCGCGCGCGTCGGTCACATCACGCTGGAGTGGCTGCGCGTGCACGACGTGCCGTACGACGAGATCTACTTCGGCAAGCCGTGGGCTGACATCTACATCGACGACAACGCCTATCGCTTCAAGAGCTGGGACGAGATCGAGCCGGACGGCTCGAACTTGCCGCGCTCCAACGAAGAGGCGCACGCCAAGCAGCCCACATGATCGTCGTCATCCCCATGGCCGGTCGCGGGCAACGCTTCGTCGATGCGGGCTACACCGTCCCGAAGATGCTGATCGAGGCGCACGGAAAGACGCTCCTCCAGTGGAGCGTCGACTCGTTGCCGCTCGAGCAGTGCAGCCGCCTGGTGTTCGTGGGCCTCGAGGAGCACCAGCGAGAGCTCGATCTCTCGTCGCGCATCCGCGGCTGGTACGGCCACCTTCCCCGGCTCGAGATGATCTACATCGACGACGTCACCGGCGGACAGGCCGAGACCGTGCTCAAGGCCCGCGATCACATCGCCGCGGACGCGCCGCTGTTGATCTTCAACATCGACACCGCGTTTCGCTCGAACACGCTGGCGGCCAAGCTCGCGGACCCCACCAACGACGGTGTTCTGGGCGCTTTTCACAGCACCGAGCCGCGCTTCAGCTTCGCCGCCGTCGGCGCCGACGGCATCGTGACGCGGGTGACCGAAAAAGATCCGATCTCCGAGCACGCGCTCACGGGTCTCTATCACTACCGCCGCGGCGCCGATTTCCTCGCGGTCGCCGACGCCGCGGTGGCCCGGAACGAGCGTGTGAAGGGCGAGTTCTACGTCGCCCCGCTCTACAACAAGCTGATCGAGAAGGGCGCGAAGCTGGTCGTCGACGCGTCCGATGCGCACTTCATCCTCGGCACCCCCGCCGAGCTCGCCAGCTTCCTCGCCCTGGCACCCGACAAGATCGCCGCGCTACGAAGTCGTTGACAGCGACCCCTGCGAGGCGGTTTGAGATGAGGTCGATGAGCGGCCTCCCACGAACTGTCGAAGCAAGCCTGGCCCTGGCCGGACTGGCCTTGTGCGCGCCGGTGATGGCCGCCGCGGCGATCGCTATCCGCGCCACCTCCCCCGGCCCTGCGATCTTCGTCCAGGAGCGCGTCGGCAAAGGCGGCCGCACGTTCAAGATGTTCAAGTTCCGCTCGATGAGCACCGGCGGCAGCGGACCGCAGGTGACCGCCCGCGGCGATCGCCGCATCACCCCGGTCGGCAAGCTCCTTCGCAAGAGCAAGGTCGACGAGCTCCCCGAGCTGTGGAACGTGGTCCGCGGCGACATGTCGCTGGTGGGTCCGCGCCCCGAGGTGCCCACCTACGTCGACCAGAGCGATCGCCTCTGGCAGCGCGTGCTGGAGGCGCGCCCCGGGCTCACGGACCCGGTGACGCTGCGCCTGCGCAACGAGGAAGAGCTGCTGGCCACGGCGCCGATGGAGTCGTCGCGCTACTATCGAGAGAAGCTCCTGCCCTTCAAGCTCAGCGGGTACATCGACTATCTCGAGAAGCGCACCTGGCGCTCCGATGTCGAGGTGCTCTTTCGCACCGCCGCGGCGGTGGTGCTGCCCAGCCGCGCGCCGCTGCCGACGCTCGAAGAGGTCGAGGCCATCAGTCTGCGAGCGCGCGCGCTGGCGTGAGCGGGACGACGGGTGCGCCGTCGAGCCGCACTTTCTTGCTGAGCATCCAGCTCGGATACTCCACCGCGACGTAGAACGCCGCCGAGGCGAGCAGCCCAGCCGCGAGCGCGACCAGCAGCAGCGCGAGCGCGGTCAGGCCCGTGGGCGGCGTCTCGAACGCGACCACCAGCCGCCGGAGCGGCCGGTTCGCGACCAGTGGGTGGATCAGATAGAGGCTGTACGAGATGCGCCCCACGAGCTGCAGCGCGCGGTTTGACAGCGCCGTCTCGAGCACGCCGCGGCGGCCCATCGCGTAGATCGCCAGCGCGGTCCCCGCCGCGATGATGGGCCCCGCGTCGCGCGTCGCCAGCTCGAGCCCCACCAGCGCCAGCAGCCACCTCGCGGACGTCTTGCCGTCGAGCACCCAGCTCACCAGCGCGCCGAGGAAAAAGAAGCTCCAGTGCACGATGAACAGCCCGGTCCAGGCGAACGGAATCAGCTTCACGTAGATCCCGATCGACATGATCGCCAGCGGGACGAAGAGCAGACCGAGCCTGGAGACCTGCTGCCGCACGCCGATCAGCAGCACGAACACCAGATAGAACTGAATCTCGAGCGCCAGCGTCCATCCCACCTTCACCAGCGATGGCGCGCCGATCAAACGATCGAGATAGAGCATGTTGGCGACGACGGTCGGCGCGCTGGGGAACGCGGAGCCCGTGAGCATCAGCGCGACGATGCTGAGCGCGATGACCACCCAGTACGGCGGATCGAGTCGGATCGAGCGCCGCAGCGCAAATCGGCCGAAAAACGAGGCCGTGATCCGCTGATCGCGCACGCTGTGGGCGATCACGAAGCCGCTCAGCACGAAGAAGATCTGCACCCCCGCCCAGCCATGATCGGCGATCGACTGGAAAGGCTCCGGCCACAGGTGGGGCCGGCCGTCGGCGATGGTGTTGCTGAAGTGGTAGACGCAGACGGAGAGGGCAGCGATCGCGCGGAGGCCGTCGATCGCCGACATGCGCCCCGCAGCGGGCGGCTCGAGAAGCGCGGTCGCGCTCAGGCTTCCGCTTCCTTGTCCTTGTCCGAGTACTCGTACGCTTTGTAGTAGTAGTAGTGCTTCTGCGAGCGGAAGTAGCCGTCGTCGGTCAGGTCGACGTCGTTGAGCACGACTCCCAGCAGGTTGGCGTTGATGTCGAGGAGCTGGCGCGCTGCGCGGCGGGCCGAGTCCTTGGTCGTCTTCGACGCCTTGATCACCAGGATGGTCCCGTCGGTGATCTGCGAGAGGATGACCGCGTCGGTCACGACGTTCACCGGCGGTGAGTCGAGCAACACGCGGTCATAACGCGCGCTCAGCTCGTCGAGCAGCTTCAGGAAATGCTCGGTGTGCATGAGCTCGGACGGGTTGGGCGGAACGGGTCCGCAGGGCAACAGATCGAGACCGCGCACGTCGGTCGACTTGATGACCTGCTCCAGCTTGGCCTCGCCGAGGAGCACGCTGGTCAGACCGCCGTCGTTCTTGAGACCGAACGTGCGGTGGAGACGGGGACGGCGGAAGTCGGTGTCGACCAGGAGCACCCGGTTACCGGCGAGCGCCATGGTGCTGCCGAGCGCGAGCACGGTGGTCGACTTGCCTTCCGACGGACCCGCGCTGGTCACCAGGAGTCGGCGCAGCGGCCGCCGAGCGCCGAGGAACAGGAGGTTCGTGCGCAGCGAACGCGCGCACTCCGCCACCGTGCTCTTTGGATTCTTGACGATGTACAAGTCGCGCGCAGCCGGGACGACGCCGTTGGTGACCGTGGAGCCGGTCTTCGAGCGCGCGCGCTCGCCCTGCTCGATGCTGGGGAGCACGCCGAGGAACGGCAGATGCAGCCGCTGCTCGATGTCCTCCTGGGTGTGGACGGTGTTGTCGATGACCACACCGAGCACGATCACCGCGATCGCGACGAACAGTCCGAGGAACGCGCCGAGCGCGGTGTTGAGCGGGATGGAGGGACGAATCGGCTTGAACACCGGCTCCGCGGTCTCAAGCCATCGCACGAAGTTGGACTTGAGCAGACCGGAGAGGTCGGCCTCGGTCTGGCGCTTGAGCAACGCGCTGTAGGTGTTCTGGTTGGTCCCGACGTCGCGGTTGAGCTTGTTGTAGTCGAGCGCGACGGTGTTGATCTCCATCGCGCGCTGCGTCTCGCTGGCGACCTCCGCCGTGAGCCGCTGCTCGGCGGTTTGGAGCTCGGTGATCTCGTTGTCGAGGGTCGCGACGATGCGGGCGATCTCGTCCATCAAGCTCGCCTGCAAGCCGCGGATCTGGCTGTTGAGCGCCTCCATGTTGGGGTGCTTCTCGCCGTAGCGCGCCGACTGCTTGGCCGCCTCTTGCTCGAGCGAGACCTTGGCCGCCATCAGGGTGGCGACGACCGACGACCGCGCCACGCGCGGGGCCGAGAGCGCCTCCATGCCGGGCGTTCTGTCGTGCGTGACCTTCCTCAGCGTGTCGCGCTCCGCCTCGAGCTGGATCAGCTGCCCGCGGACGATGTTGAGCTTGTCGTTGAGCGAGCCGAGGCGTGACGACGTCATGTTCTTGCGGTCTTCGAGCGAGACCGAGAGCAGCATCTTCTCGCGCTTGAACTCGTCGAGTGTGCGCTCCGACTCGTCGAGGCGTTTGCCGAACTCGCCGACGCGCTCATCGAGCCATTTCGCGGCGAAGTGCGTGTCCGAGAGGCGCGATTCGAGGCTCTGATCGATGTAGACCTGAGCCACCGTGTTGGCGATGCGAGCGGCGCGCGCCGGATCGAAGTCCTCGACCTCGATGTTGACGATGCTGCTCTGCTTGCCGGGGACAACATCGAGGCGGGCGCGAATGATGTCCTCGATCGACTTGATGCGGGCCTCGCCGTCGGAGCGGATGTTGTACGAGTCGAGGTAGGCCGGATCGTCCGCGAGCTTGAGCTGCGCGATCGCACCGCGGATGACGGCGCGGCTCTGCATGACCTCGAACTGCGTGTTCGAGAAGCCGGCCTCGGCGTTGCGCGAGGCGTTCATCTCGAGATCGGTGCCGAGCACCTTCGGGAGCTGCGCCTCGAGGATGACCTTCGCGCTCGCGCTGTAGACCTTCGCCTGCCGCGACGACGCGAGGTAGAAGATCCCGGCCCCGACCATCGTGACCAGGACGATGAGCCACCAGCGACGGCGGAGCGCGTAGATGATCTCAGGAAGCTCGATCGCGGCGCTCTCGAGGGGCGGTGGCGGCGCGGCCAGGTGACCATCTGACGGCGATTCCTGCAGCGTATTGTGAAGACCAGTGCTCACTGAGTTACCTCTTGGACGCGGGGCGCGACGTCCCACGTTGTCAGGGCCCGACGACCCAGCCGACATTCACGGCCGCGCTTCGTAACGTGCGGTACCAGACAGCGCAAGAATTACCTGGGGGTTGTCACGAGCGCAGTCTCCGGCCGGGTACGACATGCGGGCTTGACGAACGCGGGCCCACGGGGCGAAACCTCCGCGACCGCCGCTCTCCTCATGATCGCGCCCGTTCACACGATGGCCCGCCGGCCGATCGCCGCCGCGAAACCAAAGGCCGCCGTCCGCCAGGACAAGACCACGATCTGGGGCAAGGCGCTCGTCCTTTGCGCTCTGACGCTCGCCGCCTCTGCGTTCGCCGATATCCGCCCGCGCGCTTTCGGCTTCCTCATCCACCCCGTGAGCCTCGGCGGAGGCATCCTCTTTCTTGTCGGCCTCTTCAGCTTGCGTCGCGTTCCCGGGCACATCCTGCTCGCGCTGTTTCTTTTCCTGGTCGCGTTCGGCGTGTCCTGCTTCGCCGGTCCCGCCGGAGGCATGTCGTTCTTCAGCAAGGTCGCCGCGTCCGCGATCCTCATCCTCGCGTGCGCCATGTACGTGCGCACGGAGGCCGACTTCCGCTGGGCAGCGCTGGCGATGTCGATCGCGATCGCGATCATCTCGTTGCGCGGCGTCTCGATGCTCGAGGCTTCAGGCTCTCGTGGCGTGAACCCACTCGGTGGCATCGCCAACCGCAATGCGTTCTCGCTGTACGCGCTCCCGAGCTTGCTGCTCGCGGGGTTGGCGGCGATGCGCTCGCAGACGCCCAACTGGATGCGCCTGACGTTCATCGTCACATCGTTGCTGACGATCTTCACGGTGTTCTCGACCGGCAACCGATCGGGATGGGGTGGCGTCGTGCTCATCGCCGCGATGGTCGCGCTTCCTGCGATCCGGCGTCGAGGCGCGCTGCTGAGCCTGATCGCGCTGACGGGCACGGCGGTGGTCCTCTTCCTCGAGTACGGGAACATGGAGATCATCGAGGCGCGCGTGAAGGAGACCAAGGCGAACTCGCCTGAAGTTCGGCTGCGGTTCCTCGCGTCGGCGATCGAGGTCGGCCTGGACAAGCCTCTCCTCGGGTCGTCGCCGCAAGGGCTGCCGCACGCGATGGCGCGGCTGAGCTCCGTCGTCGGCGCAGACTACGACTCGCACAACGTCTCGGCGCTCATCTTCGGCGGCACGGGGATGCTCGGTCTGTTCACGATCCTTGCTTTGTCGTGGGTCCTGTGGACTCGACCGCGACAGCGCGCGACACCGCAGAACCTCGACGTTCGCGAGGCGCACTACATGCTGCGCGCTGCGATGATCCTGTGGTTCTTGCGCGGTCAGTTCACGGCCGAGGTGCTCTACAGCCCCAGCCTATCGCTCGCGCTGGGCATCTGCATTGGCGCCTGCGTGACCTATGGCGTCTGGACCAAGCCCCCGCCAGCGCCGCGTAAGCAGGTCATGCGCACGCTGCGCCCGACCCCTCTCGCGCCTAGCGCGTCACCGCAGTGAACGTCGGCGCGCCGCCCTTCCCCTTCACCGCGAAGTCGAGGACTCCGCGCAGGAAGCCGTAGCCGTACGCGAAGTGATAGCAGGCGAACACCGCCGGCAAGATCGGCAGGAGCGCCCACTCGGTCTTCGCGGCCGTCGAGATCGAGGCCGCGACGGACGCGGACATGTACAGCCCGGCGAGGCCCAGGCCCCCGGCCCACAGCGGCGGGAACACGACGCCCCCCAGCGCCGAGCCCGCGAGCGCGAGGACAAACGTCGCGGGCACGAGCTGACGAATGGTCGACGGCAGCTTGTGCTTCTGGATCACGCGGACCTTCCAGTAGCCGTACTGCTTGTACTGATTCCACAGCTTCGGCAGCGAGCCGCGCGGCCGGTACCAGGTCTTGATCCGCGGTGACTGGTAGATGGTGTGTCCCGCGCGCGTGAGGCGCAGCGAGAGCTCGTCGTCCTGGTTTCGCACGAGCTCCTCGTCCCACGCGCCCACCGCTTCGAGCACGCTGCGTCGGAAGAAGCCGCCCGAAGCGGTGTCGGTCGGTCCTTCGTAGGTCGGGTCGTGCCACGTCCCGCCGCCCACCGCGAACCGCGCGTGGTGCGCCGCGCAGATCGCGCGCGAGAGCCAGGTATCACCTTCGGTGTAGACCGCGCCGCCGACGCTCGCCGCCTGCGTCTCCTCCATGACGGCCAGACACTCCGCGACGTAGTCCGGTGCATAACGGCTGTGCGCGTCGAGCACCGCGACGTAACGCCCGGACGCCTGCCCGAGACCGAGATTGAGCGCCGGCCCCTTCACCTGTTGCACGTTGTCGATGAGCCGTACGCGGGCATCCTCTCGAGCGAGGCGCGCCAGGATTTCCCGGGTACCGTCGTCGCTCATCCCATCGACGACCAGGAGCTCGAAGCCACCCGGCGGCGGCTGCTGCGCGAGGATACTCCGCACGCACGCTTCGATGTGCGCGCGCTCGTTTCGGCACGGCACGATCACCGAGATCGCGGGGACGTCGCTCATGGCCGGCTGGTCCTAGCGCGAGCACCTGCAGTCAGACAAGGCGTTTACGGTTGACAGCATCCCGCCTCGCCCGCGACGCCTCTCGCGTGGACGTCCAGCGCTTTTCGCCGGACTTGGCGCCGGTGATCGCGAAGGTGCATTGCGAGGCGTTCGCCGGATACATGAACACGCGCCTGGGGTCCGGCTACGTCCGCCGCTTCCTCGCCTGGTTCGCTTCGCGCCCCGACGCGATCGCGCTCGCCGCGCTCGATGAGCGCGGCGAAGCGTTCGGCTACGTCGTCGGCGCGCCGCTCGGATACGGAAAGGCG
>Ga0105047_10009443_pt1 | contig 16049 bp, 17 predicted proteins | sample MAT04_FD_78384 | JGI IMG/M metagenome (GOLD analysis project Ga0105047, IMG submission 78384) | Freshwater microbial communities from Lake Fryxell liftoff mats and glacier meltwater in Antarctica - MAT-04 (megahit assembly) | ecosystem: Environmental > Aquatic > Freshwater > Ice > Liftoff...
AGATCTTCAACCTCACCCGCTGGGCCCCACGGACTTAGGTCATACACCCAACCACCCCACGCAACCCTGTGACCTGCAGGTATGCAGCCAGCGGCCGGGATAGCCAGGAAAGTCCCGCTAGGCGCTCAGCGTCGGGTAGTCGGTGTAGCCCTTGGCGCCACCGGCGTAGAAGGTGGACTGGTCCGGCTCGTTCAACGCCGCGCCCGTCTTGTAGCGCGTGACGAGGTCAGGGTTGGCGAGGAAGCCGCGGCCGATCGCGAACAGGTCGCCGGCGCCGGCGTCCACGACCTCCTGGGCGGTGGCGAGATCCGAGGAGCCCACGAACCCGGTGCTGCGGATGACCGTGCCGGTGAACAGCTTGCCCAGCGCCTCTGAGTAGTTCGTGCCCGGGTCCTCGGCGAGGTGCAGGTAGACCAGGCCGAGCGGCTCGAGGCCGGTGACCAGGGCCTCGTAGGTCGCCTCGAGCTCGGTCTCGGTGATGTCGTTGAAGCCGTGGCCGGGCGAGAGGCGGATGCCGACGCGCTGCGGGCCGATGGCCTCCGCGACGGCGGTCGCGACCTCGATCACGAGCCGGGCGCGGTTGTCCGGCGAGCCGCCGTAGGCGTCGGTCCGGACGTTGGAGCCGTCCGCGAGGAACTGGTGCAGCAGGTAGCCGTTGGCGCCGTGCAGCTCTACGCCGTCCAGCCCCGCCTCGATCGCGCGGCGGGAGGCATCCACGAAGGCGGCCACCACCTCGCCGATCTCGGCGATCGGGAGCTCGCGCGGCACCACCATGTCCTGCATGCCCTCGGGCGTGAAGACCTGACCCCCGGCCGCGATCGGCGACGGACCGACCGGCTGCAGACCGGTGATCGACGGGTGGCCGATCCGGCCGGTGTGCATGAGCTGGGCGAAGATCTTCCCGCCCTGGGCGTGCACGGCGTCGGCGACCAGGCGCCAGCCGGCGACCTGGGCGTCGGTGTGCAGCCCGGGGGTCCCCGGGTAGCCCTGGCCGACGGCCGCGGGCTGGGTGCCCTCGGTGATGATGAGCCCCGCGCCGGCGCGCTGGGCGTAGTACTCGGCATTGAGCTTGGTGGGGGCGGTGCCCTCGCCGGCGCGGTTGCGCGTCAGGGGCGCCATCACGAAGCGGTTCTTCAGCTCGAGGCCACCCAGCTGGTACGGCGCGAACAGGTCGGTGCTCATGGGACTCCCTCAGTCGGTTGCGCTTGCAACTTCCCTCAAAGCGCGCGGGCACGGCATCCTTCCCGGATGTGCTGATCATCACGACGCGTCCCGTGCTGTCCCGAGACCTCTCGCCCCGGCCCTGACCTGTCGGGAACGAGGGGGACCGCGACGCCGCAGCTCGCGCGCGGGCGCAGGCCTGCCGCGGCGTGCCGACGCCGAGCCCTACCGCCGCCGGGACGTCCCGGCCGGTGAGCCGGGCTCTTAGCCGGCCTGGCTGATCGCGTCGGCGCAGTTCTCCAGGCCGTACTCCCGCAGGTAGTCCAGGTCGATGCCCTCGACGGAGGGGCGCTGGCCGAGCAGCGGCAGCAGCGCCGCCGGGTTGATCCCGGCCGCCTCGACGTCCGCGGCGTAGGCGCGGCCCTCGTCCACCAGCGCGGCGAACGGCACGAGCACGCGGCGGTCGAGCTCGGCGCGGTCGTCCTCGGGCGGGGTGAGCGCCGCGAGCCCGGTCTGCGCGCGCTCGGCGATGGCCAACGTCTGGTCGACGAACGGCCCGAGCTCGGCCGGCGCCGTGGGCTGGGTCAGAGCGGAGAAGTCCGTGCTCGTCTCGTCGCAGACCGCCGAGGCCTGCTCGACGTAGGTCGCCTTGGCGTCCTCGTCACCGCCGCCGGAGCAGGCGGCCAGCCCCAGCGCGAGCACGGCCAGCACGGGGAGTGGCAGGGTCACCAGGCGTCTCATGCCCAGCATCCTGCCCTGATCAAGCCCTCCGACCGAGGACCCAGCACGCGACGGCCGCCGCGGCGCCGACGTTGAGCGAGTCGACGCCGGCGGCCATCGGGATCCGGACCCGCTCGTCGCTGCGCGCCATGACCTCCTCCGTCAGACCCGGGCCCTCCGCGCCGAACAGCAGGGCGACCTTGTCGTCGACCCCGACGACCACGTCCGCGAGGTCGGTCGCGCCGGTGTCCGGGGTGAGCGCGAGCACCCGGAACCCGGCCTGCCGCACCTCGTCGATCCCTTCGGGCCACCGGTCGAGGAAGGCGTAGGGCACTGAGAAGACCTGTCCCATCGACACCCTCACCGTGCGGCGGTAGAGCGGGTCGCAGGAGGTCGGGCTCAGCAGGACCGCGTCCATCCCCAGCGCGGCGGCGCTGCGGAAGACCGCGCCGAGGTTGGTGTGGTTGGTGACCGCCTCCATGACGACCACCCGGCGGGCGCCGGCGAGCACCTGCGCCGGGGTCCGCACCGGGATCCGCCCGAAGGAGGCCAGCGCGCCGCGGTGGACGTGGAAGCCCGTGACGGCCTGGAGCACGTCGTACGACGCGACGTAGACCGGGCAGTCCAGGGCGGCCACTGCCGGGGTGAGGTCGCGCAGCCGCTGCGGCGACAGCAGCAGGGAGCGGACGGGGTAGCCGGCGGCGGCCGTCCGCGCGATGACCTTCTCCCCCTCGGCGATGAAGAAGCCGGCGCCGGCCTCGTGCTTCATCCGCCGCGCGCCGTCGGTGAGTCCCACGAAGTCGGCGACCCGCATGTCGGCGGGATCGTCCACGGGTTGAGGACCCCGGGGTTGAGGGAGGCCCAGGATCACGGTCGCGCGCGGGCGTACTGGTCCGGCCAGGCCACGTCCGCCCCGAGCTCGGTGGCGGCGCGCAGCGGGAAGTGCGGGTCGCGCAGCAGCTCGCGGGCGAGCAGCACCACGTCGGCGTGCCCGTCGGTGAGCACCCGCTCGGCCTGTGCGGGCTCGGTGATCAGACCGACGGCCCCGGTGGGGACACCGGCCTCCGACCGCACCTGCGAGGCGAAGGGCACCTGGTAGCCGGGGCTGACCGGGATGTCGGTCAGCACGTTGCCGCCGGACGAGCAGTCCACCAGGTCGACACCGAGCGCCGCCGCCTCCTTGGCCAGGGCCACCGAGTCCTCCGGGGTCCAGCCGCCCTCGGCCCAGTCACTGGCGGAGATGCGCAGCAGCAGCGGCCTGTCGTCGGGCCAGGCCGCCCGGACGTCCTCGACCACCTCGAGGACCAGGCGCATCCGGCCGGCGAGGTCACCGCCGTACCCGTCGGTGCGGGTGTTCGTCAGCGGCGACAGGAACGAGTGGAGCAGGTAGCCGTGCGCGGCGTGCACCTCGACCACGTCGAAGCCGGCGGTCAGCGCCCGCCCGGTAGCGGTGACGAAGTCGGCCCGGACCTTGGCGATCCCGGCATCGTCGAGCTCGGATGGCGGGGCGAGCGAGGGGAAGGCGTCACCCGTCGGGCCGACCGGCTCCCACCCGCCGGCCCCGGGGGCGGTGAAGCCGCGGCCCTCCCACGGGCGCTTGGCGCTGGCCTTGCGGCCGGCGTGCGCCAGCTGCACCCCGGCGAGCGCGCCCTGCGCCCGCACGAACGTCACGATGCGGGCCCAGGCGGCGGCCTGGGCGTCGTTCCAGATGCCGGCGTCCTGCGGGGTGATGCGCCCCTCGGGGCTGACCGCCGCAGCCTCGGTGAGGACCAGCCCCGCGCCGCCGACGGCCCGCGCGCCCAGGTGCACCAGGTGCCAGTCGTCGGGCATCCCGTCGGTCGAGGAGTACTGGCACATCGGCGACACCCACAGCCGGTTCTTGGCCGTCGCTCCACGCAGGGTCAGGGGTTCGAACAGTCGACTCATGCCCAGAGCCAACCCCACGACGGCGATCGGGTGTTCCTCGGGAGTCAGCGGTAACATCAAGGGTCATCAGCACGCGCCGTCACACGGAGGACCCCATGGCCGACATGGCCCACAAGACCAAGATGACGTCCTGGATCACGGTGGGGCTGATCGTCGTGGCCTGCATCCTGCTGGCCATCGCGATGGTGTTCCAGTTGGTGCCGCTCGCGATCGTCGGCGGTCTGCTGCTCGTGGTCGGCGCGGTGCTGGGCGTCACCGGCAAGATCATGGACGACGCGCACTAGGGCACGACTCTCACCGGCCCACCAGCGCCACCAGCCCTGCCGGTCAGCCGCGGAAGGTCTGCTCCAGGAGCCAGTCCCGCCGCTCCCCCAGCACGTCGACCGGCGCCGCCGCGGACGGTGGACCGGGGACGGCCTTGCGCACCCGGGCATGCACGACCCCGTGCGGTGCGCCCGTCCGCGCGGAGAGCTGACCGACCAGGCTGTTGATCTCGCGGCGCAGGTCGCCGGCGGCCCGCCAGGACAGGGCGTCCTGCTCGGCCTGAGCGGTCTCCGCCGCGTCCGTTGCCTCGTCGACCCGGGTGCTGGAGGCGCGCTTGCGGTGGTCGGCGTCGCGACGGGACAGCAGCGCCGCGGTCTGCTCGGCCGACAGGAGCCCGGGCAGGCCGAGGAACTCCTCGTCCTCGCCGGTCAGGCTGACTGCCGCGGTCACGGCCCGTCCGCCGTGCAGGACGTGGGCGAACTCCGCCTCGGCCCCGAGCGCCTGCCACGCGTCGACCGGCAGCTCGTCGCCGTCGTCGGGCGGCAGGGGGTCGTAGAGCGTCTCGCCGTCGTCCGCGGCCGGGGGCGGCAGGACGTGGTTGCGCTCGCCCTCGATCTCGGCGGCCAGCGCGAGCAGGGGCCGTACGGCCGGCAGGAAGACGGTCGCGGACTCCCCCGGCCGACGGGCGCGGACCACGCGACCGACGGCCTGGGCGAAGAACAGAGGCGTGCGGTAGGACGTCATCCACGCCAGGCACGCGGCCCGTGGGACGTCGACGCCCTCGGAGATCATGCGCACGCAGACCGCGAAGCGCTCGGTCGAGGTCGTGAAGGCGCTGATCTTCGCGCTGGCCTTGGGGTCGTCGCTCAGGATCAACGCCGGCTTGTGACCGGTGACCCGCTTGACGATCTTCGCGTACTCCCGGGCGTCGTCCTGGTCGCTGGCCAGGACGAGACCGGCGGCGTCGGGCATGCCGTTGTCGCGCAGGTGGGTCAACCGCTCGTCCATGGCGGCGATCACGTGGGGCACCCACTCGCCACCGGGGTCCAGCGCGGTGCGCCACGCGGTCGCCTCGACCGAATTCGTGGAGTCACCGGTCAGAGAGGCGCTGATCACCTCCCCGGCGCTGTTGCGCCAGCGCGAGACGCCGGTGTAGGCCGCGAACACGACCGGCCGGACGACGCCGTCGGCCAGCGCCTGGCGGTAGCCGTAGCCGTAGTCGGCGGTGCTGGACAGGCCCCCCTCGCCGTCGGGCTCGTAGCGGACGAACGGGATCCGCTCGTCGACCCGCGTGCGGAAGGGTGTCCCCGTCAACGACAGCCGCCGCTTGGCGCCGTCGAAGGCGAACGCGACCGCCTCACCCCAGGACAGGCCGTCACCGGCGTGGTGCACCTCGTCGAGGACGACCAGCGTGCGCTTGGCACGCGTACGGGCCTCGTGGATCGCCGGGCGGGCCGCGACCTGGGCGTAGGTCGTGACATAGCCCTGCAGGTCCGGTCGGACGGGGCCGACGGAGTTGGACAGGGTCGGGTCCAGGCCGATGCCGAGGGCGAGGGCCGCCTCGGCCCACTGGGTGCGGAGGTGGTCGGTCGGGCAGACGACGATCACGCGATCGACCAGCCGTGACCTCAGCAGCTCGGCCGCCAGGGTCAGCGCGAAGGCGGTCTTGCCCGCGCCGGGGGTCGCGGTGACGAGGAAGTCGGTGCTGCCCGCGGTCCGGTAGGCCCGCAGCGCCTCGGCCTGCCAGGCGCGCATCGGCCGCCCGGAGGCAAGCGCCGCCGAGGTGGAGACGGACGTGGAGGGGGCGGTCACAGCTGCTCTCGGTCGGGTCGTCCAGTGGTCGAGCGTGGATCGCGGTCGGTCATGGGGCACCGCCGTGGGGAGCCGGCCGGGCACGCTCGACCCTAGTCTCCCAGCCGTGGGCGAGGTCCCCGGCTGCGGTCAGCCCGGAACACCGGTTCAGGGCTGCTGCTCGAGCGGCTCGGTCACGAAGTCGATCAGCATCTCGACCGACCGCAGGATCGGGACCTCGAGGTCGGCGTAGCTGTCGACGCCGGCCAGCACCCGCTTCCAGCCCTGCCAGCTCTCGCCCCAGCCCAGCGCGGCGCAGACGCCCTCCTTCCACGGCGTGCCGCGCGGGACCACCGGCCACGCCGCGATCCCCACGGCGGCGGGCTTGACGGCCTGCCAGACGTCGACGTAGGGGTGGCCGGTCACCAGCACGTCAGGGTCGTTGACGGCGGCAACGATGCGGCTCTCCTTGCTGCCGGGGACGAGGTGGTCCACGAGCACGCCGAGGCGACGCCGACGGTCCGGGCGGAAGGTGCGGACGAGCGCGGCGAGGTCGTCGACGCCGTCGAGCGGCTCGACGACGACGCCCTCGACCCGCAGGTCGTGACCCCAGACGCGCTCGACGAGCTCGGCGTCGTGGGTGCCCTCGACCCAGATCCGGCTGGCCTTGGCGACCTGGGCGGTGACGCCCTTCACCGCGACCGAGCCGGACGCGGTGCGGGTCGGTGCCTGAGGCGCCGCGGGGCCGACCGGCCGGACCAGGGTGACCACGACCCCCTCGAGAAGGAACCCGGCCGGGTCGAGCGGGAAGACCCGGACCTTGCCGTGGCGGTCCTCGAGGCTGACCCGCTCCTTGTCGCACGCCACGACGGCGCCGCAGAAGCCTGTCCCGGCCTCCTCCACGACCAGCCCGCGGCCCGCCGGCACCACCTCGGGGGCCTTGCGGACCGGGCGGGCGGTGACCATCGACGCGTCGTACTGCCTGCTGTTCACCCGTTCGACGCTAGGTGCGCGAGGGCATCGATCCGGGGAGCGACGCGCCCCCGACTAGCGTTGCTGCTCGTGCCGACCGACACGGGGACCCCTCCCCGGAGCGCGCTGCTCGCCGCCTGGGGCAACGCCTGGCTGGCCGGGGATGCCCCGCTGCCCGACCTGGTGAGTCGCGTCACGGCGTACGACGACCACCACGCCGTGGTCGGTCTCGCCGCCGACGACCTGCACCTGGAGCGGGCGGTCGCGGGGCTGCGGGCGTCCGGGGCGGAGCGCCTGCGCCTGGTGCTGCCCGTGCCCGGTGACGCCCTCGGCCTCCCCGGACCGGGTCCGTTCACGTCCGCCGCCCTGACCGCGTCCGAGGGCGTGCTGGCGCTGCGGCCCGACGGCACGGGCACCGGTCTGGTGCCGACGCTCACCCACCACGGCTCGCCCTTCGACGGGACGGTGACCACCGTGACGTGGACGGCGTACGACATCGTCGTGCCCGGTCCCGACCCCGGACCGTTCCTGCACGACGCCGAGCACGACCTGCGCCGCGGGGTGCTCGAGGCCGCGTCGGCGCTGCGCGACCTCGACGTGGCCCGCTGGCGGCCCGACGTCGCCGGCGCGCTGACCGACCTGCGCCGGGACGCCCGGCGAGGCATCAGCGACGAGGAGCTGCCGGGGGGCTACCCCCAGCGGGCACGTCAGCTGCTGGTCCAGGCGCGCCAGCTGGCCGCGGTGCTGGAGCTGGCGCTGCAGGACCACGGCGGGGCCCTCGACACGCGCGAGGCGAGCGGCCGCGAGCAGGCGCTGCGCGAGCTGGCCGTCCTGGTGCGGCGGGCCCGCGTGGCCGCCTACAACGCGTACGGCCTGCCCTCGTGAGCCTGCTGCTGACCGTGACCGGGCGGGACCACCCTGGAGTGACGGCAGCGCTGTTCGACGTGCTGGCCGCGCACGGTGCGGCGCTGGACGACGTCGAGCAGGTGGTCGTCCACGACCGGCTGCTGCTGGGCGTCGTCATCTCCGGACAGGGCGACGGCACGGCGCTGAAGGCAGCGCTCGCGGCCCGGGCCCGGGAGCTCCACGTCGAGGTCGAGTTCACGCCCCTGGACGAGCAGCAGTCCGCCCGGGCCGGTCGCCATCACGTCACGGTGCTCGGTGCTCCGCTGGACCCGGCGGCCTTCGCCGGTGTCGCCCGGCGACTGGCGGCCTGCGGTGCCAACATCGAGCGCGTCCTGCGGCTGTCGAGCTACCCGCTCGCGGCGTACGACCTGCTCGTCTCCGGCGGCGACACGGCCCGGTTGCGGTCCGAGCTGGCGGCCGAGGCGGTGGCGCAGCAGGTCGACATCGCCGTCGAGCCGGCCACACTGTGGCGGCGCGCCCGACGGCTCGTGGTCATGGACGTCGACTCGACGCTGGTGCAGGGCGAGGTCATCGAGATGCTCGCCGCTCAGGCGGGTTGCGAGGCCGAGGTCGCCCGGGTGACCGCGCAGGCGATGGCCGGCGAGCTCGACTTCGAGGCGTCCCTGCGCGCGCGGGTGGCCCTGCTCGAGGGGCTGCCGGTCAGCGCCGTCGACGCGGTGCGCGCCCAGGTCCGGCTCACCCCCGGCGGGCGCACGCTGGTGCGCACCCTCAAGCGGATGGGCTACGCCGTCGGCATCGTGAGCGGCGGCTTCACCGCGATCACCGACGACCTCGTCCGTGACCTCGGGCTCGACCACGCGCTCGCCAACACCCTCGAGGTCGCCGACGGCCACCTCACCGGCCGCGTGCTCGGGAAGGTCGTCGACCGTGCGCGCAAGGCCGAGGCGCTGCGCGAGTTCGCCGCCCTGCAGTGCGTCTCGATGGCCCAGACGGTCGCGATCGGTGACGGCGCGAACGACCTCGACATGCTCGAGGCCGCTGGGCTCGGCATCGCGTTCAACGCCAAGCCTGTCGTGCGCGCTGCGGCCGACGCGGCCCTGTCTGTGCCGTTCCTCGACGCGGTGCTGTTCCTGCTCGGCATCCCCCGTGAGGAGGTCGAGGCGGCCGACGCGGCCGACGACTGAGCGGCGACCGCTCAGGGCAGGCGCTCGGACAGCCACACCTCGTCGGGGGTGATGCCCGCCTCGCGCAGGGTCTCGTGGACGCCCTCGACCGCGGTCTCCCCGTCGAGCGAGACGACGACGAAGCGCACGTCGACCGCCCAGCGCCCGTCGGGCTCCTGGGGCTCGACCTTGGCGTCGTTGTAGAGCCCTCGCGAGGCCTGCAGCTCCGACCGGACGAGGTGATCGGCGTCCTCCCTGGTCTCCGCGGCTCGCCGGAAACGGGCCGTGACCGCGAAGCTCGGCAGCACGGTCCCCGCGCCCTCGTCGTCATCGGGCAGCAGGTGAGTCAGCTCGTCCACACGCACGGTCATGCCCCACATCGTGACCGTCACGAACGGCAGACCGGCAACGATCAGGTGACAGCCCTGCGGATGTCCTCGCCACCCCAGTGGGTGGGGTCGTCCAGGGCCAGTCCCCAGCCGTCGCCGTGCAGGATGAGCTCGCCCAAGACGTCGGTGTCGTCCAGGCGGGTGTCGAACGGGTTGTCGACGCGCAGCTCGAGCCGGTCGGCCATCGGGTCCAGGTGGGCGCAGCCGTCCCGGGTGCCGGCCTGGACCTCGGCCTGGGTTCCGGCTGCGGTCGTGGTCGTGGTCATGGGTCGCTGGTCGGTGTCGAGGACGCAGCCGTACTCGTGTGAGCAGCCGAGGTCTTGCTGCTCGGCCCAGGCCTCGAGGTCGGCCCGTTCCTGCTCGGTCAGGGTCCGCAGACCCGGCACGGTCCGGACGGCGGGCTCGGGGGTCGGGTGCTGGTGGGGGCTGAGCCAGCTGCGGCCGGTCGGGTCGGTCCAGCGGACCCCGCCGTCGCGCTGTCGGGTCTTGCGCATCAGCTCCTGCTTGCGCCGGTGGTGGAACCGGCACAGCCGCCCAAGGTTGCAGGCGCAGGTCGGGCCGTCGGGCCAGGCCCGGTCGTGGTCCAGATCGCACCGGCCCGCCCGGGCGCCGCAGCCGGGCCACTCGCATCGCGGCGACCGGGTTCGGAGCAACCGGCTCAACCGCGACGGCACCCGGTAGGCCCCAGAGGTGTCGGTCGGGTGCGGCCGCCGCAGCAGTTGCGGCCGCGACCCAGCACCGTCCGCGCCGGCGCTCACCTCGTCGTCCGCGGTGTCCTGAGGCCCGCAGCCTCGTCCCTGGACCTGGTCCCGGTATGCAGGCTCGACACCGTCCGGCCCAGCGGGCTCGGCGGCGTCGTGGTCCTCCTCCCGCTCCGCGTCGGTCCCGGTGTCGACCCGCGGGTCGGCCGGGCACATCAGGTCAGCAACAGCACCAGGAGCATCCGAAGGCACACCGTCACCGTCCGGGTCGTCCTCATCCTCGGGCGGGTGCTGATGATCGTCGGGATGGCGCGGAAACCGGGTCTGCGGTGGCGGGAGCGCAGCGAGCGGAGCAGCGCCTCCCGCGCCGCGGCCCGGTCCCCCCGCGGTGGGGTGATCACGGTGTCGCCGACGGCGACCGGCAGCCCGGTGTCATCCACCCAAACCGGTCGCAGGCGGGGGGCGGTGGTCAAGATCGCGGCGGTCACGTCCGGCTCGAGCGGGCCGTGCCCGTCCAGCACGGCCAGCTCATCGGTCGTCCCCAGCCCCGCCCCGAGGGGGAGCAGGACACTGACGTCCAGCCCGCACGGCACCGGCTCCCCAGCCCGGCAGCTACACCCCAGCCCACAGAGCCGCAGTCCCGCAGCCAGCGCGAACGGATCGGCCTCGGCCGCGTCCCGGGCAGCGTCGCGCCCAGCATCCTGGTGGTCAGCGTCCTGGTGGTCGGGGTCGCCGAGCTGGCGGTGCCGGCCCAGCAGCAGATCGACAAGCACGTCCAGCCGCCGCTGCCCGGCGCTACGCGCATCGGCCGCGCCGAACGGCTGCGACAGCGCCCGGACCTTGAGCAGGATCGCCTGCAGCTGCCCGGCCGGGATCCCGAACACGAACAGATCCCCCAGCCCGTCCTCCCGGCGGCGGAAGTCGACGTCGGCGGCCTGCGCCGCCGCCTTGCGCCGAGCCGTCGCGCCAGCCGGATCGGCCTTGATGATCCAACCCGACAGCAGCACCCCCAACCGAGCCGGCGGCCGGACGATCCCGCCGTCCTCATCAGCCTGCAACCGGACCAGCGCCAGCGCCCACACCGACACCCGCACCTCCTCCGACAGCGGCGCCAGCCGCCTGGTCTGCAACACCGCCTGCTCGACCCCGAGCAACCCGGACTCCACCGCCTCCAACCCGCCCGGCAGGGCGCTCAGCAGCACCGCCTGCTCCAGCAGCACCCGGGCGGCGAACTCCGACACCGACAGCAGCAACGCCACCTCCACGACCGTGCTGTCCCCGGCCCGCACCCGACCCAGCACCCCGTGCATCACCAGCACCGCGCGCAGCTGCCGGGCATGCCCCACCGACCGCACCCGGCCACACGCCAGCAGCTCGGCCTGCGCCGCCGTCATCGCCCCGACGTCCAACACCGGAGGAAGGACCTGCTGACCGACTGCCATGACGACACCGTCCCACCGACCTCCGACAGTTCCTGATGCGGCCGAACACGCTGCAGATCGGGTCCGGAGCGCCGGCGAAGACCGCCCGATCCGCGGGCAGGGTCGAGCTACCGCCTCCACCGTCGCTCCACCCATCGCACCCCCAGCCAGACGAGGAGCCGCTGCCGCAGCGGCGCGACTGCAGCTTCACGGGCCGAGGGCGTCCTCCCAGCCCAGGTGCGGCACGCAGTCCGTCCCCGTCTCGCCGACCGAGGGCACTCCCCGACGACTCCTCGAGCCCTTCGAGCCGATAGCCTTCGGTGTGTCCTCCAGTCCGTCCGCGCCCCCTGCTGTCCCGACAGTTGCTCACGTCCGGATCGCGCGACCTAGTCGTGATCTTGCCGCCGCCGAGCGCTTCTGGACTGAGGGCCTCGGCCTGGACGTCCTCTGGAGGGCGGTGCGAGACAGCGAGGACGAGCATGCGCTGTTGATGGTGGGTTGGCCGCAGGCCGGTTGGCACCTCGAACTCGTCGAAGACCAGCAGGTGCGCCCCAGTCCGACCGAGGAGGACCTGCTTGTCCTCTACCTCGACGGTCCTGTCCCGGAGACGCTCGTGGACCGTGGCGACGACTACGCCCGCAGGTCGTCGCCCTCGCGGCCCGACTGCGGGTAGGGCCGGTCGCGCTCGGCCCACGCCAGCACCCCGAGCACCCCGGCGGCCGCGAGGGCCGCCCGCACCCAGTGCTCCTGCAGCGGCCGTGCGGTCCCGTCGATCCCGAAGCGCGCCAGGCCGAACAGCACCAGGAACAGCGCGAGGTACAGCAGCAGGGTCACCGGTCCGCTCAAGACCTTGTGCTCGGCGTTGAGGACGCGCTCGACCAGCTTCACCCTGACAGCATCGGCCAGGACCTCCTCTGACGCGAGCCCTTCGCCTACATCTCCTGGGAGCCCGCGATCAGCCAGACGGTCGCGGCGGCCGGGACCGTGACCAACCCGTCGACCACCTCGCTGCCCTCCGCGGTCGTGTCGAGCAGCGTCGTCGCGCCGGTGAGGGGCACCTGCACCGCCTCGGTCGCCGCGTTCAGGACCACGGTCAGCGGCCCCCGCCGGTAGGCCAGGACGTCGGGACCGGTGTCGAGAAGTGCGACGTCGTCGCCCAGCTCACCGCTCGCCAGCAGCGAGCGCCGCCCGGCCAGCAGGCGACGGTAGGCCTGCAGCGTCGAGTTCGGGTCCTCTTCCTGCAGGTCGACGGCCAGGGCCGCGGCGTCGTCGCCGAACGGCAGCCACGGCTCGCCCGTCGTGAACCCGAGGCCGGGCTTGGCCGAGTGCCATGGCAAGGGCGTACGACACCCGTCGCGGCCGGCCCGCTCCCCGCCCGTGCGGCGGAACATCGGGTCCTGGCGCAGCGCCTCCGGCACGTCGGCCTCGTCCAGGCCGAGCTCCTCGCCCTGGTAGAGGTAGGGCGAGCCCGGGAGCCCGAACAGGAAAGCCGTCACCGCGAGTCCGCGCCGGCGGCCGAGCTCGCCGCCGCCGTACCGCGTGACGTGGCGGACGAGGTCGTGGTTGGACAGCACCCAGGTGCCGGGGTGGAAGTGCGCCAGCGCCGCCTCGACGGTCTCGCGCAGCTCCGCGGCGCCCCACGGCGTCTTCATCACGGTGAAGTTGAACGCCTGGTGCAGCCGTTGGTCGGAGACGTAGCGGGCGATCCGCGGCACATCGAACAGGAAGACCTCGCCGACCAGCATCCGGTCGCCGTCGTAGGTGTCGAGCAGCGCCCGCCACTCCTCGTAGACCTCGAGGACCTCGTCGCGGTCCCAGATGTGGCCGTAGACCAGGTCCTCGCTCGCGGGGTCGTCGGTCACCAGCGGCGCGTCGGTGAGCTCGGGGTGCTTGTAGAGCGAGTGCGCAACGTCGATCCGGAACCCGTCGACGCCCCGGTCGAGCCAGAAGCGCAGGATCCGCAGGAACTCCTCGTGCACCTCGCGGTTGGTCCAGTCGAGGTCGGGCTGCGCGGAGTCGAACATGTGCAGGTACCACTGACCGGTCGGCGACTCGCGGCTCCAGGCCGATCCGCCGAAGACGCTCTGCCAGTTGTTCGGCGGCTGGTCGCCGACGCCGTCGCGGAAGTAGTAGCGCGCCCGGGCCGGGGACGCCGGGTCGGCGAGCGCCTCGACGAACCAGGCGTGCTCGTTCGAGGTGTGGTTCGGGACGACGTCGACGATGACCCTCAGGCCGGTCTCGTGGGCCTCGGCCAGCAGCCGGTCGAAGCCTTCGAGGTCGCCGAAGACCGGCTCCACGTCGCAGTAGTCGGCGACGTCGTAGCCGTGGTCGTGCATCGGTGAGGGGTAGAAGGGCGTGAGCCAGACGGCGTCGACGCCGAGGTCGACCAGGTGCGGAAGGTGCCGGCGGATCCCCTCGAGGTCACCGACGCCGTCACCGTCGCTGTCGGCGAACGAGCGCACGTAGATCTGGTAGACGACCGCGTCGCGCCACCACGCCGGCCGGGTCAGCTGGGTGTCCGTCTGCATCCCGACAACGCTACCGGCGGGGCGGAGGCGGCTGGCAGCAGCCGACGGGGCAGCGGTCGTGCGTCGCGAGCGCGCCGTGGTCGGGGAGCTCGTCCCCACCCAGCCGCTCGACCACGAGGTCGCGCAGCATCGCGACGAACCGGGGGTCGGTCCCGACGGTGGCCGAGCGCTTGGCGACGAACCCCTCGAGCTCGGCCACCTGCTGCTGGGCCTGCAGGTCCAGGTCGTAGAGCACCTCGACGTGGTCGCTGGTGAACCCGATCGGCACCATGACCGCCTCCCGGACCCCTGCGGCGTGCAGCACGACGAGGTGGTCGCCGACGTCCGGCTCGAGCCACGGGACCTGCGGCGGTCCGCTGCGGGACTGGAACACCAGGTCCCACTCCCACGTGCCCTCGAGCCGTGCAACCACGGCGGCGGCGGCCTGCCGGAGCGCGAGGACGTACGCGCCGTCGACCTCGGGCGGGCCGCTGCTGGCGTTCATGACCTCGGGGATCGAGTGGGCGGTGAACACCAGCCGCGCCCCCGGGGACGGCTGGGTCGCCCTCACCCCGTCGGCCATCGGCGCGAGGAAGCCGTCCTCGGCCCAGTAGTGGCGCAGCTTGCTGATGAGCGGCGCGCCCGAGACCTCGGCGCGGGCGCGCCACCAGTCCTCGCGGTACTGCCGGCACCCGCTGTAGGACGGGAACGCGCTCGTCACGACCGCGAGGGCATGTCGTACGCCGTCGTCGCGCATCTGGGTCACGGCGTCGACGAGGTACGGGCTCCAGTTGCGGTTGCCCCAGTAGACCGGCAGGTCCGGGCCCCGCACGGCGAGCTCGGCCTCGAGCGCCGCCTTGAGGGCGCGCGCCTGGGCGTTGATGGGTGAGACACCGCCGAAGACCTCGAGGTAGTGGCGGCTGACCTCCTCGAGCCGGGCGGCGGGGATCCCGCGCCCGCGGGTGACGTTCTGCATGAACGGCAGGACGTCGTCGGGCCCCTCCGGGCCGCCGAAGGAGACGAGCAGCATGGCGTCGACGGGCGGTGCCTGCAGCGGGCGGGCGTCGATGCCCTCGTAGCTCGGGGCGGGTGCGGGATCGGGGCGGGTGGTGGTCACCCCCTGATCCTCGCCGGGTCGGCGTCACCGCGCGCGTCGGGGTCCTGGCGTGCAGGACGGCGTGTCGTGGCCCACCATCGCGACGTGCCGGTCTTCGGGGTCCTCGTGCTGGCTGGACCGCTGCTCATGCTCGCCACTGCAGTGGTGACGCTGTGCCAGCAGGGGCCGCTCGGCTGGGTCGCCGCCGGGGGTTTGATCGCCGCCGTCGGCTGGGCGGTGGTGGTGACCGTGCAGGTCGTGCTGCGCTGGTGGCGCAGCACGAAGGTCACGTCACGGCCGCAGGTGCGCCCGGCCGACCTGCGCCGCCTGCCGCGCGTCTGAGCAGGCGCGGACGAACCTACGGCCGCCGGAACGGATCCGGCAGCGGGGGCGAGACCAGCTCGGCCCGCGGGCAGCTGGCCAGGGTCAGCCCGGCGAACTGCAGCGCGTCGTCGCACAGCCGGTCCACGTCCCACCCGTTGGCCCGGCCGTGCTCGGTGGTCGTCGCGCGGTAGATCGTGATGTCGTACTTGCTCGGCGTGCCGTAGACCGCCGCGACGGTGCCGATCAGCCGGGCGCTGCCGCGGGTGCCGCCCACCCCGTCCCACGGCACGTCGAAGCGCTGCCACACCCCCGTGCTCGCGCTCCAGACCCCGCCGCGGGACACGTCCCGGTACTCCAGCTCGGACAGCACCGCCCGCGCCGACTTCTCGTCGAGCACAGCACTGGGCCGGATCACGGTCGTGGCTTCGCCTGTCACGGCTGCAGTGTGCCCGTCGTGGGCCCGGTGCGAGGGGTCATCCTCAGATCGGTACGGTCAGGACCCCGTCGAGCGAGGAGCCTGTTGTGCGTGCTGTCCAGATCACCGAGTTCGGTGGACCCGAGGTCCTGACCCTCACCGACCTGCCCGACCCCGTCGCCGGCGGCGGCTTCGAGGTCCTGGAGGTCGAGTCCGCCGGCGTCAACTACGCCGACACCCACCAGGTCGAGGACTCCTACCTCTCCAAGACGACCCTGCCGCTGATCCCCGGCAGCGAGGTCGTCGGTCGGCTGCCCGACGGCACCCGCGTG
>Ga0105047_10009444_pt1 | contig 16049 bp, 16 predicted proteins | sample MAT04_FD_78384 | JGI IMG/M metagenome (GOLD analysis project Ga0105047, IMG submission 78384) | Freshwater microbial communities from Lake Fryxell liftoff mats and glacier meltwater in Antarctica - MAT-04 (megahit assembly) | ecosystem: Environmental > Aquatic > Freshwater > Ice > Liftoff...
AGCCACTCGCCACTGCGTACTACCTCAAAGAAGACCTGCGGCAGTTCTGGAACCAACGCTCCAAACCCGCCGCTGAGAAGTTCTTGGAGGCTTGGTGCCGCCGCGCCGAAGCGAGCGGCATCAAACAACTGCACACGATGGCCAAGACCCTCCGCACGCACCGCCGAGGCCTCTTGAACTGGTACGATCACCCGCGATCTCGACCGGCCCGCTGGAAGGCATCAACAATAAAATCGGAGCCCTGCAACGCCGAGCCTACGGCTACCGCAACTACGAACACCTCAAGGAAAAACTCCTCACCCTCCACCACACTAAGTTCACCCTACAAGGTTAAAACCTCGCAATCGACCAGCCCCCCAAATAGCGCGATGAACCCATTTTGCAGCCCATGAGTGATGTTGACAAAACTCGGTGCTGGGATATACTGATGATGCTCTCTGTGCTGTCAGCAGAATGGAATGACCAACTTAGATGACATGATAGGCATCCTCATGGCCACCGTCTCTAGACGCAGTGACTTGAACGATTCTGGTACAGAAAACGGGGGCTTGCTTGTTTTGGAATCGCTGTTTACACGGATTAACGCGTTCGTTCGAAGACGCATTCCGGCGAAATTTCGGGCGCGTATCGATGTGGACGATATCGTGCAAGAAATTGCGAGAACCATTCTGCGTACCTCTCTCGGCACAGATCGGAATCTTTCCAATCATGACTGGGAACGAATGATTTGGACGATTACCCGTCGACAGATTCGAAAGCAGCTCAGCCGGGTTGACTCACCTGAGGTCGCGAGTACATGCGGGCAAATCGAAAATGAGGTAATCCTGAATAGTGTCCCCGTAAGCGAATCACCACCCGGACTCGATGATTATGAACGTCTTCAGGCACTCTTGGGGAGTTGCTCCGAAAGACAGAAACGCATCGTACTACTTCGGATTCAGGGATTGTCATGTACTGAGATCGCTACACGGGATGGAATCAACGAAGGTTCGATTCGGAGACAACTTGTGAAAGTGCAGGAGATTTTTGCGAGATTGAATCATGAGTAGCTCGATTTATCACGTCATCGAAAGCTGGCCTCAGAGTCGCATCTTCTCTGCGAGAGCGGCAGCAGCCCAATGCTCCACGCCTATCACAAATAACGATCTGTTCGAATTAGCGATTGAGCAATATTTGGATGCCGTGGACCGTCAGGATCGACCAAGTCTCAATGACTTTGTCGATGGCTTTCCAGAGATTCGCGACCGCCTATGCCAAGCGATCGCTGGGATGCCTCGGACTGACGACCTAGATTGGCCTAGCCTTGGAGAGGTGATCGATAGCCACCTTCTCATTAAGCAACTAGCAGTCACGTCACATTCTCGCGTCTATCTGACGGCAGACAACAACACTGGACGCCCGATGGTGTTGAAAGTCACTACCAGCCGCTCGAATGATCTTATATACCTCGCACGCATTAATCATCCGGCAGTCATTGCTCTTTATCATTCGACCGTCAATGTAGCTAGAAATACTACCAATATCTTCATGCCTTTCATGAGCCAGTGGAACGCCCTAGAGCTAATCAAATGTCACCCAACCTCCACTGCCAAAAGAGAGGACATCCCATGGACATTCACAAAAGCAGAATACATCTCACGAGTGCTTGCCATGCTGGAGAGCATTGCTTCAGCAATCGAGTGCATTCATTCATTGGGAATCGCCCACAACGACATTAAACCTTCCAATGTGATTGTCTCCAGTTCCTCACAGCAGCTAATCGATTTCGATGCCGCCAGTGATTTGGGGGTACACGGGACACAACGAGCTATTGGCACACTGGAATACTTGTCACACAATTCGCTCATGGAAATCTCAACTTGCAGTGTAATCATTGGACAGAACTGCACAGCAGATGATCATTTTGCATTCGCTGCAATGTGCTACGAGCTGATTACTGGATCTCTACCGTGGAAGATGTTTGGAAGTGTGCCAACGCAAGAACTCTGCAAAGTTCTTCTGAGTCAACGCAACCAATTGAAGTGGGAGGCACTTCGTTCGGAATTCCTGAGCGAGAAGACTTCCCGGCAGTTCCATTGCATTTTTACGAATTCGGAATGTCCACCTTTACCGTCTGCACTTGTGCAAACATTACGCGCGGACTTGAAAATGATTGAAAGTAGACAGCTGAGTGGAGCTCCAATCCGCACAGCAGGGGCAATTCTGGTCTCTGCCGTTGCGACGATTGCTTTATGCGTCCCGTTTCAATCCATTTCGCAAATTGAATCTAATGTCAATGCATCGCCTTCCGTCCAATTAACCACGCCGGCTCTGTCTAGGTCAGACAGGGCCATTGAGTTGTCGCGTAATCATGACGTCCAAGGTATTTACAACTTGCTAAATGGTGTGCGCATGGAGGATATTAGCGGAACGGAAGCAGCCTTACTTGCCTATGCCATGTCAATCGTATGCCCTGATTATAAGAGACAATGTGGGTTAAACCATAAGGCGATAAGTAGTGGAATTTCATCTGCTTCCCTGTTAAATAACTATGGATTCTCAATGTATGGTGATCGCAATGCGAGCGAGGCCTATTTATTATTTAAACAAGCAGTCGCCTTGGATCCTACGGTTTTACAACCTCACTTGCATCTTGCCACGCTAGAACTGATTCTCAATTCTCCGCGTGAAATAACAGGAGATCATGCATTGACTGCAATGAGGATTTCTCCGGCGTCGAAAATAGTACGCGACGTTTGCACGAGTACTTCAGATCGAATCCGTTCCTCGCATCGCACATGCAGTTCCGCAGTTGCAGTGGCAGATGAGATTGACAGTATCCTGGAGTCCACACGTCTAATGCCTCCCGTGTTTATTACATACTGTGTAAACCCTATTGAAAACAAAGTCGATCCCGTCTCTTCTGCTTCAATGACTACGTTAAGTCATTAAACACGCGTTTCATGTGTGCATGAATTCTCTTGTTGCTGGGGACTTCAAATATGTCTGGTACGTTCTCCACCTTGAAAATGTCGTCCAGTCGTAATCCAACTACTTGCCTCGCACAAGATGATCGTCCGAGTACTCGCCATTCTTGACCCCTATAGTGTAGGATGTATGGAGAAAGTAATGTGGACTCCGGAATGCCTTGTTCGTGTTTGTAATGAATGCGGATTTTGTGACCTGTGCATATTGCTTGGAATAGGCGAGTAAAGTGCGGGCTATGTTGCAATCCATCGGGCGTAATGTCTAGAATCACGCGATCTGCGATACTGGACACCTCACACGGAAACGCGCGCGATATATGGCCAGCTGCTGAGACGAGTTCCTTTCCGATGCATGGTATTCCAGAAAGTGCCCTTGTCACGCTCACGACAAGTGCTAGGTCAGGTAGGTGCAGCGGAATCCGCGTATTTGAAGAGGGTATTCGATATCCCTGTCGTCCGTCGTCGTAGCTGATAGGAACATCCGCGAGTCGCAACAATCGTATGTCTCTATGAATTGTTCTCTTCGCGCAATGCAAGAGGTCTGACAGCTGTCCAGCATTCATAGATCCATCCGCTGACAAGATGCCTAAAAGTCTCAGGAGTCTACCAAGCCGTTTTTCTGTATTGCTTTGCATGTGAATGGACTGCATTTCTCATTTGAGTGCATGAAGATGGGAAGCCGCGAGTATTGCCACGCAGTCAAAAGAATCTTTTTTCGATTGTTCAGCCTTGGTATCTCATGAGCTGCGATGGCTGCTGTGATTACGGAGTCCTGACTATGGCATGCGATGTCCCTCAATGTTGCGAACAGCGAAATGAGTGTAAGAGAGCAGGTTTCCATCAAAAAACAACAGGTGTTATCTGTTAATCCACCACCCACCCAGGGCCGTTAAATAGCGGATTGGTTACTGGTGGCGGTGATACGGTGGGGACGGTGGATGGTTGATCGTAGAAATGTAGAAAGCCTTCATATTCGTCGTCTGACAGGTTACCGAATGGGGGGGGCACTGGTAGGGGCGTTACTGGGGGAAAGTATAAATTGAGGAAACCATTGTATTCGTCGTCTGTCAGGTCCTTGTCCTTTGCTTGTACTTGTGAATTCGGTGAGAAGCCAATGTTATTGAAAGGGGTCGCCCCAAGAGTCGTCATCATTGTGGCAATGAGTGTGAACAGTTGCATCGCTCTGAACATGTTTGTTTCCCTTTGAAGAATCGGAATTCGGCCCTCTAAAGGTCTTCATGTATGGTTGCGCAAGGTTTCGGCGCGCGATTTCTGTGGAATGTGAAATAAAGTTGGGTGTCAGATATAAAGGGGGCAGGAACCTTTTATGAGAAAAGCGGGGTGCACTGGGTGCAAGAACTCTGCACGGGTTCCGTGAGGCGAAAACCTGACTGGAAGCGGCGAATGAGCTTGAGCGAATGCCCAGTCGAAGGCTGTGGAACCGGGTTGTCAACAGGGCGTTTTGTGGGGAGTCACCCTGAAGTCGCGGAAATTGGCGGTTCGGGTACGTACCGGTAGCGGGCCGTTTTACGGTGAGATGTGGGGAAGTCGACATGTGTCCGCAGGTTCGGGAGCCGGACCACCTTCCACTCATCCCATGTTTGAGTTGACCCTCGGATCATCTTCCATTCTGTGGAATTCACGGTCGTCGCCTTGCTCGCGGTCCCCACTGCACCGCGGGGTGGCCGGGTCTGAAGTGGACCCCGTTCTTTGGACCACGGGGCGGCATTCCTTAGATGGTCTGCTGAGCGGGCTTCAGAGAGCGGACCGGAAGGCTTGCCAGGGTGTTTGGTTACCCAGGCCCTGGTGGGGGCGGTTGTGGGTGTAGTAGTGGAAATACGCCTTCAGTCCTGCATAGCAATCGGCTCCGTTGGCGTAGCTCTTGAGGTAGACTTCCTCGTACTTCACGCTTCTCCAAAGTCGCTCGACCATCACGTTGTCAATCGCGCGGCCCTTCCCATCCATGCTGATTTGGATCGACTCATCGAGGGGCCTGTATCGAATTTTGTGTCAGTCGGAATTTGCCTGAGCGGGTGGGATCATCAGTCCAGGTTTTTCGGTAGACGGTCCTGGAAGAGGATCGCGAAGTGATTCAGGGCGTCTTTCCATTTCGGAATCGGCATCGTCCACTTCTTCGAAGCTTCGCGGATCGCCATGAAGATCAGCTTCAGGGCCGAGTCGCGGCTGGGGTATTGCTTGCGGTTTCTGGTGAACTTGCGGATGACGCTGTTGACCGACTCAATCGTGTTCGTCGTGTAGGTCGCCTTGCGGATCGCAGGTGGCAGGTCGAACATCGAGATGATGTGCGGCCATTTTGCGGTCCACTGTCTAGAGATTGTCGGATATTTCGAGTCCCAGGTTACAGCAAACTTTTTCAGTTCCTGTTCCGCCTCCAGAACAGTCGCTGACGTGTAGATCTTTTGCAGATCGCGAGCGACCGCGCGGCCCTCTTTGTCGGTCGTGTACCTCATCGCAGCTCGCACCAGATGCACGATGCACAGCTGCACGCGAGCTTGCGGAAAGGCGGTTTGGATGGCTTCGGGGAAGCCACTCAGGCCGTCGACGCACACGATGAACAGGTCGGTCACTCCGCGATTCTTGAGGTCGGTCAGACAGCTTAGCCAGAACTTGGCTCCCTCGGTTTCGTTGAGCCACAGGCCGAGTAGTTCTTTGCGGTCCTCCCAGTTGACGCCGATCGCGACGTACATCGTATGCTCGCTCACACGACCCGATTCACCGCGAATATGGACCACGATCCCGTCCATGAACACGATCGGCCACACCGCTTCCAGGCGACGCGTCTGCCAGGCTTTGACCTCGCCATCCAGGTCCTCCGTGATCTCCGACACCAGCGTCGGAGAGATCTCGACACCATACAATTCCTTGACCAGATTGATGTCACGCGTCGTCATCTCCTTGGCATACAACGCTATGATCTTCTCATCAAAGCCCGGTAACCGACGCTGATACTTGCCCAGCAGCTGCGGCTCGAATGTCCCTTCTCGATCCCGAGGCACCGCAATCGGCAGCTCGCCCGACTCGCCCTGAATAGTCTTCGGATTCGACCCGTTCCGCCGATTGCGACGCTTCGAAGGCCAGGCCGACAACACTCCCTCGACCTCACCACGGTCCGGACCGCTGACCTCGTCTTCACCCGGACTCGCCTCGGCAGCACCAGACAATCGGCCTCGGCCCAGATGCACATTCATCTCCGAATTGAGCATCGTCTCGATCGCCGTCTTCATCAACGACCGCATCACTCCGTTCAGCTCCTCCATCGTCGTGGCCTTTCCTGCCAACTCCCGAGCCAACTCGTCCGCCTTCTTCGTCAACTACGCGTCCATGCGTCAATCTCCATAAACAGGGAAGTCTGGGAATTACCCCATCCAAGAGCCTGACACAAGATTTCTTACACGCCCTTCCGGGTCGGCTGGGTACGATGATTCATGATTACAAACGCAACGGCACAACGACGCTCTTCGCCGCCTTGAGTGTGCTCGATGGAACCCTCATCACGCAGTGCCAGGATCGCCATCGACATCAAGAGTGGATCAAGTTCCTGAACACCATCGATCGCGAGACGGTCCCCGAGATGGACCTGCATCTGATCGTCGACAACTACGCCACGCACAAGCATCCGAAGGTGCAGAAGTGGCTGGCCCGACACCCGCGATTCCACATCCACTTCACCCCCATCAGCAGCTCGGGCTGAATCTTGTCGAACGCTGGTTCGGCGAACTGACTCGGAAACAGATTCGTCGCGGAGCCTTCAAAAGCGTGGACCAGCTGAAGGCGGCCATTCAGTCCTTCGTCGATCAGCACAACGCGAATCCCAAGGGGTTCGTGTGGACCAAAACGGCTCAGCAGATCCTGGCCAAAGTCGACCGTGCCCGCCGTTCCCTGCAAGCCCTCGATAAGCCCCCCATCAGTGTGAGACACTACACTAGAAACCAAAGGCGAAAGCTACCGCCTTCAAGACGCCAAACGTCGCCGCAAACCCGCTTGAACGAGCCGTATCCCCTCAAGCCTAACCCCCGCTCCAACCGATCCAAATCTCAACCCGGAGTATTCCCCACCCCTCGCGCCCCCATTTTCAACCGGTCCCCGCCCCATTTTCAATCGGGATTCACAAAATGATTGGTAGCCTTGACACTGAAGCACAGTGTATTGATGCTGAAGACTTGAACCATGGGCCGGTCAGGAGGATGCGGCTGGGCGAGCCACGGTTGGCGAATTGTGGTGAGAGATATGACCAAAAAAATTGTCCCGGCACAGCAGTGGGCTGCTGACATTGTGAGTGAAGTCCGGAAGGCGGGCCGGGCCGTTGTTTTGCGAGAGGTCGCAGAACGAGTTCGGAGTGGGATCACAGAGGGTGAGCTGCGAGAGGCTCTCGGTCAGAAGGTTTTCAAGTCAGCGATCGTCGTTTCCTTTTCTGGCGAGTTGGATTCGCTGGTCGCTCCATTAGATGAACTGGACTGGCTGGCAGGGGATGAGCGGGTCTTGCGAGGCGTGTGCGAACGCATGTGTTCGCCGCTGTTGCCGACGCTGGACTTTGTAAGCGGAAAGAAATTACTGACGACAAAGCTGCAGACGCCGTTTGTGAAAGCCTGGGAGCAGCGAATTGCAGCGGGTCAGATGCCAGCGTTCGTCCGTGTGTTACAAGGACAGGCCAAAGGAAAAACGAAACCCAAAGCAGTATTGCATGATGTTCGGTTCCCATTGCCTTGGGTCGGATTGTCGGAACGTGTCGTTCGAGAGATGGAACGACTTCGAGGACAAGGGGAATTGCTGGTCGAGTGGTCGTCCCTGATGTTGGCTGTCGGGACAAGCGATCCGGGTATCCGCCAGCAAGCCCGCGAAACGGAGCCTCTGAAGAGTCGCGTCGTCCCGGTCTTTGCCAAAGAGTCAGAGGGGCTCGTGGCGTTGGTCGAAGTTCTTGAGCGAGTGGCCACTGACTCGCGACTCTTGGACCGCGTGCTAACCGCCGCTCTGAAAACGGGCGACACCATGGCCGATGTCGCGCAGCTCAAGAAGCAGAAACTGTTACACCCGCATCTCGGGGAGGCCTTCGTGGCGGCGTTGTCTCAGTATCAGGTATCGGGGCGCTGGCCGAGTGGTTTTGGGCTGGGGCGAACGGGTAAGAAACACTGGCTGTTTCGCTTTCGAGATATCCAAGGCTCACTCGCAAGCGGGATAGGGTCCAATGTGCCGATAAAGGCTCAGGCGGGCCCGCATACTCAACAACGCCCAGTCGGAGACGAGAGCCAGGGTGGCTTTGCGAAAGAGTTCGCCGAAACGTTTGATCGACTCGATCAAAGCCACGGAGGCCGGAACTTCGTGAAGCTGGCCGATCTCCGCAGGTCGCTCGCGCATTATTCGCGAGAGAAGTTCGACAGCGAGTTGCGACACTTGCGGATCGCGAGGCAATTCATGTTGTCCACATCGGATGGAAACCATGTGACACTCACAGCTGAGGAACGGTCAGCAGGTATTCAGGAGGCGGACCTGTTACTCGTGTATTGCGGACGCATCCGGTGAACGACAAATCGGGTGAACGAGGGGCTTCGTATCCCGATGCCGAACCGACGCAGACGAACCACTCACGAAAGACAATCATGGGCCAGCCGAAAGTCACCAAAGCCACCAAGCCCTCTCCCGCGAGTGCTCCCTCGCAACCGATCGGCGACCTGTTCGCGATGATCTCCGATTCGCATCCGTTCTCCTCGACGCGGGTGAATAGTCCTGATGAAGAACTCGTCACCGTGGACGAGATTCACGGAAAGGAATTTCGGCAGCTGTGCGAGTGGAGCCAGCGTGTCTATCGCGATGGAAAATCGCACGGTGTCGTCCTGCTGGGCGCAGCGGGGACCGGGAAGAGTCACTTGCTGTCACGGCTGTATAGCTGGGCCACGATCGAGAAGAATGACAAGCGGGCCTTCTACGTCTACCTGCACAATGTGATGGCTTCGCCCGAGCGGATGCCGCGGCACTTCTTGCGATCGGTCGTCAGCGTGCTGGTCGAAGGTCGGGAGTCATACAAGGATTGTGCATTATATGAAATCATGCGAGCTGTGATGAGGAACCTCCACGCGCAGGGGCTCATTGAGAAGGTGGTGCCCAAGGCCAAAGCCCGAACTGTCTTTCGCGAACAAGCCAAGACGTTGTCGCTCCGGGAAGACCGGATCAACGGAGTCGTGTTTGATGTCCTGTTCAGCTTCTATGAGCGGGTCAACATGACACCCGAGTTGCGGGGTCCCGTTCGCGAACACGTCGATGCCCTGGTCGACTGGCTCTCGGGCGACGGGGTGAGTGATGAAGTCGCGACGCAAATCGGAATTCCGCTCGAAAAGCGAGATCGGAATGTAGACCAGCTGGTGCATTTGCCGGACGACCATCATCTCGAACAGGTGCTGTTGATTCTGGCAGCGCTGGCAAAAGTGGGTGGTCGATCGCTGCTGATCTGCCTGGACCAGGTCGACAATCTCTCGGGAGACCAGGTCAAGAGTCTGTCTCGGTTCTCGCATGCGTTGTTGGATCATGCGAAAAACTTGCTGCTGGTCACAGCTGGACTGAAGGAGTCGATCAATCAGTTCGTCGCCGACCAGGTCATCAGCCAGGCACAGTGGGACCGCCTCGCGGAGCAATCGATCGAGTTGGGATACATCACTCCAGGGCAAGCTCGCCAGCTCTTGTTGGACCGGCTGATTCCCTTGCACAAACTTTCCCGAGAACTCCCTGAGGTGCGACAACTGCTGGAGAGCCATCCCCTCTTTCCACTCGGGGAGGGCGAGTTCGAGAAGCATTTCGGGCAGGTCATCGATGTGCGGCCACGATCGGTCATCAAGTGGGCTGATGGGTTGTGGCGGCAAGAACAAGAGAAACTCCAGGCGGCTGAGGACGGGAAGTCTTGGTTGCGAGACTGGCCATACGGTGCGGTAACAACTTCAGATAAGCCGGACTCCGAGATCATCGACGAAGCGGTTCGCACATTCGTGAACGAAAAGATCGCCGAGCGGCGCAACCATCCGGGTGCATTGCCTCCCGATTCAGACAACTTGGCGACGGTTGTGGAGCGGCTGCTGTCTCACTGTCGGGGCCGTGAGGACTACTCGCTGCTCGAGTCTCGGAGAGCGAAGGAAGACAAGCCGTGCCATCTGGTTGTCGTTGAGCGGGCCAAGCCGACCAACCGGAGAGTTCATACGGGCGTCACTTTTATTACCGCCCGCAATGGACATGCCGCGTGGAAGCCACTGGATCGACTCATCGAAGCGACAAAATTCGAACATCGCCTACTGGTAACCGACGAGGAGCGTTGCCCTTTGCCGAAAACAAAGCTGATACAGGATCGGTTGAAGCAGCTTGTTTCGCTGGGCCAAGACAGCTTTAAGCACATCGGGCTTTCGTTTCAGGAGTATGTTCTGCTCGATGCCCTTCGCTCGGCCATCGATGACGCTGCCAACATTGTGATCGCCACTGGACGGCAAGGTGGAGACCGAGCTCTGACATCAAAAGAAGTGGCCGATTCGCTCCATCGCCAAGCGAGGTTCGTCGAACATCGGCTCCTGCAGGAACTGTTGACGGAGCCGAGTGCCGTCCCGCCTCCCCCTTCGCCCCTGGTGGATGCGAATCTCATCCAGAAGGTGATCTTCGGCATGCTGGGTTGGAATCTCTGCTGTACGACGAACGATGTGGCGACCAAAGTGCTGGACCAGCTCTCGCAACCGCAGCCCACATTCGAAGTCGTCCACGCCGCCGTGGTCGAAGTCTCTCAACAGCTCTCACAGGCGAGTCAGATCAGAATCAAGGCTCATCTCAATGGGCTGTTGTTGGAGAATTGAACGCCAGGAATGATGTGAGCCCGGTCAATCTCTCCAGGACGTTTGTACTTGGATCATTGAGTTCGTTCTGAGGTCGTCTCGTGTCGTTCGTCTCACCCGTTCACTACAACGTTTCACAAGTTCGCGTGGCTGCGAGTTGCCCACGTATTCATTTCTTCGACATGCAGCGAGCCAGACGGACGGGCAAGAATCTGATCACTCGAATCTGGGAGCGGGGCAGTGCCTCCAGTACCGCGGGGGGGAGCCTGTTTCATGCGACGATCGAAAAGCTCAACAAACTCGCGGCAACAGACAACGAGATCCTGGCAATCGTTCGCAACAATTCCCAGCGAGATGGCTTGCTCCCGGCTTTGCTGGGATATCTCAAACGCAGTTGCCTCAACCGACCCCAGTTCTCCAAGCAGTCGCCCGAGGTGATGCTCAATTTTAATCAGTGCATCACGACTTATCTGGGTGAACTGGCTGACATCCTGGTCTACGGGCACGTTCAAGGAAAGACCGCAGAAGAGATGGTTGAGAGGCTGTTCGCCGACCTGCCCAAGCGAGTCGATGTGACCTTTCACTTCGGAGTTGGCCGCTCCCCGGTGCATGTGACGGGGCGATTGGACTACGTCTTCTTCGATTGGCGATCCGCACGGCTGCGGATCATCGACTACAAGTTGGCACCGGGGACCAATCCCAATAATGATTTGTCGCAAGTGGTCACTTACTCGCTGATGTATTTCCATCAGCATCGCTACGAATGCGATGCATCGGTGCTCTATCTGCATCCCAATCGCCTCGTGGTCGACAGACCGTGGTCGGAGATTCAAAAGGACCGCCCCAAGGTCGACAGCCTGCTCGCCTCGATGGTGGAGTGGGGACGCTACTCGGAAGACAAGGACACGGGAAAGACAACAGGCTTGCTTCCACCCGGAGACCTGACGTATTGCGGCAGTTGCTACTGGCGAATCCGATGCGAGCAAGTACTGGGCCCCAAATCGTGCGGCGAGCGTGTGGAACTCACCTCACTCGATGTCACTCTGCCTCCTGAGGTCCGCACTCCATTACCCCCTTCTTCCGTTGAACTCAGTGCCGAAGAAGAAGTGCTCGAGGCGGAACGCAGTGAGGATCTCGACGAAATGCTGTTAGAGAAGGATGTCGTCCCCGAACCAACTCCGCAGCCCGTCAAGAGCTCGGGAAAATCGTCGAAGTCGGCGCCCGCACTCCAGCCGCTTCCCGACGAAACTCGATCGGCTGTGAGCCAAAGTCTCCCCGCGAACGCTCCCCAGTCCGTCGCCACTTCGCCAGGTTCGCTGTGGCTCGGCACGTTCCAGCACAACCAACAGCCAGTGACGATTGCGGTCCCCCATCTCTCGACCCATACCGCGATCGTGGGGGCAGCGGGCAGCGGGAAGACGTGGCTCGCCAAAGTCTTCGCCGAAGAAGCGATCATGAATGGAGTTCCTGTTCTGGCAATCGATCCCCAGGGCGATCTCGTTCAGTTCATCCAATCGGCGGACGAGTCCGAGATCCCCTCCGAACTCCGTCCACGGTTCCGCGAGTTTCGCGCACGCGTCGAACCTCGCATCTTCAGCCCCGGCACTTCTCACGCGATTAAACTGAGCCTCAGCCCGATCCGGCTCCCAAATCGCCAGGCCATCATGGCGAGTTCGGAGGAACGCCGCGAAGAGGAGTATTCGCTATTGCTCGACGCCGTGGCCGTCAATCTGGTCGGACTCGTGAGTGCGGGGAAGAAGTCCTTGGAACAGCAACAGACCTTCGTGGGACGTCTCCTGCGTCAGTCTCTCGAACTGCGTCCGCGTGATTCGCTGGAGCTCTCTGAGGTCGCCGCAGCCATTCACGCCCCGAGTGATTTTGGAATTGATGATGCCGACTTACTGATTAAGAAAGCAGAACGTGAAAACCTCGCCCGTCAGATCAACGCCTTGGCCTATGGCCCGATGAAGAAGTTGTTCTCTGGCGGACTGACGGTCGACATTGATCGTCTGCGGACACCGGTTACGCCCGGTCGTATTCCGCTCAATATCATCTACCTCAACGCTCTGACCGACACGGAAAAGCATGCCTTTCTGGCTGCACTGGCGACCGAGGTCTACCGCTGGATGTGCTGCACCGGGGGCTCTGCGGAACGGCCACAGCTGTTGTTTTATCTCGACGAAGCCCGCGACTATCTTCCGGCGGGAGCGAGCAAGCCCCCGGCCAAAGCTCCCATCACTCGACTCTTCACCCAGGGCCGAAAATACGGTGTCGGCTGTCTGATCTGCACACAAAGCCCGCGCTCGGTCGATTTCAATATTTTCGGGAACTGCGGGACAAAGTTGATCGGTCGATTAGAGACTCCACAAGACTCCGATCGAGTCGCCGAGTGGTTCAAGAATGACGCTTCGCCGTCCGACTGGATCGCCCAAAGGACCGGTGCCGAGAAAGGCACATTTGTCGGTCGCTGGCCCGATCTTCTGCCCTCAGCCATCGGCCAACTCTTCACCAGCCGGCCCCTCTATTCCTATCACAAAGGTGCCTGGACACCCGACCACGTGGAGTCAGCCACTGCCGATGATGACGTTCATCAACATCTTCGCGATTGTTACAAGCCCGGTTGAAATTGGTAGAGCAGGGTCTTACGACTCCTCGCACTTCAGAGACTCGATCTCTCCAATCCGGTACTCCGCTCGCAGGTAATTGAGAGCTTCGTCCAAGGCATTCTTGCTCGTCGCGATGTAGTGTTTCTCGGCAATGGTTGACGGGGCGTGACCGAGGAAGAGTTGGGCAAGGTTACGGTGTTGGGGATGGGCGTTGATGAGGGTTGCGGAGGTTTTTCGCAGCAGCTTGAAGGGCTTCGAGAGGGGCAGCTTGGCAAGGGCTCGGTCGTAGGCGGCTTTGACGCTGTCAGATTTGCGATAGGTCCCGGACTCATCGAGGCGTTCCTCGACCAGTCGCTTGCCACTCTGAGTGAGCAGCACGACTTCACCCCCGGTGCGGTATTGGCGAAGGAGTCGCATGGTCTCTGGCCAGAGCTTGTACGTGACGGTCGGGACGCCCACATGCTTGAGAGTCTTGCTGCGTTTGCGGGTGATGGTTCCGTCCGTCCATGAGACATCGGCATCGAGCAGATCGGAGATGTCCTTCTGCGTCATCCCGCAGTTCAATCCGAGCAGTATGCACAGCTGGTTCAGGCCCGTGGTCCCCCTCAATAGAGTGGTCACCTCATCCAGCGTCATTGCTTCCGGAGCCTTGGTTCGCCGTGTGATTCGCAGCTCTTTCGAGCCAATGTTCTTGGGCAAACTTTCGATTGCATCCTGGCCCCAGAGCCACCGAATGAACGACCTCACCACGACCAGTCGATCTCCCGCATAGGTCGCCGAGCAGCTGTTCGCAGTGACGAGATCAAGGAGGTGCGAGTGGTACCGTGACAGCGTTTGACCCGAGATCGAGGCCACGTCGATCTGTGCCCCCGCCCAGTCTCGGAAGAAGAAGAGCGAGGCTCGCGCCGACGAAAACCGCCCCGGCGAAAGCTCGCGGGCGTTCACTCGCTGCTGCTCCTTGGCGAGGTAAATCTTCACCCAACCGCCGAGCGAGTGGGTGTCATCGTCGGACGCTACCCGGCCTTGATTCGCCAACCGATCTTGCCACTGAATCTCAGCTCGCTGGAGCGAACTGACCTCATCGATGGCTTCGGGCTTTATCGTGATGGCGATCTTCACTCGCCGCTTCAACATCTCCGCGCGGAACTCGTCCATGCCTGTTCACGCCGCACCTTCGACTGCGAGATCCCCGATCCGCAGCGATACCTGCGGATCGACCCGAAAGCGACTCCATAGCCGGTCCGCATGCGTCACTGGTGGCTGTCGGGACTTCTCGCGCCGCGTCCGCAGTTCGACCAACTTCTCCCGTGCAACAACCGCTTCCTCATCGGCCCCATGCTGCACTGACCAGCTGAGGACCAACTCCCACTCGCGGATGACCTCGTCATATTCTCCATCACGAGCCCGTGGCAAAACGACGATCTCAGCGTCGAGCTTCACTTTCAAACTCGACCATGCCGTAATCGCCTCTCGGTAACTCACCAAATCCGACTTCCCCCGCCCACTCCCCAAGTAATACGCCTTCCCCCGGTAGAACTTCTTCCACCTCCCCACCCGCCCCTCAGCCCCCCGCTGAAACGTCAGTTCAAACTTCCGCGGCATGATTGATTTTCCTCGGCTTGTGATACGAAATGTGATACAAATAGTACGTTTTTAAGGACGGCGTGTGTATCACACATGCTCTGAAATCCAGCGAAATCAGCGATGTTCCTGATCTATTTGCATTGGAGACGCACACACCGTTGAGGGCTGTCGACCAGTTCCCTCTTCCCGGAAATTCTCTTTGTCGACAGAATGCTGGCGATGGGAAGCCATGAATGCTGGCTCCTGTGGACTGGGAGATTGCGGAATGACCAATTCGATGTCGAGAGCCAGCCGATTACGCCTCATGCTGGTGCTGCTGGTGTCATTGGTCGGTTGTGACCAGGCGAGCAAGCATTACGCCGTAACGCATTGGAAGGGACAGCCAGGGCAAAGCTATCTCAACGATATTTTTCGGATCGAGTATGCCGAAAACGAAGGGGCGTTTCTGAGTATGTTCGGAAAGCTCTCGCCCCCAGTTCGATATGCCATCCTGGTGGTCGGCAATGGCATCGGCATGACAGTTCTCGCGGTCCTGTTACTCGGGACTGCCCAGATTGACCGGTGGAGCTATGTGGCTTGGACGCTGGTATTTGTGGGCGGGGTCGGCAATCTCATTGATCGCATTCGGATTCAGGCGGTCATTGACTTTCTCAACCTGGGGATCAATCCCGTCCGCACGGGGATCTTTAATGTGGCAGACATGGCGATCACTGCGGGCTTTCTGATGCTCTTTCCCCAGATATTCTGGTCAACTCCCGCTGATAAGGCCCATGAGAATCCATCGGTGACGCCCGCCGCACCGACTTCTGGCGTGCCCTCGTGACGCGCTGGTTCGCCATCATCGGTCTCATCAGTGCGCTCTGTGCAGCTGGCGGGGCCAATGATCGGGTGATGATGATTCCCGAGGGGGCTGTCGATCCGGTCATACTCATTGGTTCAGTCGAAGACTACACCGGCGAAGTGTTAATCCTGAAGCGTGCGGGCCAGGCCGTCGGTGATCGCTTCCCGGCCAGCACGATTCAGTCGGTCCAGACATGGCGATCGGCCGTTCATGAGCAGGGTCTGGCCGAGTTCAA
>Ga0105047_10009446_pt1 | contig 16047 bp, 10 predicted proteins | sample MAT04_FD_78384 | JGI IMG/M metagenome (GOLD analysis project Ga0105047, IMG submission 78384) | Freshwater microbial communities from Lake Fryxell liftoff mats and glacier meltwater in Antarctica - MAT-04 (megahit assembly) | ecosystem: Environmental > Aquatic > Freshwater > Ice > Liftoff...
CCGCGCTACGAACCTGGGCCGAAGGATCCGACTTGATGGCAGCGGTCAGCGCGTCGATTCCGCGAACGCCGTGGTATCGCAGCTTGTCCGCGCAAAGGCCCCGCACCCGCTCGTTGTCCGATTTAAGACCACGGACTAAAGCATCGAACGCAGCGGGACCAAGGTATTCCAACTTCGTGCGGGCAGCCTCCTCAGTTTCAATTACTGCCAACTCGCGCATCGTTTGGTCGATGGCGCGCTGGATTGCCTCGGGCGAATCGAGATCTTTCAGCCCGGCCGGACGGCGACGTTTTAGATCACCCCGGCGAGCTAATTCGGCCTTGGCCGTTTCTTTCGCCAGGCGAATTGCCTCGGCCGAAAGTTGAAAGGCGCTCGCCAGCAGCGCATCGTCGGCTTGCTTAGCGTTCGCGGCTTTGGGCGCTCCGAATGGGTCCGCGTTCGGCTTTTCTTGCGAGAGCGCTGGCCTGCTCAAGTCCGCTAGTCCGACGAGCAGCGCATAGAGGACGAGCATCGTTCGCGATCGCATGAAGGGATCTCCTTGCCGATTGCTACTACTACCGATCCGAAGTCGATCAAGAACTGTTCGACAAAAGCGACAGCTTTCATCCTAAGTCTTGCGCCATAATATTGCGAATGTTGAGAATCCGTCGGACTGCCAAAAACGACCATCACTCAATGCTGAGTTTTTGAATCCTGGAGTTCCGTGCATCGGCCACATAGAGATGATGCTTGCTGTCGAACGCCAGGCCATGTGGCAACCGAAATTGTCCCGTCTCTGACCCTTCGCCGCCAAAACGGCAAACGAAGCGCCCTTCCGGTGTAAACTTATGCACGTAGTTATTAGTTGAGCTTACCCACACCTGATCTTTGTGGTCGACCGACACGGCCAGGGGACCAGGCATGTAGCTGTGTCCACCAAAACTGCCGGGCGCGACTTCGTTATCTCCCCAGGCGAGCAAAAACTTGCCATCGGCGTTGAACTTTTGCACGCGACCGACGGACGCTTCCGTAGTGTAAACGTCTCCCTGACTGTTGAACGCCAGAAAATGCGGCCCGCCGCCGCGGCCGTTTTGAGGCGAGTTGCCACCAAATTCGCCATTTGCCACGCCGTACTTGCCCCAAGCGCTGATCGGCGCGCCCTGAGGTGACAATCGTTGCACGCGCCGGTTCACTTGATCGGCCACGTACAGAGATCCGTCCCGGCCGAATGCAATACCGCCAGGCTGATCGAACTCGCCCGGGGCTGTGCCTTGCTTGCCAAATTCCCGCACGAACTTGTCGGCCGGATCGAACACGGAAACTTTGTGCTTCATCATGTGCGACACGTACAACAGGCCGTCTTTGTCGAAGGCCAGCCCGCCGGGCATGGGATCGGTTTCGAAGGCGCTCAGAAAACGTCCTTCGGAATCGAACCGTTGGATGCGCGCCTTGGGATCGTTGTTCTGCTTGAAGTCGGCGACCAGGACCTCGTCCTTGGCGTTGACCACGACTGCGATCGGGACGTTGAACTCTCCGTCGGCTTGGCCGTTTTTTCCCCAGGTCAAGAGAACGCGGGGCTCCGGCTGGGACCGATTCGACTTGGCCTGATTCGGATTGGCCTGCTCCTGATCAGGCGCCTGAGCCCAGAGGGTTCTCGTCATGAGCGACGCAAGCCCGCAGCCACTAGCGCGAATAAAATCCCGGCGCTTTAGCTTCATTGGAACCCTCACTCTCCGTAAGAGTTGCGCTCTGGGCGTATCGGGAGTCTATCGTGGCACGCGCTTGCGGACAAAACAAGACTACCCTTCGCTCCGCTAGCTCCGGCCAAGTTGCTTTCCGAGGATCGCCATGGTTTCCTGCTGGCGCTGTTGGACAAAACCTTGAGCCTTCTTGGCTTTGGCCTGCGCTGCGTCCGGACTCTGCGCGAGGCTTAGCACGGTTGGCACTATCTTTTCCACATCCTTGGGATCGTCCATGTCGAACAGCCAGTCTTCCAAGCCAATGTCCTTCCACATCAGCCCCTTGCTGGTTTGCTCCTTCCAGCGACAAACGATCGCAGGAATGCCCGCTCCGATGCACATGATAGGGCTGTGCATTTCATGTCCAAACAGCCCTCCGCTGCGCAGATACGTGCTGCGGGCCTCGCCGGTGAGCCAATAATCGGACCGCCAGACAACGCGTTTTTGCACGTCTTCTGGTAGCTGATCCAGCAAAGCGGTCTTTCCCAGCGCCATTTGCGTTTGATCCTCAGGACACAGCAGAATCTTGAAGTCGGTCTTGCGGACCACTTCTGTTATCGCTTGACGTAGCGGCGCATGATCGGCTTCTTGATGTTTTTCGTTGTGCTCTTGCTTCACAGGATCGAAAGGAGTCTTGCGGCTGGGGATCGTCCAATAGGGCGTGTAGCGATGCCGGGGGATGCAGCACAAGAATTTTTTTTCGGTCAGATCATGCTGCTTGAGAAAGGCCGTGGCTCGGTCCTCGTCGGTGAGATCGGTCGCGAACGCTCCGTCAGGAGCAAAGCCCATCGTCGGCGCTTTGCAGCCCATGTCTTGCGCAAGTTTCAGCGAGGGCGAGTCGCGGAAGAAGACAAATCGCGCGCCGCTCATCACATTAATTGTCTCGGCGATTGCCTCTGGGGCCAGCGGCTTGGGTGAATAGTTGCGATCAGAGAACGTGATGCCGTAAACGCCGTACGGTTTGCCTGTCGCTTTTGTCCATCGAACGATATCTCGTTCCGCAACCAAAAATGGCCCCGATCCATGCAGGAAGAAGTCGCAGTCCTTGAAAGCTTGTTGGATCGCGGCGTCCCCCTTGAGTATGGATACCTTGGGGAAGCGCGCTCGCAGAAGTTCTTCGACGCCGTTGCCGACATTCGAAGGCCAGAGCCGCACTTCGACGTTCGGCAGATATTGCTCCAGCAGATGGAGTAAGCCCGGCGTGTGCGCGATGTCCCCAATGTTGACCGTCTGCCAGGAAGACCGGAGGACAATCAGCGCAGGCCGCTCCTGAGCACTGGCTCGCCCGGCAACCGCGCAGAGCGCCGCCGCCAGCAGAAAATCCCGGCGCGGGATGGATGCGATTTGAGATCTGGCCAACCCGCCGCCGATCGATTTCCGGCGATTTATCTGTGACGGATTGCGGTTGGTCATCTCTACCCTTGATTCGAGAACGCAAGGTTGGGTATTGCCGCCGACAGCATCAGGCGCGCTGAACACGAAGCCGAAGCATGACTCGGCCAGAGCGCCATTCTAAACAACGCGGTTGTCCGAAGTGCAGGAAATTAGTGGCCGCAGCGGCGTTGCCGAGCGACTCGCCATGCTAGAGCGCGCACCCGGAAAGCAGGCGCCTGATCGCGCCGCTGAAGAGAATCGCTAAACCATCACCACGACCGGTTGTTCCACTTGGGACCACCAGTTGGCTGCGTGTTCGCGGGTCCAGCCGCCGGCGGCGTCGCAGGACGCCAGGTCGCGGGCGAAGTCGCCGGCTGTTTCGTAGCGCTCGGCGGCGTTTTTTGCCAGTGAGCGCAGCACCACGCGCTCCAGATCGGCTGGCAGATCAGGGCGGTAGTGCGAAGGGGGCGCCGGTTCATCGTGCGCGTGCGCGATCATCACCCGCATTGGCTTGTCGCTCTGAAACGGCGGCCGGCCTGTTAACAAGTAGTACGCCACGGCGCCGAGCGAATAGATATCGCTCCGCGCGTCGGGCTCGTTTTCGCCCAAGGCTTGCTCCGGCGACATGAACAGCGGCGACCCGGTGATCATCCCGTCCTGCGTCAATTGCACGTCGGACGTGTCGGCGATGGGCTTGGCCAGGCCGAAGTCGAGCAGTTTGGCAACGTCGTACACGCCGCCGCGGATGGCCGCGAAAATATTGCCGGGCTTGATGTCGCGGTGGACTAGCCCTGCGGCGTGCGCCTCGCGGAGCGCGTCGCAGGTTTGTTCCAACAAATAGATCACGCGCTCCGGCGAGAGGGGCCCGTGCCGCTCGACCAACTCCAGCAGGCTCAGACCTGGCAGGTATTCCATCACGTAATAAAACGTGCCGTCGTCGGTGCGACCGTAATCAAAGATTTCGACCGTGTTCCAGTGCGAGAGCTTGGCGGTGGCGCGCACCTCGCGCTCAAACCGAGCCAGCGCTCGCGGATCGCGCGCCTTGTTGGGACGGATCAGCTTGATAGCGCAGGGGCGCTTCATCATCTGATGTTCGGCCAGGTAGACCTCGCCCATGCCGCCGGCGCCGATCAAGTGCCGCAGCTTGTATTGGCCAAGTTGCTTGGCTTCGTAGGCCTGCCGGCGCAACGTGCCAATCATATGCGTTCCGTAGACGCTTGAGAAAAACCCGATCGCAATCATCAGGATCGTGCCGGAGATCGTGTCGAAGGTCGTCAACTGTCCAACCAGCGACGGATAGAGGACGCGATCCACCAACAGACAGGCGATCGGCCCGATGGCCATAAAGCCCAGGATCACGGCCGCCCTGCGCCAGGTGTTCGGGATGTAGATCGCGTAAGTGAACATCAGGGCATACCAAAGCGCGACCGGATTGAAGACGTAACCAAACTGACTGGCGGCATAGACCGTGGCAAAATGTTGCACCGCGACAAAAAACAGAGCCGTGAGACCAAAGATCACGGTCTCGGCCACGCGGAGCCAGCGGAGCGAGAGATCGCACTTGGAACAAAGCTTGTAACTGACCAATCCCAGCACGCAGATCTGGACGACTTGCATCCAGAACAAAAAGTCTTCCTGCCATTCCGTATGGGGCAGGGCCAACGCCGTGCGCGGGGTGAACAGGTCCTTGATCAGAAAGGCGAGCGACCCCAGGCAAAAGACCAACGCCGCCGCGCGCAATCGCGTGCGCAGGAGCAGGCGAGTTTCGTCCGACAGGTCTTGCCCGCTCCCTTCGATCAACTCCACCCGAGGGCAGGCGTTGTCTGAAGCGGGACTAAGGCCGACAAATGGAGAGGTGCCGCCGTCGATTGCGTCGAGCGTGGCGTTAACCTTGCGGCGTTCAGGATTCAGTGGATTCGCGTCGTTCATCGGCATCTGGGGATTCCCTCGACACCTCGACAGTGTGCAATTTCAGTATCATCATACACGCCGGTCGTCCAAAGGGAGCGCCAGCTTTCGGCCACCCTATCGCCACCGCGCCCTAGCTTCCCCTGCGGAAAGGGGGCCGCCCCGCGTTTTCCTAGTCCGCCCAAACCCCGTTGGACTTGCTGTCCCAGCGATTTGGCCAGTGGCCAGGCCAACGGTTCCTCCGGGATTTGGACAGTCATTCGCTGCGGGCGCGCGAATCTTGCGCGGGACCCAAAAGTCCGCCGCGGAAGGCTGCTAACGCCCCAAAGCAAGCCGGTAACATGCGTTGCCTATGCCGCACAGATCGAAAGAGCGGCGGCGGGCCGTTGAGGTTCGCGGAAACTGCCCGCGCGCGGCGCAATGTGCAGCCGATAGAAAAACGGACCAAACGACTTATGCGGCGCGTAGTCTTCGGCCAGATCCGGCGAGAATTCGCATTTCTTCATGCGAGACAGCGCGGAAAGGGCCGATCGCGGTCGACTTCGGCTCCTGCCACAGGACACTTGTCCTTTCGTGGGCCAGCCGCTCGATCAAGTACCACGCGCGGGCAAGCGCCGTGGGATCGTGGTCCGCCGAAATCACAATCAGGTCCGCGGCGCCTGGCTTGTTCGGCGTGCGGGCCAGGGCTGAAAAGGCGTCGCCCGGTAGCAGGCGGACGCGCGCTCCGGTGGCGATCAGTCGTCGGTGCGCTAGTTTCAGACTGATGCCGGCAGTGTCGCTCGGCTCGCGCGCTTCGAACTGATCAATGCCCGTGTATGTGATCTCAGCGGCTGTCGCAGCGCCAGCGGCGACTTCGATCATGCGCTCCGCGCGGTCAGCAGAGCCGATGCCAAATTCAAAGATGCGTTTGGGCGCCTGCTTGCGAATCAGCGGATAGACTACGCGATCCGTCGCTGGCTGGGAAAGATGCGCAAGATAAAACTGCCTGACACAGGCCGGCTGTCGCCACATGAAAATTCGCATCCTGCGCTAGAGAAGTTGTCGTGCGAGCATCCTGCTCCTGGCCAATTCTTCGACCAGTTGCGCGATGGGAATCAAATCGAACTTATGGATGCCAACTCTCCGCCGCGCGCCCGCAAATAGCGCCCCAACGCCGCCAGCACCGGCGTTTGCGCAACCGGTAAACGAACGCTTCCACATGACGGGTTGCAACGATCAAGACCTATAGAGAACGCTGAGGGCGCAAGTCTGCGTCCCACGTTTCCACTGGTGCGCCGGGAGTTTCCGCCGATGCGTGTTACGCGTTGCTTCCCGCTGTCGATCACCGCGATTGGTCTGACGGCCGTGGTGTTTTCCACGATCGGTTCCATTCCGCGATCCGCCCAAGGCGCGAAGGCGCGGCCTGCGCCCGCCGGCGCGCCGCAAGACGGACCACTACTAGCGCCGCCAGCAGTCGAGACGCCTAACGGCATTGTCCCGCTGGCGCAGACGCCGTTCGAAGAAACGGCGGTCCCAACCTGGCCGAACGGTCAGCCCAAAGTTGTGGGGCAACCGCAAGGAAATCCCGACTACGGCGCAGCGCCCGTGGATGGAGATTACAACCAGATTCCAACGATCGCCGACACGGCAATTCAGGCGCCGCCGCAGGTCGAAGCGCAACCACCGGCGCCGAAGAAGTCGCGCAACCCGCTCTCCAAGATCTCGCTCCCGTCGTTCATGAGCACGGGGAAAAAGACACAGTCCAGCCCGCCACAGTTTGTGGAGGTCGAGGTCGAACCACCGGCGCCTCGCAAGCCTTCGCGCTGGAACCCATTTGCGCGGCAACCGAAGGAATCGGAAGAGGCGCCCCTCTATCAGTACGGACCAGACGCGCAAGCATCAGCCGAGCCCATGCCACCTCCGCCAGCGCAGTCGCAGCGCGGCTGGCGCTGGCCCTGGTCCGCCAAATAGCACGCAGCGTGAGGCCGACCTCGGACCGGTAAGAGAACGGCCGAACGGAAGAACGGAAGAGAACGCTAATCTTCTTCCATTAGCGGTGATTAGCGCTGATGAGTGTTCCGTTCTTTTAGTAACATTCCCGCCAGCAAAGCGCTCATCGGATTAACGTGAGCTTGCTGAGACGCTTGCACTGCCAGTTGGCAGACTAGACAGATTCTCTGTCTTAACTGCCTGTTGAAAAACGCCGTCGTGGCGTTTTTCAACCTCGCCCGGCGCAAAGCAAAGCTTCGCGAGGCTCGCAAAATAACGACTTACGTCGCTATTTTGTCCTCACATCCATGGGAGGTCGCAGCCTGTCGAGAAAATCAACAGGCTGTTAAGGGGAACGGAAACCTGACGCGCGCTCCGGCAGTGATTAGAATTGTCCAGACGCCGGGCCGGTCCATCGACCGGGATGCCGGTCGAAATCGACAGTACGCCGGGCTGATTGGTTGCCCTACGAATGAATTCGCCCACACCCCCTCCAATGCTAGCGGAATTGACCCACTTGCCGCAGGTGTGCTAACCTCTCGCCCTTGCGAATCTCGGCGCCCGCCTGCCGGAATGTAAAGCCCGGAAAGTAAAGCATTGTGAAGCACGCTGCGATCGGTCCCATTTCGATGCATCTGCCCGCGACCGTCGAAACCAACGACGAGTTGCGCGAGCGATTTCCTAAATGGGACATGGACCTGATCTACTCGAAGACAGGCATCAAATCGCGGCACGTGGCAGCGCCCGACGAATGCGCCAGCGACCTGGGCGTAGCCGCCGCGGAGCGCCTCTTTGCCGAGCATGGCGTGGAGCGCGATTCGATTGACTTCCTGCTCTTTTGCACGCAAACGCCAGACTACCCGCTTCCTACCACGGCCTGCCTGGTGCAGCACCGACTGGGATTGAAGACCAGCATCGGAGCGATCGACTTTAATCTGGGCTGTTCCGGCTTCGTCTACGGACTCTCGCTGGCCGATGGACTGATCCGCTCGGGCGCCGCCAAACGGGTGCTGTTGATCACGGCCGAGACCTATTCCAAATACATCGACGCCGAAGACCGCAGCTTGCGGACGATCTTTGGCGACGGCGCAGCCGCCACGCTGATCGAGGCGTCGGCCACGCAATCGCTCTCCGGATTTCGCTTTGGGACCGACGGAGCCGGCGCGGACACGCTGTTTGTCGCCAAGGGGGGCGCGCGTTCGACCGACGTGCTGCAACCGCGCAAGCGCCATCGCTGGGGAAGTCAGCTATATATGGACGGCCCGGCGCTGGTCGACTTCACCGTCGAACAGATTCCGCAACTGGTCGAAGACGTCCTCAAAGCGGCCGACGCCAAACGCGAAGACGTCGAGCTGTTCTTGATGCACCAGGCGACGCACTTCATGCTCGACAAATTGCGCGAGAGCATGTCGATCTTGCAGGAGCAGTTGCCGCTAGCGCTCGAGAATTATGGCAACACCGTCTCGTCGACGATTCCCATCCTGCTGCACGATCTGCGCGCCAGTGGCCGGCTGCGGCCCGGCGTGAAATCCATGCTAGTTGGCTTTGGCGTGGGCCTCTCTTGGGCCGGCTGCATGTGGTCCGAGACGTGGGAAGCCAAAGGCGCGGCCGCCCAAGGTGGCAAGCCGGGCGAAAAGCACGCCGCGTAACGCCTACAGTTCCAGTGCCGCTTGGAGCTTATAGCTCTAGTGGAATATCACTGAGCAACTCCACGCCCCGGTCTGTCACCAGGTAATCGTTTTCCAGGCGAATGCCTGCGCGCAGCTCCGGTCCGTAAAGGCCGGGCTCGGCCGTGAAGACGTCGCCGACTTCAAAGCTGTCGTCCCAGGTCGGATTCAGGTGGGGCGCCTCGTGAGGATACAGCCCGATCCCATGTCCCAGATGGTGATCGAAACAGCCTGGCCGGTATTCGTCGAGCAGCGTTTGCGTGGCGTTAAACACATCCTGGCAGCGGACGCCTGGCTTGACCATGCGCTCGATGAGCGTAAAGACCTCGGTGATTTTCTGCCAGGCGCGAAGTTGGTCGTCGGTCGGTCGGCCGTCGACGGCGATCGTCCGGCAGTTATCCGCAAAGTATCCGCGGAACGCGGGACCAAGATCCAAAATGTAAAGCTCGCCCGCCTCGGCCTGCCGATCGCGAGGTGGGCCTCCCTTGGAGCCGCTTTGATAATCGTTGCCCGTCGCGGTCATCATCTCGCCGAACGAGCGAACGGCCGCGCCTTGCAGCTGATTGAAGACGTCCAACTCGTTGACGCCTGGCTCAATGATCTCGCGCGCCAGCGCGTACATCGCGCCCGTCCCAGCGATCGCTTTGCGGAGCTTGGCTAGTTCGTCGGGATCCTTGCGACGGCGCAACTGGTAAAGGTCCGGTTCAATGTCAATCAACTCCGCGCCCAAGGGCCCCGCGAGGTGGGGGCCGAACGAAGAGAACTCAACGCCCACACGGCGTGGCTTTTTTCCAGCGGAGAGCGCCTTCAGCAGGACCGCGGATGAAGACTGGCGCTGATCGTTGCGGAGCGTGGAGTATTGATTCGATGGATAGCCCAGCACCTCGTCCGCGGCCACGTCTTTAAACGTAACTGTTGGCGCAACGAGCGTGGCGCGGCCATCGATGCTCAGCGCGGCCGCCGGCTCGAACGTCCAATAGAATCGCGGGCCGACCAGCCATTGCACGTGCTCGTGGCGATTGACGATCACCAGGTCGAGGTCCTTGGCCCGCATCACTTCCTGCAATCGCTGTTGCCGGCCTCGGCAGTAGTCAATGTTGACGTCCAGATCCTTGGCGGTGTCAGTCATAGTTGGCAAACGCTTGCAGTCAAAAAGGAATTGGAGTGAAACGGCGAACAGATATTACCGGCCCTAACGCCCCCCGCAAAGACGCCCAATCAGGCAATCAGCCCAAAGCAGGGCAGGGGGGCCGACAATTACGCCGTAAGAAGCCGCCCCGCATCATCCAAATGATTGCGGTACTTACCGGCCACGCGTAAAATCAACGCTAGGTTCAACATGCGTTTCAGCGGCAGTTGAGTGATGGGAGTCCGCCGCCGAATCGTCCCTCCCACTGTTCCCACGCGTAGGCCCACCCACTGGCCGCGACACGGATACTCGATACAGATTGCGAAGCTCCTTTGCGGGCGTCCGTCCGTCCGTGAGCATCATCCCCACCCCCGAGGCAGAATCAAGATGCCGAAGCCGCCAACAGGACGCACATTGCCGGCGGTGGCGCGCATCGTGGGCCTGGCCTGTTGGTTGAGCGCGCTGGCTTTACCGGTCTCTGCCGATGAGCCTGCTGTCGACTACGCGCGGGACGTGAAGTCCGTACTGTCCAAAAATTGCTACAAATGCCACGGGCCGGACGAGCAAAAGTCTGGCCTGCGGTTGGATACCGTCGCTGCGGCGACCGATGGGGGCTACAGCGGCGCGGCGCTGGAGCCTGGCAAGAGCGCGACCAGCCTACTGATCAAAGCCATTCGCGGCGGCGATGACGACGTCATGGCCATGCCCCCCGAGGGAGACCGGCTGACCGCGGACCAGATTGCCGCGATTGCGCGGTGGATCGACGCTGGCGCCAAAGCCCCGGCCGACGATGCTCCGGCCGAGAGTAACGGACGCGTGAAGAGCGATCATTGGTCGTTCCAGCCGATCGCGCGCCCCGCGGTCCCCACCGTTCGCCACGCCACTGCAGTCCACAATCCGATCGACGCGTTTGTCCTCCAGCGGCTGGAGCGCGAAGGGATTGAGCCATCCGCCGAGGCAGATCGCGTGACATTGATCCGCCGCGCGACGTTGGACCTGTTGGGCTTACCGCCAACAATTGCCGAAGTCGACGCTTTTCTGGCCGACAAAAGCGCGGACGCTTACGAAAAACTGGTCGATCGCCTGCTCGCCTCGCCGCACTATGGCGAGCGCTGGGGCCGGCACTGGCTAGACCTGGCCCGCTACGCGGACAGCAATGGCTACACCAACGACAACCCTCGCACGATCTGGAAATATCGCGAATGGGTGATCGACGCCCACAATCGCGACTTGCCATTCGATCAGTTCACCGTTCAACAATTGGCCGGCGACCTGCTGCCGGAACCATCGATCGATCAGTTGGTGGCGACGGGCTTTCATCGCAACACGCTTCAGAACGATGAAGGGGGAACCGACCCGGAAGAGTTCCGCGTCGAGGCCGTGGTCGATCGCGTGGCGACAACCGGCACGGTTTACCTGGGACTAACGATCGGTTGCGCGCGATGCCACGACCACAAGTTCGATCCAATCTCGCAGAAAGACTTCTTCCGCGTCTTTGCCGTTTTGAATGGCGCGGATGAGCCAACGCTCCCGGTCCCCACGCCGGATCAGCAGCGGAGCCAGCAAGACCTGGCGGCGCAGATTGCCGCGGCGACCGCGCAGTTAGCCGCGCACGACCAGCAGACGATGAGTCAACGGACAGCGTGGGAAAAAGATCTGGCGGCGGCCGCGACACCGGTCGAATGGACCGTGCTTGATCCGGTTGAGTTCGCGTCGGCCGGCGGCGCCACGCTAGAGAAGTTGGAAGACAAGTCGCTCCGCGCCAGCGGAGAGCCCGCCACGAACGACGTCTATACCGTCACCGCGGTCCTGCCCATTCCGACGGTCACCGCAGTCCGTTTGGAAGTCCTGACGGACGATACGCTCCCCAGCCGCGGTCCAGGCCGCGCCGGCAACGGCAACTTCGTGTTGAGCGAAATTGCGATGGCGGTCACCGGGGCCAGCGGAGGCGAACCGCAACGGGCCGCGTGGAAGTCGGCGCGCGCGGATCATTCGCAACTCAAATTCCCGATCGAGCATCTGATTGACGGCGACGCCAAGACCGGTTGGGCGATCAACACCGCGACCGGTTCGATGAACGTTGATCGGACCGCGATCTGCACGACGCAGACGGACCTGGCAGGGGATAACTCGCGGCTGGTCGTCACGCTGACGCACCACCACGCCGACGCCAGCTACGCGCTCGGCCGTTTTCGGATCGCAGTGACCGGCGCTTCGCGCGAGACCCTGCAACTTTCTGACGCGCTGCGGGCTGCGTTGACCCAGCCGGCGGACAAACGGAACGAGGAGCAACAGCGGCTCCTCTTGGACGAGTACACAAAAACGGACCCGCAGCGCATAAAGCTTACGGGCGCGATCGCAAAACTGCAGGAGCAATCGGCCAAGCTCAACAAGTCTTTGCCAACGACGCTAGTCATGCGCGAACGCGCAGAACCGCGGACGACGCACTTACTGGTCCGTGGCGAGTATTTGCGGAATGGCCCAGTGGTCGAGCCTGGCGTGCCGTCGGTCTTGCCTCCATTGCCGAGCGAACTCAAGCGTCCCACGCGGCTCGATCTGGCGCGGTGGCTGGTCGATCCGGCGAATCCGCTCACAGCGCGCGTCACGGTCAACCGGATCTGGCAGCAATACTTTGGACGGGGACTGGTCGAGACATCGAACGATTTTGGCACGCAAGGCTCCGCGCCTTCGCATCCGGAACTGCTTGATTGGCTGGCCGGTGAGTTCATCGCCCAGGGTTGGAGTATGAAATCGCTCCACCGGCTGATCGTCACTTCGGCCACTTATCGACAGGCCTCCACGGCGCGGCCAGACCTGGCGAACGTGGACGCGGACAATATTCTGCTTGCGCGGCAGAAGCGGTTGCGCGTCGAGGCCGAAGTGGTGCGCGATCTTACTCTGGCCGCCAGTGGATTGCTCAGCGAGAAGATCGGCGGTCCCAGCGTCTTTCCACCGCAGCCGGATGGCGTGATGGCGTTGACACGCAGTGTGAGGGTGTGGCCCACGAGTAAGGGCGAAGATCGCTACCGCCGCGGCATGTACACGTATTACTGGCGCAGCACGCCTCATCCGTTCCTGAAGGTGTTGGACGCTCCAGATGGCAACACCACCTGCACCAAGCGAGACCGCGCCAACACGCCGCTCCAGGCGCTCACGCTTTTGAACGACGAGGCCTGTATCGAGGCGGCCCGCGCGCTCGCTGCGCGCGTGCTGGCGGAGCCGAACGCAACGGACACCTCGGCGCGGATTCGCTTTGCCTTCCGACTCTGCCTCTCGCGCGATCCCAGCGATTTTGAACGGGCCTGCCTGGCGGAGCTACTTGCAGACGAGTTGGCGCGACCCAATGTTTCGGCGCCTGCCGAAAACGCAGCCGCCGCCACGGCGGAGGGGCGCGTATTGGCAGCGTGGACGAGCGTCGCCCGCGCGCTATTGAACGTGGATGAATTTGTCACTCGAGAGTAATCGAGAATCACCCCCATGCGCAAACCACTCACTGCCATTGATGAGCTCGTTGTCCAGCAATCTCGCCGGCAGTTCTTTAGCGACTGCGGACTGAGCCTGGGCGGGATTGCGCTGGCGGCGATGATGGAGCGCGATGGCCTGGCCGCGCCCTCCGCGCCGCCTGCTCCGCTGCGGGCGAATCCATTGGCGGCCCGCGCGCCCCACTTTGCGCCGCGGGCCAAGGCGGTGATTCAACTCTTCATGGCCGGCGGCCCCAGTCAATTGGAACTGTTCGATTGCAAGCCGCGGCTGAAGGAACTACACGGTCAGTCGCCGCCGACTTCGTTCACGGAAGGAAAGCGGTTTGCGTTTCTCAAGCCCGACGCGAAACTGCTCGGCAGCAAACGCAAGTTTGCGCGGCACGGCCAATCGGGGCTGGAGATCTCGGAGTTGCTGCCACACACGGCGACGATTGCGGATCAATTGTCGATCATTCGCACCATGAAGACGGATGTCTTCAACCATGGCCCGGCCAAATTAATGCTCGCCACGGGTTCGCCGCAATTCGGCCGACCGAGCATGGGGAGTTGGGTGCAATACGCGCTCGGGTGTGAGACGCAAGACCTGCCTGGTTTTGTCGTGCTCAACTCCGGTCCGCGCGGCCCGCGCGCCGGGGCGGCGCTATGGGGAAACGCGTTCCTGTCGAGCGTCTACCAAGGGGTGCCGCTGCGATCTTCGGGCGACCCGATTTTGAACCTGGCGACTCCCGCCGGAGTGAGCACGGCGGAACAACGTCGCACGCTCGACGCGATTGCGCGTTTGAACGCCCGGCACAGGGAATCCACCGGCGATGACGAGATCGCCACGCGGATCGCCGCGTACGAGATGGCCTATCGCATGCAATCGAGCGCGCCGGAGCTGATCAACCTGGCGGAAGAGACGGCCGAGACGTTGGAACTGTACGGCGCCAAGCCGGGTCAGGCCTCGTTTGCCAATAACTGTCTGCTCGCGCGCCGTTTGGTCGAGCGCGGCGTCCGCTTCATCACGCTCTATCACACGGATTGGGATCACCACGGCGGCAGCGAGAATCTGGAAGGCGCGCTCGAAAAAATCTGCCAGGAAACAGATCGCCCCGCCGCGGCGCTGGTCATGGATCTCAAGCGGCGAGGGCTGTTGGAAGACACGCTCGTCATCTGGGGGGGCGAATTTGGCCGGACCCCCATGGGCGAAGATCGCGGATCGCTCGGTCGCGATCATCACATCGAGGCCTATTCCATGTGGCTGGCCGGCGGCGGCATTAAAGCGGGCCAGACGATTGGCGAGACTGACGAATTGGGCTTCGGAGCGATTGAGCCACGGCAGCAAGTTCACGTTCACGACTTGCAAGCCACGATCCTCCACCTGTTGGGCCTGGACCACCAGAAGCTCACGTACAAATTTCAGGGCCGCAACTTCCGGCTGACGGACGTTGGTGGCGAGGTCCTGCAATCACTGCTCGCGTGAGCGCGCAAGCGGCCCCGCGAATCGCGATGCGCAATGCGTGCTATTGCATTTGCTGGTCGAGCGACGACCACCATTGCGCTAAGTGCGAAACAACGTAGCGAGCGCTGACGAATAGCGCAACGCCGCGAGACCAAGGGAGACGCAAACCATCTGGGGGACGCGATATTTAGGAAAACTCAAATCTTTTGGGGGTATTGTTGACGAAACTGTTTGCATCGTTTCACTAACAATCCTTACCGACGAGCGAATTCAAGAAGACAGCCCTACGTGACCCTGTCGACGACGCGGTCACGCTGAACAACAAAGTCCGGAGCCGTCTGCCATGCAACTTTCTCGATCTGTGGAATATGGGTTGCACGCGCTGTTACAACTTGCCAACAGCGCGACGAACGGTCCCATCTCCAGCAGCCGATTGGCAACGGCGGGTGTGATGCCGGACAGGTTCCTGTTGCAAGTCTTGCGTCTGCTGGTCACGCATGACTTGCTGCGTTCGACGCGCGGCGCGGATGGCGGCTATGTGCTCGCTCGCGATCCTCGCGATATTTCACTGCTCAACATCATCGAAGCTGTCGAAGGACCGCTCACGATGAAGTCGCCATCGAGTGAAACGCTGCCCGTACCGACCTGGACCAGCCTGCGGCAAACATTGGACCTGGGCGTCGCCGCGCTGCGGGCTGAATATTCCAAATGGACTCTCGCTGAGATCTTGTCGAACACCACCGAGCCAGCGACCATCGTATCGGACAAATCGCACGCGCCTTCTGGGGACGCTTCTGGCGTGGTCCACAATTCGCCCCCCAAGCTGCTGCTGCTTTACGTTGAACCTAATCAGCGCGCGGTGGATGGCGCCACGGCGTAGCAGGCGCTTTGCGCGTCACGTTCCTGCGGTCGCCGCGCGTCACTTTCTCGCGATCACGGCGAACCACGCCTTCGGTCCGCCAGGGCTGAACGCCATGTCTTTCAGATCCGGGCGAACTTCGAATCGCGTCGGCGTGATCGAATCGATCGCAAAGTCCTGGGCGAACGCCTGGTGGAGTTCTGCCAGCGAGACGCGGCGCGGGCCTTGCGTTCCCGGTTCCTGATCGCTGAAGCAGGCCAGGTACAGGCGACCACCCGGCTTGAGCACCGAAGCCAGGCCAGCGACGTAGCGCTCGCGCGATGGATCGTCGAAGACGTGGAACAGGCCGCTATCCAGCACGCTGTCGAAGACACGCGGCAGATCCGCGAGCGACAGCGCGTCCATCACCAGAAAGGTGGCCGATAGTCCGCGCTCGGTTGCCTTTTGCTGCGCCATGCGAATGGGCGCCTCCACAAAATCGATGCCTGTCACGTGATGTCC
>Ga0105047_10009447_pt1 | contig 16046 bp, 10 predicted proteins | sample MAT04_FD_78384 | JGI IMG/M metagenome (GOLD analysis project Ga0105047, IMG submission 78384) | Freshwater microbial communities from Lake Fryxell liftoff mats and glacier meltwater in Antarctica - MAT-04 (megahit assembly) | ecosystem: Environmental > Aquatic > Freshwater > Ice > Liftoff...
CTGATAACGCTTGTTGCTGGCCGACGCAACCGGCGGCGGCAGGCCCCTGGCCGGCGCGGCAGGCGCCGGTGCTGCATCGGCGGGCCGTGGCGCGGGCCGCGGCGCGGGCGCGGCGGGGACGGCAGCCACCTGCGCCGGCGCCTGGGTGGCCGGCTGGGGCAGGGCCGCTGCGGCAGACGCCGGCGCCGGGCGTGGTGCGGGTGCGGGTGCGGGTGCGGGCCTGGCCTGGGCCAGTGGCGTGGCCGCTGGCAGCGCCGCTGCCGGGGCTGGCAGCGCGGTGGGCGCCGCACCCATCACCGGCGCCACCGGGGCGGCAGCCTGCACCGGCGGCGCATTGCGGCTGCCCGGTGGGTCGAACAGCAGAGTGAACTCGCGCACCATCCGGCCCGAGGCCGAGTTCAGCTCGACGATCACCTCGATGAACGGCTCTTGCACCGCGCGGTCGCTGGTCACGCGCACATAGGCGCGGCCGTCGGCGCGGCGCGCCACGGTGGCCTGGGCGCCCGACAGCACGGCGTTGTAGTCGACACCGGCTGCGCGGTAGGCCTCCGGCGGGGCCAGGCGCACCTGCAAGGTGGCGGCTTCCTCGGGCGACAGGCTGGTGATGTCGATCTCGGCACGCATGCCCTCACCCAGCGCCGACTGCACGTTCAGCCGCCCCAGACCCACGGCCTGTGCATCGATCGGCGCAACGCCAAACGCCGCCATGGCGGCCAGGGCCAGCGCAGTGCGACCGGCAAGGTAGGGGCGGTTTTTCAAGGCGTCTCCACAACAGCACCAGCGGGCCCCGGGCGGGCCTGCAGCCAGGGGCGATTTTCAGGTCCCGGCGCAGCGCCCGGATGCAATCCCAATGCCGAGTTCAACAGGAGAATCTCTCGTGAAAGGCCAGAAATCACAATAACAGCAAGCAGATACAGTGACAAGCTCATGTGCCGCATGACGTCGGCAGCGCGGCGGCCAGGCAGCCCCCGGCGTTGCGCGTCGCCGACGCTATGTTGCCACGCGTGACAGCGCCGCCCTGCGGCAATGTGCGGGCCTGCCTGCCCGCAGGCGTGGTCAGTGTGTGACCAGGATGCGCAGCATGCGGCGCAGCGGCTCGGCCGCGCCCCACAGCAGCTGGTCGCCGATGGTGAAGGCGCCGAGGTACTCGGGCCCCATCGCCAGCTTGCGCAGGCGGCCGACCGGGATGGTCATGGTGCCGGTCACGGCCACCGGCGTCAGGTCGCGCATGGTGTCTTCTCGGGTGTTGGGCACCACCTTCACCCAGGCATTGTCGGCTGCGATCATCGCCTCGATGTCGGCCAGCGGCACGTCCTGCTTCAGCTTGAAGGTCAGTGCCTGGCTGTGGCAGCGCATTGCGCCCACCCGCACGCAGAAGCCGTCCACCGGGATCGCGGCCGAGCCGAAGCCCTCACCCTGGCCGAGGATCTTGTTGGTCTCGGCCATGCCCTTCCACTCTTCCTTGGAGACGCCCCAGCCGGGCTCGTCCCGGCCTTTGCCGACGCCCAGGTCCTTGTCGATCCAGGGGATCAGCGAGCCGCCCAGCGGCACGCCGAAGCTGGCGGTCTGCGCGGACGACAAGCCGCGCTGGGTGGCAATCACCTGGCGGTCGATCTCGAGGATGGCGCTCTTCGGGTCGTCGAGCAGGGCCTTGACCGAGGCGTTGAGCGTGCCGTACTGGGTGAGCAGCTCGCGCATGTGCTGCGCGCCGCCGCCGCTGGCGGCCTGGTAGGTCTGGGTGCTCATCCATTCGACCAGACCGGCCTTGTACAGCGCGCCCACGCCCATCAGCATGCAGCTGACGGTGCAGTTGCCACCGATCCAGTTGCGGCCGCCCCGGGCCAGTGCGTCCTGGATCACCGGCATGTTCACCGGGTCGAGGATGATCACCGCGTCCTTGTCCATGCGCAGGGTGCTGGCGGCGTCGATCCAGTGGCCCTTCCAGCCGGCGGCGCGCAGCTTGGGGAAGACCTCGGTGGTGTAGTCGCCGCCCTGGGCGGTGATGACGATGTCGCAGCGCTTCAGCGCGACGATGTCGAACGCATCCTGCAGCGTGGTTTCGTTCTTGGCCATCAGCGGGGCCTTGCCGCCCGCGTCGCTGGTGGAGAAGAACACCGGCTCGATCAGCGCGAAGTCACCTTCGGCCTGCATGCGGTCCATCAACACCGAGCCGACCATGCCGCGCCAGCCGACCAATCCTACGGTTGCCATTTCAAAGCCTTTCAGTTGCATTCCGGACCCCCGTTGCTGCCCGGCTCGCTTCGCCGGGGTCCAGGTATGGGGGCGAGACGATCCGGAGCTGACTAGCGCTTGGTGATGGTGGTGGTGGTGGTGGTCTTGCCCGACAGCGCGGCGACCACGGCGTCGCCCATGGCGCGCGTGCCCACCCGCTGCGTGCCCTCGGACCAGATGTCGCCAGTGCGCAAGCCGGCCGAGAGCACGGCCTTGACGGCGGTCTCGATGCGGTCGGCCGCTTCGGGCTGGTTGAGGGTGTAGCGGAGCATCATGGCGGCAGACAAGATTGTAGCGAGCGGGTTGGCCACGCCCTTGCCAGCGATGTCGGGCGCGCTGCCGTGGCTGGGCTCGTACAGGCCCTTGTTGGCCTTGTCCAGGCTGGCCGACGGCAGCATGCCGATCGAGCCGGTGAGCATCGCCGCCTCGTCGCTCAGGATGTCGCCGAACATGTTGCCGGTGACCACCACGTCGAAGGCCTTGGGCGCCTTGACCAGTTGCATCGCCGCGTTGTCCACGTACATGTGGTCGAGCGCCACGTCTGGGTACTGGGCATGCACCTCGGTGACCACGTCCTTCCAGAACTGGAAGGTCTCCAACACGTTGGACTTGTCGACCGAGGTGACCTTCTTGCTGCGCCGGCGCGCGGCCTGGAAGGCGACATGGGCGATGCGCTCGATCTCGGGCCTGCTGTAGCGCATGGTGTCGAAGGCTTCCTCGGCACCGGGGAAGTGGCCGTCGATCGCCACCCGGCGGCCGCGCGGCTGGCCGAAGTAGATGTCGCCGGTCAGCTCGCGGATGATCAGGATGTCCAGCCCGGCCACCAGCTCGGGCTTCAGGCTGCTGGCATGGGTGAGCTGCTCGTAGCAGATCGCAGGGCGGAAATTGGCGAACAGCCCCAGGTGCCTGCGCAGCCCCAGGATGGCCTGCTCGGGGCGGAACTGGCGTTCCAGCTTGTCGTACTTCCAGTCGCCCACCGCGCCGAACAGCACCGCGTCGGCCGCCTTGGCCAGATTGAGCGTGCCCTCGGGCAGCGGGTGGCCATGGGCCTCGTAAGCGGCGCCACCGACCAGGGCGGTCTCGGTCTCGAAGGGCAGGTCGAGGACGTTCAGCACCTTCACGGCCTCGGCCATGATCTCTGTGCCGATGCCGTCGCCCGGCAGGATGGCGATCTTCATGGGGGTTCCTCGCAGTCAGAGTTCTTTGTGCGCCAGCCAGGGCATCTTCGCGATGCGCTCGGCTTCGAACGCCTTGATCTTGTCGGCATGGCGCAGCGTCAGGCCGATGTCGTCGAAGCCGTTGACGATGCAGTACTTGCGGAAGGCCTGCACCTCGAACGGGATCTCGCTGCCGTCGGCCTTGACCACCACCTGGCGCGGCAGGTCCACCGTCAGCCGGTAGCCGATGAAGCCGTGCACTTCGTCGAACAGCCGGGCCACCACCTCTTCGGGCAGCACGATGGGCAGCAGGCCGTTCTTGAAGCAGTTGTTGAAGAAGATGTCGGCGAAGCTGGGCGCGATGATGGCGCGGAAGCCGAACTGGTCGAGTGCCCAGGGCGCGTGCTCACGGCTGGAGCCGCAGCCGAAGTTCCTGCGCGCCAGCAGGATGCTGGCGCCCGGGCCACCGGAGGGCCCCGGCATGTACCGCGGCTGGTTCAACACGAAGTCGGGGTTGGGCCGGCGGCTGGCCGGGTCCTGCCCGGGCTCGCCCTTGTCCAGGTAGCGCCATTCGTCGAACAGGTTGGGGCCGAAGCCCGAGCGCGCGATCGACTTCAGGAACTGCTTGGGGATGATGGCGTCGGTGTCGACGTTGGCGCGGTCCATCGGGGCCACCAGACCCTGGTGCACGGTGAATGCTTGCATGGCGTGCTCCTAGTCAGGCGATGCGTCGGATGTCGACGAAGTGGCCGTTGAGGGCCGCTGCCGCAGCCATCGCCGGGCTGACCAGATGCGTGCGGCCGCCCGTGCCCTGGCGGCCTTCGAAGTTGCGGTTGCTGGTGGAAGCGCAGCGCTCGCCCGGCTCCAGCCGGTCGGCGTTCATCGCCAGGCACATGCTGCAGCCGGGCTCGCGCCACTCGAAGCCGGCGGCCTTGAACACCTCGTGCAGGCCCTCGGCCTCGGCCTGGGCCTTCACCAGGCCGCTGCCGGGCACCACCATCGCCAGCTTGACGTTGGCCGCCACCCGGCCGCCGATGCGGCGCACCACGGCGGCGGCCTCGCGCATGTCTTCGATGCGGCTGTTGGTGCAGCTGCCGATGAACACCTTGTCGATGCGGATGTCGGCAATCGGCTTGTTCGGCTCCAGGCCCATGTAGACCAGGGCACGCTCGATGGCGCCACGCTTGACCTCGTCTTTCTCCTTGTCGGGGTCGGGCACGCGGTCGTCGATGGACAGCACCATCTCGGGGCTGGTGCCCCAGGTGACCTGGGGCTTGAGCGTGCTGGCGTCGAGTTCGATGACGGCGTCGAAGTGCGCGCCTTCATCGCTGCGCAGCGTGCGCCACAGCGCTGCCGCATGGTCGAACTCCACGCCCTTGGGCGCGAACGGCCGGCCCTTGACGTAGTGGATGGTGGTCTCGTCCACACCCACCAGGCCGGCGCGGGCGCCGGCCTCGATGGCCATGTTGCACACCGTCATGCGGCCCTCCATGCTCAGCGCGCGGATGGCGCTGCCGGCAAATTCGATGGTGTAACCGGTGCCGCCGGCGGTGCCGATCTTGCCGATGATGGCCAGCACGATGTCCTTGGCGGTCAGGCCCTTGGTCAGCGTGCCTTCCACCTCCACCAGCATGTTCTTCGCCTTCTTGGTCAGCAGGGTCTGGGTGGCCAGCACGTGTTCGACCTCGCTGGTGCCGATGCCGTGCGCCAGCGCGCCGAAGGCGCCGTGGGTGCTGGTGTGGCTGTCGCCGCACACCACCGTCATGCCGGGCAGCGTGGCGCCCTGCTCGGGGCCGATCACATGCACGATGCCCTGGCGCTTGTCGAGGAACGGAAAGTACGCAGCGGCGCCGAAGGCGGCGATGTTGGCGTCGAGTGTCAACACCTGTTGCTTGCTGGTGGGGTCGGTGATGCCGTCGTAACCCCGCTCCCAGCCGGTGGTGGGGGTGTTGTGGTCGGCGGTGGCCACGATGGAGCTGACCCGCCACACCTTGCGCCCAGCCAGCCGCAGGCCCTCGAAGGCCTGCGGGCTGGTCACTTCATGCACCAGGTGGCGGTCGATGTAGAGGGTGGCGGTGCCGTCGTCCTCGGTGTGGACGACATGGTCGTCCCAGAGCTTGTCGTAGAGCGTTCTTGCAGCGGTCATGGCGGTCATGGCGTCCTCTCGCGGGGGTTCGATTGTGGCGCGGCGGCGGGCAGTGCGGCGGTGTCGGTGGTCGGGCTGGTGCGCAGGGATTCAACGAAGCGATGCGCCACGGCGGGCAGCACCTCTCGCGCGCGCACCGCCAGCAGGCAGGGCCGGCAGGCTGATACGGATACCGGGGTGGGCCTGGCTGAAGGCGGCCAGGTCGGCCGGCAGGCATTCGGTGATGGCGCTGGCGCTGACGGCGATGCGCAGATGGCCCTTGACGCCGCGCGAGAACTTCACCACCTCGCTTTCAAGAAAACGAAGGGCCGCTCCCGAGTTTTCTGGCCCCCTCGGGGGGCCTGACGCGAAGCGGCAGGTCTGGGGGCGCTCTCCAGCGCATGCAGGCTGGCGTTGAGCGAGCGGATGAGGCGCACCAGGGCGCGGCCGGCCTTTGTCAGGTCGACGCCCCGCGCCCGGCGGTCGAACAGCACCACGCCCAGGCGGCTCTGAACCGGGCCTTCGGGCAGTGCGAAGTCCAGCCGGCATGCCTCGGCTGCGGGCTTCTACACTGCTGGCCAACCATGCCCGACCTGTTCGATGCCGTCCCGACCGGCCTGCCCGTCCCGCCCGCCCTGTCGCCCGACGCTCGGACCGTGTTCGACGCGCTGTGCTTCCTGCAGGCGCCGCTGAACATCACCCGGCTGGCCGAGTTCCTGGGCGACCACGCCACCGCCCGCGGCACGCATTTCCACGGCCCCGAGCTGCGCCGGCTGCTGGGCGACCTGCAGACCGCCGGGATGGCGGTCACCCTGCCGCAAGGGCCCTGGATGGCGCCGCACGCCGTGGCCTGGCCGCGCTTTCTGGCATTGCTGGGAGACGGCCAGGTCCGTGCGCGCTGGTGGGCCAGCTGGCGCCGGCTGGTGCGCTTCGACCACAGCTGGCACCTGGAGCTGTTTGCGCCCGATGCGATGGTGGGCGCCATCCGGGTGGTGGTGCTGGCCGGCGGCACGCCGGCGGCCTTCGACCGGCTGTGCCAGCTCAGCCGCCAGGCCAGCCCGGAGCACCCGTCCCTGCTGGCTGCGGCCCTGCTGGACCCCTTCGACGCCGGCCTGTGGAATGGGCTCGACACCGAGCTGCGCCACCGCCTGCTGAGCACGCTGCTGCGCCACCTGGGCGGTGATGCCGAAACCCTCACCCGCGCGCTGTGGGCCTGGTTGCTGCAGCAGGCCACGCCCGACGCGGGCGTGCTGCACGACGGCCACCGCCTGCGCCTGGGCGAGCGCCTGCTGCTGGCCGGCCAGCACGACGAGGCCCTGCGCGTGCTGCGCGGGCTGGACCACCCCGAGGCGCAAGCCCTGCGCGCGGCAGTCGACATCGCCGCCGGCCACCACGCCAGCGGCGCGCGCGCCTTCGAGCTGGCCTGGAAGGAATGCGCCACCCTGAGCGGCAAGCGCAAGCAGCTGTTCTCCGACGCCACGAGCTGGGTCTACCTGTTGGCGCTGATCGCCCAGAGCGACCCCAGCGCCTGGACCAAGGCACGCAAGTTCGCCGCCGGCGAGGCCGGCAAGCGCGACGCCGACCCCTACAGCTTCTGGGGCGTCTGGCAGGAGGCCATCGACCAGCGCCTGGGCGACGCGCCAAGGCTGGCCCGGCACCTGCTGTTCACCGGCATCCCGGGCGCCCGGCTGCACGGCCTGCAGCAGCTCAGCCACTGGCTGCTGGCGGCCTGGCTGGGCCATGCGCCGCCGCAGCCGGCAAAGTTCGACGCTGCGGCCCGCAGCCTGGCCAAGGGCTACGAGGACGCCGGCCTGCCCTGGCTGGCGATGCTGGTGCGGCGCAGCGCGGCCCTGCTGCTGAACCAGGCCCCCACGCCGGCCGATGCCGCCCAGCCCTTCCCGGTGGGCGCGCCCACCGACCGCTGGCGCGAGGCGCTGAACGCCATCGTCGCGCTGGGCCCGGTCGGCGGTGCGGCCACCGGGCCGGGGCCCGACGCCCAGGCCGACCGGCTGATCTGGACCGTGCTGGCCGACGCCCAGGGCCGGGTGCGGCGCATCGAGCCGCTGGAGCAGAAGGCCGGCGCCCGCGGCCTGGGCAAGCCCAAGCCGGCCTCGCTGGCGGCGCTGGCCAAGCGCACCGACCTGCCGGCGCATGACGCCGCAGTGCTGCGCGCGGTCAAGAAGCTGCCCTACGGCGGCCGACTCACGCTGGACAAGACGCAGGCCGTGCTGGCCCTGGTGCGCCACCCGCAGGTGGCCTGGGCCGACGCGCCGCTGCAGCGCATCGAGGTGAGCGAGGGCCTGCCGCAGCTGGAGGTGCTGACCCGTGGCGCGCACCTGCAGTTCAAGGTGCTGGACCCGATCCGCCTGGACGATACGCTGGCGGATGACGACGACTCCGACGACGATGACGACGACGACGACACCTGGGTCCGCAGCCGCCGCAGCGGCGAATCGACCAAGCCGCCGGTGCTGCTGCTGCGCGACGGCCCCGAGCAGGCCCGCCTGGTGCGGGTGACAGCAGCGCAGCTGCGCGTGGCCGAGCTGGTCAGCCAGGGCTGGCAGGTGCCGGTGGCCGCCCGCGCCGAGCTGGACGCTGCCCTGCGCGTGCTGGGCACCCACTTCCAGCTGGCCAGCGACGCCGAGGCCGGCCACGAGGTGCCGGCCAGCGCCGTGCTGCGCGCCGAGCTCACGCCGCAAGGCGACGGCCTGGCGCTGCGGGTGGTGGCCGCACCGTTCGGCGATTTCGGCCCGCGCCAGGCGCCGGGCCTGGGGCGCGAGCGGGTGACCACGGTGCACCAGGGCGTCACCCTGTCCACCCGGCGCAATTTGGCCACCGAACGCGCCCGCCTGCAGTCGCTGGTCGACGCGGTGGACTGGCTGGACGACGACGGCCATGCCTGGACGCTGGACGACCCCGAGCAGGCGCTGGCGCTGGTGGAGGCCCTGGCCGGCCTGGGCCAGACCATCGTCAGCGAATGGCCCAAGGGCAAGCCGATGCGGGTGCGCAGCGTGGCCGCGCCGCAGCTCACCCTGCAGGTCAAGAGCCAGGGCGACTGGCTGCAGCTCGACGGCAGCCTGGCGCTGGACGGCGGTGAGGTGCTGCGCCTGAAGCAGCTGCTGGAGCTGGTGCAGCAGGGCCGGCGCCGCTATGTGGCGCTGGGCGACGGCGACTTCCTGGCGCTCAGCGACACCCTGCGCCAGCAGCTGGCCGACCTGCGCGCCATCAGCACGCCGCAGGGCGATCAGCAGCGCGTGGCCGCGCTGGCCGCGATGGCCTGGAGCGCCCAGGCCGGCGCACCGGCGCTGGCCGGCGACCTGGCCTGGCGGCGGCGCTGTGACGCCTGGTCGGCCGCGCAGGCACAGAACTTCACCTTGCCCGCCGGCCTGGCCGCCGAGCTGCGCGACTACCAGGCCAGCGGCTGGCTGTGGCTGATGCGCCTGGCCGCCAGCGGCTTTGGCGCAGTGCTGGCCGACGACATGGGCCTGGGCAAGACGCTGCAGACCCTGGCGCTGCTGCTGGCCCGCAGCGCCGGCGGCCCGGCCCTGGTGGTGGCGCCCACCTCGGTGTGCGGCAACTGGCTGGCCGAGGCGGCCCGCTTCGCCCCCGGGCTGCAGGTGGAGATGTACGGCGACACCGCCCTGCTGGCTGAACCCGAGGACGAAGGCGACGCCGCACCCGCCGACGGCGGCACGCCGCCGGACAGTGCGCGCCAGGCCGCGCGGCGCAAGCAGGTGCAGGCCCTGGGCCCGGGCCAGGTGCTGGTGTGCAGCTACGGCCTGTTGCAGCTCGACGGCGACATCCTCGGCGGCCGCACCTGGCACACCGCCGTGCTGGACGAGGCGCAGGCGATCAAGAACGCCGGCACCCGCCGCGCCCGTGCCGCGCAGGCGCTGGCGGCCGACTTCAAGCTGGCACTGACCGGCACGCCGGTGGAGAACCGACTGGCCGAGCTGTGGTCGATCATGGCCTTTGCCAACCCGGGGCTGCTGGGCAGCGCCGAACAGTTCAACACCCGCTTTGCCGGCCCGATCGAGCGTGACGGCGATGCGCAGGCCAGCCGCCGCCTGCGCCGGCTGGTGGCGCCCTTCCTGCTGCGCCGCACCAAGGCCGAGGTGCTGGCCGACCTGCCGCCGCGCACCGAGATCGTGCACGAGGTGGTGCCTGGCGCGCGTGAGCGGGCCTTTCTGGAAGCCCTGCGCCAGCAGGCCGAAGAGAGCGTGGCCCAGGCCCTGGCCGGCCCGGCCGGCGGCGCGCCCGGCCAGGCGCAGATGCACATCCTGGCCGCGTTGACCCGGCTACGCCGTGCCGCCTGCGACCCGCGTCTGGTGGCGCCCGAACTGGGCATCGTCGGCGCCAAGGTGCAGGAGTTCGAGCGCCTGGCGCTGGAGCTGGTGGCCGGCCGCCACAAGGCGCTGGTGTTCAGCCAGTTCACCGACTTCCTGGCGCTGCTGCGCGCCCGGCTGGACGCCGCCGGCCTGCGCTACCAGTATCTTGACGGCAGCACCCCGGCGGCACAGCGCACCCAGCGGGTGGCGGCCTTCCAGGGCGGCGAAGGCGACTTCTTCCTGATCAGCCTGAAGGCCGGCGGCTTCGGCCTGAACCTGACCATGGCCGATTACGTGATCATCGCCGACCCCTGGTGGAACCCGGCCGCCGAAGACCAGGCCAGCGGCCGTGCCCACCGCATCGGCCAGCAGCGGCCGGTGACGGTGTACCGGCTGGTCACGCAGGGCTCGATCGAAGACCGCATCGTGCAGCTGCACCACCAGAAACGCGCCCTGGCCGACAACGTGCTGGCCGGCCAGGACGGCGACACCAGCGGCGCGGTGATGGACGCCACGCAGATGCTGGCGCTGCTGCGCGGCGAGCCGGGTTGAGGATTGGGCGACAGTTCTGGCGGAAGTTCGGGCGGAAGTTCGGGCGAAAGTTCGGGTGGACGATCTGGCGGACGTTCTGGCGGAAGTTCTGGCAGAAGCTCAGCAGACCTTCGGCCCGACCTGTAGCCGCGCCGGCGGCGCAGCCAGGCCAGCAGCGCCAGGCCGCCCGCCGTCAGCAGCGCGGCGCCGGGCTCGGGCACGGGTGACACGCCCCGGCTGGCCACCACCAGCAAGCGGTCGCCGAAGAAGTTGTTCAGCTGCAGCCGCGCCGCCGTCTCCCCCATCGCCCAGGCCCAGGCGCGCGCCGTCCAGCGTCCGCGCCGGTGACGGGCCCACCGGCAGCGGGTTCGCCAGCGCATCGGCCAGGCCGGCGACGAAGCTGGCGTCGTCGAGCACCACCCAGCACCAGGCGCATGACCGCCAGCTCGGCGGCACGGTCGCTGCTGCCGATGCCGCCGCTGGTCGACCCGGCAAAGCTGCGGCCCGGGCCGGGCTCGGCGGTGGCCACCACGTTCGATAGCCGGACGGTGAACTGGAACAGCGTCATGAACTTGGCCCCGGGCGTGGCACCAGTGCCCAGCAGCGCGGTGGCGTCGGCGGGTGCCAGCAGCACCGGCGCGGACGTCTGCAGGTTGCTGGGCACGGTGCCGCTGGTGCAGCGCAGCGACGCCGCCACGCAGGACCAGGTGGCGCCCAGGTTCTGCACCACGACTGCGGTCGGCAGGCCGCCGCTGGCGGTGGCGCTGGCGTCCCCCCGCCGCAGGCTGCGCAGTTCATCGGGCAGCACGGCCACGCCGGGGTCGTTGATCGAGACGCTGTGGCGGTCGCTCAGCGTGAAGGCCATGCTGCCGGCGCTGAAGCTGCCCCGGCGGTCGCCCAGCAGGCGCGTGGCAGCCGTGGCGGCGTCGAAGGCCAGGCTGCGGTCGATGCCGGCGGCCAGGTCGACCTGTCATTGAACACCAGGCGCAGGTTGGTGTTGATCTCGCTGGCGCCAGCCATTGCCGGACGGGCAGTCGGTGCATCGGGAACCTTCAGGAACGGTGCATGCCGAGATGGTGACGGCCGACCGCCTCAGCACCATCTCAGCACCATCTCAGCACCATCTCAGCACCGTCTCAGCCCCACGGCGGTGCCTGGGCGGCGATGCCCTCAGCGGCATGACCAGGGCCGCCTGAGAGCCTGAGAGCATCCCAGGCCCGCACGGCAGCACCGGCCTGGCACGGCAAATGCATGCACACGGCCAGGTATACAAGACAGTGCACCCACATGCCGCTTGCCGAGTCCCAGTTGCTCACCATCGCCGATTGGCAGCAGGCGCTGCGCCAGGGCGGCGCCTGGCGGCCGCTGCTGCAGGCGCGGCTGGCCCGCGTGGCCAGCCCCGACGCCGCGCCGCTGGCCTGGATCCAGGGCTGCAGCGAGGTCCTGCTGGAAGCGCGCCTGCAGCAGCTCGACGCCCTGGCCGCCGCCACGCCCGACCGCGCCGCCCTGCTGGCAGCCTTCCCGTTGTTCGGCGTGCCCTTCGCGGTGAAGGACAACATCGACGTGGCCGGCATGGACACCACTGCCGCCTGCCCGGCCTGGGCGCACCCAGCCGAGGCCAGCGCCACCGTGGTGCAGCGGCTGCTCGATGCCGGTGCGGTGCTGCTGGGCAAGACCAACCTCGACCAGTTCGCCACCGGCCTGGTCGGCACACGCTCGCCCTATGGCGCGCCGGCCTCCGCCTGGGCGCCTGACCGGGTCAGCGGCGGCTCCAGCTCGGGGTCGTCGGTGGTGGTGGCACGCGGCGACGTGGCCTTTGCGCTGGGCACCGACACCGCCGGCTCGGGCCGGGTGCCGGCCGCCTTCAACCACCTGGTGGGGCTGAAACCCACGCCGGGCCGGGTCAGCACCGCCGGCGTGCTGCCGGCCTGCCGCAGCCTGGACTGCGTGTCGGTGTTTGCGCTGACCGTCGAAGACGCCGCCACCGTGCTGGCACTGATCGAAGGCCCCGACGAGGCCGACGACTACAGCCAGTTCCAGCCCGGCCCGGCGGCATTGCCGGCGCCGCTGCGGGTGGGCGTGCCGCGCACATCGGGGCTGGACGCCGACCAGGGCTATGCCGGCGCCTGGCAGCAGGCGCTGCAGCAACTTCGGGCGCTGGGCGCCGACGTGGTGGCGCTGGACTTCGAGCCGCTGCACCAGGTGGCACGCCTGCTGTACAGCGGCCCCTGGGTGGCCGAGCGCTATGCCGTGGTGCAGCGCCTGCTCGACAGCCAGCCCGACCAGCTCGACGCCACCGTGGCCGAGGTGATCGGCGCCGCCCGCGGCTTCAGCGCGGTCGACACCTTCCGCGCCCAGTACAGCCTGCGCCACCACCAGGCCCAGGCCGCGCTGCTGTGGGCCCGGGTGGATGTGCTGCTGGTGCCCACCGCGCCGCGCCACCCCAGCTTCGACGAGGTGTGCGCCGACCCGGTGGGTGCCAACGCGCTGCTGGGCACCTTCACCAACTTCGTCAACCTGCTGGGCTGGTGCGCGCTGGCGCTGCCGTCGGGCGTCACCGCCACCGGCCTGCCCTTCGGCGTGACCTTCATCGCCCCGGCGCAGCACGACGCCGCACTGGCCGCGCTGGGCCAGCGTTGGCAAGCGCAGTGCGCCCAGGTGCTGGGCGCCACCGGCCGGCCCTGGCAGCCACCGCCACCGGCGGCCCGCTGGCCGGCCACCCGGCCTACGCTGCCGCTGGCGGTGGTAGGCGCGCACCTGAGCGGCCTGCCGCTGAACTGGCAGCTGACCGAGCGGGGCGCCACGCTGCGCTGCGCCGCCCGGACCGCGCCGCTGTACCGCCTCTACGAACTGCCCGGCACCCTGCCGCGCAAGCCCGGCTTGCTGCGCTGCGGCGCGGGTGGCCATGCCATCGCGCTGGAGGTGTGGGACATGCCGATCGACCAGGTCGGCAGCTTTCTGGGGCTGATCCCGCAGCCGCTGGGCCTGGGCACGCTGACGCTGGCCGACGGCAGCCCCGTACACGGTTTCCTGTGCGAGCCAGCGGCGCTGGAGGGCGCGCGCGACATCAGCCACACCGGCGGCTGGCGCGCCCACCTCGCGGCCGCCTGACCGGGCCCCAACGCCACCCCCTTGCGGAAACCTGCCATGCAACGACGTCAACCCCTCTCCCGCTCCGCCGCCGGCTCGCTGGCTGGCCCACCAGCGGGCCCACAGGCGGGACCACAAGCTGGCTTACAGGCGGGCTTACAGGCCGGCTTACAGGCGGGCGCCCCGCCGCTGGGCGCGGCCGCGCAGGCCCGACCCCAGGACGTGCTGGTGGTGGCCAATGAATTCGAAGCCGATTCGTTGGACATCCACACCGTGGGTGCCAACCACCCCGGCTGGGGTGTGCGCCGGGCCCGCCACAGCCGGTTGATGGCCTGCGGCAAGAAGAAGCTGCCCGACCGCCGCGTGGCCGATGCCCGCGACAAGCTCGCGCCCGAATTGGCCGAGCCCACGCCGATCTCCACCAGCACGTTGCGGGACATGGTCCAGCTGGCCTGCGCCGAAGTGCCGCGCATCCCGGTCATGCAGCCCACGATCGGCGCGGCGATGCAGAAGGACGTGCAGGGCTGCCAGTCCTGGTTCCAGCTGCAGCCCGGCCACCGCGAACTGTCCGCGGCCTGAGCGGCATGGAGCACGCCATGGACCACACCGCCTACATCGACGCCGCAGCGGCCACGCTGGGCCTGAAGATCACCGCCGAGCAGCGCCCCGGCGTCACCCGCTTCTTCACGCTGGCCGCCGACATGGCGGCGCTGCTCGACGGCCTGCCGCTGACGCCGGCCGATGAATCGGGCCAGGTGTTCCGGCCGGTCAGCCCCGACCTGGGCGAGGGCGCGCCATGAGCTTCGCCGCCGAGGCAACCACCACCGCAGCCGCGGTGCGCGCCGGCACGCTCACCGCCCGGGCTGCGGTGCAGGCCAGCCTCGACACCATCGCCGCCACCGACGGCCGCATCAACGCCTTCACCGCCGTGCTGGCCGAGCGTGCGCTCAAGCGTGCCGACCTGGTCGACCAGAGCCCGCGCCGTGCACGCATGCGCCTGGCCGGCGTGCCGTTTGCGGTGAAGAACCTGTTCGACATCGCCGGCATCGCCACGCTGGCCGGCTCGAAGATCGAGGCCACCGCTGCACCGGCGCGGCGCGATGCAGTGCTGCTGCGCCGGCTGGAGGCCGAGGGCGCGGTGCTGGTCGGCGCGCTGAACATGGACGAGTACGCCTACGGCTTCACCACCGAGAACAGCCACGCCGGCGCCTGTCACAACCCGCACGACCTGGCACGCATCAGCGGCGGCTCGTCGGGCGGGTCGGCCGCAGCAGTGGCCGCCGGCCAGGTGCCGTTGACGCTGGGCTCGGACACCAACGGCAGCATCCGCGTGCCGTCGTCGCTGTGCGGCACCTACGGCCTGAAGCCCACCTACGGCCGCCTGCCGCGCACCGGCAGCTACCCATTCGTGGCCAGCCTCGACCACCTGGGCCCGTTCGCCCGCAGCGTGGCCGACCTGGCACTGTGCTACGACCTGATGCAGGGCCCCGACGACGACGACCCGGCCTGCGCCCAACGCAGCATCGAGCCCACCACCGACGGGCTGGACGGCGGCACCGGCGGCCTGCGGGTGGCGGTGCTGGGCGGCTGGTTCCGCGAGATGGCCGCAGCCGAGGCACTGGCCGCAGTCGACCGCGTGGCCGAGGCGCTGGGCACCAGCCGCCTGGTCGAACTGCCCGAGGTGCAGCGCGCCCGCGCCGCCGCCTTCCTGATCACCTGCGCGGAAGGCGGTGCCCTGCACCTGTCCGACCTGCGCCGCCGCGCGCAGGACTTCGACATCCACACGCGGGACCGCTTCCTGGCCAATGCGCTGGTCCCTGCTGCATGGGTGGTGCAGGCACAGCGGGTGCGGCACTGGTTTGCGCGGCGTGTGGCTAAGGCCTTGCAGACGGTGGACGTGCTGATCGCACCGGCCACGCCCTGCACCGCGCCGGCCATCGGCACCGAATGGCTGGATCTCGCTGGCCAGCGCCTGCCGGCACGCGCCAGCATGGGCCTGCTGACCCAGCCGATCAGCTGCATCGGGCTGCCGGTGGTCACCGTGCCGCTGTGGGGCTGCAACCCGGCGGCGCCGCACCTGCCCATCGGCGTGCAGCTCATTGCCGCGCCCTGGCGCGAAGACCTCTGCCTGCGCGTGGCCGCCGCGCTGGAAGCCCAGGGTGTGTGCAGCGCGCCGGTGGCCAACCTGCAGAACTGACATGACCAGCACCGACATCGATTTGCCCGAGGTGCATGCCGAAGTGACGGCGGCGTTCGCCCGCTACGAGCATGCGCTGGTCCACAACCTGATCGACGAGCTGGACGCGCTGTTCTGGCCCAGCGCGCACACCGTGCGCTACGGCGTGGGCGAGAACCTGCACGGCATCGACGCCATCCGCGCCTTCCGCGCCGCGCGGCCGGCCGTTGGCCTGGCCCGGCAGTTGCACGACACCGTCATCACCACCTTCGGCCACGACATGGCCACCGCGATGACCACCTTCCGCCGCAGCGGCAGCACCAGGCTGGGCCGCCAGAGCCAGACCTGGGTGCGCATGCCGGCCGGCTGGCAGGTGGTGGCCGCCCATGTGTCGCTGATGGATCTCC